>JAEIGA010000113.1_pt1 | contig 109755 bp, 80 predicted proteins | sample 9270691 | NCBI WGS metagenome assembly JAEIGA01 (sample SAMN17057246, study PRJNA624740) | gut metagenome | biome: biome; isolation source: fecal sample | host: Bos grunniens | place: China: Xizang | collected 2019 | reverse complement strand
GAGAACTTCTCGTCCGCGAAGTCGCCGCAGCAGATGCTCTCCGCTCTCGCCAAGACCTATTGGGCCGAGAAGAACGGCGTCGACGGCAAGAAGGTGCATGTCACCTCCATCATGCCCTGCACGGCGAAGAAGTTCGAGATCGCCCGCGACAAGTCGATGGCGTCCTCCGGCGAGCAGGATACGGATGTCGTGCTCACGACGCGCGAGCTCGCCCGCATGATCAAGGCTGCCGGCATCGACTTCAACGACCTCCCCGAGGAGCCGGCCGACAAGCTGCTCGGCGCCTACACGGGCGCGGGCACGATCTTCGGCGTCACCGGCGGCGTCATGGAGGCCGCGCTCCGCACGGCCTACTGCCTCATTACCGGCGACGCCCAGCCGCCCAGCATCGACTTCCAGGCGGTGCGCGGCATGGACGGCGTCAAGACCGCGACGATCGACATCAAGGGCACGAAGGTGAACATCGCCGTCGCGCACCAGATGGGCAATGTCGAGAAGGTGCTGGACATGATCCGCGAGGACCGCAAGAACGGCGTCAAGCCGCGCTTCGACTTCATCGAGGTCATGGCCTGCCGCGGCGGCTGCATCGGCGGCGGCGGCCAGCCGTGCCTGGCGACGGACGCGGTCCGCGCCCAGCGCACCGCCGGCCTCTACACCGACGACGAGAAGTCGAAGCTCCGCATGTCGCACCTCAACCCCGAGGTCCAGTCCCTCTACAAGGACTACCTCGACGGTAAGACCGGCGCGCAGGGCGGCAAGAAGGCACATCACCTCCTCCACACCGCATACAAGCAGGAAGAGGTCTACAACTTCTCGTAAGACAGACCAAAGAAAGCGCAAAGGCAGTTGCGGCCAGATGGCCGCAACTGCCTTTGATTTTTGCCTGCTTGCTACTTGCCACCGGCGCGGCGCAGGAGGTCGTCGGCACTGTCGAGCATCGAAGAGAGCTCTGGCTGCGACAGTTTGCCGCGGACAATCTCGCGCAGAAAAGCGGTGTACGCCGCCGCCGCACTGGCAAGGTCCTCGCCGCGGCCGCCGCCGAACACCGCCAGCTCGTTCGACTTGAGGTAGGCCGCCAGTCTGACCCGCGGGTCGTTCGCCGACGCCTCGATCGCCTCGCGGAACGAGAGCGAGGTGCGCCCGCCGACGAACGGGCGGTCGAGGGTCTCGGGATAGAGGTAGAGACGCGAAGCAAAGACGAGGACGTCCCGGTGCGAGGCGCGTCCAGGCTCGATCACCTTGCGCATCAGCGCGAGTGCCTCCTCGTCGTCGTGCCCGCCCTCGCCGCGAAGCCATTCCTCAAGTTCGTTGCGGGCATCCTCCGCCCTGGCGCGCGGACTCGCCGCGCGCAGCGCCGCGGCCGCCCCGGCGTCGTCGAGCTCCCGTCCGCACACCGCCCGGTTGAACGCCTTGGCAATCTCGAGGCACAGCCGCGAGCGGTCGACGTGGCCTGGCGACTTCGCGTAGATCCTGGTCACCACCCGCTCGCCGTTCGTCTGCACGGTGGCCACGACCTCGGCGAGGTTGGTCCTCACCGAGCCGACGTGGATCATTATCCCGGGCGCGGCAAAACGCCGCGGACGGATTCCGGCGCCGCGGTAGAGGAGCTCGACGGCATCGGCGGCAAAGCGCGCGATGGGCATCTGGTACTCGATGCGCATGTCCTCGGGACAGTCGGCGTAGACCTGAACGAGACCCTCGGACATGGTGAGCACCGGCGCCTTCATCCGCGCGACCAGTTCCGCGCGCGTAAGGGCCAGCATCGCTATTACCGCGAAGAGCATCGAAGGAGGCGGCTAAAGGCTATTCTTCGTCGTTGAAGTCGCTGGTCTCGCCCGCGTTCTCGGCATCGTCGTCGCCGGACTTATCGCCATGGCCGTAGCCGTAGCCATATCCGTAGCCGTAGCCGCCATAACCGTAGCCATAGCGTCCGCGGGACTTGCCACCGGGCGAGAATGCGGCGGCGGAGGCGACTTCAACGTCGTTCACCACCACGCCCAGGATGTTGGCGCCGGCCTCGGTGAGGCCGCGAGCGCAGTACTGGATTGGCTTGAAGCGGGTGCGGTCGGGGCAGCACATGACGATCACCGAATCGACCATCACCGAAAGCGAGACGACGTCGCCCACGAGCCCGTAGGGCGGGGAGTCGACGATTACGCGGTCGTAGTTCTCGCGCGCCCAGTCGAAGAACTTGGGGATGACCGGCGAGCCGAAGATCGTGGCCGGCGAGATCCCGTTCGGCGGCGCGGAGGCGATGACGTCGAGGTTCTTGACTTCGGTCTTGTGCGCAATCGACGCGAAATCAGGCATGACGCCCTCGGAACGCTGGAGGATGTGGGAGAAGCTGTTGCTCTCGTCGATGTCAAGGTTCCACACGCGGGCGAGACGAGGACGGCGCATGTCGAAGTCGACGTGCAGTGTGCGACGCCCAGACTGGGCATAGGCAATGGCAATCGAGGTCGAGGTGATGGTCTTGCCCTCGCCGGGCTGGGTGGAGATGACAAGGATGCAGTGCGAAAGCGGCTCGTAGCGCGGCGAGTCAAGCAGGTTCCGCAGCCCCGCCACCGCCTCGGAGAACTGGGAGTAGCGTTCGTCTATCAGGAACCTGGCCACCTCCTCGCGCTTCTTTCGGCGGACGTGCGGCAGCACCGCCAGCACCTTGAGCGCAAGGCGGCCCTCGATGTCGGAAAGGCCGATCACCATGTCCTCGAGGTTGTCCATCATCAGCACGAAGAGCACGCCCAGCACAATCGACAGCAACGAGCCGGCGCCGAAGATGATCAGCGGGTCTGGCAGAACCGGCTTGGTCGGCTCGGTCGCGGGGCGCCCCACGCGCACGATCTCGTTGTTGGACTCTGCTTCGATGCGCGCCTTGTTCTCGTCGAGCAGCAGCCCTTCAAGGAGCCGGTTCTGCACCCCGAAATCCGCCTCCAACTGGCCAAGGCCGGATTCAGCCAACACGATCCGCTGCTCCACGTTGGCGAGCTCGTTGCGCAGCTCGCCCTGCCGCACGGCTAAGTTGGCAAGCTGGTTGTTCACCACCTGCAGCGTGGAGCGCCCGGTCAGGAGCGCACGCTCGGCGGCATCGAGGAACCGCTGGCGCGCGAGCTCGGCCGCCTTCTTCTTCACCATCACCTCGGGGTGGTTCTCGGTATAGGCAAAGAGCAGCTTCTGGTATTCGCTTTCGGAGTCCTGGTAGCCGTTGAACTCGGTGGCGATCTCCTGGGCGCGCGGGACGTTCACCGCCAGGCTGCCGTAGGAAGTCGGGTCCTTCTGCACCTGCGAAAGCATCTTCTCCCATTCGACGAGCTGGGTCTTCTCCGACTCGAGGGAGAGGATGTCGCTCGTCGCCTTCTGGAGCGACTGCTGCACCGTGTCGCGGGTGGAGCGGAGGTTGTCCACCTTGTTGGCAGTGCGGAAGTCCAGGAGGTCCTTGGCGATCTTGTCCACCATCCGCCGCTGCTTCTCGACGTTCTGGTGGATCTGCGAGACGGCCTTGTCGCAGCGGATCTTGTTCTCCTCCTCGGTGAACTTGTCGATCGACTTGGCGTAGGCGTTGGCGAGCGCAGCGCAGAGGCGGGGCGACCCGGCGCGGACGGTGATGGTGATGAGTCGCGAGCGGCGAACGATGTCGATCTCGGTCTTGGCCAGGATGGCGATAAGCTCCTCGTCGGTGGCGGTGGAGTACGGATTGTCGGCCCGGTACTGCTTGAGGATCATCGCGGCAATCCGATCGGAACGCCAGTCCGGCATGCGGGTGTTGAACACCTCCTCGTAGTTGCTGCCGTAATCCGGCGAAACCTGGTCGAGCGCGGTGCCGGTGCGCCCCGAAGTGCGCCTCAAGTCAATCGAAAACTCGCTCCTCGCCTCATAGACCGTGGGGGAGATGCGGTAGACGGCGAAGGAGATGATTGCGCCGACAAGGATGAACACGAAGACGGAAAGCCAGCGCTGCGACACGACGCGGAGCATGCGTCCGAGCGAAAGCGAGCCAATGATCATGCCCTCTTCGCCACCGGACGACCCTCCGTTTGTCCCATATGAACCATAAGAGCCATAGGAGCCATACGAACCATATGAACCGTACGCACCATAGCCTCCGGAATGATAATACACGGGGGACCTACCGTCCATCGGATTCAACTTCGACGACCCGTAGTAGAGAGGCGAAGAGCCGGAATTTCCGTAATACAGGATTTTGTCAGACATTGCGCTTGACCTTTGCGAAAGAGCTTGCGGAGACAGCCAGCATAAACATGAATGCGGTCATTGCGCCAGGAGCAAGCAGCGAAACCCCGGCCAGCGACTCCAACGCCACCGCCGCCAGCACCAGCAGCCCGGCAAAGCAGGGCGGGGTCGGGAACTCCCCGGCAACGACACCTCCAACCGCGCGGCGCACATACGACGCAAGCAGCACCGCCAACGGAGCAAGAAGAAGGAACGCACCGATCGACCCGCGCTCTGCCAGCACCATCCAGTGGATGCCGAACGGCGCCTTCTGGAGCGGAGGGATCGCCGCCAAGTCCTCGGGCGAGGCGATGAAGCGCACGCCGTCGGCAAACGAACCAGCCCCCAGGCCAAGCCAAGGATGATCCTTCCATATGTCGAGCGATAGCCGCGAAAGAAGTCCATGCACCGAGAAGAAGCTTTTCGGCAGAAAGCCCTCCTCGCCGGCGAACGGCGCCAGCTTCAACGAGACCAGTTCGGAGGGAAGCGCCGTCATCGCGAGCGCAGCCGCCGCCAAGAAAAGGCCGATGGTGCCGATGATGAACACCAACGACTCCCCCGGATGGCTGACGACGAAATTCCAGGCCGCGCAGTAGGCCACCAGCAACAAGGCGACAACAGCAAACACCAATACCATCACCGGCGGCAAAAACGAGAACATGCCCGCTGCATTGCCGGCTACTCCGAAAACATAGAGGAAGAGGCTCCGATACCAGCCGCGCTGCAACCCAAGCGAAAAGGCGGAGATGCCGGCGAGCAGTGCGATGCCGAAATAGACGCCGGAATAGGACGGATTGAAGAAAGAGCATTCCATTGCGGAGAGGACCGCGGCATTGCCGACGGCGGCCTCGATGCACAGCGCCACCGCCGCCACCCCCGAGAGCGCGGAGAAAACGAGCAGGAAGGCGCTCCTCGCCGCCCGCCCGAGCGCATGTCTGCACCCCTGAAGCACCACCAGAAGCGCCAGGCAGGCGGCAAACTCCATCCGCCCACAGCCATCCACGCAGCCCGGCAGGAATTCAACCGAAGCGCCACGCATCGCCCAGGTCTCGTTCTCGGCGTCGTACCAAGGGCCGACGCCGCCGTTCGCCATCCTGACCGCCGCCACCGCAGCCAGAAGCAGCATAATCCAGAACAGCGGATCAAGAGCCACCGCCTTGAGGACGCGCAGCCGCGCGGCGGAAAGGCTTTCGTCGCCGACGCGGGAAGGCTCGAGGAACAGCCAGCACGCCGACAGCGCCGCGAGCCATATCGTGGCCGCCAGCGAAAAGAACTGCGGCGCGACGGCCAAGAAGGCCAGGTGCGCCGCAAGTCCGTACTTGGCGATCAGCTTCTGCACTTTAGTATGTCAAGCGGAAGCCGAGCGAAGCGCGAAAACGATCGTAGTCGTAGCTGGACGACCTGCTGTCGCCGTCGTCGAAGGAACGGCGATACTCGCCGCGGCAGAAAAGCGCCAGGTAGCGGTTGAGGGTGTAGTTGAGGCCAATGCGGAAGGTGAGAATGTCGAGATTGTAGTCCTGGGAACTGCCAAGCGTCGAATATTCATGGCCCTCGCGGCGGTAGCAGATGTCAAACGTCGCGTTCATCTTGCCGCGGACAAGCGACTTCGCGATACCCCAGCTCAGCGAGTCGGTGCGCTGGGAACTGCCGTATTCGCGCTCGGATGGCTGGTATTGGCTGGTGGCGAGAATCATCATGTTCCAGGTCTCGCCGATACGCCAGTTGCCAGATGCAGAGTAGGTCATGCCGTCGGTGGAATGGCCGCCACCACCATACTCGAAGTGGCTCCAGCCGACGAGCAGGCGGTAAGTTATGCGCTCGGTGGCGAACGAACCAAAGCCGGCCATAAGCGACCAGCTCTCGGAACCGTCGGAAAGTTGATTGCCGTAGCCCTGGCTGCCGTAATACCTGTTTGAGGTATTGTCTTGTTTGTAGCCCTGGTAATTGGCGCTTACGAGCAGGTCAAGCCACTTTGAGGCTGCATACCCGATTTCGCCACCAACCGTCCAGCGCGACCAGCCGTAGAGCGAGTTCTGCTGGTTGGAGTTGTCGTAGTCAAGCCAATAGTAGCCCCCATTGATGTTGGCGTGGATCTGCTCGGTGAACCGGTGCTCAAGCGCGGCGCCGAAGCGAAACTCCTTGGTGTCGCGCCCGTAGCTGCTGCCGTCGCTCAGGGTAATGTCGTCTATCGAATTCATGAGGATGAAACTCTGGTTGAGCATGAGCGACCATCCACGCTCGTTCTTCGGCGCCGAGTCCCACCCGAAAATAATCGACTCGCCGTAGTTGTGGTAGCTGTTCTGGTTCGCGTGCCCGCCGCGCATATAGCCGTTGTAGGAATAGTTGCCGGCCAGATTCAGATACCAGCTCTCGGCCAGATAGTCGAGCGTAAAACCGGGGTTGACCGTCCAGATCACGTCGTCTTCCCGGTTCTGACTGCAAGTAACATTGCTGTCATACGTCGCTGAAAGCGCAAGGTACGGCTTGAGCGTAAGCCGCTCGCCGATCTTGATGCCAACGGGACGATCCATCATCTCCGCCTGCGCCACCACCGCCGCAAAGGCGATTGCGATGACCGCAGAGTGCTTGACGCTTATATTCATTTTCATATCCTTTATTGCGACCTAAGGTTAGATTTCCTGCAACTGGTAGGGAGGGGCCGGAGGCACCGGCGTCGTCGTAGGCGTAGACGAGGGGATTGGAACATCGCCCATGTCTTTTGACCCGGCGCTGGCATCGATCGGGTCCTGGAATGTCGACCCCGTGGTGTCTGAACCGAGGTGCGGCTTCAGGATCGGAGTTCCCTCAATGAGATTGCCGAGCAGCGCATCAATCTGCTGTGGGCCGTAGAGCTTGAGGACGATGTCGAGGTTGGGCTCCGCCTCGGCATCGGCAGCGGAGAGAATCGGCTCGTAGGACTTCTCGCGGCCGTCACTCCCCAGCGCCGCCGGAATCCACTCTTCCCGCGCCGCCTTGCGGTCTTCCTCGGGAATCTCCTGAAGCAACGTGTCAAGCAGTGTAGCTGGGGTGCCGTTCGACGCGCGTACCAGCATCAACAGGCCGAACACGTCGCGCACCGAGGAATTGTCGGACGAATCGCTGCGGGCGACAATCGCATGTAGCATCGCGGCAGCGCCCTTGGCGTACTGCTCGTCGGTGTAGGTCTGGTTCGGATCGGCCGCGCGATTGAAGAGCTGCTCGGCGAACTTCTCGTTGATCACCGTAAGCGAAACCACGGAAGCGGAGGCGTAGACCTCGGCAAGCATATTGGTTATGTCGCCATTGCTGTCCTTCGCCGCCCTGAGCGCGGCCGCGTTGGCCTGGAGGAACATCGCCGTCTTCTCCTCGTTGGAGGCCTGGCGCTTGGCAATCGCCGAGTTGACCTCCTTAAGAAAAGCGACCTGGTCATCCGCAGAAAGCGACTTCATTGTCGAGGCCATTGCCGACGGGCTGGAGATCGCATCGCCGATTCCGGCCCGGGCCTCGGAAAGCTGCATCTTGCCGCTTTCGGCGGCAAATGACGCGCACACCGCCGCCATCGCGGCGAGGCAGATGTTCATCTTGATTTTTGCCATAGTCTTCTTCTCCTTGTTTGAGGTATCGTAAATCAGTACCACGTCTCCGGCACCCAGACGACGTCGCCGGCCCTGAGCAGCATGTCCTTGTCGGGACGCCCCTCCTTGCCGATCTCCTTGAGGTCCACATACGTCCGGTTCTGGCGACCGTCCCTGTCGCAACGCGTCACGCAGATGCGCGAACGGTCGGCATACGGCTTTAGGCCGCCCGCCATCTGCAGCACCTTCGTGACCGGCAAATCCATCGTGGAGGGGATGTTCACCGGGCCCGGCGTGGCGACCTCGCCAAGCACCGTCACCGTCCCCCATGGGCTCACTCCATGGCCATCGTATGGCGCAAAAGTCACCGACACCTGCGGCTGGCGGTAGTAGTGCGAATACTCCTTGACAAGCTTCTTCTTCAGCGCCTCGAGCGTGAGCCCGTCACACAGTACCGGCTCCTGCAGCAAAAGCGGCATCGTTATCTCCCCGTTCGAATCAACGAGCACGTTCATCGTGGTCGGCGGCGCGGCGGGAGTGCCAACCTGGATGATCAGCGCAATTCCGGGGCGAATGCGCGGCCCGTCCCACCACTGCGCCACCACCTGCGTATCCACCGACTCGTCGTGCGAAAACATACGAGAAAACGAATCGCAAACGCTCGTACAGCCGACTGCGCATATGCACAACGGCAGAATAACCGCGAACGGCTTTCTCGCTAATCTGAACATCGGTGCGTATTATAGCAAAAATGGCGTCTGACCGTCAAGGGCGCCCAGAAACTTTGTCACCCGACTGGGTGATGGTCAGGAATGTTCCGACCTTAGGGCGGGGTCAAGCCGATCACGCAGGAAATCCGCCAAGTGGTTGAAGGCAAGCACCAGAACGAAGATCGCGATGGTGGTGAAGGTCATCTCCCACCATACCCCCTGCCAGAGCCGGGTGCGGGCGTTGTTGATCATCACCCCCCAGGACGGCTCGCCCTGCACGCCGATGCCGAGAAAGGAGATGAACACCTCCGTCGCCACCGCCGACGGGAAGCGAATCGACAGCTGGATGAGCGCGACATGGGCTATGTTGGGCAAGATGTGTCGGAACATGATCCGGAAATGCGAGTAGCCGAGCGTCCTCGCCGCCAGCACATACGGCAATGCCCGGTGGCGCACGGTCTCGGCCCGCACTGTCCTGCACGTTCCCACCCAGGTGGTGAGGCCGATGCCGACAATCACCCCGGCCAGCCCCTTGCCGACCACCAGCGCAATGGCGAGGATGAACAGCAGCCCCGGCATCGAGGCGACTGTGGCGCAGAGCCAGACGACGATGGAGTCGGTCCGCCCACCGAAGTACCCGCCAAGCAGCCCCAGCACCACCCCGAGCGGAATCGCGATGAGCGAGGTGAGCACGCCGACGTAGAAGGCAATGCGCGTCCCCTGGACGAGTCGAAGCGCCACCGAGCGTCCGAGGTTGTCGGTGCCGAGCCAGTGCTCGGCCGACGGCGGCAGGTCGCGCGCCGCAGTGTCGACGCGGTTGTACTCCGGCGTCACGTCGCGGAGCTGCGCCACGCGGTACTGCACCTCGCCGAACACGGCGGCGGCAAAGTAGACTGCAAGTGCCGCGAGGCAGAGCCTCACCGAAAGCCTCACGCCTTCCCCTCCGCGGCGGCAAGAGCCGCCTTGAGCTCCGCGAGCGTGTAGGGCTTGGCGAGGAACAGATCGTAGGGCTCGACGCGGAAGAGCTCGCGGATGCTGTCCTCGGAACTACCGCTCGACACAACCACTGGCACCCCCGGCGCCGAGATGCGCAGCGACGCAAGCAGCCTCACCGAGTCGGTCGCGCCGAGGTCGGCGTCGAGCACGATCGCCCCGAGCGACTCGGCGTGGCGGCGGACAACGGCCAGCGCCTCGTGGTGGTCCTTGGCGACGTAAGCCTTGCGCCCGAGCCCCTTGAGGAGGATTGCCGAGGTCTTGCGGATGCCCTGGTCGTCGTCGACAACCAGCACCTCTCCCGCGGATCGCGCGACGCCATCTGCCGCGGAAACCGCCACCTGGGCGCCGCGCTCAGACGGCTCCTTCGGCAGCCTCGACTCGGGCAGGAAGACGCGGAACATGGTGCCGCGGTCGGGGACGCTCCCGACGGCGATGCCGCCGCCGTGCGTCTCCACGATGGTGCGCACCGTCGCGAGCCCCAGTCCGCGTCCGACCGACTTGGAGGAGACGAACGGGTCGAAAAGCCGCGGCAGCAGCGACGCGGGGACGCCAGGACCGTCGTCGCAGATTTCGAAAAGGACCCCTAATCCCGGCTGGAGCGGCGCAGCGGAAATGAAGGCCGAAGCGGCCTCCTTGGTCATCTCGAAAGGCTTCACCGAAACATTGATCTTGCCCGGCCGCCCGCCAATCGCCTCGCCGGCGTTCTTGATGATGTTGAAGAACACCTTCCAGAACTGTCCCGGGTCGGCGTCGACGTCCGGCATGTCATGGCCAGGCTCAAAGGTGACAACCACGTTGTCGCCCACGGTATGCTCCACCAGCGGCTTCGCGTCCTCAAAGAGCAGGTTCGGGTCGACGCGCACGAGGTGGATGCGGTTCTCGCCGGCAAAGGTCCGCAGTTCGCGCATCATCTCCGAACCGCGGCGCACCGCCTCGCGGATGGTGTTAAGCGTGCCGGCGGAATCGCCGGAAGGATCCGCCCCTTCAGACTCTGCGGCGTTGAGGACGATGGAAAGCACGTTGTTCATGTCGTGGGCAATGCCGGCCGCGAGCAACGTGAGCGACTCGCGCTTCATCGCGTCGTGCGCGCGCGCCTCCGCCTCGACCCGCAGCCGATGCTCGCTCGCCTCGTCTGTCGCGTCCCTCACCACGGCAAGCGCGAAATAGTCGTCCATCCGCGTCACCCGGAGGTCGAAATGGCGCGCACTGCCTCCGAGGCCGGACGCCTCGAGCTGGACCTTGCCGACCTTGTGTCCGCGGAAGGTGGCGCCAAGGGCCTTGAGCAGACGCTCCACAGCCTCCTGCCCGAACACCGCCGCGTCGGGGACGCCACCCGGGGCGAAGCCAGGAATCGGATCCACCCCTTCTGGCTGCTTGGTGATCGCGACAATCCGCCCCGCAGGGTCGAAGATCGCGAGCGCGTCCGGAAGGCACGCGATGAGCGCCTGATGGCGCGCGTCGGCCTGGGCAATCGAAATCGACCGCGCCGAGATGGTCTCAAGCATCCGATTGACCGATGCGGCAAGCAGGGCGAACTCGTCCCTCCCCTTCCACTCCAGCCGGGGGCAGTCGATGTCGGCGTTGCGGTGACCGAGGTCGGCAACCTCGCGCGTCATCTTGGTGAGAGGATTCAGGAGCACCCGGCTTTGGAACCAGAAAAGCGGCAATACGAAGAAGATGCCGCCGACGGCGATAAAGCACGCGAGCCGCCCGACCGCGGTCTCGGTTACGCTCGCGAAGCTCTTGGGGAGCGACACCGTGACCATCGAGATCGAGTTGCCGACGATGTCCCGCAGCGTGAAGACGGCCTCGAACGGATTCGCCCTCAAATCCCAGAACCCACCGGAGTAGAAATTGAGCGCCGAGGAGAACATCGGCACGATGCCGAAGCCGTCGGTCTGCGGCGTGCGTCCCTTCTCGGCGGACGGCGCGCGCACCGAGATCTCCGCCTTGCGGTCGGTGACGCGCACTTCAAGCCCCGAGAGCGAGTCATTCACCTGCAGCGTGAACGCGGCGGAGTCGAACGGCAGCCCCAGCATCAACGCGCCGCCGGCGTCGGCAGGAACCATGGCCACGAAGTGCGAGACGCCGCCGACGCGCACGATGCCGGTTGCGGCCTTGCGCGCCTCCGGCGACGCCGAAGCGCTCACCCAACGCGAGAGCGCCTCCGCGTAGGGCGCAAGCTCCTCCGCCAAGACCGGCCGCTCCGCTCCGTCCACGCCGCGCAGCGAACCGCCGGAGAAGGCACCGTCGGCCGCGAACTCAACCGCCAGCGAGAAGCCGCCCGATTCCACGCACTTCGCCGGGTCGAGCCGCCCTCCATCCGCCGCGGCGAGCGCGTTCGCCGCAGCCTGACGCACCGCGTCCGCGCGCCGATAGGCGAGGCGCGAGACATCGACCCCGATCTCCTTCACCTGACGCTCGGCGTCGTGGACGAGGTGGACCAGCACGATCCTGCCGCCGACGTAGAACATCGCCAGCGCCAACAACAGGAAAAACGCCGTCGCCAGCGAATAGCGGGTGCGTATCGAGTGGAGCGCCCACGAAAGAGGCCCTTGGCGCTCGACATCGGCAAGCGGGTCGCGCTCCTTCGCGCCCGCGGCAGCAGCTTCGTTCATTTTCCTCCGTCTCCTCTTCTAAATGAAATCCACGCCCATACAAGCGCCAGGGCAATCGCGATGGCGAACCCTGCCTGCGCGGCGCGCAGGCTCGCGCCCGCGTCGGCCTGACGAGTACCCTTCGCCGCGACGACCTCCATCGCCGCCGGCACCGCCAGCTCGGACGCCTCCGCGCGCATCGCGCGCCGCGCCGCTACATCCTCGGCGGTGAGGACGCCGCGCGGACGCCCCGGCAACACCCCGGCGGACTCACGTTGCAGCGCCTCGTGGCGCTCGCGGTCGACCTCGGCGCGGCGATCGCCAGCCTCGCTCTCCTGGTCTATCCTCTCGTCAGTCACCGCTCCCCTCCTCCGGATTCGGGTACACCGGGTTCGACGTGTCGGGAATCTCCATCCAGCTCGCCGTATAGGGGTCGCCGGCGCCCTTGGGGAGACCCATCTTCGCCACCACCTCGCTGTCCTTCTTGCGCCTGAGGCGCATGTCCCAGTTGAACGAGCCGCCGTTCGCAGTGAGGCCCTCGTCGCGGCAGACGAGCGCGCCGTTGATCTGGAAGCTCGCGCCGAGCTTCCCAAAGACGCCGTGGTTGTTGTACATCACCGCGTCGATGCGCGAAACCGTCCCCTTCAGGCTGTTGATGACGGCATTGTCGATGATTGTCTCGTAGTAGTGGCGGTCGTAGGAGGTGGAGGCGGAGGCGACCTTGCGGGACTTCTGCTGTCCGTTCTCGTAGTAGTATTCGGTCTGCGATGTCGAGCGCACCTTGCCGAACTTGCCCGAGGACGCCTGGTAGCCGCCGGGTGCGGTCGACGAAAGCTCGGCGGAAAGCGAGTTGATCTGCTCCACCGCGGAATAGTCGCCGTCGAAGGTGTTGCTCGTCTTGGTGCGGCCGGAGACGGTCTTGGTGGACGAGTAGGAAGTCGAAGGGTACCCGATCGACGAGTCGTTGACGTCGCAGGAATAGGCGATGTCGGTGCCGCTGTTGACGTTCGCGGCGATGGTGCTCGAGGTACAGTCGCCGACGACGATGTTGCCCTTGGCGACGATGCCGAGCATCGACTTCTGGTCGTTCGCAGCCTGCTCGCTCGCCGCCGCCTCGCCGGTCTTGCTGTGGGTCCAAGTCGGCGCGTCGACGTAGGCGATGTCACCGATGACGTGGACGTTGCGGCCGGCGTAGATGGTGCCCTGCCCCCTGACATAGCCCTTGATCACCACATCGCCCGCAACTACCACCGGGCCGTCGATCACGATCGGGTTCGACTGCGTGCCAACGAGCAGCAGCGAGCCCGCGTCGGCGAGCGAAGCGTCGCCGGACGGACCGGCCTGCGTAGTCGGGTTGTAGCCGTTCACCTGGCCGGCGGGCACGGTGTGCAAGTTGCCGGCGACGTCGCTGTAGGTGACGGCGGGGTACCTGAGCGTACCGCCCTCGTCCTGCGCGTACTCGATGTAGGGCTGGAGCTCGGAGACGAACGGCATCTCCACCGGGTCGGACCGCTCGTTCACGATCGGCACGTTGTCCGAGGTCTTGGTGCCGCTCCTGAGCGAACCGTCGGCGTAGAAGCTCGGCTTGGAGATGGTGCCGGTCGCCGTCGCCGGTTCGTAGGAGCCGATGTCATCGACGTTGCCGGTGTCGTAGCGGGCGCGGGTGCCGACGGAGCTGCGGTACTTGGTACGGTTGTAGATGTTTGCGTTCTGCACCGTAACCGAGCCCGCCGCGCCGATCTCGGAGTTGGGCGCGGCGTAGACGAAGCCGTTCACCGTGCACCCGCCCTTGAGGCTCACGTTGCCGTTGGCGCGGAACTCGCCGTTGATCACGAACCCGCCGTTCATCCAGCCGTAGTTGTTCACGAAGTAGGCGTTGTCGAAGACCTTGGACTGCCCCGTCCCGAAGACGATGCGCTCCTCGATGGTTGCCGTCGCCCGCAGCCCGTCCGGATACTGGAAGACCGCGGTGGCGACTACCGGCACCACCGCGACCGCGGCGTTGTTCTCGTGCTCGACATTCTCGCCGATCCCCACCCACACGCTGCAGCCGTTGCACGAGACTGGATAGTCGCGCCCCGCGAAGATTGTCGCCGGATTCGACGAGCCGATGGAGCGCCTGTCGGCGCTCACCGTGTCGAACCAGTTGTACGCCTTCGCCTTGCCCGGCGCGATCTGGATGGAGGCGAAGTTCGCCGCGATGTAGCCGATGAAGCCGCGCTGGATCTCGCACTTGGCGTTCTCGATTGCCGACTGCGCGGCAAAGCGGCAGCGGTCCTTGGCAAGGTGGTACCTAGTCGCGCGCGCCGCCTGCGCGACGTACGCACCCACCGAGGCGACGATGATCCCCGCCACCAGCGCCAGGACAAGCGTCATGGGCAGGATAAAGCCGGGTCTCGTGTTCAGTCTCTTCATGGCATGGAAAGAAGGTTGTCGTGGAACACCGAGGTCGAGTTCTTCACCTGCGCGGCGCCGAACAGAGGCACCACAACCCTTTCACCGTGGACGACCCCGCCTTCGGACGCGCTGAGGTTGAGGAAGTAGAGTCCGTGCGAGGCGGCGACGCCGTCCTCGAACACGTCGTCGCCGAGATACTCGAGCCCTGACCCCGCGCCGCCTTCGACCGCGCCGCCGAAGCGGAACCAGAGCGTCCGCCACGGATCGGTCGCGCCGTCGTTCTTGAAGCGGCCGGAATCGTTGAGGAGCTGGATTTCGCCAAGGGACACCGCGCCCCCGTCCAGTGTGAATACCGGAGCGTCAACGAGTACCTTGATCCCCGCCTCGATCGGCGATGTGCCGCGCTTGGCACCAGAGAGAAGCCCGGACCTGACCACCCCGTCGCTGACCGGCTGGGCATGAAAGAGCAGTTTCTCCCTCAACTCGCGCATCGCCACCGACAGCTCCGCCGTCGCCGTCGCGCGCCGCGAAAGCCGCTGGACGCCGATGAAGAAGGTGAGGAGCGACGCGGCCACGATCGAGAAAATGGCGGTCGCAAACATCACCTCCAGCAGGGTGAACCCTGCTCTGCGAAGGAGCAACGTCACGGCGCCCTCCCCATGTCGCCGCGCCAGACCTGCACTGCGTGGCCGGCGCCGGAGAGCGACCTCCGCCGCGCCTCCGGCCCCCACTCGACGTCGGCGACAATCATCTTGAGGTCCGCGAGCCACCCCGTCTCGGCGACGGCGTAGACGTCGACGCGCAGCTTCGCCGGGGTATCGTAGACGCTTAATACCGGCGCCGCGTTCGAGGAGAGGTTCTGCCAGCCGGTGGTCTCGTTGAGGACAAGGTCCTTATAGTCCTCGTTGAAGCGCTTCCACGCCGCGTCCCAGGCGACCGCCTCCGCCGCCAGCAGCTGCGCATTGTCGTCCGCGATCCGCGTGGCGACGGTCACCCCGGAGAGCAGCACCAGCACGAGCAGGCCGAGGACGGCGCTCGCGATCATGCATTCGGCGAGGGTGACTCCGCGTCTCATGCGCCCTCCACCTCCTCCGGCCAAAGCTTGGCGACGGCCGCCTCCACGTGCTGCGGGTCGGCGAGGTAAAAGCGGACATTCTCGCCGAGCGCGTCGGCGACGGCGCGGCGCAGTTCCTCGTCGCCGGGGTTGAGGACGACGACAAGCGAAGTTCCCGCGAGGCTCGCAAACGGGATGGTGCCGCGCAGCTTCACAAGCCGCTCGCCGAGCTTGGCGGCGGCACTGCGGTCGGGCTCAAACGCGTCGAGCGGCACCGGCGGGCAGCCGTGGGCGTCGGCGAGGCGCGCGATCGCCGGTTCGAGGGCGTCTGGGCGCTCCCTGTACATCGTCGCCAGCGCAGAGACGAGGAAAAGCCGTCCGTTGTCAGGCAGCGAGCGAAGGTGCGCGGCGACTTCCGCCTCGCCCAGGCTTTCGGCAAGCACGGCCTCTGCCTCCGTCGCACGGGAGAACTCGGCCGCCGCAGGGCCGGCATCAGACGCGTGCGTGGCTACGGCCTCGGGCACCAGGTCCGGCTTCGGCTCCTTGAGCGCCCGGATTCTCACCGCCATCGCCTTCGCCGCGCTCGACTCGCAGGCTTCGAGCTTGTCCAGAAGCGCAACTGCGCTTTCGACGTCGCCCTCCTTCACCAGCACGCGGGCGAGTTCGGCAAGCGCGTGCTCGGCCTTTGCCTTCTCGCCCATCTGGGGGTAGACGACCGCAAGGAACTCGAGCGTGGTGCGGTCGTCGGGCATCATCGCGAGCATCTGCTCGAAGTATGCCACGCCTTCCTCGAGCTTCGCGTCAAATTTCTGCTTCTCCTCCATCTGTCCGCTCCCCTTCCCAGAATCCTAATGGTCCCAGTCGAATCGCGGCGGGGCCTTCTCCCGCCACTCCTTGAGCGAGATCATCGTGCCGGCCTCCTCGTTCGCGGCGAGGTAGGCCTCGTTGGCGTATTCGCGCTTCTCCTTCATCTGCGCGAGCAGCGAGCGGATCTCGATCACCGCATCGTAGCACATGTCGAGGATGTCCTTCTTCGTCTCCTCGTCGCAGCCCATCCGCAGCAGCTCCACCGAGCTCAGCAACACGGTGGCGGGCTGGCCGAGCGCATGGCAGAAGCCGGCCAGCGACTCCATCACCACCTTCGACCGCTCGACCCGCGTCTCGGCAAGCACCAGCCGCCGGTTGAGCTCAACGTTGTCGATCTTCTCCTCTTCCATAGGCCTCCCTTCGGCTTCCTCAGCTCGCAAGCGAGCCCATGTTGAATATCGGCAGAAACATCGCCATCACGATCGTGCCGATGATCGCGCCGAGAAACACCATGATGAACGGCTCCATCAGCGAGGTCAGGGTGGCAAGCATCGTCTCCACCTCCTCGTCATAGGCGTCCGCCACCGAGTCGAGCATGTCCTCGAGCCGGCCAGCCTTCTCGCCCGCGGCAATCATCCTCACCATCAGGAGCGGGATGAAGGGCTTGCCCTCGAGCGCGGTGTTGAGCTGGTTGCCCTGCTCCACCTCGCGTCTCGCGGAAATGACCGACTTCTCCAGCACATAGTTGCCGAGCGACCCGGCGACGACGTCAAGCGACTTCAGGATCGGCACTCCGCAGCCGATCATCTGCGAGAGAAGCCGCGCAAAACGGCCAATCGAGGCCTTGAGCACCAACTGGCCGAATACCGGCATCCTGAGCTTGAAGGCGTCGAACTTGCTGCGCCCGGACTCAGTGGCCTTCCACTTCCCGAACACGACAATGCCAGCAACCGCGACCACGATAATCAGGTACCACCAGGCCTTGATGAAGTCGGCGATGTTGACGAGCGACTGCGTCAACGTCGGCAGCGGCTTGCCCGCGCCCGCGAACATCTCCGCGAAGATCGGCACCACGAACTGGATGAGCCCCCAGCTCATCAAAAGCGCAATCGAGACGATGACCGTGGGGTAGGTCATCGCGCTCTTCACCTTCTTCTTCAGCCGCGCGCCGCTCTGCAGGATCGTCGCCAGGCGCTTGAGGATGCCGGCGAACTCGCCCGACTGCTCACCGGCGATCACCATGTTCACGTACATCTCGTCGAATATCCTCGGGAACGCGGCAAGCCCGCGCGAGAGCGGATCGCCGCCCTCGATCGACTTCAGGAGGTGGTTCAGCACCTTCTTGAACTCCGGGTTCTCGGCCTGCTCCTCCAGCGTCTGCATGGTGGAGAGGATCGACATCCCCGCGCCGGTCATCGACGCAAGCTGCTTCGTGAACGGCACCAGCTCCTTGTTGACGATGCCGCGCACGCCCTTGACCTTGATCTCTGCCGTGTCCTTCGCCACTTCCGTTCCCTCCGCAGTTTCTATTCGCCGCCCGACACCGCGAGCGCCGCCTGGAGCGAGGTCACCCCCGCCCGCACCTTCATCATCCCCGCGTCCTTAAGCGTCACCATCCCCTCTTCAAGCGCATACTTCCTGAGCAGCTCGGCGTCGCCGCCGCGCTCGATGACGCCGCGGATCTTCGGCGAGATCGGCAGCACCTCCATCATCGCGCCACGCCCCTTGTAGCCGGTGCCGTGGCACTTCGGGCAGCCGACGGGGCCGAACACCTCCACTCCCTCGAACGGCGCGGGGTCGACCTTGTTCGCCGCCAGCACCTCCATGTCCAGCTCCACCGGCTTCTTGCAGAACGGGCACAGCCGCCGGAAGAGGCGCTGCGCCTGCGCGAGGATGAGCGAGGAGGCGAGCATGAACGGCTGGATGCCCATGTCGAAGAGACGCGCCACCACGCCGCAGGCGTCGTTGGTGTGCAGGGTGGAAAGCACCAGGTGACCCGTAAGCGCCGCCTTCACCGCGATGTCGGCCGTCTCGCCGTCGCGGATCTCGCCCACGAGCACGATGTCCGGGTCCTGGCGGAGCACCGAGCGCAGGATGCCCGCGAAGGTCAGCCCCTGCGCCACGTTGACGTGGCACTGGTTCACGCCGGGGAGCTCGTACTCGACCGGGTCCTCCGCCGTCACGATGTTGACGTCGAGCCGGTTCAGGTCCTGCAGGCAGGAGTAGAGCGTCGTCGTCTTGCCCGAGCCGGTCGGCCCCGTCACCAGGATGATGCCGTGCGGCTGGTCGATCGCGAACTTCATCGCCTTGTAGGCGTATTCGTCGAGCCCGAGCGACGAGAGGCCGGGCGCGAGGTTGGCCTTGTCGAGGATACGCATCACCACCTTCTCGCCGTGCACCGTCGGCAGGATCGACACGCGCACGTCAACCTCCTTCTTCAGCGCGCGGATCTTGAACCTGCCGTCCTGCGGCTTGCGCCGCTCGGCGATGTCGAGGTTGGACATGATCTTGATGCGCGAGACGACCGCGTTGTGCAGCGCCTTCGGCGGCGACGGCCGCTCGATGAGCGCGCCGTCGATGCGGTACCGGAGGCGCGAGGTGCGCTCCATCGCCTCGAAGTGGATGTCCGACGCCTTCGTCTTCAGCGCCTCGATCATGATGGTGTTCACCATGCGGATGACCGGCGCCTCGCCCGCCGCGTCCACCGTCGCGTCGATGGAGTCCGCCGGGGCCGACTCGGACGAGATCTCGACGTCCGCCTCCTGGCCCTTCATGATGTTCTCCATCGCGAGCGCGGGGTTGGCCGCGTCCTCCTTCGCCTTCAGCCGCCCGATTGCGTCGGCGACCTCCCCTTCCGGCGCGACCGTCGCCCACACCGAGCCGCCGCACACGCGCACGACCTCTTCTCGCGAAGGCAGGTCGAACGGGTCGGCGAACGCCACCGTCGTCCGCCCCGCCACGCGGCAGAGCGGCAGCGCCTTCGCCGACGCCCAGAAGTCCGCCGTCTGGCCCGCCAGCAGCGACGGATCGGGCGCAAAGCCCGGCGGCACCGTCATCGGCGGCATCGAGAAATGGTCGGCCGCCGCCAAGGCGCGCTCCGCCGGGTCGGTTATCGACCGGATTTCCTCGATCGTCTTCCTCTTCGTCGCGGGCTTGATTAGATGCAGTTTCGCCATACTTCAGTAAGTGGTAGCAGAAGGCATGCCAGCCGCAGCGGCCAGCCGGTCCTCCCTGATTTTCCTCAGATATCCAAGGGTAAATTGGTGGATTTGCGAATCGTGTTCGCTCAAACGCGAAAGGTCGCCGCCGCCAGACAGCTCCCCCATGCAGTACTTTCGCCACTCCGCGGCGAAGAGCCGCCGCTGGTCATCGTTCTCGAACGCCGCGGCGGTGGCGCGGCGCATGTCCTTGGTCTCGAAGAGCGCCTCGATGTAGCGCCCCTTGAGTCCCCTGAAGGGATCGAACCGCACCTTCGGCGCGCCGCGCTCGAGGAAACAGGCGATAGACAGCGCCAAGCGGTACTTGAGCCGCCGCTCGGCGTCGGAGCCGGAGTAGAACTCGCCGTAGTCCATGTCCATCAGCGGCGCGACGGCGGCGGAGTACCCGGCGAGGTCTGAGAAGTCCGGCTCATCCGGACCGTCCGGCCCCTCCTCAAAATACTCCGCGTAGCCCTCGTTGAGCCAGGGAGAAGCGGCGATCGTCGAGCAGGCGTAGGTGAGGTACTGGTGGAACGCCTCGTGGCGCACGGTCCTCAGGAGCTCCGCCGCGCCCCCACGCGGCAGATAACCCACAAGCTCGCGACGCGACGGGCTCCAGTATGCCGCCGACCATGTCATGTTGGTGAGTCCGTCGGTCTCGAGCGCGTCGAGGTAGCGGTCGCGAGAGGCGAAGATGCGGGCGACGCAGAGGACGTTGGTGCCGTCGAGCGGCGTCGGCACCGCGGCGGCGTACCGCCGGCGCATGACCGCGAGCTCGTTGGTGAGCGAGGGGATAAACGCAGAACTATTGGGCAGCTCGTCAAGCACTGTGAACTCATCCGCATCGGTCGTGTGCCAGGTCGGATACGCCGCCACCGAGTGACGCGCGTCGGCGCGCAGCAGCTCGCGCTCGAAGGCCGGCGAGTCCGGCGGCGGGCCCTTCTTCGCGCGGCCGCGGCGCTCAGGCTTCTTCTCCAGCTGGCCCAGCCGCGCCTTCAGCTGCGACCAGGTCGAATCACGCCCGGAGAACATCTCCTCCTCGAACGCCTCCTTCGCGGCGTCGAACTCGTCGCCTTCGGAGAGCAGCCAGGTGGCGATGCGCCAGGTCTCATCCTTCTCCGGCAGGAACGCGCAGACGATCGCGGTCTCGTTAGTCCCCTGCCAGTACTCGACGTCGCGGAAGCCGCGCGGAATCTGGCGCGGCCGCTCCGGTTCCGCGGCCACCTCGACCGGCGAAAGGAGCTCCACCGCGCGACGCCGGCGCTCGATGTCGTCGCGCTTGACCGGGCCGACGGATCGAGCGTAGCCCGCGCGGGTGACCACGGTATCCTCGGAGATCTCCTGCGGCGGGCACTCGCGCAGGGCGGAGCAGACGAACACGCGCCCGTCGTCGTCGAGCCAGCGGCCGTCCACCGCGCGCGACGACCAGAGGTCGAGGCGGTCGAAGCGGTCCTCGAGGTAGCGGCGCCCTCCTTCGCGCACGAGATACGCCTCCGCCCGCGGCATGTCGAGCGGCATGGGATCCGCCATGAGCACGGCGGCGGCGCTCGCGGCGAAGAGCAGCATCAGAACGCCCCGGTGGCGAGCGACGTGAAGGTCGAGATCGGCGTAGTGTCGCGGTAGTTGTCGACGATCTGGCGGACGTCCTTCATGAGCCCCTTGACCTCTTCGTAGAGCTCCGGGTCGTTCGAAAGCCGGCCGAGCGTGCCCTCGCCGTTCTTGAGCCGCTCAGCGACCACCCCGAGGTCAGCCAGGAGCGCGGTGCCCTTCTCGGACATCGCCTTGGCGTCGAAGCTCTCGGCCGCCTGGCGAAAGGCGGCAACGCCGGCCTCGAGGTCGTCGAACATCTTGTCGCGGTTGACCTTCGCCGAGATCTCCTTGGCGTTGGACATCGTCTCCTTGAGGTCGTTGTAGACGGTGTCGTCGGACGAGAGCAGCTTGCCCACCATGCCTTCGCCGCGCTCGACGCGGTCCGCCACCGCGACCGCCTTGTCCGCAAAGGAGTTTGCCTTGTCGATGAACGCCTTGACGTCGGCGGCCATGCGCTTTGCGTCCTCGGCGAACTCGCGGGCCTTCTCCGACGCCTCCACCGCGTTGGTCACGATGGCGCCGAGCTCCGGACCGGAGACAAATCCGTTCACGGTGCTCGCGATCTGGCGCAGGTCCTCCATCCAGTCGGTCGGCGTCACGCCGTGGAAAAGCGTGGTCTCAAGGTCAAGCGCCTCGCCTTCGCCCTCCTCGAGCCGGAGGTATGTGCCGCCGAGCATCGAAAGGCTGCAGACGGTCGCGCTGTAGCCCTCGCGCAGAATGACGTTGGCGTCGATCATGGCGGTGACGACGAGGTTGGAAGGCGTCACCTCCACTCTCTCCACCACGCCCACCTTGGTGCCGCGGTACATCACGTTGTCGCGGTCCTTGAGCCCGCCCACCTGGGAGAAAGCCACCTTCACCGGCACCCGATGGTGGCCGGACAGGAGGTCCACCCCCGAGATGACGATGGTGAAATACCCCAGGAGCACCAGCACCGTGAGCATGAACACCCCTACGACGCCCTGCGTGAACGCCTCGCTTTTCCTGTTTTTCATGTTTCCTCCCCTTTCGCGGCGCCGACGAACTCGGCGACCTCGCGCTTGCCGCACCGCATGAACTCGTCCGGCGGCAGGCATGCGACCGACTTGCCGTCCTTGATCAGCATTATGCGCGACGACGTCCTCGCCGCCATCGCAAGATCGTGGGTGACCACCACCGAAGTGACGCCGCGGCTGCGGTTGAGGTCGACGATCAGCCGCTCGATCACGGCCGAGGTCACCGGGTCCAGCCCCGAGGTCGGCTCGTCGTAGAGCACGATCTCCACGTCGCGGACGATCGCCCTGGCGAGCCCGGCGCGCTTCTGCATGCCGCCGGAGAGCTCGGCCGGGTAGCGGTCGGCCGCGTCCGAAAGCCCCACCGCCTCGAGCGCCGACGCGACGCGGCGCTCGATCTCGGCGTCGGGAAGCCGCGTCGTCTCAACGAGCGGCAGCGCCACGTTCTCCCACACCGTCTTCCAGGCGATCAGCGCCCCGCTCTGGAAAAGGTAGCCGACGCGCGCGTCGGCGACGCGCACCTCGCCCGAGTCGGGCTCGACGAGGCCGACGATGTGCTTGAGCGTCACCGACTTGCCCGTGCCCGACGGGCCGAGCACGGTGAACACCTCGCCGCGCTCGACGGCGAAGGAAAGCCCGTCCAGCACGGCCCGGCCCTCGAACCGCTTGACGACGTCGACGAACTCTATGACCTTCTCGCCCATCAGTAGAACGCCCTCGAAATCATGTACCCGGAGATCAGGATCGCCAGGAAGGAGACGATCACCGCCCGCTGCGTCGCCTTGCCCACGCCGGTCGCGCCCAGCGACGCGCCCATCCCCTCGCAGAAGGAGACGTCGCCCACCAGCACCCCGAACACCGCCGCCTTGGCGATGCCCACGAAGAGGTCCTTGTCGGCCGCCATCCACAGCGCGCTCGACATGAACTGCCCGAAGTCGACGTTGAGCTGCGTAGCCCCCACGATGCCGCCGCCGATGGTCCCCATGATGCAGCAGTAGAACGCCACCACCGGCGACATCAGGAGCAGGGCCAGGATTCGCGGCGCCGCGAGGAAGCGCACCGGCGGTATGCCCATGATCCTGAGCGCGTCGATCTCGTCGTTCACCTTCATGGTGCCGATCTCGGCGGCGATCGCCGAGCCCACGCACGCCGCCATGCAGATGCCGCAGCAGAAAGCCGCCATCTCCCTCAGCAGCGTGAGCATCACCGCCGCGCCGAGGTAATTCTCCTGGTTGAAGCGCGCGAGCTCCAGCCCCACCTGCAGCGCGAGGATCATCCCCATGAAGATCGACACCACCGTCACCACCGGCAGCGTGCGGATGCCGGTCGCGTAGAGCTGGCGGAAGAGATCGCGCCGCCCGTCGCTGCGCAGGAAGACCGAAGGGAAATAACCCACCGACTGCACCAGAACAATTCCGGCGTAGCCTATCGAGGTGATGAACTTCGGAAAACGTGTCATTAGGAAGTGAATTATACAAGATTTACGGCGTCGATGTCAATTGCGACCTTGACCGCCGCCACCGGCGGCCTGGCCGCGGAAAGCCAGCGCCAGGCCCGGACCGCCGCCGCCGCCGAGGTCGAGCGCACCACCACCTGCCAGCGGTAGTATCCGTCCGCCTTCTCGAGCGCGGACGGAACCGCATCCGAAACCAGCATGCGCCCGGCCTTGATCCGCGCGGCGTAGAGCTGGAGCGACTGCGCGTACATCGCCGCCCAGTCCGCCGCGAGATGAAGGTCCTTCGACTTCAGGTTGACCACCGAGAGATGGCAGAACGGCGGGAAGAACGCCTCGCGACGGTCCTCGAGCTCGCGTGCGGCGAACTTGGCGAAGTCGCCGGCCACCACCGCGCGCAGCACCGCGTCGGCGGGGTTGCGCGTCTGAATCAGCACCTTGCCGGGCAGCTCCGCCCGCCCCGCCCGCCCCGACACCTGGGCGAAGAGCTGGAACGCGCGCTCGGAGGCGCGGAAGTCCGGCATCGACAGCGTGCTGTCGGCGTTGAGCACCCCGACCAGGGTCACGTTGGGGAAGTCGAGACCCTTGGCGATCATCTGGGTGCCGACGAGGATGTCGGCCTCGCCGCGGCGGAACGCGCCGAGGATGTCGTCGTGGGAGTTGCGCCGGGACGTGGAATCGGCGTCCATGCGGAGGACCGAAGCCTTCGGGAAGCATTTCCTGAGCGCGGCCTCGGCGCGCTGGGTGCCGATTCCCTGGCAGACGAACTCGGCGCCGCCGCAGTCGGGACACTTCGCCGGAAGCTCGGTCCAGCCGCCGCAGACATGGCACCGCAGGCACGAGTCGGCGCGGTGGTAGGTGTAGGGGAGGTCGCAGGCATCGCAGGCCGGAGTCCACCCACAGCGGGCGCAGACGTACTGGCGCGAGAAGCCGCGGCGGTTGAGGAAGAGGATCGTCTGCTCGCCGCGGTCGAGCCGAAGCGAGATCGCCTCCAGGAGGTCGCGCGAGAAGATCGCCCCGCCCGCGTCGCCATCCTCGAGGTCGACGAGCCGCACATTGGGCAACGTGCCCGCGCCGGCCCGTCGCGCGATGGAAGCAAGTCTGTACTTGCCCGTCTCGGCGTTGCGCCAGCTCTCCAAGGAAGGCGTCGCAGAGCCAAGCACCACCTTCGCGCCCTCCACCGCGCCGCGCAACACCGCCACGTCGCGCGCGCTGTAGCGCGGATTGTCCTCCTGCTTGTAGCTCGGCTCGTGCTCCTCGTCCACCACGATCAGTCCCAGGTCCTTCACCGGCGCCCAGACCGCCGAGCGCGGGCCCACCACCACCCGCGCCGCGCCGGAACGGATGCGGTGCCACTCGTCGTAGCGCTCGCCGTCGGAAAGCGCCGAGTGGAGCACCGCAACCAGGTCGCCGAAGCGGGAGGCAAAGCGGTTCACCGTCTGCGGCGTGAGCGAGATCTCCGGCACCAGCACGATTGCGCCACGTCCGGCCTCGATTTCCCGCGCAATCGCCTGGAGATAGACTTCGGTCTTGCCCGAGCCGGTGACGCCAAAGAGCAGCGTCGGCTTCGAGTCCCGCCCGATCCCCGCGAGCGCGGCGGACTGCTCGGGATTGAGCGGGAGCGGCTTCGAGGGGAGAATCCTCCGGCCGGCCAGCGGGTCGCGCCGCTTCGCGCGCATCTCTACAGTTACAAGTCCCCTGGCCCCAAGTGCCTTCAGCGCGGACGGCGTGGTCTTGAGCTCGCGCACGAGCTGGGTCATCCAGCCGCCGCCGAGACGCACCACCTGGTCGTAGAGCCAGCGCTGGCGCGGAGTAAGCGCAACCGGCTCAGCCGCCAGCGACGGGGAAACAAAAAGGAGTTCGCGCGCACGGGCGTTGCGGCGCATCACCGCCGCCGGCACCGCCGCCTTGAGGACGCTCTCCAGCGGAGCGGCGGTGTATTCGGCCACGCGCCGGACGAGTTCCAGCAGCTTCGGAGTGAAGAACGGCGTCTCGTCGACAATGGCGGAAAACGGCTTCAGCACCCGCTCCCCGTTCCCCGTTCCCCGTTCCCCAATCTCCAGCACAAACCCGCGCGCCTCCCTGTGCCCGAACGGAACGGAAAGAAGCTGGCCGACGGCCAGCTTCCTTTCCAGCGCTTCGGGCACTTCGTAGTCGAAGAGCCGGTCGAGCGCGAGGTCGATCGCGACCCTGGCGACCACGCCTTACTTGTCGGACGGCTTGAGGTAGTCGATCTGCGCGCCGTCGGTGAAGGTGACGGTCTGCTTGTCGTAGAAGTCGCAGAGCGACTGGTAGCGGCCCTTGTAGACGCCGGCGGCGCCGCCCTTGTGGATGATGACCGTCGCCTTGTTGCCGAAGGGCTGGGTGTAGGTGGTGTCGGTCGACTCCTGCTTCGTCTGCGAAATCGTCTCCTGCGAACTGCTCTTGATGAAGTTGTCGGTCGAGATGTTGCGCGAGACGAGCACCGGGATGATGTCGGGCATGTCGTCGGTGAGGTCGGTCACGATCTTCCACGCGATGCAACCCTTGAGGGACTTGTTGCCCTTATAGGCCGAGACGCCTGCACCGGAGACGAACTTGATGTCGACGTCGACGTACGGGCTGCACTCGGTCGTGCCGTAGTTCTGCATGTCGAAGAGGTCGTCGAAGTAGTCGTCGGCGCTGCTCGAATAGCCCTTGTAGGCGATGTCGTCGCCCTGGCCCTCCTCCTTGTTCTTGTTCTTCGGCCACACCGAGCTGCGGCCGTGGCTCTCGCGGTCGACGTTCGCCTGGGTGATGCCGATGAAGAGGTTGCGCCCGTGCATCGCCAGCGCGTTCGTCTGCGCCGAGAGCATCGCCGACGAGATTGCCGGGAAGAGCGCGCCCATGAGAATGCCGAGAATGCCGATCACGACTAGCAGCTCGACGAGGGTAAATCCGTTCTTTTGCTTCTTCATTTTTTTTACTTCTTTCCTTGTGGGTTTGAGGTTTTTCCTGTTGTTGGTTGTATTATCTCATATTTTTCATTTTCGCGCAAGTGCCATTTTGAGGCTGGGCAGGTACGCGAGGGTGTACGTCCAGAAGCTCCAGAGGGTCAGTGCGACGAGCAGCGCCTCGACCACATAGCAGCTCCAGACCCACGGCGCCTGCCATGAATCTGGCGCATAGCGGCGGAAGGCGAGGAACGCGTAGACCCAGCCGGCGCCAGGGAAGGAGAGCGCCGTCCTCACCTTGCCGAGCCACATCGCCGCCACCTCCGCCCCGAAAGCCGCGCCCACCGAGCGGAGAAAGGTGACCCATGTGTCGCGGAGCATGTAGAGGATGGTGAACGAGAGCATCGCGAGTGCGTGGAACTCGCTGTCTCCCTGGTGGAGAATCTGCCAGGAGAGGGTCGGAAACGCCACGATGTAGAAAGCCTTGTCCATCAGCGGGTCGGCCATCTTGCCCAAGGTCGACACCACCCCCCAGCGGCGCGCGAGCATGCCGTCCCAGAGGTCGGTAAGCCCGGCGAGGAGCATCGCGGCAGCGGCAAGGACCGCGAGCGCCACCGAGCCGGTGAACTCCTGCCACACCGCAAGGACCGCCCATCCGAGGATGAGCGGTACCCGCGCGAAGGTGATTGCGTGGACGATCCCAACTCTGACCGAACGGCTCATCGCGCGGCGATGCCCTCCGCCACCACCTCCTGCATCACCCCGAGCGTCTCCTGCAGCTGCACCAGCCGCGCCTTGAGCGCCTGGATCTGCAGCTCCGCCTTCTGGAAGTTCCGGCGGGTGGCGAAGAGCTGCTTGAGAATCTCGCCCGGGTCGAGGTCGAGGTCGTTGAGCTCCATTCCCTCGGGAATCGGCACCAGCACCGTCTCGCCGCACTGGGTGCAGTCGATCTGCAACCCGGCACCGCGGTAGTCGATCACCTGGCTCTTGCCGCAGTGGGGGCAATCGAAGACGATGTCGGTGTCGCGGATTTCGGTGTCCTCGCCGTCGCGCGCCTCAACCGCCGCGTCGTTGTTCTGTCCTGCGTTCTCTGCCATGTCGTTGACCTCCGTGGTATTCGCTGTTAGGTTAAGTGTAATTATACCAAAAAGCGCACACGGCGGGCAACCCCCCGCCGCGGCAGCTCTTCACTGCTTGAGCCAGCACTCGATCACCGGAATCTCCACCGCCGGCTTGACGACGGGGAGCTCCATGCCGCCCATGACCCCGAACTGCTCGCCGTCCGCGGCCTCCGCGAGCGGCGGCTTGGCGCGGAACTTGATCTCCGAGCCGTCGTGCAGGAACTGCGCGTACTCCACCTTGTCGATGAAGGCGACGGGCAGGTAGCCCATCGGGTAGTCGAAGAGGTGGATGTAGAGCCGGCCGGTCTTCTCGTTCCAGGTGAGCGCGGCGCCGTCGGGCGCGGCGAAGCCGTCCGGCGCCATCGTGCAGCCGTAGATGGAGCGCGAGTTCACCTTCATCCACTTCGTGAAGCCGTCGAGCCGCTCCAGCGCGCGGTCGTCGAAGGTGCCGCGGGCGGTGGGGCCGACGTTCATGATCAGGTTGCCGCCCTTGGAGACGGAGTGGACCAGCAGCTCGATGAGCTGGTGCACGCCCTTCCACGTCGTCTCGTCGCGGCTGTAGCCCCAGCTGCCGGAGAACGTCTGGCACGTCTCCCAGGGCACGCGCCGGCCGCGCACCGTCGGCCAGATCTGCACCTTGAACTGCTCGGGGCAGATGAAGTCCCAGCCGTCCTCGGTCTCCATGAGGTCGAGGCGGTTGTTGATGATCGCCCCGGGCTGCAACTCGCGCGTCATCTTCACGACCTTGACCGCGTCCCAGTCCTTGTACGTCTTGCCGAACTTCTCGGCGACCGGGGTGAAGTCGTACCAGATGATGTCGATCTTGCCGTACTCGGTCAGCAGCTCGCGGATCTGCGCATGCATGTACTCGCGGTAGCGGTCCATGTTCCGCGTCGCGTTGAGCGCGGCGACGGCATCCTCGAGCTCCTTGTCCTTCTTGCCCTCGTTCCTGAGCTTCTTCATCAGCGGATGCGGGTTGTCCACCGTGTAGTCGGGGTGGTGCCAGTCCATGATCGAGAAGTAGAACCCGACCCCGAGCCCGGCGCGGCGGCACGCGTCCACGTACTCGCGCACGAGGTCGCGCCCGAACGCGGTCTTGGTGATCTTGTAGTCGGTGGTCTTCGTGTCCCACATGCAGAAGCCCTCGTGGTGCTTGGTGGTGAGCACGATGTACTTCATCCCGGCGCGCTTCGCCTGCGCCGCCCACTCGTCCGCGTCGAAGAGGTCGGGGTTGAACCGCGGGAGGTACTTCGAGTCGTAGGTCTCGTTGTCGATCGCCTCCACCGACCGCACCCACTCGTGGCGCGCGGGCGCGGCGTAGAGGCCGAAGTGGATGAACATGCCGAAGCGCGCATCGCGCCACCACGCCATCCGCGCGTCGCGCTGCGCCGGCGTCTCGGAGGTTATCTTCTCCGGCAGCTCCGGATAGCGCCGCTTGTGCTCGCCGGCCGCCGCCGTAAGCGCCAGCGCCGCGCACGCGGCCGCAATCGCCGCCATTCCCGTCTTCGCCTTGTCCAAGTTCATTTCGTTCCTTTCCGGCCCCACGGCCTTTATCCGATTGTCACCTTTAAAACGTCCCCCACGGCGGCGAGCGGCGCCGTCGCGTGCGCGAGTCCGCCGTCCGACACCACGTCGAGCTTGTGGAGATGCCCCGCGAGCACCGCAACGAGGCCTTCCGCCTCGTCCGTCGCACGCCGGAACTCGAAAGTGGTGTCATCCTGGCGTTCGGCCCAGCGTTGCCGCCGCTCGATCTGCCAGTACTTGTCGGTATCCGCCCCCCAGTCGGGGCAGGCGCAGGTAAACACCCCCCACCCCCGGTGCCAGAAGGGAATGTGCATCGCCAGGACACAGGGACCGCCCTTCGCCGTCTCCGCGCGGAAGAACTCAAGTTGCCGTTCGTCCACGTTGTAGGTGGAGTTGTCGATCATCAGGAACTTGACGCCGCCGATCGTCTTCGCGTACGCCATCGGGTCCTCGCCTTTGTAGAGCGGCAGCAGCCGCTTCTCGATCCACCGCTCGCGCTGCTCCGCGTCCGACCCCGAGTCGCCCTCGAAGTGCCAGTCGTGGTTGCCGGCGGTGTAGAGCCACGGCACCCCGCACGCGTCGAGCCGCTCGACCGCGAACTCAACGTTCTTCAGCGTCGGGAACGAAATGAGGTCGCCGGTGACGAGCAGAAGGTCGGGACGCTCGCCCTTGGCCTTCTCGAGGATGCGCTCGAACGCCTCGCGCGCGGTAAGCCCGGGGTTCCACTCCCCGCCCATGCGCGCGTAGAAGTCCTTGTATTCGTCGTCGCGCGAGTCCCGCAGGTTGAGGTGCGAGTCGCTCACCAGCCAGACGCGGAGCGGGCGCTCCAGCCCCCCGCAGGGGATGTGCAACCCGGTGGAGGCGTTGTACCAGAAAAGCCCGTCGCGCCGCGGACGCAACGCGCAGCCGGACAGGGCGGCGGCAGAGGCCGCCGCCGCGCAGGACGCGATGAACTGCCGCCGGTTCACCGGTCCGCCCCCGGCTTCGCCTTCCGGCGGAAGGCGAGCGCGTACGCGAGGACGACGGCGAAGCAGATCGCGGGCACGATGAAGCTGGCCCTAAGCGACTGCGACGAGGCGTGCAGGTTCGCGTCCACCGTCGAGTCGAACATCGGCACCAGGTTCGCCCAGACGCCGGGGTTGTCGATGATCGACGCCATCCACGGCGTCAGCAGCGCGCCGCCGACGATCGCCATGATGAGGCCGGCCGCGCCGAGCTTGTGCGCGCGCGGGTCGATGCCGCCGAGGCCGATGCCGTAGATGGTGGGGAACATGAGCGACATGAAGCCGCTCATCGAGCAGAGCGCGATCACGTTCCAGCTGAACGGCAACGAGCCGACTGTGAAGACGACGTCGCTCCGGAGGTACATCACCCCGAAGCTCGAAAGGATCGCGCCGAAGGCGAAGAGGGCCATCATCTTCGCCGGCTCGAAGTACTTCATGAGGAACGTGCAGAGCCAGCGGCAGGCGATGAACATGCACAGCGCGATGAGGTAGTACGACGCGCCCTGCGCCGGCGTCACCCCGAGCTCCTTCTGGCAGTAGACGTTCATCCACGTCCACGCCGCGATCTGCACGCCCACGTAGAACACCTGCGCCACGACGCCGCAATACCACCGCGGCGAATGCGCGAGGATGGAGAGGATCTCGCCGAGGTTGGACTTCTCCGCCGCCACGTGGTCGATCTCCGTCGGCTTGCGGAAGAAGAAGAAAAACCAGATCGCCGCGGCGATCGCGCAGAGCCCCACGTACGGCACGCAGACCCAGAAGAGCTCGTGGTGGACGATGGCGTTCAGCTCCTCGGCCGGCATCGCCATGCGCTCCTCCGTCGTCGCCGGGTTGAGGTTGGCGAGGATGAGCTGCTGGGCGAGGACGATGCCCGCGAGCGAGCCGAGCGGGTTGAACATCTGCGCGAAGTTGAGGCGCCTGACGGCGGTCGACTCGTCGCCGAGCGCGAGCACGTATGGGTTGCACGTCGTCTCCAGCACCGCGCAGCCGCCCGCCACCACGAAGATGCCCACGATGTACGTCCAGAAGCTCTGCAGCACGCACGCGGGCACGTAGAGGAGCGCGCCGATCACGTACACCCCGAGGCCGAAGAGCACCCCCACCCGGTAGCCGGCCTTCTGGATGAGCAGCGAGGCGAAGATGGCGATCACCGAGTACGCGCCGTAGAACGAGATCTGCACGAACCCGGCCGTCGACTGGCTGGTCATGAAGATCTTCTGGAACGACGGCACCAGGTTGTCCGTCATGTTGTTCAGGAGCCCCCAGAGCGCAAAGCAGCTCGTGAGCATAATGAACACGGCGAGGTATTTCTTCGGAACGACAGGAGTATCTGTTTTCATAAATGCGAATTATACACTAATTCGCAGAATCGGGCAACGGGGGTGAGACGCAGACGCGGCTCGCGGGGGGAGATGGTGCTCGGTCTCGTCGCGGGTGACTTTATCGCCTTCCGCGCATAGGGCAACTGGCCTAGTTTACCCTGGCAGCCTGAATCCTATCGCTGGTTGCGCACATGATCACACACACGGCGAGTCGCACCCGTCTACTCACTCGCACCACTCCCCCACTTCGCCGCCAGCTTTGCATACCTTGCGTCATAAGGCAAAGCACAGCAACATAGACGCAACTGCCACAGATGGCTAGCTGCGGCAGTTATCTGAATCTTTGGGCAGGGGACGTTGCAGGTGCAGTACCGAACGAAGGCGCCTATACTCTGTGCAGCCGAGGAAGTCCTCTCCGTTGCGCGGATTATGGCATGGAACAAGGAACCCTCCGCAATGACAACGCGGTGTCTGAGATGTTATCGGCACTCTCTGAACCGGAAGCGTGTAGTCGCAACGAGGGTAATTCGTGCAGCCGTAGAACTTCGAGTCCCCACTCCGCAACACCAACCGCCCCTTCTTGCACTTCGGGCATGTCGCCGCGCCGTCTTCAGAACACGCCTGCCGCACCTCCTCGGGGAGATCGTTCAGGAATACGGACGCGTTCTTGTCTGGCACGAGGATGAACACGCGTCTCCTAGCGCGCGTCAAAGCAACATAGAACACACGTCGCTCCTCGGCAAACGGAATCCCCTCCCATCCAGAAAGAAGAAGCTTCAGCAATGGATCGTCGGCAATCATGTTGGGGAAGCCAAGCAAGTCGCCGCGGAAGTTCAGTATAACGACGTAGTCTGCCTCAAGCCCCTTCGCCGCGTGCACGGTAAGGAACGACAACTTGAGTTCCGGATGCTTTGACCACACAAACCGCCCCTGGCTACCGTCCTCAGTAATCCCGTCCACGCCAGCCACCCATTCCGCCTCTTTGTTGTGCCGCCCCAGCAACATTACCGAAGCCGAGGAACCACGAGCCTCGCCGGCAATCTCCTCAAGCGCTCCAAACAGTGCGGAACCGATCTCATCCTTGTCCTTGTAGGAGACACACGACACCGGCCGGTCGTAGTGGAACTGGCTCTTTAAATCCTTCTTGATCTGCCGCGGATTCTTCATTATGAACTGACCGGCGACCGACAGCAGCTCCTGCGAGTTGCGGTAAGTGTTCTCAAGCTTGACGATCCGCGCGAAACCGAAGTGGCTCGCAAAGTCAGTGAACAGGGAAATGTCGCTTCCGGCGAACCTGTAGATCGACTGCCAGTCGTCGCCGACGCAGAACAACTTCGCCCCCGTCGCCGCCACTACCGCTCGTATCAGGTACGCACGGCTCTCGGAAATGTCCTGAAACTCGTCGATGATCACATACCTGTACCGGCGCACAGACTCCGGGTTCTCGCGCACGTGGTCAGCCGCCATGTTGATCATGTCGTGGAAGTCAATCGCGTTCTCCTCCTTCAGCGCATCTACATAGCGCCGATACATCGGATGCACAATCTCAAAGAACCTCGTAGCCCGTTCGGCGAAATACCCCGATGCCTGCGCACGTCCAAGTATCGCGTCAAGGTTGTCCGGTTCGACACGTCTGGACTTCGCAAGCGATATGAACGAAGACACCAGCCTCGCGAACTCGCGCAACGACGTATTCTTCCTCGCCTCCACGAGCTTGGACCATGTCGCCCTTGGATTTATGCCGCTCCTCTTGACCCCATGGGCCTTAAGCCTATCCCAGAGATTGTCGACAAGCTTGCCGTCGGCGTGCCACCACGAGTAGGACTCGACAAGCACCGTCCCGTTGGCTGCGTGAAGCCTACGCTTCCACTTCATTCCATCCACGTACTCACGGCGTTCTTCCGGCGAGAAAAATGACGGCGGGTCGCCGTGCTTGTCCACGCCGAAATGCTCGATCCAGATGTCATAGTCTGGAAGATAGAAGTCCGGCTTGTATGCCCTGCGCCCCCTCGCGTCGCCGTCGGGGATCGGCTTGTCGTACTTCCTCTCGTATTCATAGCTTATGCCGTTAAGATAGAGCCAGTTGGCGATTTCAAGCTCCTCAAAGCTCTTTACCTTCTCGCCCGCGAACGTAGTCTTCGCGTCTCCGCCGAAGTCAACTATCCCGCGCAACGTACTGAAATCAGCGGAGCGCGTAGCGTCGATGTAGTCGCCATGCGAAGCGAACTTCTTCTCGTCCTCTGGCTCGGCGTTCGCGCAAAAGGCGAAGAATCGCAGTGCGCCGCGGCATTCGTCGTCGGTCATTGCCTCGGGCGACAGCGACCGCAGCACGACACTAGTGCAGAAATTGTCGCCGCACACCTCGTAAGAACCATCCTTGCGAGCCTTGACGATGCCAAGCCCAAACTTATGGAATGTCGATGCCTTCATCCCAGATTGAGGCATGGACTCCGCAAGCCGCGCCGTCATCTCGTCCGCCGCCTTGTTGGTAAACGAAAGCAAGAGAATGTCGTCCGGCGCGATGCCCTTGACTCGAACCAAGTACTCAACCTTCTTCTGGATAGTCGATGTCTTTCCGCTCCCAGCACCAGCAACCACGAGCGTCGCCACCTCGTCCGAAACGCAGGCCTCGCGCTGACGCGCGTCAAGGCGACCAAGCAGCTCGTCGCACCTGGCCGACTCCACCGCGACAAATTCACCATTCCACTGGTCAACGCATCCTCTTAAGTCTGCAAACACCTTTGTGGCTACGCGCAAGTCGTTGGTCATGCGGTGACTTGGAGCGCTCTTGAGCACTTCAAACGCAGACGCGTATCTTTCCTTCCATTCCTCGACCTGTCGGTTGTCCACAAACGAACTCTTCGCCTCTTTTGCCTCTTCATGGAACTCCCATGCCTTCATCGCGGCAACATCATATTGCATATTGTTCGAATTGGCAACGGGGACCTTCTCAGTGCTCTTGTCAGAACTGCTGCGCATTCGTTTTCGCAACATTGCGACAACGACGAAAAGAGCGGCAGCAAGCGCCAAGCCGACTACAACGCAGACAATGAACGATCCAAGAAATCGAAAACTGGCACGAGGCTGTATCATTGCGACGCAGCCAAGCAAAATTATGCATCCAAGAACAAATGCGCCGTCCTTGCCGCCTTCTGACTGCTTACGCTTTGGTCGATCTGAACGCCTACGCGAACGCCGTCGCCGCGGCATAAGATTAATCAACAACGCGATTGCAAACGCTAGCACAAAATACGGCGTCAGCGGACGCAATACCACTTCAAGGGGATTTGCGTTTGCGGCCTCGGCAAGCAATATCGCGCAACCAGTCATAATTGTCGTCCGAACAATTTCCGCCATAGTGGAAGCACATTGATTGCAAGCCCAAGGATAAGCACACACCACAGCAAATCAACAAAAGGTCTGAACGCTTCAGCGACCTCTTCCATTCCTGCTCTGCTCCTTTCGATTTACTGCGGCAATCTATCAGCGCCGCTTCTGCCGCGTATTATACCAAATCTTCCACAACGATTGCCGAGCAAACCGCCGCGGTGCGGCGGAGTACGGGGCGTCGGCCCGACGACGTGATTCGAGACCTAAGCGCGTCAGGAACGGAAGCGCGTTGCGGTCAGTGTCGAGAATCCCGAGCTCGGCACGTTAGGAGGCCGAGCGTTCGGCGGGGCGAGCGCCCCAGCCCGACGCCGCGAGATGTGCTGAAAGCCAGCCCGACGGCTTATGCAGAGTTACGCCAAGCGCGAAACGATGGATTTGCCCCACTGCTTCGCAAGCAGGAACTGGCGTACTGAAAACGACTCGTTCGGCGAGTGGATGCGGTCGCTGGACTGCCCCCAGCCGACCAGGATCGGCGCCGCCCCGCTCGTCTCCTTGAGCGCCGCGACGACCGGGATGGACGCACCTTCCCAGCGGAACACCGGCCCGCGCACATCCATCTCCGAGAGCACCTCCTCCGCCAGGTGCATCGCCGGCGAGCCGAGCGGCAGCTTGAGCGCCGACGAAAGACCGCTGTCCTCGGGGAACGAGATGCGCATCCCGCCCGGGCAGCGCGCACGCAGGTGCTCCTTGACGAGCTCGAAGCAGCGCTGCGGATTCTGCCCCGGCACCAGCCGCATCGAAAGCTTCGCCACCGCCTCGCACGGAATCACCGTCTTCGAGCCGGGGCCGCCGTAGCCGGAATGGACGCCGTTCACCTCGATCGTCGGATCGAACCCGCCGCGGCGCACCGGCTCCACCCCGCGCTCGCCGCCGCACGGATCGGTGCCGATCTCGCGCGCAATCTCCGCCGCGGACGCAGCCCCGGCCGTCGCGGCCTCGAGCTCCTCCGCCGTCGGCTCGACGGCGCCGTCGCGGAAACCCGCGACCGCGATCGCGCCCCGGGCATCGTGGAGCGAGGCGAGAAGCTCGCACATCCCCTGCGCCGCGTTCGGAGCCACCCCGCCGAATTCGCCGGAGTGGAGGTCGCGCGACGCGGCCTCGAGCCGCACCGTGAAATGGCACACCCCGCGCATCCCCGCGACAATCGCGGGCCGCAGGTCCGATGCGGCGGAAGTGTCGCACACCAGCATCACGTCCGCCGCGATCCGCCGGCGGAACTCCGCCTCGCCGAGGAGACGGAAGAGGCCGGTCGAGCCCGACTCCTCCTGTCCCTCTAGAAGAATCTTCACATTGGGCCGTGCGCGCCCAGCCGCGCCGGCCTCGCGCCAGAACTCCCTGAGCCCGCAGAGGAAGGCGAAGAACTGCCCCTTGTCGTCCTGCGCGCCGCGGGCATAGACGCGGCCGTCCCTCGGCGTCGGCTCGAACGGCGACGTCTCCCACTGCTCCAGCGGGTCCGCTGGCTGCACGTCGTAGTGGCCATAGAAGAGGAGCGTCGGCGCGCCTTCGGTCCCCTTCAGCTCGGCGAACACCACCGGCACCGAAAGCGCCGCGACCTTCTCCTCGGAGACGCCGCGCTGCGGCGGCAGCACCAGCTCCGCCTCAGCCCCGATCCCTTTCAGCCATTTTTTCAACCACGTCGCGCACGCCACGCAGTCCCGCAGCCGGGACGGGTCCGCGCCGACGGTCGGAAACGCCACGAGCTCGAAGTATTCCCTCGAGTCGCTTGATTTCAGCCACTCTCGCGTCTGTTCGCTCGTAGTCTCCATCGGCCATCTTCCAGTCGCCGCCTACCGCACGACGAAGTTGACCATCCGCTTCGGGACGGCAACCACCTTGACGATCGTCTTGCCCTCGAGGAACTTGGCGACGTCGGCGTTCGCCTTCGCCGCGGCCTCCATCTCCGCCGGCGTCGCCGCGACGGGGACCTTGATGCGCCCGCGCAGCTTGCCCAGCACCTGAACCGGGATCTCGATCTCGCTTTCGACGAGCGCCTTCGCGTCGTACTCCGGCCACGGCTCGTAGGCGAGCGACTTGTCGTGCCCCAGCCGCTCCCACAGCTCCTCGCCGAGGTGCGGCGCGAACGGGGCGAGGCAGAGGACGAACTTCTCCAGCATCTCGCGCGGCAATCCGCCGGACTTGGCAAACGCCTCCGCCTCGTTCACGAACACCATCATCGCGGAAATCGCCGTGTTGAACGCCATCGTCTCCAGGTCCTCGCCGACCTTCTTCACCATCGCCGCGAGGCTCTTCGCCTCCGCCGCGGTCATCGCGCGGTCGGCGGCCGGCGTGTCGGCAACGAGGCGGCTGGCGCGGCGGAGGAAGTTGTGGACGCCCTTGACGCCCGAGGTCTGCCACGGCTTCACCACCTGCAGCGGACCCATGAACATCTCGTAGAGCCTGAGCGAGTCGGCGCCGTAGTCGCGGATGACGTCGTCGGGGTTGACCACGTTCTTGAGCGACTTCGACATCTTCGCCGGGAACTCCGTGAGCTCCTCCATCTCGCCGCCCTCTTCTGCTCCGTAGGGCTTGCCGTCGCGCCACTCGATCTGGTCCATCGGCACCAGCACCCCGCGCTTCGTCTTGTAGGCGAGGCCGAGGATCATCCCCTGGTTGACCAGCTTCTGGAACGGCTCCGGCGTCGGGACGAGCCCGAGGTCGAAGAGCACCTTGTGCCAGAAGCGCGCGTAGAGGAGGTGGAGCACCGCGTGCTCCGCGCCGCCGACGTAGAGGTCGACGGGCAGCCACTTCTTCAGCAGCTCCTGGTCGGCAAAGCACTTGTCGTTGTGCGGGTCGATGTACCTGAGGTAGTACCAGCACGAACCCGCCCACTGCGGCATCGTGTTCGTCTCGCGGACGCCCTTCACGCCGTCGGCGCGCGTCACGTTCACCCACTCAGTCGCCTTCGCGAGCGGCGGCTCGCCGGTGCCGGTCGGCTTGTAGTCGGCGAGTTCGGGGAGCGTGAGCGGCAGGTCCTCCTCGGGAACAAGCGTGTTGGTGCCGTCCTCCCAGTGGATCACCGGGAACGGCTCGCCCCAGTAGCGCTGGCGCGAGAAGAGCCAGTCGCGGAGCTTGTACTGCGTCTTCGCCTTGCCCACGCCCTTTTCCTCGAGCCACTTGATCATCGCGGGGCGCGCCTCCTCGACGGAGAGCCCGTTGAGGAAGCCGGAGTTCACCATCACGCCGGTGGCGATGTCGGTAAACGCCTCGCTACCGGTATAGGGCACGCGACATGCGTCATTCGACACGCCGTTCCCCGTTCCCTGTTCCCCGTTCCCCTTCTTCGCGACCACCTGGTAAATCGGCAGGTCGAACACCTTGGCGAAATCGAAGTCGCGCTCGTCGTGCGCGGGGACGGCCATGATCGCGCCGGTGCCGTAGCTCGCGAGCACGTAGTCGGAGATGAAGATCGGGAGCAGGTCGCCGTTCACCGGGTTGACGCCCGCGACGCCATCGAGCTTCACGCCCGTCTTCTCCTTGTTGAGCTCGGTGCGTTCGAGGTCGCTCTTTGAGGCGGCCTTCTTCTGGTAAGCCTTCACCTCGTCGGCGTTCTTGACCGAGCCATCCTCGAGCCACTTCGCGACCAGCGTGTGCTCCGGCGAGAGCACCATGTACGTGGCGCCAAAGAGCGTGTCGCAGCGGGTGGTATAGACGGTAATCACATCCCCGTTCCCTGTTCCCCGTTCCCTGTTCCCCTTCACCCCGAAGTCGACCAGCGCGCCCTCGGACTTGCCGATCCAGTTGCGCTGCATCTCCTTGATGCCCTCGGGCCAGTCGAGCGTGTCGAGGTCCTTCAGGAGCCGCTCGGCGTACTCGGTGATCTTGAGCATCCACTGGCGCATCGGCCGGCGCTCCACCGGGTGGTTGCCGCGCTCCGACCGGCCGTCGATCACCTCCTCGTTGGCGAGCACCGTGCCGAGCGCGGGGCACCAGTTGACCGGCACCTCGGCGACATAGGCGAGCCCCTTCTTGTAGAGCTGCTCGAAGATCCACTGCGTCCAGCGGTAGTACTTGGGGTCGGTGGTGTTGACCTCGCGGTCCCAGTCGTAGGAAAAGCCGAGCGAGCGGATCTGCTCGCGGAAGCGGTCGACGTTCTTCTTCGTGGTGACCGCCGGGTGGGTACCTGTCTCCACCGCGTACTGCTCGGCCGGGAGCCCGAACGCGTCCCAGCCCATCGGGTGGAGCACGTTGAACCCCTTCATCCGCTTGTAGCGGCAGAGGATGTCGGTCGCGGTATATCCCTCGGGATGGCCGACGTGGAGCCCCGCTCCGGACGGATACGGGAACATGTCGAGGCAGTAGAACTTCGGGCCCGGCGCGGCGTCGTCGGTCCTGAAGGTCTTGTGCTCCAGCCAGTACCGCTGCCACTTCCGCTCGATGGCGGAGAAATCGTATTCGCTCATTTCTGCTTCTGGTCCTCGGCGTTTTGGGAGATGGCCTTGGCGATGAGCCCGGTGACGTCGTTGGAGGCCGCCGCCACGCCGGCCTTCACCGCGTAGTAGATCGCCTTGTGGCTCGAGCTGCCGTGGCCGATGATCACCGCGCCGGAGACGCCCAGGAGCGGCGCGCCGCCGTAGATCTCGGGGTCGAGCTGGTGCTTGAGGGAGTGGAAGGCCCCCCTCAGGAGCAGCGCGCCGAGGAAGCGGAGCGGACCCTTGAAGCATTCCTTCTTGAGCCAATACACTATTGCCTTGGCAATCGACTCGGTGGTCTTGAGGATCACGTTGCCCACGAAGCCGTCGCACACGGCGACGTCGATGTGGCCCTTGTAGAGGTCCTTGCCCTCGATGTTGCCGACGAAGTTGATGTCCTTCACCTCCTTCAGGAGCGGGAAGGTCGCCTTCGTCATCTCGTTGCCCTTGCAGTCCTCGGTGCCGATCGAGACGAGACCGACCGCGGGGACGCCGCGGTCCAGCACCGCCTTCGAGTAGGCGTTGCCCATGATCGCGAACTGCACCAGCCACTCGGGGTGGCAGTCCATGTTCGCGCCGGCATCCAGGACCAGCAGCGGGCGCTTCGGGTTGCGGTTGGGCATCACCGTGGCGATGGCCGGGCGCTTCACGCCCGGGATGCGCCCGAGGATGAGGATCGCGCTCGTCGCCACCGCGCCGGAGTTGCCGGCCGAGACGAACGCGTCCGCCCGCCCCTCCTTGACGAGGCGCATCGCGACGTTGATCGAGCAGTCTTTCTTCTTCTTGACCGACTCTACCGGCGACTCGTCCATCTCCGCCACGTCGGGCGCGTGCACGATCTCCAGCGTGCCGTTCTCGATCGCCGCCTGCGACGCGGCCTTGAGCTTTGGCGGCAGGCGGGCAAGCTCCTCCTGGATCGGGGCGAGCTGCCCCACCAGGAGGATCTTGACATCGGGAAGGCCGGCGGCGGACTCCACCGCGCCAACCACTATCTCGCCGGGGGCGTTGTCGCCGCCCATGGCGTCAAGCGCTATCCGCGTCATGCCCTTTACCCGGCGGGTTACGCCTTCGCCGCGACGACCTTGCGGCCGCGGTAGGTGCCGCACTTGGGGCACGCACGGTGCGAACGCACCGCCGCGCCGCACGCGGGGCAGGTGCCGACCTGCGCGATGATCGGCTTCTCGAGGGAGGCGACGCGCTCGCGCTTGCGGCGCTTGGACACACGGTTCTTGGGACTGGCCATGACTCTATTCTCCTTGCTTCTTTGCTTCTTTTAGCTTTTCCAAGACATTCCATCTCTCGTCCGGAAGCTCTTGCGTCTTCAGGACGACCCCCGGGCAGGTCTCGGAACAGACCGGGTAAGTCGGTAGGGCGAGTATTATACTCTCTCTGAGCTCGTTAGTCAAATCGACCTCGGTCGTCTTTTCGCCGATTTCGACCGAGGTCGTGAAGTCCTCCACCTTCACCGTGTCGTCGAAATCGCGGCCGCAGCGCGAGCAGACGAGGTCGAAGTCCTGCTCGATCTCGCCGCGCACCAGAAGCTCCGTGCCGAACGCCTGCGCCCGCAGCCGGTAGCGCACGCCGCCGAAGGCCTTCACAAAGCTCTCGTCGAGGTCAACGCACGCAACCTCGCCCTCGAAGTCCTCGCCTTCGGGGTCGAGCCGCGCTACATCTATGACCAGCTTCTCGTCCATAGCCGCGTATTATACCATAAACGCGGCGTTCGCGCCTAGGCTCAGAAGCGGTAGGTGACGGAGAAGCCGCCGGCGTGGCAGAATCCCCAATTTGTCTCCAAGTCGTACATCGCGCCGTTGGCGTCCATTATGTGCATGTCGCGGCCGTCCATGAAGATGCACGCGTAGGAGATGGAAAGCTCCAGCCCCTTCCAGCAGTTCCAGCTGAAGCCGGTGGCGAGGATGTGGCGGTTGGCCGGCGGCAGCATCACCGACTGCTGCGTCGCCTGGGTGCAGTCCATGTCGTAGGTGTACGACACCATCCACTTCCAGTCCTCGGCGAAGTCCCAGCACGAGCCGACCGACGCGCGCCAGGTGTCGCGCCAGTCGAGGCGCGTGTCCTTGTTGCCGCCCTGGAGGTCGAAGTGGAGGACGTCGAACTTCGACCACTGCGTCCACGAAACCGCCGCGCCGACGTGCCAGGTGGGGAAGACGTCCCAGTTGAAGCCGCCGGTGATCGACTGCGGCAGCGTGATGTCCGCCGCCGCCGCGCCTGTGCGCGACCGCGCCGACGACGAGACCGTGTTCCGGATCGTCGCGTCCGCCTTGCTCACGTACTGCTCGAACATGCTCGACGGAATCGCCGCGATCTGCGCGGGCGTCATCCCCTGATTGAGCATCTCCTGATACGTCGCCCCGCGCGCGGCAGCCCTGACGCCGGCGTCGTTCATGTAGAGGACGTCGTTCGAGGTCTTGCCCTTCACGTGCACCTGGATCGGCGACTTGTAGACGAGACCGACCGAGAAGGTGTCGGTTATGTCGTACTTGGTGCCGATCTGGAAGCCGAAGTCCTTCATCTTGTTGTCGCCCCGCAGCCGGTTGGAGAAGCGCCCGAGCTCGTAGCCGCTGGACGCGACCTGCGGCGTGGAGAACTGCTCGAACTCGAAGTATGTCCACCTGAGACCGATGCCCACCGACCAGCCGTCAAGGATCTCGTAGGCGATGTTGGGCGTCAGGACGAAGCTCTGGATCGTCGTCTCCTTGGCGCTGAAGTTGAGCAACCAGCCCTCGTCATACGCCGTGCCGAGGCCGTAGTCCGGCTCCATGCCGAAGCCGAACGAGAATCCGTGCGGCAGCGGCACCGCGAGCTGGAAGTGCGGCAGCACGAACATCCCGGGATCCATCGGATACTCGCGGTACGGCGTCCCCCACTTGTGCGCATCGACCCGCCCGCGCGGATGCTCGGTGACAAAGCCAACCGTGACCTGGATGTTGGTGAGGTCGGTGAGCGTCGCGGGGTTGTTGAAGTTGGCGGAAGCATCCATCGCCTTGCCCACCAGCGCACCGCCCATCGCGTGCGAAACCGTGGAGGGCTGATAAAGCCCGAAGCCGCTGCCAAAGACCGAAGAAACGGCCAAACAGGCCAGCGCGAGCGACATAATTTTGAATTTCATGCTTTACCTTATTTTGGGTTTGCGACAATTAGACACTTTTCGTCTTTTTGTCAATTGGTGTGTAGTATACTCTTTTTCGCGCTTGTCTGTCAACCCCCCTGCGTGACACTAATCAGTGGGCGTCGAGCCAGCTGCGGCCGACGCCGACGCCGACCTCGAGCGGAACGCCGAAGTCGTAGGCTCCGGTCATTTCGCGCCGCGCGAGCTCCACCACCTCGTCGACCTCGTCCTCCGGCGCGTCGAAGACGAGCTCGTCGTGGATCTGCAGCACCATCTTCGTGCGCAGGCGGCGCTCCTTGAGCGCGCGGTCGACGCGCACCATCGCGATCTTGATGAGGTCCGCCGCGCTGCCCTGGATGGGCGTGTTGATCGCGTCGCGCTCCGCCGCGCCGCGCGCCGTGGCGTTGCGCGAGTCGATGTCCCGCAGTGTCCGCCGCCGGCCGAGCATCGTCTCGGCGTACCCTTTCTCGCGCGCCTTCGCGATTGCCGCGGACATGAAGTCGCGCACGCCCGGGTAGAGCCGGAAGTAGGAGTCGATCAGCCCCTCCGCCTCGCGGCGCGGCACCTTGAGCCGCTGCGAAAGCCCGAACGCCGAGATGCCGTAGATGATGCCGAAGTTGACCATCTTGCACTTCGAGCGCTGCTCGTCGGAGACGAGCGCGGGCATCACCCCGTAGACGCGCGAGGCGGTCTCGCGGTGGATGTCGGCGCCGGAGCGGAACGCCGCGAGCATCGCCTCGTCGCCGGAGAACGCCGCCATCAGCCTCAGCTCGATCTGGGAGTAGTCGGCCGAGACGATGCGGTGGCGGTCGTCCCGCGCCACGAACGCCGCGCGAATGCGGCGGCCGCGCTCGGTGCGGATTGGGATGTTCTGCAAATTGGGGTCGGACGACGAAAGCCGCCCGGTCTCGGTGAACGCCTGCGCGTAGGTGGTGTGGACGCGCGAGTCGGCGTCGATCAGCGTCGGCAGCTTGTCCACGTAGGTCGACTTCAGCTTCGTGCAGGCGCGGTAGTCGAGGATCGCCGGCACCACCGGATGCGCCCCGACAAGCTTGGCGAGCGTCTTCTCGTCGGTCGAGAACTGCCCGGTCGAGGTCTTGCGGCCGCCGGGAAGGCCCAGCTTGCCGAAGAGCAGCTCGCCGAGCTGCTTGGGGCTGTCGGGGTTGAAGCCGGGGTCGGCGTAGGCAAGGATGCCCTGGGTGAGGGAAAGGATCTCGCGGTCAAGCTCGCGCCCATACTCCTTGAGCGTCTCGACGTCGATCCGCACACCCTCGCGCTCCATGTCGCAGAGCACCTTGACGAGCGGCTCCTCCACCTCGGAGAGCGCAACCGGACCCTTGCGCCCCTCGGCCAGCGCCAGCGCCTGCGGACGCAGCGCGTCCTCGAGCCGCAGGGTGACGTCGGCGTCCTCGGCGGCGTAGTCGGTCACCTTCGCGATGTCCTTGCCCGCGAGGGTCGGCTCCGGCTTGCCGCGCTCCTGCTCGCCCGCCACCTCGGAGAAGTGGATCGTGCGGTAGCCGAGGTAGCGCTCCGCGAGCGCGTCCATGCCGTGGCGCGCGGCGGCGTCGAGGCAGTAGTGGGCGAGCATCGTGTCGTGCGGAGTGGAGGCGAAGCCGATGCCGTAGCGGTGGAGCACGTTGCGGTCGAACTTGCCGTTGTGGGCGACGAGCACCTTGGCGGGGTCGGCGAAAAGCGGACGGAACACGTCGACGAGCGCCGCGTCCACATACCACGCGCGCCCGGGCTCGGTGGCGAAGGAGAACCCGATCAGCCGGCAGGTCGAAGCGTCGGTCGCAGTCATCCCCGGCTCGCGCGCAGTGGTCTCGGTGTCAAAGGCTACGCGGGGCGCGGCCATCAGCGTCTTGAGGAGCTCCCGCGCCTCCTCCTCGGTGGAAACGTAGCGGTAGTCGTGGGGAATGTCGGCAAGGGTGGTCAGGGTCTCTGGGTTCGTGATTCGTGGTTCGTGGCTCGTGGCTCGTGGTTCGGGGTTCGGGGATCTGGTGGCGGGTGCCGCGGCGGCGAGGCCGTACTCCTTCGCCAGACGCGTGAGCTCGAACTTCGCGCAGACGGCGGCGAGCTTCTCCGGGTCGGGCGCGCCGAGGCGGTAGGACTCCCAGTCCGGCTCGATCGGCACGTCGGTGCGGATGGTGGTGAGGAACTTCGAGGTCATCGCGTCCTCGCGCCCGGCGAACACCTTCTCGGCGAGCTTGCCCTTGATCTTGCCGACGTTGGCGATGACGCCCTCGACGTCGCCGAACTTCGCGATGAGGTCCGCCGCGGTCTTCTCGCCGACGCCGCGGATGCCGGGGATGTTGTCGGACGCGTCGCCGGCGAGCGCGAGGTAGTCGATCATCTGCGCAGGCGAGGAGAGCTTCCAGTGCTCGCAGACCTTCGCCTCGTCGTAGACCTCCGCGGCGTCGCCGGAGTGGGACGGGCGGTAGAGCTTCACGCCGGGGCGGACGAGCTGCGCGGCGTCCTTGTCGGGCGTGGCGAGGTAGACGTCGAACCCGGCGGCGGCGCCCTTCACGGCGATGGTGCCCATCACGTCGTCGGCCTCGAAGTCGTCGACCCGCACCACCGGAATGCCGAGCGCGTCGGCGACCTCGAACGCGTAGGGGATGGACGCGGCGAGGTCCTCGGGCATCTTCTCGCGCTGCGCCTTGTAGGGCGGGTAGGCGCGGTGGCGGAAGGTCGGCCCGCCGGGGTCCATCGCCAGCACCAGCCGCTCCGGGCGCTCGCGCTTGACGATCGACATGAGCCCGTTGACGAGCCCGAGCAGCGCTGAGGTGTTGATCCCCGACGAGGTCATGCGCGGCGACTTGAGGAACACGAAGTGGCCGCGGTAGAGGAACGGCATCAAGTCGACTACGAAGAGCTTTTCCATCTTTTCAGTCCTTTGCCGGGCGACGTTCCCGGACGAGGACGACGCCGGTGCGGGCCGGGAGGTAGAGGCGAATCTGCTGGACGAGTTCGCCGCGGTCGGGCACGAGCTCCGGGCTGTATAGCGCCCCGCGCTGGATGCGGCCCTGGCCGCCGAAGCGCGGCTCGTCGGTGTCGAGGAGGTGGCGCCAGCTGGACGCCGGCGGCACCATGACTCCGTAGCCGGTGTAGCTCGCGGTCGGGTGGAAGTTGAAGACAAAGAGCAGTCCGCCGCGCTCGAAGGCGAGCACCTTGTCCGGCTCGTTGGCGACGAGCCTCACCGCGGCGGGCGCACGGCGGCGCACCACCCGCGGCGCGAGCGCGGCGATCATCGCCGCGTCGAAGTCGGCGAGGAAGCGGAAGCGCAGGTTCGGGTCGGAGCGGAGCGACCACTGGCGGCGGGCGTGGGAGTAGTCCCAGCCGTTGCCTTCGCGCGGGAAGTCGATCCACTCCGGGTGGCCGAACTCGTTGCCCATGAAGTTGAGGTAGGCGCCTCCGTTGAGCGCGAGGGTGGCGAGGCGCGCCATCTTGTGGAGCGACATGCCGCGCTCGACGGCGAGGCTCTCGTCCCGGTTCGCCATGCCCCGGTAGATCGCGCTGTCGGCGAGCTGGAAGAAGAAGGTCTTGCCGCCGACGAGCGCTTGGTCGTGCGACTCGACGTAGCTCACCGTGCGCTCCTCGACGCGCTTGTCGGTGAGCGCGTAGAAGATGCCGCCCATCGGCCAGTCGTCGTCGCTCAGCTCGCCGGCGAGGCGGAACCAGAAGTCCGGCTCGCCCATCGCCATGCGGTAGTCGAAGCCGATCCCGAAGTCCCTTTCCGGCGCGGCGACGCCGGGCATGCCGCTTACGTCCTCGGCGATGGTGATCGCGCCGGGGAGGACTTCGTGGATGACGTGGTTGGCGAGCCTTAAGTATACCCACGCGTCGTCGTCCACCGAGCCGTTGAAGTACATCGAGTAGTCGGTGAAGGCGTCGCCGAGGCCGTGGTTCCAGAAGAGCATCGAGGTGACGCCGTCGAAGCGGTAGCCGTCGAAGCCGAACTCCTCGATCCAGTAGCGGCAGTTGGAGAGCAGGAACTTCACCACCTCGCGCTTGCCGTAGTCGAAACAGCGGCTGCCCCAGGCCGGGTGGCGGCCCTTGTCGCCGGAGTGGAAGTACTGCCACTCGGTGCCGTCGAAGCGCGAGAGGCCGTCCCGCTCGTTGGCGACGGCGTGGGAGTGGACGAGGTCCATGATCACCGAAAGCCCCATGCCGTGGGCGGCGTCGACGAGCGACTTGAGCTCGTCGGGCGTGCCGAAGCGCGAGGACGGCGCGAAGAAGCTCGAGACGTGGTAGCCGAAGCTGCCGTAGTAGGGGTGCTCCATCACCCCCATCAGCTGCACGGTGTCGTAGCCGGCCGCCTTGATGCGCGGCAGCATCTCGTCGCGGAACTCGGCGTAGGTGTGGACGCGCGGCTCCTCGAGCGCCATGCCGACGTGCGCCTCGTAGATGAGCGGCGCGGCGCTCGGGCGCGGGCGCGCGTTGCGCCAACGGTAGTCGCGGCGCGGCGCCCAGACGCAGGCGGAGAAGAGCTTGGTGCGCTCGTCCTGGGTCACGTAGCGCGCGCACGATGGGATGCGCTCGCCACGGCCGCCGTCCCAGCGCACTTCGAGGTGGTAGTGGTCGAGGTGGTGGATGCGATTTGCCGCGATATGCCGCTCCCAGATGTCCGTCCCCGGGATGCGGAAGACCTCGAAGTCGGGGTCGATCTTCCAGCCGTTGAAGTCGCCGACGAGCCACATCGAGGTCGCGTGAGGCGCCCACTCTCGGAACGTCCAGCCCTCGCGCGTGCGGTGGAGGCCGAGGCGGTGGTGGACGACCGCCACCGACGAAAGCGGCAACGCGCCGCCGGTAAGCTCGGCGGCGCAGCGGTCGGCGCGCTCGGCGCGGCCGCGGATTGCGCCTTCGAAGGGGCGGAGATAGGCGTCGTCGAGGAGATGCGCCATGCCGAACGCCCCCTTCAGGACTAGAACGACATGTTGGCGATCACCATGACGGGCAGCGGCGAGGTGGCGATCACGTTCGCCGCGCCGATCTGCACGCCTTCCATCCGCTCGGCAACGTTGACGAGGCCGAGCTGCACGCCAGTCGCCGAAGTAGCGCAGTTGATGACGCCGAACTGCGCGCCGACGAAGCCCTCGGCGACGTTGACGAGACCGGCGGAGAGGCCGGAGAACTTGACGAGGTCCATGTTGTACGCGGCGAACTGCACGCCGGCGGAGGCGAGGCGGTCCCAGTTGGCGACGCCGAACTGGACGCCCGCGAGGGCGCCGCCGACATTCACGCAGCCAGACTGGAAGCCGATGAAGTCGCCGCCGATGACGTTGGCAAGCGAGAACTGCGCGCCGACGCCGTTGCCGCGCACCACGTTGGCAACCGACCCGAGCTGGAGGCCCCACATGTCCGCGGAAGTCCAGGAGAACCCGGAGAGCTGGAGGCCGGCGAAGTTCTCGTGCGCCACCTCCACCAGGCCGAGGTCAAGGCCGTAGACGCGGTAGTTGAGGCCGAGAAAGCCGCCGAACCTCAGACCCAGCACGTCGCTGTCGGTCCAGGGGATCTGCAGCGGCGCGGCGATGCCGACGCCAACCGGCGACCAGGGCCAGGAACGCTCCTGCTCGGACTGGCCGGCGGAGCAGACTGCGACGGCGACTGCGGCCGTCATCGAGAGCATCAGCTTTTTCATGCGTTTTCTCCTTCTCCTTGGTTGACATTGTCGGGGTTGACGTCGTCGACTTCCGCGTCCGCGCTTTCGCAGACGCTTACCGAAACCAGCTTCGCGCCCTCGGAGAGGCGCACCAGCTTCACGCCCTGCGCGCTGCGCCCGTAGACGCCGATCTCCCTCACCGGCGAGCGCACCATCTGCGCGTCGGAGGTGATGGAGATGATCGATTCGTCCTCCGCCACCGCGTGCGCGGCGACGATGAGGCCGTTGCGGTCGGCGCCCTTGATGGCGGTGACGCCCATTCCGCCGCGGTGGGTCTGGCGGTATTCGCTGAACTCGGTGCGCTTGCCGTAGCCATTCTCGGTTGCCACGAGCAGCGTCTTCGCGCCGTCGCACACGTCGAGGGAGACGACGCGGTCGCCGCCGCGCAGGCGGATGCCCCTCACGCCAGTCGCCGTGCGGCCCATGCGCCGCACCTCGTCCGCCGCGAAGCGGATGCCGATGCCGCCGGCGGTGAGCATCATGACCTCCTCGCCGGGATGCACCAGCCTGACCTCCACCAGCTCGTCGCCCTCGGCGACGTTGATTGCGCGGATGCCGGCCTTGTTGACGTTCTGGTAGTCGGCGAGCAGCGTCTTCTTGACCGTGCCGAGGCGCGTCGCGAAGAAGACGTCGACGTCGCCCTCGAAGGAGCGGATCGGCAGCAGCCGCAGCACCTGCTCGTCCGGCTGCAGGTTGAGGAGATTGATGACCGGACGGCCGAAGCTCGTGCGCGGCGCTTCGGGAATCTCGTACGCGCCCTTCAGGAAAATGCGCCCGGTGTTGGTGAAGAACATGATCTCGTCGTGGGTCTCGGCCACGAAGACGAGCCGGAGGAAGTCCTCCTCCTTCACCTGCGCGCCGCGGATGCCGTGTCCGCCGCGGCGCTGCTCGCGGTACTCCGTAAGCGGCACGCGCTTGACGTAGCCGCGGTTCGAGAGGGTGATGACGCAAGGCTCGTCGGCGACGAGGTCCTTGATCGACACCTCGTTCGCGTCGTCCACGATCTCGGTGCGGCGGGCGGCGTCCTCCTTCGAGCAGTACTTGAGCTTGAGCTCCGCCAGGTCCTCGCGGATGATCGCGTAGACCTTCTCGGGGTCGGCGAGGACCGCCTTGAAGCCGGCGATCGCCTCCAGAAGCTGGGCGAGCTCCTCGGCCAGGCGGTCGCGCTCGAGGCCGACGAGCTGGTAGAGGCGCATCTCGAGGATGGCGTTCACCTGGCGGTCGGAGAAGTCGAAGCGGTCCTGCAGCGCCTTCTTCGCCTCGTCGCGCGTGTTCGAGGCGCGGATCATGCGCACTACCTCGTCGAGGTTCTCGGTGGCGAGGATGAGGCCCTCCACGATATGGCGGCGCGCCTCGGCCTTGGCGAGGTCGAAGCGGGTGCGCCGGGTGATCACCTCGAAGCGGTGGTCGACGTAGGCGGCGAAATAGTCCTTCAGGCTCAGGAGCCGCGGCCGGCCGCCGACGATGGCGAGCAAAATCGCGCCGAAGGTAGTCTGCAGCTGGGTGTGCTTGTAGAGGTGGTTCAGCACCACCTCGCCCGGCGCGTCGCGCTTCAAGTCGACGACGATGCAGACCGCGTCTTCGATAAGCTTGCGCCCCTTGGGGATGTCCTTGGGCGCCTTGTCGCCCTTCGCGCCCTTCTGGTCCTTGGTGTGCCCGCCGGAAAGGTCGCGGATGTCGCTCACGCCCTCGATGACCTTGTCCTTGACCAGCTGGGCCATGTGCTTGATCATCTCGGACTTGTTCACCCCGTACGGGATCTCGGTGATCACGATCCGGTCGCGGTCGGCGCCGTGGACCACCTCGGCCTTGCCGCGCACGACGAGCTGGCCGCGCCCGAGCTTGTACATTGAGGCGATGCCGTTGCGCCCGCAGATCGTCGCGCCGGTCGGGAAGTCGGGGCCCTTGACGAACTGCATCAGGTCCTCGACCGTGCAGTCCTCGCGGTGCTGGACGTAGTAGTCGATGCCGTCGCAGAGCTCGCCGAGGTTGTGCGGCGGGATGTTCGTCGCCATGCCGACGGCGATGCCGGAGGAGCCGTTGAGGAGCAGGTTCGGGAGCCGCGCCGGCAGGACGGTCGGCTCGTGGAGCGTCTCGTCGAAGTTCGGCATCATGTCCACCGTGTCCTTCTCGAGGTCGCCCAAAAGCTCGTCCGCGATCTTCTGCATGCGCACTTCGGTGTAGCGCATCGCCGCGGGCGGGTCGCCGTCGATCGAGCCGAAGTTGCCGTGGCCGTCGACGAGCGGGTTGCGCAGCGAGAAGTCCTGCGCGAGGCGGACGATCGCGTCGTACACCGACGAGTCGCCGTGCGGATGGTACTTGCCGATCACCTCGCCGACCACGCGGGCGGACTTGACGTGCTTGACGTTCGAGGTCGTGCCGAGCTCGTGCATCGCGAAGAGGCAGCGCCGGTGCACCGGTTTGAGGCCGTCGCGCACGTCCGGTAACGCGCGCCCGACGATGACGCTCATGGAGTAGTCGAGGTAGTCCCTCGACATCTCCACTTCGATATTCACGTCCTCGTGCGCGCTCTCGGCGGCGGCGTCAACGGGCGCAACGGTCTCTTCCTCGCTCATATGGTGTATTATACCATATTTCCCCGCCCGGTTGCGCACTTCCGGTAAAAATCAATCCCGCCGCCCAGCATCCGGATTAGCGCGAAAAACGCAAAGCCGCCGAGCAGGGCGACGCCCATCGAACGGCTGCCCGCGCCGCCCGCACCGGACGACAACGCAAGGGGAAGGAAGGAGACGGCGATGAGCAGCGGCAGGAATGCGCGGCCGGCCATGCCGTCGCGCGGATCCGCAAGCACCGCCAGGGACGAGCACACCACGACCAGCAGCAGAACCGAGAACTGGGAGTATAGCGACATCGGGACCCCGGTAACCAGGTGGAGCGCCACGGCGCCAAGCGTCGCGGCGGCGGCCGGCGCCAGGCACGCCAGCGGACGGACGAGCGAGCCGGACATCACCATCAGCACCAGATACACGGCAAGCACGGAGAGCCCCATGAGCAGTCCCGTGTCGCCCCGGCTCTGGAACTGCTCGTAGATGAGCCCGCTCCAGTCCTGCACGTAGCCGCGCGGAAGGCTCTCCGCCGAAATCCGCCGCACCTCCTTGATCGCCTCGGAGGACGCGACGCCCTTCTTCGGCAGGAACTGGCAGGTGGCGTAGAGATACTGGTTGCAGCGGTAGCAGTCGCGCACGCCAAGCTCCTCGCTGAACGTCACCAGCGCGCTGACCGGTACCATGTCCCCGGTCTTGGACCGGACGTAGAGGTCGCCGACGCGGTCGGCCGACGAACGCGCCGACCAGTCCGACATCACCGTGACGCGGTTCACCTGGGTGCCGAGGTTCACGTCGTTGACGTACACGGAGCCAAGCGCGTGCTGGAGCGTCGTGTAGAGCGACAGCATCGGCACCTGCAGCAGCTCGCACTTCTCGCGGTCGACGTGGACGCGCAGGTGCGGGACGTCGGCGACGGTGCCGCAGTTGGCGTCGGCCGCCAGCGGCGAACGCGCGAGGGCGGCGCGGAACTTCTGCATCTCGTTGGCGAAGCGCACCGGGTCCGCGTCCTCCATGGACTGCACAAGGACGGTCAGCCCGCCCTGGTTGCCCTGCCCCTGGACCGGCGGCGGGCAGATGGTGAAGACCTGCGCCTCCGGCACGTCGGCGACGGCCTTCTCGACCTCCCGGGCGATTTCGAACATCGACTTGCCGCGCTTGGCCCAGTCCTTGAGGACGAGGTACATCTTGGCGTTGTTCTCGCCGTAGCCGCTGACGATGCTCTCGCCGAGCAGCGTCGTCGACTTCTCGATGCCCTCGATGCCGCGCACCTTTCTGTAGATGCCGCGCATCACGTCGGCTGTGACCGGCATGGAGGTCCCTTCCGCCATCTTGCAGTCCACGACGATCTCGCCGATGTCCTCCGCCGGGATGAACTCGCCGGGCAGCCCCTTCCCGATTCCCCACGCCGCGACGGCGCAGGCCGCCAGCGCAACGTACAGGACCGCCGGCGCAAGCGGCATCTGCCGCGCCGCGGACTGATGGACTCGCGTCTTCGCGCGGACTGGAAACGCCGCGGCGAAGGCCGGCACGACCACCACCGCCGCCAGCGCAGACGCCAGCGCGGCGGCGGCGAGCACCAGCGAAAACTGGCGGTAGACGACGCCCTGCAGTCCGTCGACCATCGCCACCGGCACCATCGCGAGCGCAATGGCGACGGCGGCGGCGCAGACCGGCGGCGCATAGCGCACCGCCGCCGACACCGCGGCGGCCAGTTGAGAGGATTCCCGCCCTCTTCCCACTGAATGCTGACAGCTGGCCGCTGGCTGCTGAACCGCTTCCAACGCTTCCGTCTCCGTCCCCTCGCCCGCCAGGGCGCGGATGCGCGACGCCATGAAAGCCGAGAACGAGACCGAGACGCCGACGGCGACGATGAACGCATAGAGCGAGACGAGGCTCAGGAAGCAGCCGGCAGCGACCATGACGGCAAAGGCGATCGCCAGCGGCACGGCCGACGCCGCCGCCACTATGAGCGCCCACCTCGCGGAGCGCAGGAAAAGCGCCGCGACGACGACGGCCAGCGCGAAGGCAAGCGCAAGCGACCTGAAGACGGAGCCGAGCGCGGCGTCCATGTAGAGCGTGGTGTCGTACGTCATGTCCCAGGCAAGGTCGCCGGGGAAGGAAGGCTCGAGCTTCTTCAGCTCCGCCTTGATCAGCTTCATCGTCTTGCGCACGTCGACGCCGGGAAGCTGGACTATGCGGATGAACACCGCCGGCGTCTCGTCGTAGAGCGCGGAGTAGGAATAGCCCTGCAGCCCCTTGTCGACGCGCGCGATGTCGCCGAGCCGGACGAGCCCGCCGCCGCCTTCGGTGCGGACGACGATCTTCTCGAATTCCTCCGCCGCGTCGAGCCGCCCCCTGGAGATCAGGGACACGACGCGGCAACCCGGCTCCTCGGTCGGGCTCGCGCCGACGCTGCCGAGCGACGCCTGGACGTTCTGCGACTTGATGGCCGAGACGACCTCATCCGACGCAATGCCGTGCGCGGCCATCTTGTTCGCGTCGAGCCAGATCCGCATCGCGACCTTGTTGTCCTTGACCGTCGAGCTGCCGACGCCCGGGACGCGCAGGATCGCGGGGTTGACGACGCCGTAGGCATAGTCGACGACCTGCTCGCGCGCAAGCTTGCCGCCGGCGGAGCGCAGCGTCAGGAGCCCCAGCTCCTCCGTCGAGCCGGACTCGACCGTCACGCCGGTGTTCTTGACTTCCTGCGGCAGCAGCGAAAGCGCCTGCTGCACCTTGCTCTGCACCTTGGTAAGCGCCATGTCGCGGTCGACGCCGACGTGGAAGTAGACGGTCAGCGAATAGGCGCCGGTGTCCGAGCACGAGCTGGTCATGCGGCTCATGCCCTCGACGCCGTTCACCTTCTCCTCGATCGGCCCGGCGACCGTGTTCATCACCTCGCGCGCGTTCGCGCCGGGATAGGTGCACGAGACGGAGATGGCGGGACGCGCGACGTTCGGGTAGAGCGACACCGGCGCCCGGGGAAACGACATCGCGGCGACGACGACCGACAGGAGGACGACGGCAATCGCAAAGTACGGACGCCGGACCAGCAGGGCGACCGCGTTCATCTGGCCTCGTTCCCCTCGTGGCAGACGACCGCCGCGCCCTCCTTGAGCTTGAAGGCACCCGCAGAGACGACCCTGTCGCCCTCGGAAAGCCCCGACTTGACGAGCGTCGACCCGTTCCAGGTCCTGCCGACCTCGACCGGGACGGAATGCGCCCTGTTACCGTCGTCGACCTTCCAGACGCGCGCGCCGTCGTCGCCCAGCACCACGGCGCCGGACGGCACCACCAGCGCGCGCGGCGGATTCGCCTCGTCGGACAGCACCCTCACGAACGCGTTGGGGACGAGCCGCCCGGTCGGGTTCGGGAACGAAACGTACATCACCAGCGTGCCCGTCTCGCGGCTCATCACGTTGTCGCCGAACTCGACGACGCCGCACTCCGCGTACTCCTCGCCGTTGGGCAGCCTGATGCGGAAGCGGCGCGAGCCGTTCAGCTCCGTGCCGCGGCGCTCCGCGGCGGACTGCCAGGCGTCGTAGTCGCAGTCGGTTATCGGGAAGACGACGCGGATCGGATCGAGCTTCACGACATGCGCCAGCGCGGACTTGGACGGCGAGACGTAGTCGCCGACGTGGTGGAAGGCCCGGCCGATGCGCCCGGAAATCGGCGAGAACACCTTGGTGTGCTTCAGGTTGAAGTCGGCGATGGCGGCGGCCGCCTTCGCCTGCTCGACGGCGGCGACGGCGGAATTGAGCGTGGCCTTGGCGGACGAAAGCGCCATCTCCGCGTTGTCCAGCTCGGTCGCCGTGATGCCGCGGTCGTCCGCGGCGGCCAGGCGGCGGTAGTAGCGCTCGGCGCGCTCCAGGTCCGCCTTGGCCACCTCGACCTTCGCCTCGGCGCTCCGCACCTCGGAATAGCGCAGGTTGCGCGAGGCGCCGTACTGCTCCTGGTCGATCTCGAAGAGGAGGTCGCCGGCGGCGACCTTCGCGCCCTCGGCAAAGCAGACCTTCTTTATGTAGCCGTCGATCTGCGGCAGGATGTCCGTGGCCTCCTCCGGCTCGACGTGCCCGACGTATTCCGTCGGCGGGTTGAACTCGACCATCCTCGCCGTAGTCACGGCCACGGACACGGTCTCGTCGCCCTTGGACGCATGCACCTGCGCGCTCGACGGCACCAGCTGCCGACCAAACCAACCCAGGGCGGCCATTGCCACCCCGAACACCACCCATCCGACTGTCTTACTCATTGTTTGCGACATTTGGTGTATTATACCAAAAATTTTGGTGTCGCGGCACGCGGGGAGCGTGGAGTCGGCCTGAAGCCGCTACTACTCTACTGGGGCGCAGTTGACGCCAGCGGCGATGAGGCGGCGGCGCTGAACGGCCATGCGGCGCTTGAAGCCATCGAAGTCGCGCGGCGCGGCGGGCGCGGTCCACACCGCCTCCGCAAAGGCGCAGGCGCGCGGCCAGAGCTTCCAGGCGAGGTCGTACTCGTTCCATACGCACTCACTCCACATACAGCACTCCGCGCCCAGGACGCGCGCCTTCGCCGCGTCCGTCATGCCGTCGAGCGGATTGAACGAGTACGCGGTCGCAAGCGAGCAGCGGCGATTGGGGCCGAGGTAGTCGAACGGATCGTCCTTGACGCCCTGCGGCACCGAGAAGTAGGTGGACGCGAGCGAGGAGACGACGACGCCATGCCCATTCTCAGCCGCCGCGATGCCGTACTTCGCCGCGCGCCAGCAGTGGACGACCGTCTCCACGCCCGGGTCGCCGGCGAGCACTTCGTCCCAGCCGATCGCCCGCCGCCCCTTCTTCGCGAGGTAGTCGGTGAAGTGCCGCGTCAGCCACGCCTGAAGCGCGTCCTCGTCCTTGAGGCCGAGCGCCTTGATGCGGGCCTGGCACTTCGGGCACTCCTTCCACCGCTTCTTCGGGCACTCGTCGCCGCCGATGTGGATGTAGGCGCCGGGGAAGAGCGCGCACACCTCGTCGTACACCTGCTCCAGGAAGCGGATCGCCGCGTCGTTCCCGGCGCAGAGGACGTCCTCCTCGATGTCGTTCATCGTGCGCGGCGTCCGCGGCAGTCCCTCGCGGCACGCGAACTCGGGGTGCGCCGCGAGGAGAGCGCGGATGTGGCCGGGCATCTCGACCTCGGGCACGACGGAGATGAAGCGCTCCTTCGCGTAGGCGAGGATCTCGCGCACGTCCGCCGCGGTGTAGAAGTAGGGACCGTACCGGACGCCGTTGCCGCGGTAGTCCCACGGCGCGCCGGTGCAGCCGTGCGCCGGCGACTCGGGACGCACCGCCCCGTACTCCACGAGCTCCGGGAAGCGGTCGACCGCGAGCCGCCAGCCCTGGTCTTCGGTGAGGTGCCAGTGGAACACGTTGAGCTTGTACTCGGCCATTCGGTCGAGGAGCGCCTTCACCGTCTCCTTGCCGAAGAAGTGGCGGCCTTCGTCCAGCATCAGCCCGCGCCACTGAAACGTCGGCGCGTCCTCGATCCGGCAGCATGGCCAGCGCCCGTCCTCGGCGAGCTGCCCGAGCGTCGTGCGCGCGCGGAAGAACCCCGCCGCGTCCGAGGCGGAAACCTTGACGCCCGAGCCGTCGATCTCGATCCGGTAGCCTTCGGCGGCGATTGCCGCGTCCCGCGACTCCACGATCCGCACCTCGCCGGTCGCCGCAACCATTCCGCCGCGCATCTCGACGGACCTCGGCATCGGCATCAGCGCCACCGCCACCACCACGCTCAGCATTGTCATCCTCGTCTCCCTCCTGAGCGTATTATACCATAAAGTTTAACCTTGGGGCTGATTGTGAAGGGCGAATTATGGTATACTACACATCAATATCCATAAATGTCCTTGACACCAAGAGGCCAAGCATGTTCAACAACAGAGTCTATCACAAAATCGACGCGCTGTCCGGGTCGGTCGCGACGCTCCGCGCAGAGGGCGTGAAATACGGCGAAATCGCCGAGGTGGAAAGCCGCGCCGGCACTTCCCTCGCGGAGGTCATCAAGCTCGACGGGCCGAACGTGACGCTGCAGATCTTCGCCGGCGCCAGGGGCGTCGACACCGCCGCTCGCGTCAGGTTCCTCGGCGAGCCGATGAAGGTGCCGTTCTCGGACGACCTCCTCGGCCGCGCCTTCACAGGCGCGTGCGTGCCGCGCGACGGCGGCCCCGCCATCCGCGACAACCCCTCGCCGATCGGGCAGCCCTCGGTAAACCCGTCGAAGCGCATCATGCCCTACCGGATGGTGCGCACGAACATCCCGATGATCGACCTCTTTAACACGCTCGTCGTCTCGCAGAAGCTGCCGATCTTCGCCAAGGCCGGCGAGCCCTACAACGAGCTCCTCGCGCGCATCGCGCTCCAGGCCGACTCCGACGTCATCGTCATCGGCGGCATGGGCCTCAAGCACGACGAGTACCTGAAGTTCCGCTCCACCCTCGACCGCTCCGGCGCGCTCGCGAAGACCGTCATGTTCGTCCACACCGCCGCCGACCCCACGGTCGAGTGCGTGCTGGTGCCCGACGTCTCGCTCGCCGTGGCCGAGAAGTTCGCGCTCCGCGGGAAGGACGTCCTCGTGCTCCTCACCGACATGACCTCCTTCGCCGACGCGAGGAAGGAGATCGCCATCACCATGGAGCAGATCCCCTCCAACCGCGGCTACCCCGGAGACCTCTACTCCCAGCTCGCGAGCCGCTACGAGAAAGCGGTCGACTTCGACGGCGCCGGCTCGATCACCATCCTCGCCGTCACCACGATGCCCGGCGGCGACGTCACCCACCCGGTACCGGACAACACCGGCTACATCACCGAGGGGCAGTTCTATCTCAGCAACGGGCGCATCGAGCCCTTCGGCTCGCTCTCGCGCCTCAAGCAGCAGGTCAACAAGGCGACTCGCGAGGACCATCGCACCATCATGGACGCGATGATCAAGCTCTACTCGCAGTACAAGGAAACGGTCGAGAAGCAGTCGATGGGCTTCAGGATGTCCGACTGGGACAAGAAGCTGCTCAAGTACGGCGCCGACTTCGAACGCGAGATGATGGACCTCTCCGTCAACATCCCGCTCGAGGAGGCGCTCGACCTCGGCTGGAAGATCCTCGCGGACAACTTCGACAAGGGCGAGGTCGGCATCCCCTCCAAGCTGGCCGACAAGTTCTGGCCCGCGGCATGACGCGCGCGCCCGCACCTGCGATTTTTGGTATAATTCGCACATGGCAAAGAAAGGTGAATCTGCGGGACGGTCGTGGCTCCTGATCGCGCTCGTCGTCTGCGCGCTGCTGTCGCTCTACCGGGCGAGCCCGCAGGCGCAGGCGAAGACGCAGGAGACGACGCTGCTCGAGTTCTACGAGGCGATGGAGAACGGTCGCCTCGTGGAGCCCGTCACGCGCGTCTTCGACCGCGACGAGGGGTCCACCTACCTTGCCGGCGAGATGGAGCTGAAGGACGAGCTCAACGACGACGGTTCTCCGAAGAAGCGCAAATACCGCGTGCGGCTCGTCCCGGGCGAGAACGAGCGGGTGATGAACGACCTCCTCGACAACTCGATCAAGACGGAGGTCGTCGAGAAGAAGGCGGCGATCTCTCCGTTCATCGTGCAGACGCTCTTCTTCGTCGGCATGCTCGCGCTCCTCTACTGGATCATGTACCGGCGCATGGGCGGCGGCGGCCCGTTCGGGTTCGGCAAGTCGAAGGCCAAGGTGCTCAACGGCATCGAGGCAAAGAACAAGGTGACCTTCGCCGACGTGGCGGGCGTGGACGAGGCGCGCGAGGAGGTGCAGGAGATCGTCGAGTTCCTCAAGGACCCGAGCGCGTTCAAGAAGCTCGGCGGGCGCATCCCCAAGGGCGTGCTGCTCGTGGGCCCGCCCGGCACCGGCAAGACGCTGCTCGCCCGCGCGATCGCCGGCGAGGCGGCGGTGCCCTTCTTCGCAATGAGCGGCTCGGACTTCGAGGAGATGTTCGTCGGCGTCGGCGCGAGCCGCATGCGCGACGTGTTCGCCGAGGCGAAGAAGCGCGCGCCCTGCATCGTCTTCATCGACGAGATCGACTCCATCGGCCAGAAGCGCACCGGCGCCGGCGCGATCGGCGGCTCCCACGCCTACGAGCAGACGCTCAACACGATGCTGGTGGAGATGGACGGCTTCGACGCCAACGAGGGCGTCATCGTGATCGCCGCCACCAACCGCCCCGACACGCTCGACTCGGCGCTCTTAAGGCCAGGCCGCTTCGACCGCCAGGTGGTGGTCGAGCTGCCGACGCTCAAGGGCCGCCGCGAGATCCTCGATCTCCACGGCAAGAAAATCACCTTCGCGCCAGACGCCGACCTCGACCGCGTCGCGCGCGGCACCCCGGGCTTCTCCGGGGCCGACCTCGCCAACCTGCTCAACGAGGCCGCGCTGATGGCGGTGAGGAAGAAGCTCGACGGCGTCGACATGGCGACGCTCGACGAAGCGCGCGACAAGGTGCTCTGGGGACGCGAGCGCAAGTCGGCCGGCTACTCGCAGAAAGACCGCGAGTACACCGCCTGGCACGAGGCCGGCCACGCGATCCTCCAGGTGCTGCTGCCGAACACCGACCCGCTCCACAAGGTGACGATCATCCCGCGCGGCCGCGCCCTCGGCGTCACCATGTCGCTCCCCGAGCGCGACGTCCTCAACCGCACCCGCGGCTACTTCCTTTCCGAAATCCGCCTCTGCTGCGGCGGACGCATCGCCGAGGAGATCGCGCTCGGCGACATCTCCACCGGCGCGGCGCAGGACATCGCGCAGGCCACCCAGATCGCGCGCGACATGGTCTGCCGCTTCGGCATGAGCGGCAAGTTCGGCTTCCAGGCGTTCGTCGCCCGCAGCCCGCTCTCCGGCGACGAGAACCCGCCGGCGTTCAGCGAGGGCACCGCGCGCGAGATCGACGTCGAGGTGCGCCGGCTGGTGGACGAGGCGTACGCCGACGCGAAGCGCGTCATCGAGGAGAACCGCGCCAAGCTCGAGGAGCTCGCCAAGGCGCTGCTCGAGAAGGAGACGATGGACGGGCGCGAAGTCGAGCGGATGGTGCGCGGCGAGGACGAGGCGAAGGCAGAGGGAGGCGAGGCATGATCAACGTCTCCGCCATCATCCAGATCGCCATCCTCTACGCGGTCATCTACTCGATCCTCAAGGCCGCGAAAGGTTCGCGCTTCGGACAGGTGCTCGCCGGCGTCGGGCTGGTGGCGGCGGCGATGTTCCTCTTCACCTACGTCTTCCACTTCGACGTCCTCACCGCCATCGTCCGCGCCCTCCTCGCCTACATCGCCATCGCCACCGTCATCATCTTCCAGCCGGAGATCCGCCGCATCCTCAGCCAGCTCGGCACCTTCGGCACCTCCGACCGGCCCAAGTACTCGCCCACCGGCGCCGCCGAGGCCGAATACGTGGCCGACGTCGTCCTCGCCCTCGCCGAGCGCCGCATCGGGGCGCTGATCGCCTTCGAGCGCGGCATCTCGCTCAGGGGCTACGAGGGCACCGGGGTGGCGACCGACGCGCTCTTCTCGCGCGAGCTGGTGGAGACGATCTTCACCCCGCCGCTGCCGCTCCACGACGGCGGCATCACCGTGCGCGACGGCCGCATCGCAGCCGCCCACTGCGTCTTTCCGGTGTCGAACAACCCGTCGCTGAGCGGCAGCGGCATGCGCCACCGCGCCGCAGTCGGACTCTCCGAGGACACCGACGCAATCGTGGTGGCCGTCTCCGAGGAGTCGGGCGCCGTCTCGGTGGCGCACAACGGCAGGCTCATGCGCTACACCGGCGAAGGCCGCCGCGACTCGCTGCTGCGCTGGATTTCCAAGGGCATGCCAGCGGAGCGCAGACGCGGCCTGTTCTCGAGGGCGTTCGACCGGCTTCGCAAAAAAGGCAAGGGAAAGGCGGCTAAGCGGAAATGAGGCTCTTCAAGTCCAGCAACTGGGGGCTTCGCCTCCTCGCCCTTCTCCTTGCGGTGGTGCTCTACCACGCGCTGAAGGACAACGCCGCCAAGGCCAGGGCGGCCGACAACAACCATGACCGAAGCTTCTTCCACTACCGGTAGCCGCGCCCGCCGCGTGCTGGGGGCGCTCCTTTCGCCGCTCTCGCTCTTTCCGCTCGTCGCGCTGGTGACGTACGACTGGCGCGCCGTGCCCGCGCTCTGCACGCCGCCGCTGCCGCGCACGAACTGGATCGGCGCACTCGGCGACGGCTTCGCCTACTGGGGCTACCTTCTCTTCGGCCTCGCGGTGTGGGTCGTCCCCTTCCTCTGCCTTGCGGCCGGCGTCAGGATGGCCCGCGGCAAGCCGGTGTTCTCCTGGCGCCGCGTCCTAAGCCTCGCCGCGTTTCTCTGCGCGGCGGCGTGCGCGGTCCAGGTTATCGGCGCGCACGGCGGTCTGGTCGATTCCCTGCGCGCGCGGGTGAACACCCCGCAGGCCGGCGGCGTGGTTGGCTACCTCGTGATGACCCGCGCCCTTTCGCCGCTTTTGAGCGACTTCGGGTCCTCCGTCGTCGCCGTCCTCGCCATGGTCGCCGCGCTGGTCGGGGCAATCGGCCTGCACGCGATCGGCGGCGCCTTCGCCGCCATGTGGCGCTGGGTGCGCGGCGGCGCGGCGGCAGGCGTGCCCGCGCCGCGGGCCGGCGCGGCAAACGAGATCGACGCCGAGCAGGAAAGATACCTCGCCGCGCTCCGCGCCCGCGAAGACGCGCGCCGCCAGCGCGAGGAGGAGAAGGAGCGCATCCGCCAGGAGAAAATCGCCGCCAAGGAGGCAAAGCGAGCGGAGAAGGAGGAGGCGAAGCGCGCGAAGGAGGCCGCCAGAACCGCGGTCGCCGCCAAGCCGGCCGCGGCGGAATCCGAGGAGGCGCCGCAGGAAAAGCAGCCCTACTCGCTGCCGCCGCCGTCGGTCCTGAACCCGCTCAAGCTCTCGAAGGCCGACCACAGCGACGTCGGCGAGATGTCCCGCCGCCTCATCGACACGCTCCGGCTCTTCAATGTCGAGGCCGAGCTCGAGGACACGGTGCAGGGCCCGGTCGTCACCAAGTACAAGATCTCCCTCGCCCCCGGCACCCGCTACTCCGCCGTCACCAGCCTGGCGGACAACATCAAGGGCGCGCTGCACGCGAAGTCGCTCCGCATCGAGGCGCCGATCCCCGGCGAGGAGTGCATTGGCATCGAGGTGCCCAACCGCGCGCCAGCCGGCATCTCCTTCCGCGAGATCTTCGAGTCCGACGCGTGGAAGAACTCCGACGCCGAGCTGCCGCTCCTCTTCGGCAAGCGCGCCGACGGCAAGGAGCTCGTCGCCGACCTCGCCTCGATGCCGCACATGCTCGTCGCCGGCGCGACCGGCCAGGGCAAGTCGGTCTGCCTCAACTCGCTCATCTGCGGCCTCCTGATGACCCGCACCCCAGAGCAGCTCAAGCTCATCATGGTGGACCCGAAGTCGGTCGAGTTCACCGCCTACGCCGCCATCCCCCACCTAATCGTGCCGGTCATCACCGAGAACAAGAAGGTGGTCTTCTCCCTGCGCTGGGCGGTGAGCGAGATGGAGAAGCGCCTCAAGCTCTTCGCCCGCGCGCGCGTGCGCAACATCTACGACTTCAACCACCGGCCCAACCTCTCCCAGATGGAGATGTTCGGCGAAGACTCCGCCGTCGGCGCCGACATGCCGCGCACCGTTCCCTACATCGTCATCATCATCGACGAAGTGGCCGACCTGATGGCCGCAAGCGGCAAGGAGGTAACCCCCGACATCGCCCGCCTCACCGCCAAGGCCCGCGCCGCCGGCATCCACCTCATCCTCGCCACCCAGCGGCCGGACGCGAAGATCATCACCGGCACCATCAAGGCGAACATCCCCGGTCGCATCGCCTTCAAGACCGCCACCTCGATCGACTCCAGGACCATCCTCGACGACACCGGCGCCGAGAACCTCATCGGCCGCGGCGACATGCTCTTCAAGTCGAAGGAGGGGCTGCTCATCCGCGCGCAGGGCGCGTGGATCTCCGACCAGGAGATCGCCGGCATCACCCGCTACATCGAGGAGCACTCCTCCACCGAGTTCGACGACCGCTTCACCAACAAGCTGTCGACGATCAAGGAGGAGGAGGTCGACATCTTCGGCGACGACGACGGCGACTCTGGCGGCAACGACGCCGCAGCCGCGAGGGAGCAGGTCAAGGCCGACGAGAACGCCAGCGACTTCAAGAAGGCCGTCGAGTGCATCATCAACACCAACCGCGCCTCGACCTCGCACTTCCAGCGCAAGCTCGGCTGGGGCTACAACCACTCCGCCAAGATCATGGACATGCTCGAGGACGCCGGCATCATCGGCCCGCAGTCCGGCGCCGGTCCGCGGCAGATCATCATGGACCAGGAACAGCTGCTCGCCATCTTCAACGGCAACGGCGGCGAGAGCCCGGCTTTCGCCGCGCCCGGCGGAGAAGACGGCACAGACGACAACGACTTCAACGAGGAGGAACAGGTATGATCGAATTCGGAAAGACGCTCAGGGCGGCGCGCGAGGCAAAAGGCCTCACCGTCGAGCAGCTCGCCAAGTCCACGCGCATGCTTTCGCGCGTGGTGAACGACCTGGAGAACGAGGACTTCTCCCATCTCCCCGCGCCTATCTACGGCCGCGGCTTCGTAAAGCTCTACTGCGAAGAGGTCGGGCTCGACCCCAAGCCGATGATTGCCGAATTCATGGAAATCCTCAACAACCGCCGCGACGGCGACGACAGGAGCCGTCGAGACGATCCGGCCCCGATCAAGCCGGCACCGATCAAGCCCGCCCCAATCCAGCCGGCTCCAGTCGCCCAGCCCGAGCCTATCGCCGCCGCCGAGCCGCCGCCCATGCCGGCCATCAAGCCAGTGCCGGCCGACGACCTCTTCTCGTTGACCGCGGCAGAACCGGAGCCGATCAGCGAACCTCCGCCCACCGCTGCGCCAATTCTGCCAAAGCCTGCGACAGTCCCGCCTGCGCCTGCCAAGGAAGCCGCGCCGAAGGCATCGCGCTACGCCGCCGCCTACGGCGACCTGCTCGCCGATGAGGACGGCGCCGGCTGGGCACCGTCGCCGTCGATCTGGCGCTGGGCCGTCGTCGCCGTCGTCGCCATCGCCTTCGCCGTCCTCGTCGCCCTGGGGCTCCGCGCACTCTACCGTGCCACCGCTTCCGCCCCCGCGCCGATTGACGACACCACCGCCGCGGCCCTCGGCGAAAGCGAGAAGGCCGCCAAGCCGACGCAGGCCGCCGCCGCCAAGGCGCGGACGAAGGCGGCCGACGAGCCGCGCACGCCGATGGACATCCCCTCCCTTTACATCGATTAACCCATCCAGGAAAGGAAAAAGAAAAATGGAAGTCATAATCTGCAAGACCAAGGAAGAGGCGTCCCGCCTCGCCGCAGACATGATCACCGCGCAGGTGAAGAAGAACCCCAGGACCGTCCTCGGGCTCGCCACCGGCTCGACTCCGGTGCTGATGTACAGCGAGATGGCGAAGGCCGTCAAGGCGAAGAAGGTCAGCTACAAGCAGGTCAAGAGCTGGAACCTCGACGAGTACGTCGGGCTCGCGGGCACCCACGACCAGAGCTACCGCTACTTCATGAACGAGAACCTGTTCAAGAAGATCGACATCCAGCTCAAGAACACCCACGTCCTCAACGGTCTCGCCAAGGATCTCGAGAAGGAGTGCCGCGCCTACGAAAAGCAGATCAAGGCGGCAGGCGGCATCGACCTGCAGGTGCTCGGCATCGGCTCCGACGGGCACATCGCCTTCAACGAGCCCGGAACCTCGCTCAAAAGCCGCACCGGCGTCGTCTACCTCACGCCGTCGACGATCAAGGACAACGCCCGACTCTTCTTCAAGGGCAAGGAGAAGGAAGTGCCGACGCGCGCGCTCTCCATGGGCGTGGGCACCATCTGCGAGGCGAGGAAAATCGTGCTGCTCGCCTTCGGCGAGAACAAGCAGAACGCGGTCAAGGGCTGCGTCGAGGGGCCGGTGAGCCAGTTCTGCACCGCCTCCGCCCTGCAGGAACACAACGACTGCTGGATCTTCTGCGACGAAGCCGCCGCGAAGAAGCTCACGCTGCGCAAGTACTACCAGTGGCGCGGCAAGACCAAGCTCGGGCTCTGATATCCGAAAGGCTTTCGATGCAGAACATCTACTTCACCAGTTTCGTCTGCGAGCGCTGCAAGACCGAGATCGAGGCCTCCTCCGACATGATCGGGCAGGAGACCGAGTGCCCGGCCTGCGGCGCCAAGATCATCATCCCCGACGACCGCTCCCGCACGTCCGACGGAGTCTCCCGTCACGCCGCCGGCGACGACGACCCGGACGCACTGCAGGCGCTGAAGAGCCGCACCATCCGCATTGACCTCGGCGACTTCTGATGGGGAGGAAGAAGAGGAAGGGCAAGGCGTCGAGCTGGCGCCGCGCCGCGGCAATCGCCGGTCTTGCGGCCGTGGCGCTGCTCGCCGTCCTCGTCGCGGCGGGCGAGTGGTTCGTCCACCACCCGCCGTCGTGGATCGCCGAAAAGCGCGCCGCCTGGCCGAAGATCCTCACCGCCCCGCTGCTCTGGGCCGGCAACCCGGCCGCTGACGTCACCGACGGACTCGGCCTCACCGGCCACGACGCGGTCTACGAATACGACGAAGAGGCCCCTGCCGGGTCGGTGTTCTTCGCCGGCGAGCCGCGCCGCGTCGGCGAGCCCGCGCCGACCGACATCCGCATCCTGAAGCGCGGCGAATTCGTCATCGGCTGGTCCGACTCGCTCAGGCATCCGGTCTGGTGCGCCTACCACGTCGTCAAGGAGGCGAAGCACGACGACGGGCAGCGCCCCGGCTTCACCGCCGACCGCTCCGTGCCCGCCGCCCCCAAGCCCGGCGACTACACCAAGAGCGGCTACGACCGCGGCCACATGGTGCCCAACCACGCCATCATCTCCCGCTACGGCGAGGCCGCGCGCAGGCTCACCTTCATGATGACCAACATCGCCCCGCAGTCGCCGGCGCTCAACCGCGGCGTCTGGCGCGACATCGAGCACCGCATCGCCGACCTCTGGACCGCCCGCTACGGCGAGATCTGGGTCGTCGTCGGCTGCATCCCCTCCCGCGACGGACAGAAGATCACCGGCACCGGAGTGGACGTCCCCTCGGCATTCTACCAGCTCATCGTCGCCCAGGAAGGCCTCGACATCCGCATGCTGGCGGTGGAATTCCCCCAGAGCGTGGAATGGGACGGCTGGGCCGCCCGCCACATCCTGACCGTCAACGAGCTGGAGGCGATTACCGGCCTCGACTTCAACCCCGAGCTCCCGGACTTCATCCAGCGGCCCATAGAGGCCGAGCGCCCGACGCGCCTCTGGCCCGTCCGCTTCCGCGACATCTTCGCACAGATCCTCTTCCGCTTCAATTAGTCGGCGGCAAGACGCCGTCTTCGGTCAGCGTCAGCGTCACGGACTTGCCGCCCATGCGCACGTTCTTGAGGCGCATCGGGCGGAAGCCCTTCGGCAGCTTGCCGTCCATGGCGAAAGAACCAAAGCCGTTCGGATCGAGGCCGAAGAGCCCTTCGGTGAAGATGCGGCAGTAAAGCGCGCTCTCGGCCGAGAGGTGGCGCATGTTCTCCTCCGGCCACGCCTCGACCGGATACGGCACGTGCTCGCCGAGAAGCCGCGAACGCGAATACTCGCGCAGCTTATCCATGACGCCGCCGCCCAGCCCCGCGGCAAAGACGCCGCGGAACGCGTAGAGGAGACTGCGGTCCCAGGTGACGCCATTCTTGTCACCCTCGGCGCTGAGCATGCCGCCGCCAGTCCACAGCGCCGGCGAAAAGAGCGCGGCGGTCGTGCCCTCAGCCCGGTCGTAGATGCCCATGCAGAGCGGGATGCCGATCCACGAACGCAGCACTTCGCAGCCCTTGTAGTAGCGGTAGGTCCTGAAGCCGCTCACCTCGCGGCCGAAGTGCCGCTCAATCGCCGCCGCCATCTCCGCCGCGCGCGCCTCGCAGTCCGCCGCGGCGTCGGCGCTGCCGATCTCCCGCTCGACGATCACGGCGTGGCGAAGCGCGTCGTAGTAGAGCGCCGAGGTGCAGAGGTTCGCGTCGCCGGCGGGGAGCCGCCGCTCCAGCTCGTCGCAGTTCGAGCGCACCACGCCGTCCTCGTTCAGCTGCCGGCGGCAGTATTCAAGCGACCAGCGGATCGCCGGCAGCAGTTCCTTCGCCCAGTCGCGCCGCCCCGCCGCCAGCACGAACCGCGCCGCGCCGTAGGCGTACATCGCGGCGTCGCCACGGTCGCGCTGTCCGTTCCAGTAGTCGAGCCCCTCCGCCACCACCGAGCTCGGGATTGGATCGTAGCGCGGGCCCATAAACGGGATGTAGTGGCGGTAGGCGTTCATCGAGGCCTCCAGCGCCAGCTCGTCGCCGGTGAAGGCGAACCAGGGACCCGCGTACTCCACCTGGTCGTTGCACCAGGTCGCCGCGTAGAACGCCGAGCCGCCCGGCGAATGGAGGACACCGGTGCGGGTGGCGAAGATGCTCTCGCCCGCGCGAATCTTCGCAAAGTGGAACTCTGCGTCAATTTCGGGAATTCCCGTCTCCAGGACAACCGCAGAGGTGAGTTCCGCCACGCGTTTCCTGCGCAAGGCGAGCTCTGCCGCGCCGTCGGCCGCGGAATCCGGCTCGTTCACGCGCCGCGCCGAAAGCCGCAGCGTCCACACGCCCTTCTCGCCCGAGGCGAGCGTACGGACGCCGGACGGGAACGCCTGCGCACGCACCTCGTAGTAGCCGGTGCAGCCAAGCCGGTAGTCCGCGAAGTCGTCCGAGAAGCCAACGCCGCGCGGAGCGCCGCCGGCGTTCTCCACCTCCACGAGCTCAAAGGCGGCGGGATTGCCAACGGACGGAAACACGCGCCGGACAATGCGCAGCGAGCCGTCCTCCGAATGAGACTCGGCGCACCACACGCCGTCGAACGAAATCGAGTCCACCACCTCGCCGCACGGCTTGCCGTCCGCCGTCAGGCGCGGCATCTTGTCCTCGGTGAAGTCGTAGATGAACGAGCCATGGGTGTTGTTCGGCTGCACGCGCAGGGCCGGCCACACCACCCTGCGCCCGAGCGCCAGCGACCGGTCGGCCGCGACGGAGTATGAGAGTATGAGCGAGACCCTAAGCCCGCTCATCTCGAAGCTGTCTGCGTGCGGCAGCCGCTTCTCGTCGCGCACGTTCCAGACGATGCGCGTTCCTCCGTCCGCCAGCGACCAGCGCGGCGGAACTCGGTTCGGCTCGCCCGCGCAAAGGGACAGGCCAGCGAAAAACACCCCTGCAAACAACAGCGTCTTCATGCTTCGTTCCTTCGTTGCGGTTTAAGGCGACAGCTATGGAAGTTCGTCGAAGCCGAGGCAGGGAATGCCGCACTCCTTCGCGGTCGCAAGGATGCGCTCCAGCCATTCGGTCTTCATGTTGATGTGATTGGCGTTCGGCGAGATGCCGTGCGAGGTGATGGAAAGCACTTCCTTGCGCTCGGCAGCGCGGCGGATGCAGGCGCAGATCTCGTCGATGTCGGTATGGTACGCCTCGCCGACGATGATGGTGTCGATGCGGAAATGCTTCCGGAGCTCGGCCGCGGGGAAGAACACCGCCTCGTTGGTGACGAGCGGCTTGCGTTCCGCCTGCTTCTTGCCGTCGGGATCGTAGGGCGTCGCGCCCTTCACGCCGCCGCGGACCCGCGCAAAGCCCTTCTTGCGGAAGAGCTCGTCGGACTCGGCGCTGAAGCGGCAGTTCGGATAGGCGAACGACTCGAAGGGAACATATCCTCGTGTGGCGCTGTCGGTCTGCGGCCAAACGTCTTCGAGATAGTAGCGCTCTGCGCCGCGCTCGGCAATGGCCACGTCTGCATTGAGGTGCTTGAGTCCGTGGAAACCGATGGAGTGCCCGTCGGCGCTGAGCCGCTTGAGCGAGCGAATCGTCGGCTGGTCTATTGCCCCCGAGACGAAGAAGGTGGCGTGCGCACCGTACTTGGCGAAGATCGAGCGAGCCGCCTCCCAGTCCGCGAAGTTGCGGTCGTCGAAGGACAGGAGCAGCACGCCGCGCGCGCCGGGCGGCGGCGGATCGCAGTTTACGATCTCAACCCTGCCAGTCACCCCCCATGTCTCGAAGAACTCGCGAGAGCGCTTCTTATGATCCTGCAGCCAGCGATGTCCCTGGCGGACGCGGACGCGCGGAATCTGGCGGTAGGTGCAGTTCCTGAAGACGATGTTGTCGGGACCGACCCGTTCGCTGCCGGAAATCGAATTGGGCAGGAGCGCCTCAAAGCGGCAGTTCTCGAAGAGGACGTCCGAGACCTTGGCGTCGCCGCGCGGCATCCAGGTCGCGACCGGCCGCTCGCTCTCCAGCGAGACGCAGTTGCGGACGCGGATGTTCTCGATGTAGACGTTCTTCCCATCGTCATGCCACGCCGGAGTGAAGCAGATGCCGACGACCGATTCGTGGAAGCGGCAGTTGTCGATCAAGACGTCGCGGATCGTGCCGGTGCCGACGCCGAAGCGGACGCCCAGGCAGCAGCTCCAGACGTCGCAGTTCTCGATGCTGATGTGTTCGCAGGCATTGGTCGCGGCGTGGTGCTTGCAGCTCGCGCGGATGGCAAAGCCGTCGTCGCCGGTTTTGATGACGCAGTCCTTCACCACGACGTTCTTGGTGCAGTCGATGGAGAAGCCGTCGGAGTTGGCGATCTCGCGGTCGGCGTCGATCGTCACCCCGCGGATGTCGAGACCGTCGCAGCAGCGGAAGTGGGTGGTCCAGCAGGGAGTGTTCCTGAGCGTCACGCCTTCCAGGCGGATGTTCTTGGAGAGAAACATCGCGACCATCGGACCCGGGCGGAACCACTCGCGGTCGGTCGGGTGGAGCTTAATGCCGTACTTGTAGGCCGGAAACCACCCCTCCTCCTGGGTCTCGCCGAAGAACGCGCCGCCGTTGCCGTCGATCACGCCCTCGCCGGTAATCGCGACGTCGGTCGCCTTGTACGCGAGGACGAGGTGACCGCCGCTCCACTCCTCGCCGACCGAGCTGAAGTTCTCGGGGAAGACATCGTTGGCGTTGTAGTCCGCCGCCTTCTCGGAGCCGAGAATCGTCGCGCCCCTCTCAAGATGCAACTCGCAATGGTCCTTGAGCCAGATCGTGCCGCTTTTCCAGACGCCCGGTGGCACGACGATGCGCCCGCCACCCGCCTGCGCCGCGGCCGCTGCCGCCTTGGCGACACTGCCGCCGTAGTCGCGGATGTTGAAGTCGGTTTTCCCCGGTTGCGGCTCCGCCGCGCCCACAAGTGCCGCGCAAGCGGCCAGGGCAAGCGCCATCATGGTTTTCACAACTGTTCCCTTCTTAACTCCATTGAGACGGAATTGTACCATACATTTTTACATAGCGCAAGTGAGAGCCAAGGAGAATTTCTCCTTGACGACGGACAGGATCGTCCACCGCCTCCACCTTATCTTAGTGGACGGAAAAGACGAAGCCGGTGCCGCCTTGACGCCATTCAAGGACATATCTGACTGGCTCGCCCGTGTATGTCGCGGCCACCTTCGATCCTTTTGTGCGACCGGAAAGCTCCCACAGACCAGTCGTCTCGTTGAACGAATACCGAGCGATTGACTTGACGTAATAGATATTTCCTCCCTCCCTCACCATGTTCGGCGCCGCGAGTTCAAACGCCGTATCGCTCTCGAGCAAACTGCATCCATAAGGGATCGTCGGCTCGCCGACACGCAACGGCTCTCCGTCCACGTGAAGCCCGCAGATGGTGCCGCCGAATTCCGCGCCGTTCTCGACGATGTTGGTGTGGAAGTTCCCCTCCACGAAGTCGTAGAGCCCGCGCCGTCCCGTCTCAAGCGACTGCGCCGGAACAAAGTCGCGCCGCAGCGTCGAGCCATCCGCGAAGGTTGCGCCGAAAAGCCGCATCGTCGGATAGGCGCTGAACGGCACATCTCGACCGAATATCATCACCGTCTGCGGCTGGCTCTCCTCCGATGTCCGTTTGGCGATCGAGAGCGATATCCCGCCGTAATTCGCCACTCCGTTTTCCATGTCGATGGAAAGGGTGTTGCGGTTCTTGACAATCGAATCCGTTACCATCATGGACTTTGTCGCTCCACCAGAGTCTTGGTTCTTCTGCGTCCAGAAGTACAAGGTGGTTGACTGGGCACCGCCGAAGTTGACGGAGAACCGGAGGTATTCGTGGCTATAGTCCGTCCCGAAAATGACCGCTGGGGCATTGTTGACGAACTTCCCCTCGAACAAGAGATCGAGCATACTGTGCGTAATGTAGTTTGGCGAATATCCCGTGTCGATCCGCTGCTGGCCGTTGGTGGCGGAAATGCTGTCAAGGCGGACATATCCGCCCGGCAGGTTCTGTGAAAAGGCGGTATGCCAAACGATGCGTCGGCGGCGGCTGTCTGGAGAATACGATACCTCGCAGGCCGTGCCGGTCGCCTCCTCCGTCCAGACATCCGCGCCGGTTTCCGCAAACAGCGTCCAGCCGACGCATGTTGACGTGTTGTTGCCGTTCTCGACAAAGCGTGTCGCACTACTGGATGCGCGCTCGCCGGAAATCGGCCAACAATCGTACTCCTGTCGGTACGACGCACTCGGGCCGTCGAACCTTACCTGAAGTGGCGCGGCAGACAAATCTTCACCGGCGAAGGCAGGCACCATATCGACAAGCGAGAAAAAGTTTGTCCCGCTCGCGTCTTTGGCCTCGATGCGCCAGTAGGTCATCGCGGAACGCGCGAAGGCGACGGCCGAGGTGACGACGGTGCCGCTTGCGAAGGTGCCGAGCGGGACGGCAACGCTGTCTGAGAAATCTGGCTCAAACCCGCTTACAAAACGCGCGGTCACCTGCGTCGGCGCATCGGTGTCAACCCTCCAGACGACTTTTGCGGAATTGGTGCTGACATCAATAAGCTCGCCGGCGCAAGGAACTGCCTCGGGCGACAGATCGCCCTCGATGAAGCGCTTGCGGTCGATGGCGTGGTTGGCGTCGATTTCCGCGTCCGTCAGTTGACGGCTATAGACGCGGATCGAATAGATTGCGCCTTTGAAAGGGTAGTTCGCCTTGCTATTGCGCGTTCCTATGATGGTTGAATTCGTCGCGGAATTCCAACAGTCGAGGCCGGCCGTTGTCAGCTGATTCCCGCTGACGCGCGCGTCCCCTGGCTTCGCGGACGCATAGCGGACGGAAACGATGTTCGTCGCCGTGCCGGAAGAGAAATTAAAATACGGCGAGTTGTTGACCGACCCGCTGACTGTGAGGAGTCTATTCCCCTGCCAGACACTTATTGCATGTCCCGAGGCCTCAGAAGATTGCAATATAATCTTGGTCGCTGTGTTGTCAGCAGCAGCATAGACGATTTCCAGCGTCCCGTCCGAGGCTTTCTCAAACGTGGCCGCCGTGTCCGCCACGCTCAACTCGCCATACGATGTCTGCACACCTTTGAAAACCATGCTGTTGTCCGCAACGGTGACATTGCTGAGCGTGAACTCGCGTCCGGCGACGAAATCCTTCCATACCGTGGCCGACGGGTCGTGGACGCCGCGACCGGCGTTCTCGACGCCGTCCCAGTGCGCGACGAGGCCATTCCTGATGTAGCTCCGACTTGTCTCGGCTAAAGCGCTTGACGCGGCAAGTGTAGCGGCGGCAAGGATTGATGTGCAGGTATTCGCGTTCATTGTTTGCTCCTTGTTCTCGATGTTTGAAATCTCAAGTCCGGCGTTCGGCGGCGCGGCGTTCGTTTCCACCGCCGGAGTAGCCGCCGCATCCGCGACAGCCGCCACTATCGCCGGCTGCTCGACGGCCGTCGGCGCTTCCGCCGCGACGGGCGGCTCCTCTGCGGCAGTTTCCGCGGCAACCGGCTCTTCCGCAGTCTCATCCGGCGCTGACGGGGAGAAAACGCCGGCAATGGCCAATGCGGCGGCATAGAGGAGCGACCCGCCGAAGAGCAACGCGGCAATTGCGAGCGCGGTGCGACCGAACGCCTTGCCGAGCCGCTTGGCCAGCACCTTGCGTGCGTAATAGAGGTTGCTCTTCACCGAATCCGGCGACTTCTTGAGCAGTTCGGCAATCTGGGAGATTGAGAGCGATTCGAAGTAGTGCATGACGATCGCCGACCGCGCGCTTTCGGGCAGGCGGGCGATGGCATTGCGCACCATCTCCGCGTCGGAATGGGCGAGAATCGCCTCTTCGGTGGAGTTGTCCACTTGTTCCAACTCGTCTATCCGCTCCATGTCTTCGGGGTCAAGATACACTATGCAGGCCTGCGCCTTGCCGCGGACGGAGTCGCGGTAGATGTTCTTCAGAATCGACTTCAGGTACGCCAGCGACTTTTCCGCAGGCGGCAGCTCCTCCTCAGGCTTGGACATATAGACCTCGATGGTCTTCATCGCCAGGTCTTCCGCCACGCTGTCGTCGCGACAAAGCCGCTTGGCCTCGACAATCAAATTGGCGCGGTATTCCCGCATGAGGCGGATCGCCTCAAGCTCGATGTCCTTTCTTACTTCGCGGATAAAACTCATCTCTCTAAATATACATTGCAGGAATTGGCAAAAAGGTGAGAAACTTTTTCACGTGGCATCGGGGACATGGTATCGGGGACAGGCCCCGCGAAACCCGCGCCAACTGCCAATTTCCGCGTCCTGCTCATGCCGCAACCTCCTTCGCAAGCCTCCATCCGTGCGTCGCATAGCCGATGTCCCCTACCGCCCGGGCGGTCACGCGACGCGACTTGGACTTGAACCTCTCGCCCAGCGCAAACGCCGTCTCCTCCACGAACGCCTCGCTGCCGAACACCTTCCCTCCCCCTATCTGCGCCACCCGCCGCATCAGCCCCTCGGCGGGGACAGACCCCGCGAAAGGTGCTTCTGCAGTGGCCATCCAGCTCCAGGCGTAGTCGGCGGCGCGGGTCACGATGCCGGCGCGGACGGGGTTGAAGTAGACATACTTCATGCATGTCGCCCGGTAGCGCCCGCCCTCGACAAGAGTGGATGTAAACCGTCCGCTCCAGATCGTCCCCGTGTACTTGCGCTCGCGCTTGAACCAGACGTTGAACGTCTCCTTGAACGTCTTCATGAACTCGCTTATGTCGTTCATGCGCACGCGGAGCCGGTTCTGCGCCTCGTCCACGGCGGCGCCCATGCCGAGCATGCGCAGCTCTTTCCAGTGCGAGGCAAGATCGTTCGCCGCACGCTCGCCCTTCAGCGCGGCCACGCGGCGGAGAAGCTCGGGCTCGGGCACCGGCTCGTCCGGACGCACCACCTTGCAGACGACGTGGAAGTGGTTGTCCATGGCGGCGTAGGCGTCTATCTCCACGCCGGAAAACGCCGCCGCCTTCTTGAGCGCGTCCACAAGTTGCGTCTTGATGCCGCCCCTGTCGAACAGAAACTTCCTGTCGTTCGTGCGCGACATGAGGTGGTAATACGCGACCCCACTGCCGTTTTTCTTAATCCTTGCAGTCCTTGCCATTGCCTGGCCCTCCATTGCTTTGCGTTCCTGGTTGACGGCGCAAGCCACGCGGCCGCGCCAACGCAATTTGGAATTGGCCATGCCGGGCCGGTCCGCGTCCGATGTGCGCCGCCTATCGGCGACCTGCGGGACTGCCATCCCTCACGCAACGCGGCAATGCGGCAACTCCGATCTCCACCCCCAGCCCAGCGGCCTCTTAAAGGACTCCCGGAGCCTAAACCCGCAAAGTATCGTACGGTTCCCCCTTGTATCCACCTGCCGGCGGAAATCAATTCCGAGGAACATGCGTATTATCTCATATCCCGCTGGATTGCGCAAGGGGGTATTTTGCGAAACCGGCGATTGGCGGGGGTTTCGCGGGGCCTGTCCCCATGATACCCAGGCGCAATTACCAAAACTTGCGTTCGGCACACGCGGCATTTTATGGTAAAATATACAACAAACAATTCATTACACAACCATGTCAACCAAGGCAAAAGTATCCGGATCGGTGGTCGCGGGGTTTCCCTCGCCGGCCGAGCAGTACCAGGAGACTCCGCTCGACCTGAACGAGCTACTGGTGAAGCGGCCTGCGGCCACCTACTTTGTGCGCGTCGAGGGCGATTCGATGGTCGACGCCGGCATCTGCGACGGCGACCTGCTCGTCGTCGACCGCTCTCTCCGCCCCGCCGACGGCGACGTGATCATCGCCTGCGTGGACGGGGACTTTACCGTGAAGACGCTTCGCGTAGGGGGGAAGAGGGGGAACGGGGAATGGGGAACGGGGAATGGGGAATGGGGAACGGGGAATGGAGGAGAGATTAGGTTGGCGGCAGCTAATCCAAAATACCCTGACATTGTATTGAAGCCAGGGCAAGAGCTGGACTATTTCGGGAAGGTAACGGCTTGTATCCATCAATTCAAGAAAGGCAAACGCAATGGCTAATGACTACAGAGAACTTGGTGTTTGGCAAATGTCCATGTCGTTGTGCGAAAAGGTCTATGCTTTGATACAATCTTTCCCCGCAAATGAACGCTTCGCTCTTTGCGACCAATTGCGACGTGCCGTAGTATCAATTCCATCTAATATTGCCGAAGGAAACGGGCGCGACTCTAAAACCGAATACGCAAGGTTTCTCGCGATTGCAAGGGGTTCGCTTTTTGAAGTCCAAACGCAACTTGAACTTGCAGAGCGTTTCAAGTACATAATAGTCCCGGAAGAAACTAAAACATTGATTACACGCATCAGCAAGATGCTCTTTTCCATGATAAAGAAACTTCGTGTCTAACCCCGTTCCCCGTTCCCCGTTCCCCGTTCCCCACTCCCCATTTCCCCTCCCACCATGATCGGACTAGTCGACGGCAACAACTTCTTCGTGTCCTGCGAGCGCGTGTTCAACCGCCGCCTCGTTGGTCGCCCGGTGGCCGTACTCTCCAACAACGACGGCTGCTGCGTCGCCCGCTCCAACGAGTTCAAGGCGCTCGGCATCCCGATGGGCACGCCCTACTTCCAGCTCAAGCACCGCGAGGCAACCGGCGAACTGTGCTTCTGCTCGTCCAACTACGAACTCTACGGCGATATGTCGCGCCGCATCATCTCCATCCTGCGCGAGGAAGCCGTGGACGTGGAGCAGTATTCCATCGACGAGGCGTTCATAACGCCTCCTTCGCAGGAGGCGTTGGAGGAAAGAGGGAACAGGTCTCCTCTTCCCTCTTCCCTCTTCCCTCTTCCCTCTTCCCCATATCTTGCCTATGGCCGAAGGCTCAGAAGCAAGATACTTCGCTGGGTCGGCATTCCCTGCGGCATTGGTTTCGCGCCCACCAAGACCCTCGCCAAGATCGCCAACCACATCGGCAAGAAGCGCCCCGAAGGCGTGTTCCTCCTGCCGGACGACCCGACGGAGATCCTCGCCGGACTGTCCGCGGGCGAAGTATGGGGCGTCGGGCGTCGGCTCGCGCCACAACTCCGAGCAGAGCGAATCTTCACGGCAAAGGACCTGCGCGACGCACCCGACGACGTAATCCGCGGCATCGGCGGCGTGACGCTGCTGCGCACCGCGACCGAGCTTCGCGGCACTCCGTGCAAGGACGACCGCGACTACGACGCAGACCCGGACAGCGTAAGCTGCTCCCGCTCGTTCGGCGAGCCGGTGACGACCCTAGACGGCATCTCGGAGTCTCTCGCCTCGTTCACCGCACAGGCGGCAGCGAAGCTCCGGCAGCACGGCCTGCTTGCCGCTGGCTGCAACGTCTATGCCCAGATATTCCGCTCCGGAGGAACATCCCCCAAGCGGTCGCCAGAGGAGTGCGGAGACTGCCTCGTGCGGACGGTGATGTTCCCAGCGCCGACCGACGCCACCAACGCGATGCTCGACGCAATCCGCCCGGAATTGCCGGCGCTGTTTCTGCCGGGGACACGCTATCGCAAGACCGGAATCGTGTTCTTCGGCCTCGAAAAGCCGGAAACACCACACCAGATGGTGTTGTTTGGGGATTCCCGTTCCCCATTCCCCGTTTCCCGTTCCCCCCTATACGCCACTATCGATGCCCTCAACGCCCGCTATGGCAAAAGCAAGGTGTTCTCCGCCGCCGAAGGCATCGGACCGCGCACCTGGCACACGAAGCGCTCGAAGGTCTCCAAGCGCACCACCACCCGCTGGGACGAACTAATGACTGTCCGCTAAGGCAGAACAGTGGTGGACGATGAGGGACTCGAACCCCCGACCTTGACCGTGTAAAGGTCCTGCTCTAACCAACTGAGCTAATCGTCCGTAAAGGTGTGTGTATTATACCAAAAAAATCTTACCCACCCCCTTGATTAGTCGAGGCTAATTATGGTATACTACGCGCAAGTTAGCCGGGACTAATGGGTTCTGCCCCGGCGAAAGACAAGGGAGAAAGGCCGAAAAATGACATTGGCAACACTAAAGGAAGGCGAGCGCGCGCGGCTGGTCCGCGTGTCCGGCGACGACGCCGTGAAACACCACCTCGGCGCGCTCGGGTTCGTGGCGGGGACGGTCGTGAGGGTGGTAGGCGCGTCCTACGGCAACCTGATCCTCGCAGTCCACGAAAGCCGCATCGCCGTCAACGAGGCGACGGCACAGGAGATCGAGATCGAGGCCGTCTGACCTAAATTTTTTTGCAAAGGAGATTAGACATGGCTAACAGCGTAAAGATCGCCCTCGCGGGCAACCCGAACAGCGGCAAGACGACGCTCTTCAACGCGCTTACCGGCTCGGAGCAGTACGTCGGCAACTGGCCCGGCGTCACGGTGGAGAAGAAGGACGGCATCCTCGCCGGCCACAGGGAGGTCGTGATCCAGGACCTGCCCGGCATCTACTCCCTCTCCCCCTACTCGGCCGAGGAGAAGGTGTCGCGGCAGTTCCTGGTGGAAGAGGGTCCGGACGCGATCCTCAACATCGTGGACGGCACCAACATCGAGCGCAACCTCTACCTCTCGACGCAGCTCGCAGAGCTCGGCCTGCCGATGGTGATGGCCGTCAACATGATGGACGTCGTGAGGAAGAACGGCGACAAGATCGACTTCGAGAAGATCGCGAAGGCGCTGCGCTGCGAGGTCGTCGGCATCTCGGCGCTGAAGAACGAGGGCGGCCAGGAGGCCGCCGAGAAGGCGGTGGAGATGGCGAAGAAGGCCGTGGTCGACAAGGGCCCCGGCAAGCTCCCCGACGTGCCGCACGTGTTCACGGGCTCGGTCGAGCACGCCATCGCCCACATCGAGGAGTCGATCCAGGGCAAGGTGCCGCTCCGCTCGATCCGCTGGTACGCGATCAAGGTCTTCGAGCGCGACCGCGAAATCATCAACCGCCTCGGGCTCGGCGTCGGCGAGATGAAGCACATCGAGGAGCACATCCGCGACTGCGAAAAGGAGCTCGGCGACGACGCGGAGTCGATCATCACCAACCAGCGCTACGACTTCATCCAGCGCCTGATGGACAAGTCGCTCGCGCTGAACGAGAAGCGCAAGGGCAAGGCAACGCTCTCCGACCGGATCGACAAGGTCGTCACCCACCGCATCTGGGCGATCCCGATCTTCATCCTCTCGCTCTGCGCCATGTGGTGGCTCGCGGTGGCCGAGAACGGCCCCGGGACGCTGCTCACCGACTGGGCGAACGACGGCTTCCTCGCCGACGGCTGGCACCTCCCCTTCACCACGCACGAATGCCGCGAGGAAGGCAGGTACAAGGGCATGGAGTTCGAGGACGCGCAGGAGGAGTTCGCCAAGGCCGAGGCGACGGTCCAGGCCTGGGAGGCGGGCGAGAAGAAGGCGTCCATCGAGGACGAGGAGACCGGCGAGGCGTCCGATGAATGGGACGTCGACGAGGCGGCCTACAACGCCGCGAAAGACGCCGAGGAGCCGGATCCGTCGCAGTTCGGCGTGTGGGTGCCCGGCATCGGCGCGCTCATCACCGGCGCGCTGGAACGCTCCGGCGTCGGCGACACGGTGAAGAGCCTCGTCGTGGACGGCGCATGGGGCGGCGTCGCGACGGTACTCGGGTTCGTGCCGGTCATCTTCATCGTGTTCCTCTTCCTCGCGTTCCTCGAGGACTGCGGCTACATGGCGCGGGTTGCGTTCATCATGGACCGCATCTTCCGCAGGTTCGGGCTCTCCGGCAAGTCGTTCATCCCGATCCTCATCGGCAAGGGCTGCGGCGTCCCCGCGGTCATGGCCACGCGCACGATCGAGAACGAGCGCGCGCGCAGGATGACGACCATCCTCGCCACGTTCATCCCCTGCGGCGCGAAGACGGTCATCATCGCCATGTTCGCGGCGCTGTTCTTCCGCGAGCAGTGGTACGTGGCGGCGCTCATGGACGTCGTCGGAATCGCAATCATCATCCTCGGCGGCGTCGCGCTGAAGAAGACGCGGCTGTTCAAGGACGAGGCGGCGTCGTTCGTGCTGGAGCTCCCCGCCTACCATCCGCCGACTGTCTCCGGCGTCTGGCACCACACCTGGAACCGGCTCAAGGGCTACATCCTCAAGGCGGGGCTCATAATCTTCCCGGCGTGCGTGTTCCTGTGGTTCGTGATGCACTTCGACTGGTCGCTCAACCTGCTGGCGGACGAGGAGATCGAGAAGTCCATCCTCCACGACCTCGGCAGCTGGATCGCGTGGTTCTTCGAGCCGCTCGGCTTCGGCTCCTGGCAGGGCGCGGCGGCGTCGGTCTCCGCCGAGATCGCCAAGGAGCAGGCGACCGCGACCCTGGGGCTCGTCGCGGCGAACATGGACGGCGCAACCACCGGCTCGCACATCCAGGCGCTGTTCGGCGCGGTGAGCGACTTCCCGAAGCTCGCGGCGCTCTCCTTCATGGTGTTCAACCTCTTCGTGCCGCCGTGCATGGTGGCGATCGCGGTGACGTTCCGCGAGATGGGCTCCCAGAAGTGGGGCTGGTTCGCGGTCGGCTTCCAGCTCTTCGTCGGGTATGCCCTGGCGCTCAGCGTCTACCGCATAGGCGTGCTCATCGCCGGCGGCGGCTTCGGAATCTGGACCGCACTCGCGATCGCCGTCGACCTCTTCTGCCTCTGGATGATCGTCCGCCCGGCGCGGAAGGAGGCGGCGAAATGAACACCGCGTCCGTCATTGTCCTCGTCGCGGTCGTCGCGCTTGCCGCGCTCGCCGTCTGGCGCTGCCTTAAAAAAGGTGCGCCGTGCGAGTGCGGCGGGACGCGGAAGTCGTGCGGATGCGGCTGTGGCTGCTGCGGCGGCGCGGAGGGACGCGACAACGCCTCGTCCAAGGCGGGGCAGGACTGATTTACAGGCTCTTTGAAGTTTTTAGTGGAAAATGCTATCAGATCGTATTAGTTTGAAACTCCGATGGTTGGGACTCCCGCTACCGCTCCGTAGCTCCGCATCTCGCAACCCCGATTCAGGTCTACGGTGGTTTTTTTCAGCCGCAAAGGACGCAAAGGTTTTTTATCTGGGGGCAAGCCCCCAGACCCCCGAACCAGTCCCCACCCTGCGGCGAAGCAGCAGATATAAAACATGGCAAGCACGGCCGTGGAGGACGAATGCATGCGCGAAGCAAAGCACATTCTGCGAAGCGGAACAGCCGAGCGAAGCGAGACAGCCGAAGGCCGCGAGAGCCCCACGGATCGGAGTTTTATACACTATGCTGTCGGCACTTCCACTAACATTCTTTGAAGAACCAATTTCCAACATACCACAACAAACAACGAAAGGCAAAACCAAACAATGAAAACCAAGACCATCATGCTCGCGCTCGCGGCGGCCATCTGCGGCGCCGCGTTCGCAGACGAGGAAACGACCGAGGAAAAGACCGAGGGCTGGTCGTACACGCCCGGCGAGGGCGTCACCTTCAACGAAACCCCAATCGTCTCCGCCGAGGCGTCGCTCGCGTTCGACTCGAAGTACCTCAGCTACGGCTTCGTCGACAACAAGGCGCCGATCCTGACGCCCGCCGGCGAGATCACCTTCTTCGACTGGCTGACGTTCGGCGTGAACGCGATCTTCGACCTCACGAAGTACGGCAACCGCGCCGGCTACACGAACCGCCAGTTCAAGTACACCGAGCTGCACCCGACCGTCACCCTCGGCCACGCCTTCTCGCCGGAGGACTTCGAGTGGCTCCCCACCACGATCGAGTTCGCCCTCGGCTACGACTACGAGTTCCACCCGAACTCCAAGAACAAGGGGGCGCTCAACGAATACGAAAACGGCTGGGACACCTCCATCGCCGAGGACACGCAGTTCATCACGCTGGAGCTGGGGCTGCCCGACCTCTGGCTGGAGCCCAAGTTCCTCTACGAGCGCGACATCATGCGCGACGACGGCACCTACCTCAACCTCGAGATCGGCCACACCTTCAACCTGCTCGGCGAGGAAGACGACACTCTGACGCTGCGGCCGTCGATCGCGCAGGGCTTCGGCAACGGCCAGCGCGTGAAGGCGTACGCGACAAAGGAAGACGGCGAGCCGCTCAACCACGCCGGCCTCATGGACACCATGATCAAGCTCGAGCTCGGCTGGAACATCTGCGACAACGTCTCGCTCAGCGGCTACGTCGGCTACTCCGACTTCCTGTTCGACCGCAAGATCCGCGACGCCGCCCGCGACTACGAGGCGACCGGCTCCTGGGACGACAGCTGGAACTTCGTCGCCGGCCTCGCCCTGGCGATCTCGCTCTAGGCCGCCGCGGCTACTCCCGGTAGGCGCCGAGGAACTCGAAACGCTCGATCTCCGGATCCTGCGACAGCTCCGAAAGGAGGCTCCTCACGTCGGCGTCGCCGGGAGACGCCTCGAAGTCGAAGATGAAGCTGAACTCGAAGTCCATCCCCGGAACGGGGCGCGACTCCAGCTTGGTCAGGTTGACGTTGACCGCGGCGAACTTGGAGATGATCGCCGCGAGCGCGCCCGGGCGGTGCGGCAGCGAGAGCATGATCGAGATGCGGTTGGCCTCGGGGTAGATCTCGAGCTCCTTCGAGATGCAGATGAACCGGGTGTAGTTGTACACCGCGTCCTGCACCTTGCCGGCGAGGATCTTGAGTCCATACAGCTCGGCGCACGCCCGGGAGGCGATGACCGCGACGTCAAGCCGTCCGGAGGCCGCCAGCGCCTTTGCCGCCACAGCAGTGTTGCCGGACGGCTCGGCCTTCGCCGACGGCAGCCCCTTGAGGAAACCGGCGCACTGCGCCAGCGCGTGCGGATGGCTGACCACGCGGCGGATGCCCTCGAGCGTCGCGCCCGGCAGCGCCATGAGCGCATGGTCGACCTTCAGCCGCAGCGAGCGGACGATGTGGAAGCGGTGCTTCTGCATGAGGTCGTAGACGCTCGACACCGAGCCGGCCGCCGAGTTCTCCACCGGCAGCACGCCGTAGGGGCACATCCCCTTCTCGACCGCCTCGAACACACTCTCGAAGCCGTTGAAGTAGACGATCGTCGGCGTCATCACCATCTGCGAGGCCGCCTGTTGGGCGAACGAGCCCTCCGCGCCGCAGCAGGCGACGAACGCACGCGTCGGGAACCCCTTCGCCCCCTTCTCCATCGCGCGGTCGATCTCGGCGATGAGCGGCGAGTCGCCGTTGAGGATGCTCCGCTGCCGCGCCTTGGAGATCGAGAAGAGCGTGGAGAAGAAGAGCCGCGCCGCGTTCTCGTTCCCCTCGCCGGCCTCGGCCGTGACCCGCGAGAGGATCTCGCGCTCGCGCGCCGGGTCGGATATCGCCGCGCCAGACTCGCGCTTCTCAAGCGCCACTTCGCGGACAAGTTCCATCCGCTCGAGGAAGAGCTTCACCAACCCTTCGTCTATCCTGTCGATTTCCCTTCTTATCTGTTCTTGGTTTTTCATTTTGCTGTACTTGTTATTCGTGTTTTACATTAAGTCTTCTGGTCCTGAAAACTTTAACACAGAGGCACAGAGGTTTTCTGTGTCTCTGAGTCTCTGTGTCTCTGTGTTAAAAACATCTGTGTGGGTTTAAGCATAAAATTTCAACTGTCTTGTGAATTCAGCGAGGAACGCCTCGAGCAGGTTTGCGCTCTTGACCCCGGGCGCGGTTTCGAGGGAACTGTTGACGTCGACGACATCCGGCCCCAGCGCCAGCACGTCGGCCAGGTTTTCCACGCCGATCCGCCCGGCGACAATCGACTTGCCGTCGACCTGCCTGAACGCAGTCTCGCCGTCGCCGTGGGTGGAGTCGAAGAGGACGCCGTCGCCCTCCGCGCCGCCGGCAAGCGTCCACACCTCATAGCCCGCGGACTTGAGCGCGGCGACGTCAGCCGCGGTCGCGCGGCGGTGGAGCTGCACGACGTCGAGGCCGGCGCGGCGCATCGTCGCGGCGATTTCGACTGGCGTCCCGCGGACGAACACACCGACCAGGCGGACGCGGCGCCGGGCCTCCGCGTCCAGCGACGCGGCAATCTCCGCCGCCTGTCCGACCGTCACGTGCCGCGGCGAAGACGGCTCGAAGATGAATCCGAGGTAGTCGACTCCCAGCTTCGCCGCGGCGACGGCGAAGGCGGCGTCGCGCACTCCGCAGACCTTGATTTTCACCCTAGAATCGCCAGTTGAAGTCATTTTATTTTATCACAGAGACTCAGAGACACAGAGTTCGGTTCATATCTGTGCGCCGAACCGCTTGACGAGCGCCGAGCCGATGATGTAGCCGTCGGCATGGCGGCAGATCTCCATTGCCTGCTCCTTCGACGAAATGCCAAAGCCGGCGGCAATCGGCAGCTTCACCGCCGCGCGCACCTCGTCGAGCCGCGCGGAAAGCTCCTTCGGGAGCTCCTTCCTCGCGCCGGTGATGCCCTTCACGGTGATGACGTAGAGGAAGGTGTTCTCGAGCCCCTCCGCGCTCGCCTTGACGCGGTCGATCGGCGTGTTCGGCGCAATCAGCGGCACGTAGGAGATGCCGCGCGGCTTCAGGACGGCCAGCAGCTCGTCGCGTTCCTCGAGCGGAAGGTCGACCGCAAGCACCGCGTCGATGCCGGCGTCGGCCGCCTCGTCGGCGAACTTCTCCAGTCCGTTGGCGAAGACGAGGTTGTAGTAGGAGAAGAGGACGAGCCCGGTCTCGGGATGGCGGGCGCGAACGCGCTTCGCCAGCGCAAGGACGTCGTGGAGCGTCACTCCCTGGCGCAGCGCCTCGTAGGCGGCGGCGCGGATCACCGCGCCGTCGGCGAACGGGTCGGAGAACGGCACGCCGAGCTCGATTACGTCCGCGCCCTCGGAGATGAGCGTCTCGACGGCGGCCTCGCTCTTCTCGAGCGACGGATAGCCGATCGTCATGTACGCGACGAATGCGCCGCGCCCCTCGGCCTTGGCCTTGGCAAAGCAGTCAGAAATCCTGTTCATGGTCATGCCCGTTCCCTTTTGTACTTCATGATGTTCTCGAGATCCTTGTCGCCGCGCCCCGACAGGCACACGAGGAGGATCGTGGCCTTGGGGAGCGACGGCGCGCGCCTTATCGCCTCGGCGAGCGCGTGGCTCGACTCGAGCGCGGGAATGATCCCCTCGTAGCGGCACAGGTCGTCGAACGCGGCAATCGCCTCGTCGTCGGTGGCGACGGCATATTCGGCGCGGCCGGTGTCGTGGAGGTGGCAGTGCTCCGGCCCGACGCCGGGGTAGTCGAGCCCGGCCGACACGGAATAGGTGTCGATCACGTTGCCGTCGTCAGTCTGGAGCAGCATCGTCTTCGCGCCGTGGAGGACGCCAAGCCGCCCGCCGTTGATGGACGCGGCGTGCTCCCCGGTCATGATTCCCCTGCCCGCCGCCTCGACGCCGACGAGCTTCACGCCAGCGTCGTCCATGAAGCCGGCGAAGAGCCCGATTGCGTTGGAGCCGCCGCCGACGCAGGCAATCGCCTGGTCCGGGAGCCGCCCGAACTTCTCGAGGCACTGGCGGCGCGCCTCCTTGCCGATGACGGACTGGAAGTCCTTCACCATCTCGGGATAGGGATAGGGGCCGGCGGCGGTGCCGATCACGTAGAACGTGTCGTCGCAGTTCGTGACCCAGTCGCGCAGCGCCTCGTTCATCGCGTCCTTCAAGGTGGCGCTGCCCTCCTCGATCGCGTGCACGGTGGCGCCGAGCATCTTCATCCGCTCGACGTTCGGAGCCTGGCGCTTCACGTCGATCGCGCCCATGTAGACCTCGCAGGGCATCCCGAGGAGCGCGGCGACGGTGGCGGTGGCCACGCCGTGCATTCCCGCGCCGGTCTCGGCGATGAGGCGCCGCTTGCCCATGCGCTTCGCGAGCAGCGCCTGGCCAATGGTGTTGTTGACCTTGTGGGCGCCGGTGTGGTTGAGGTCCTCGCGCTTGAGGACGATCGTCGCGCCGCCAAGCTTGGCCGAAAGGCGCCTGCAGACGGTAATCGGCGACTCGCGCCCGACGTAGTCCTTCAGGAGCGACTCGAATTCCCGCTGGAATTCCGGGTCCTGCTTCGCTTCGAGATAGGCCGCCGCCAGTTCGTTCAGCGGTCCCATCAGGGTTTCGGCGACATACTGTCCGCCATACGGTCCGTAGTGTGTTGTCGTGTTCATTGTGGTTGTCGATGTATTGATTATCACAGAGGCACAGAGACTCAGAGACACAGAGTTCTGCTTTGAATCAGCTCACGCAGCGTCCCTTCTGGGTCCTGCGACTTCATGAGAGTGGTGCCGATCAGGAACGCGTTGGCCCCGGCGGCCTTGAGCCGCGCGATGTCGGCCGGAGTCCTGATGCCGCTTTCCGCCACCTTGACGACGCCGTCGGGAATCGCCCTGAGCAGCCGCTCGGAGATCGAGACGTCCACGGTGAAGTTCGAGAGGTCGCGGCAGTTGACGCCGATGATGTCCGCTCCGGCGGCGACGGACCGCTTGATCTCCTCCTCGCTGTGCGTCTCGACGAGCGCATCCAGCCCGAGCCGCCGCGCCTCGGCGAGCAGGTCGGCGAGCTGCGCGTCGTCCAGGTAGCGGACGATCAGCAGCGCCGCGCTCGCCCCCGCCTCCTTCACCTCGCGCAGGCGCTCCTTCGCCGTGATGAAGTCCTTGGCGAGCAGCGGGATCTTCGCGCCGGACGCGGCGACGCGCCGCAGGTCCTCGACGCTCCCCTTGAACCGCGCCGCGTCGCAGAGGACTGACATCGCGGCCGCGCCGCCCGCCTCGTAGAGCTTGGCCTTGGCGACGGGGTCGGCCCCAACGTCGATGTCGCCGAGCGACGGCGACGCGCGCTTGAACTCGGCAATGATGTTTACGCCTTCGCGCCCTATCGCGTCCTTGAAGTGCATTTCACGAACTCCTTCAGCTTGTTGAGGGCCCGCCCCGAGTCGATCGACTCGCAGGCGAGGCCGTAGCCTTCCTTGATCGTCTCCGCCATGCCGCCGGCGACAATCGCCGCCGCCGCGTTGACAAGCACCGCGTCGCGCCGGACGCCGCCGACCTCGCCCGCGAGAATGCCTTTGAGCGCCGCCGCGTTCTCCGCAGCGTCGCCGCCGGCAAGCCCGGCGAGGTCGCGCTCGGCCGGCGGCAGGACCGACTCGGCGCTGAACAGCCCCGTCGAGATCTTGCCGCCGTTGAGCTCGGAGAGGATGGTGAAGCCGACGGGCGCGATCTCGTCCATGCCCTCGGTTCCAGAAAACACCAGCGCGTGGACGCTGCCAAGCTCCTTCAGCGCCTCGGCGACGGTCGGCACGAGCTTCGGGCTGTAGACGCCGATCGCCTGGCGCCTGACGCCAGCCGGATTGGTGATCGGCCCGAGCAGGTTGAAGAGCGTCTTGAAGCCGAGCTGCCGGCGCACGTTCGCCGCGAAGCGCATGCCGGGATGGTAGCGCTGCGCGAAGAGGAACGCGACGCCGGTCTCGTCGAAGCACCTGCGCACGCCGTCCGGATCGAGCGCCAGGTCCACCCCAAGCTCGCGCAGTACGTCGGCCGCGCCGCACTTCGAGGTAGCGGCGACGTTGCCATGCTTCGCGATCCTGACGCCGGCGCCGGCGGCCACGAACGCCGCGGCCGTCGAGACGTTGATCGTGTGCCGTCCGTCGCCGCCGGTGCCGACGAGGTCGACCGCGTCGTCGCAGCCGAGGTCGACCCTGCCCATCGCGTCCCGCATCGCGCGCGCCGCGCCGACGAGCCGCGCCACGGTGACAGGCTTCTCGCGGCTGTCGGTCAGGAGCGCCGCAAGCTCGCGCTCGGAGTAGTCGCCGCGCAGAATGCCGCGGAACTCGTGGTACGCGACCGTCTCCTCCGACGACTCGCGCCGGGCGCCGAGACCGAAGAAGTTGCGGAGCTGCCCGATTCCCTCGGGCGTGCCGATCGACTCGGGGTGGTACTGCACCGACTCGATCGGCATCGTCTTGTGGCGAAGGCCCATGATCTCGCCGTCGTCGGTCTCCGCCGAGACCTCGAGGCAGCCGGGGAGCGTCGCGCGCTCAACGGCGAGCGAATGGTAGCGCATCGCCTCGAAGCCCTGCGGGATGTCCGCGAACATGCCCTTTCCGTCGTGGCGGATGCGGCTCGTCTTGCCGTGCATCAGCGACTTCGCGCGGACGATGCGCCCGCCGAACGCCTGCGCGATCGTCTGGTGGCCGAGGCAGACGCCGAGAATCGGGATCTTGCCCGCGAACGCCTTGACCGCGGCGAGCGAGACGCCGGCCGAGTCGGGGTTGCCGGGGCCAGGGGAGATGACGAGCGAGTCGGGCTTCAGCGCCGCGATTCCCTCGACGTCGACCTTGTCGTTCCTGAAGACCTTGACCTCGATCCCGAGGCCGGAGATCGCCTGCACGAGGTTGTAGGTGAACGAATCGTAGTTGTCGATGATGATGGTCATGCGAGCTCCTTGGCGAACTCGGCCGCCTGGAAGATTGCCTTGGACTTGTTGATCGTCTCCTGGTACTCCTTCGCCGGGTCGGAGTCCGCCACGATGCCCGCGCCGGCGCGCATGGTGAGCGTGCCGTTCTCGAGGACCATGGTGCGGATGACGATGGCGAAGTTCATGTCGCCGGTGTAGCTGAAGTAGCCCGCAGCGCCGCCGTAGACGCCGCGCGGAGACTTCTCGTACTCGGCGAGGAGCTCCATCGCGCGGATCTTCGGGGCGCCGGTGAGCGTGCCCGCCGGGAACGCCGCCTCGAACAGGCCGCGCGCGTCGGCCTTCGCCGGGTCGAGCTCGCCGTAGACGTTGGAGACGATGTGCATCACGTGCGAGTAGCGCTCGACGTGGGCGAGGTCGCGCACCGCGACCGTCCCCGTCTTCGCCACCCGCCCGAGGTCGTTGCGCGCGAGGTCGACGAGCATCATGTGCTCGGCGCGCTCCTTCGGGTCGGCGAGCAGCTCCGCCTCCAGCGCGCGGTCGGCCTCCGGCGTAGCGCCGCGCGGGCGCGTCCCGGCGATCGGGGCGATGGAGCCGACGCCGTTCTCGAGGCGCACGAGCTCCTCGGGCGACGAGCCGATCAGGGTCTTCGCGCCGATGCGCAGGAAGAAGTTGTAGGGCGAGGGGTTCACGAGCCGCAGGGCGCGGTAGAGGGCGAGCGGCGGCAGGTCGGTCCTGGCGGTGAACTTCTGCGAGGGGACGATCTGGATCACCTCGCCAGCGGCGATCGCCTCCTTGCAGCGCCGGACGATGCCGCAGAACTCCGCCTCGGTCATCTCCGGCTTGAACTCGCCGAGCGACGGCGCGCGAGGAGAGGCGGGCGCATGGCCTTCGACGTAGCGGGCGATCGACTCGGCCGAGAGGAGGCGCTTGCGCAGCGCCTCGATCTCCGCCATCGTCCGCTCGTAGGCGTCCGGCGCGTCGTTCGCCGCCACCTTGGCGATGACGGCGGTGTCGCGCACGGAGTCAAAGACCACGAACGAGTCGACGGTCATGAACGCCTCGGACGGCGTCCCCTCCTCGTGGCGGCGCGGGACTCGCGGCTCGAAGTCGGACACGGCCTCGTAGGCGAAGTAGCCGACGCGCCCGCCCTGGAAGGACGGCAGCTCCGGCGCGGCGACGAACGGCCTTTCGTCCGGCCGCTCCACCGGGTCGAGCCCGAGGTACGAATAGCGCCCCTTGCGCTCGCCGTTGTAGACGCTTTCGAGGAGGAACAGGTCCTTCGGCACGTCGACGACGCGCGTCAGCACCGACACCGGCGTCTCGCGGTCGGCGAGGAACTCCTGGTACACCGGAGTCCGCGCGCCGCCCGCGGTGCGCCGCTCGAAGTCTTCCTTCTTTAGTATTTTCAACATCTCGTTTTCTCCATCGTTTTTCTGTCCAACAAAACAGCCTCGCTTCCTGACGAAGCGAGGCTGATAGGATCAATCACAAGCTACAGGACCCGTCACCACGCTTCACCAGCGAAGTGCCAACGCCAAAAGCTGTTGATGTTCCTGTTGCACATATCGGTGCGTATTATAGCAGAACCATCGCGAAGGTTTTGTAACCTTAAGATACGGAAGCGGCAATTGCCGTCATAAATTCTGACTACGCAGCAACTACCTGACGACAAACAGCTAAACTGCCTTAAGAAATTTAATGGATGTAGATAACAGTGCCGGGAAACATCTTCTTTGCGCAGACAAAATGCGTTCCCGCCGCATTGGGGAGGAACTCACCGTCCACTGTGTCGTAGAGGCCAGAGACGCCGGTCAGACGGTCGAAGCACGGGCGGTAGTCATGGACGAGCTGATACTCGCCCCCTTCTTTCTCCCATATCTTCGAGCCGAAGAAGCGCATCGTGCTGAAATAACGGAAGGAAGCGAGAGCCGAATGGGCCGCGCCGTACACAAGCGCACTGGGCGCTTCGGTGAAGGTGCCGTCGAACGTCCCGACATTGAACTTCTCGGTTCTACCCTTCACCCAGACGGTATTCGTCTCACTGCAAAGCGTCAGCCGCTCGCCCAGCGGGGGAGTCGGCCAGAAGTCCAGCGCAGAATTATTCACGGCGAACTGAAGCCCTACGCTGCTTTGCCCTTCGGCTGGGAAGACCAAAGTGGTATAGTTGCGGTTATTGTTGCCGTCGCGTGCGGCGAAAATGCCCTGCAAGTTCTGGTCGGCAAGCTGGAAGTCCGTCGTCATCTTGATCTTGTCGGGGTGGGGAACGTAGTCGGTAACGACGTATGAGTTCGTGAAGTCCATCCATTCACATTCCGAATAGCGCTGGGGCATGTTCGGACCGGCGGGCTTGAGGTATCGCGTGTTGAAGTGCCACGTGAGGTAGATAGTGTCGCCGAAGTAGAGTGGGATGTTGCAGACGCCCACGTTGCTCGCGTCATTCGAGACGACCGTCTCCACGCCCTCCACCGTCACCGTCCTCAGCGTCCAGCCGACAACTTCATACTTCGCCTCGCCGCCCGGTGACAGTTGCTCGCCGTCATTGGGATACCTGGCCGTAAAGTCGTCTACCCGCCAGCTGTCGCCGTATGTGCCGGAGGTCGGGGTGCCGATGTCGGCCGGGTCGCCGTGGATCACCAGGTGCGCCTGCCTCCGCAACGGACAGAAGACATTCCGCACGACGTCATAGAGACCCTTCGTGCCGTCCGACTTGCGCGTGCAGGGCCGGAGATCCATCCGCGGCGTTCCGTCCTCTGCCCAGACCTTGAATGCGTAGATGTTGCCCATCATCGCGTTGCTAACTCCACTGAAGCGCTGCGATGTGCTGTCGTAGCCACCATAGCCCGCGCCGACGACCAGCGGCCACTCCAGGGAGAGGTCAGTCTCGCCGAAACGCGCATCGACCACCTCGCCGTCCTTGTAGAGCCCGCGCCCGTTGATGGCGAGCGCCGTGCGGAGGTTGGCCGGAATCGTCCCGAGGTTGTCCTTGCTGGAGCCAGTTCCGCACATGTAGGACAAATTGCCGTTGTTCACATAGATTCTCAACTGCGGCTTCGAGGCTGGCAACGTGTTGCTTTCGCGCGAGCAGAAAGGAAAGTAGTACGGAGATGCCGGCGTGAAGGCGACAACAATCCGGTCGTCGAGACTGGGAATGTACTTCGTATCGACGAACGAAGATCTGTTTATGTCAAACTGGGTTATCTCCAGGTAATCGGTCGCCTCGTATTCGGCCGGCAGCGTCCGCGCACCGTAGGTCTCCGGCGTCCACCGCCAGGTAAGGGTGACGCTGTCGCCCTCCTGCGGCGTGAAGGTGCAGGTCTGCTTGTTCAAATCAGTCGAATACGTCGTTTCGGTTACGGCCGAACGGGTGACGGCGAGCGTCCAGCCAAGGAGTTCGCGCTCCTCGCCCGTCAGGCAGTTCGTCACCGCCACCTGCGGCATTTCCGCGACGAGCGCCACGCCGGCCGTGAGGTTGGTCGTTCCGTACGCCGGGAATGGCGTTCCCGGCTGGCTGGGAGAACCAATCACCGTCAAGGGAACCGTCGAGGTATCCTTCGCCTCGTAGCCGAAGCTGCCGCCCGTGCCGGCGTTGACGTAAAACGCCGTGGAGGGGTCTTCGTTCAGGACATCGTAAAGCCCGGCGACTTCATCCGCCTCCCGCAGGCACGGCACGAACTGATGCAGAACGACGCCGTTTGTCAGGATGTTGAACGAGTAAAGTTTCGTTCCGATGACCGCCGACACACCCGAATTGACGCCTGCGCTTTCTTTCAGCCGGAACAGGGATATGGATACATTCAGCGAATCAGCCATTTTGGCGGGGAATGACTGCGTATCCCCATTGATTGTGAAGGTGTTGACCGCGCCGTCGCCGGAATACTCGGTGGAGAGTCGGATATCCGTGTCAACGGGATTTGCAAGCGTCATGTTGGCCAACCCGGCATCTTGAGAGAGACGATATGCGCGGACTTTCCGCTCACTGCCCGTGTTGGCGATAAGAACGAAGCCGAACGCAGTGCCATTGCCGCCAGTGCGCGACCAGTAGAGCGGGTTTAGCGTGGTCAAATTCGGCACCTCGTAGTGCGCTTCGATATCGGTAGTCAGGTTCGGCTTGTAGAGCGTGTCGATGTATTGCCCCGCGTTGGTCACGACGATGCATTCGCATTCCGTGTAGCCCGTCGGGAACATGGCAATCTTGCGCGATGCCCACTGCCACTCGAGCTTACGGTCCTTGGCTGGCGAGGGATGGGTGTAGGTAAAGGCTGTCTCCGTTCCATTCGTAAGCTCATTGCCGCTACTGTCGTAGAGCTTCCAGCCGGTGCAGGTGTACTCAATCATCCCCCACTCGTTCGTACACGGCGACGCACCGCAGGAGACGGCAACCGTTTCGCCGGCGGTATAACCGGCGTTTTTGCCATACGCAGGCGAGGGCGAGCCGACTTCCTCGGGTGCGCCGGTGACTTCAAGCTTGTCATCAACAGTAAAGAGCGAATCGTCGAAGAAGTGTCCCTCATCCCCGGGCTCGAAGGTGAAGGTGCTTACAGTGAACCACGTAGGGTTGTCGCAGATGTCAACGAGCGTTCCTTTGTCATTGGAGTTTTTGCAAGGCACGAAGTAGTGGATAAGCTCCCCCGACCTCCAGACCTTGACGGAGTAGAGTCTGTACTGGCCATAATTGTTCCAGCCAGTCAGGCTGTTGCCGCTTGTTGTGTACGACGCAAACAGCACCATCGGGCCGCCGGACTCAGTAAAGGTCTCAACCGCCGTATGTGTCTGCCCGTCGCCACCCGACCAGGAGATTACATTGCGATCAACCGTATTCGTATATCGAGTTACCGCTACAATCGCCGGTGTGAGATAATTGCCAAGGGTCGCGTTGTAGTCGAAGCGGAACTTGTACCCGCCGCTGTTAAGCAAGAACAGCGTGTAGGTTCTGTCTTGCCCGCCCGTGCCGCGCGCACACCAGATTGCCTGGTTCTGAGTTGGAGTTGACGGCCACGCGACGACCACTTCGATCTTGTCTGTCTGGGGGTTGGGCGTGTAATGGGTTTCTATGCGTCCGTTCCCGGGGCCCTTGATATACTCGACCTCGGTATATCCATCGGGCAGCGTTCCCGCCGCGAACGCCGGTGAAGCAATCATCGCCGCGAAAGCAATCACTGCGGCGAACACAGAGGAGGCGTGGTTTTGCACAGTTTTCATGGCGAGTTTCCTTTCCTGTGGTTAAAGCCTGATGCGATTTCGCTGAGAAGTATAGCAAAACCCTGCCGTCAAAACAATACAAAATCAAGCAAGTAAATATCACATTTCCAGCAGCCGGGCCTTAACGCTCTCTTGCTGCGCGGCGGAAATCGGACATGGTCATGGCAAAGCGGCGCTTGAAGAGGTTCTTGAGGTAGTTGGGGCTCGAAAACCCGCAGGCGGAGGAGATGACGTCGATCTTCTCCTTCGTCTCGCGGAGACGCCGCTTCACCTCGTCGAGCCGCCGATCCGTTATCGCCTGCAGGATGCTCCGCTGCTGAAGCTCCCTAAACCTGAGGTCGGCGAGCCGGCGCGAACACTTGAGGTGGTTTACGACATCCTTGACGCCAATCCCCTCCGTCGCATGCCGGTCGATGTAGGCGACAGCCTTCTGCACCAGTCGTCCGGCGCCGGAAAGCTCGCATGTCGATTCGCGCGGAAAAACGCCCTTCACGCCGACGGAGAGGGATTTTGCGGCAGGACGTTTCCCCTGCATCATCGCGTCAAGCGCCTTCGCGGCGAGATACCCCTCCTGCTCGAAGTCCGGCAGCACGGACGAGAGCCGCGGGCGGGTGTTCTCGCAGATGAGCGTGTCGTTGTCCACGCCGAGGACCGCGACATCCTGCGGGACGCGCAGGCGCTTCGCGGAGAGAAACGCAATGAGCTCGCCCGCCCGGTCATCGTAGGCCGCGAAGACCGCGGCCGGACGCCGGAGCGCAAGCGCTTCCGACGGATGGAAGAGTTCTTCGCACCAGATGCCGTTCGCCTTGAGCGCAGCCTTGAACCCCTCGAACCGCGCCGCGTCCCAGATTGGGATATCCTCCGCGTGCAGAAACGCGTAGGCATGCGCGACTCCCTGCCCCATGAAGTAGCTCGCAGCCGCGCGCCCGATCTCGTCGCCCGAGTTGTTGATGGTGACGATGTTTTTCCTGCGCCGCTCAAGCAGCGGAGAGCGGATGTCCATGACAATCGTCGGCGTCGCGACTTCCGCAAGCGGAGCGACCGCTTCCGCCGTCTCGGGAATAGAAATGATGAAACCGTCGGTGCCGTCGGCCACAGCCTGGCTGACGATCTCGCGGGTCAGGTCGACGTGCGTACGCACAAGCGTCATGTCCCATGGCGAGTTGTCTGGATAGCGCTCGCCGAGATAGCGGTATATCCCGGCCAGTTTGTTCTGCCCGGACACGTTCGCCATTCTGAGAGCGACCAGTACTTTTTTCTTCACAAAACTCAGCTCTCCTGCTTGCGGGGAAGGATGAAGGCGGCAAGAAGCGTGAGGAAAACCGGCAGGGCGAAGGCGTTGACCGCCACCGCGCGCGCGACCTCCCTGGGCTCGACGCACTCGTCGCGGGAAAGCCGTTCAAGCGGGTTCATCGACGAAATCGGGTGCGACACCTCGGCCACCGTCCGCGCCACCATAAGGCCAATCCGGTCGGAAAGCGTCGCTCCAAATTCGTCCGGATACTGCTCGACGACGCTCGGGCTCATCTCGCTCACCAGCAGGAAGACGATGGCGGTGAAAAGCGCGACCGGCCTGCCCAGCGAGGCGGAGAGGAAGAGCCCGAACGCGACCACCAGCGTCAGCGTCGCCGCCATCTCGATCCACGAGCGCAGCAGGTTCCAGAAGAAGGAATCGGCCGGAATCAGCAGCTCCACGTCGCGGCGCGGCCGCAGCATCAGCGCGTCTTTGCCGAGGTTGCGGAACGACAGCACCCCCTCCTCGCCGGCTTCGCCGCCGCGGTCGGCAAGCGGAAAGACGAGCACCGCCTGGGTCAGGTTGGAGACCGCGGCGGAAAGCGTCCCTAGCCTCAGCTCGCCGGCCACGTCCTGCCGGGCGTTGTAGGTGTTCGAGAACTTCAGCCGCGTCGACACCTCGCCGGAGCGCACGCCGCGCACGGCCGCGGCGGGAAAGCGCCAGGCGGCTACCGCGTTGGTGCGGACGGTGTCGTAGCGGTCCCATGCGCGCGTCGCCAGGAGCCGCAGCACCGTCGAGGGGCGCGCCTTCTTCACTGCGTCGGGGGTGTCGGGCGACTTCATGTACTCCGCGTACATCGCCTTCGCCTCTTCGCGGGGAGACGGCATGAGCGGACGCAGCACGTGGAAGCACCGGCGGTGGTTGGAGGCGCTGCCGGCGCAGAACGGCGCAAGCGCGCAGGCAAGCGCCAGCACCGCCGCGCCGGCGGACGAGAGCGCGGCGATTTTCGCCGCGACGATGGCAAAGTACCTGACCGGCCTTACCATCGTCAGCTGCAGGCGCTTTTCCGCGCGCTCGCGCGCGAGCGACCCGGTGGCCGCCGCCAGCATCGACACGGTGACGAGCGCAAGCACCCCGCCGAGACCGTAGCCGAGGCAGACCTCGCGCATACCCTCCGCAGTGCCGTCGCCGACGACCAGACGCGGGACGACGAACATCCACGCCGCTGAAGCCGCCGCAAGCATCAAGAGCGAACGCGAGCGCGAAAGCGCCTTCAGCTCCAGCTGGAATATGCCGAGAAACGCCCTCATCTGAGAAACGGCGCAAGCGCGAAGTCCTGCACGCTGCCCACCTTGGCGAGGAAGAACTCCTCGAGACTTGTCCCCAGCGAGGAGACCTCGCCCTCCGCCACCGCCTTGCCGTGGTTGAGGATCATCACCCGGTCGCAGATGTCCTCGGCGTCCGCGAGGAGATGCGAGGTGGTGAGCACCGTCATCCCGCCCTGCGCCAGCGCCTTGACGAGCGTCTTCACCTCCTTGGTGGAAATCGGGTCGAGGCCGGAGGTCGGTTCGTCCAGCACCAGCAGCTCGGGCCTGCCCACGAGCGCAGACGCGAGCGCCACCCTGCGCGCCATGCCCTTGGAGAACTCGCCGACCGGGCGCTTGGCGACAGACTCGAGCCCCACCATCGCCAGCAGTTCGCGCGTCCGCCGGGACGCCTCGCGACGCGTGAGCCCGCAAAGCCCGGCGTAGTAGCCGATCGTCTCCGCGGCAGTGAGGAAAGGATGCAGGAAACTGAGCTCAGGAAGGTACCCGAGCCGGCGGCGGGCGGCCACCGACCGCGGCGAAAGCCCGAAGAGCCTCACCTCGCCGGCGCTCGGCGAGAGGAGACCGAGGATCATCTTGATCGTGGTGGACTTGCCGGAGCCATTCGGGCCGAGGAGCCCGAACACCTCGCCGCGCCTGACGGCGAGCGAAAGCGAGTCCACCGCGGCGACGGTCGGCCGCAGCCAGAAATCGCGAAAGGTCTTGCTGACATTGTCGAGCGACACTACATTTTCCGCTTCCATGTTCATTCCCGGTTACGGCTGAAGTGGATTCCAATCAGGAGAAAGCCGACCACCGCGGGAACCGCGGCGGCGAACGCAAGCGCTACGTAGGCGGGAGGAACCGTCCCGCCGCGCGCAAGCGCCTCGGCGCGATAATAGTTGTCGGCCGCCGGCAGCATCAGCACGAGGGCGACGCCGGACAGCGCGGCCGCGGCGTTGGCGCGGAAGCGCACCGCGAACGCCGCCGCCGCCGCCGTGAGCACGTATGCCGGCGCCGACGCCAGCACCGCGGCGGGAACAAGCCTCATGGCGTCGCCGCCGGCGAGGAACATCGACGATACGCCCGCAGCAGCCGCAATCGCGGTCGCCAGCAGAAACGCCGTCAGGGTGAAGCGGAAGCGGAAGAAGCGATTGAGCGCGGCGGCAAGCACGAGCGGCAGCACCATCGCGGCGACGCCGGCGGCCACGCACGGCCCGTAGACGCGCGCGAGCTGGGCGGTCTCCTCGGCAATCGCGCCGCCGACCGCGGCACCGGCGAACATGGTGAGCGCGATGCCGATCACCGCGACCGCGAAGACGGTGAAGGCTACGGCCACCCCGGCCGCCTTCGCGAGGAAGAAGCCGCTGCGGGAAACCGGATGGGCGAGCGCCATCTCCATCGTGCCGGTCTCGATCTCGCGGCGGACGGAGCGGATTGCGCCGAAGACCGCGAAGACGGCGCCGCAGGTGAAGAGCGCCGAGATAGCGGCGTCACGCGCCATGCGGGTGGCGTCGCCGAACTGGTGGTAGTGGAAGACCGGCGCGAATACTTCCATCGCCAGCGCCGCCAGCAGAACCAGCAGCGAAAGCGGCGACGACAGCACCTCCAGCGCGGTCGCCTGCGTTATGGAGACGTATGGCCTCAAGCGCCGACTCAAAAGTAGTTGGTCTGCGTGTTCTGGTAGAGGAACCACGCAAGCACCCCGATCGCCGCGCACGCCGCGAGCTGGACGATCATCGAGAGCGTCTGCACCCATCCGGCCACGTCGTCCACCGCCTGCACCGGCACTGGCGCCTGCGGCATAGACGGAATGTCAGGAATGTCGGCGACATCGCCATCGCCGGCTGCTCCGGCCGCCGGGGCAGCGGCAGCCGCGGGCTTCGCCGCGTCGCCGGGACGCTTGATGGTGAACTTGCCGGACGGCCTCACCGGACCGCCGGGACGGGAAATCTTCAGCGTCTTGCGCTGGGTGACGCTGACGGGCTGCGTGGTCGCCGCAGAAGGAGCGGCGGAAGGAGCGGCCGCCGGAGCATCCGCCTTGGCCGCGGCGGGAGCAGCAGGTGCGGCGGGAGCGGCGGGTGCAGCAGGCGCGGCCGGGGTCGCCGCAGGAGCAACATGAGCGACTGGCGGCTGCTGGGCAGGCAGGCGCGAGGTGCCGCCCGCGATGTCGCTCGGACGCTTGATGCGGATCGTCTTCATCGGGGCGTTCTCGTTCTTGACCGGCGCGACTCCAATCGCGTCGGAAAGCGAGATACGCGCCGTCTTATGCTTGGCGGCCTCCTTCTGCGCCTCGGTCATCGCGTCCTCGGCGATGATGCCGGTCTTGTGCAGAATCGCCTGCTGCGGAATCGGCTGGGTGACGCCCTTGAGCTTCTGGGTCACCGTCTTGAGCGTGGAGAGCGAATCGGGCTTGGCCTCCGCGGCAGGCGCGGCGGCCGGCGCTGCGGCTGGAGCCGCCGGGGTCGTCGCCACGGTCGGCGTCACCGGACGCGGCAACGGCTTCGCGGCAACCGAGGCGCCGGGCTTGCGGATCTGGGGGATGCCAGGCTTGGTCGGCAATTTGAGGCCGGGCTTGAGTCCGCCCACCGTGGCGCCTGGTTTCGGCGGCAGCTTGAGGCCAGGCTTGAGTCCGGCGACGGTCGCGCCTGGCTTCGGCGGCAGCTTGAGCCCGGGGCGAAGCGCGCCCACCGTGCCGCCTGGTTTCGGAGGCAATTTCAGCCCCGGCTTAAGCGCAGCAGTCGCCGGCGACGCTGGTGCCTTCGGCGCGGCAGGCGCATGGGGCACGGGAGCCGCACCCACCGTTGGACGCGCCAATGGATTCGCCTTCGGCGGTTCTTCCGCCACCGGGGTCATCTCGACCGGAATCATCTCTACGTCGTCTGCCATCGCTGCCTCCCGAATTTTTGGGTTAGACCGCCATCACCTCGGATTCCTTGGCCTTGAGCTCGGCGTCGATCTTCGCGATGCCGTCGTCCGTGGCCTTCTGGATCTTGTCCAGCCCGACCTTCATGTCGTCCTCGGAAATCTTCTTGTCCTTCTCGAGCTTCTTCACCGCGTCGTTGGCGTCGCGGCGGATGTTGCGCATCGCCACCTTCTGCGCCTCGGCCTGGGTCTTGGCGACCTTGACGATCTCCTTGCGGCGCTCCTCATTCAGCTCCGGCACGGTGATGCGCAGCACCTTGCCGTCGGACTGCGGGGTGACGCCGATGTTCGCGGCGAGGATCGCCTTGTTCATCGCGTCGATTACAGTCGGGTCGAACGGCGCGATCTTGATCTGCCGCGGCTCCGGGGTGGAGATGGTGCCGAGGTTCTTGATCGGCGTCGGGCAGCCGTAGTAGTCCACCTTAATCTGGTCGACCATCGCCGGCGACGCCTTGCCGGTCCTGAGGCCGGCGAACTGCGCCTTCAGCGCGTCGAAGCTCTTCGCGATCTTTGCCGTTGCGTCGTTGAGCACTTCTGCTACCGTGTTCATTTCGTTTTCCTTTTGCCTTGTAGGTTTGAAGCTTCCGTTCAGCTGACAATCGTCCCGACCGCCTCGCCCTTCACCACGCGCTCGAGCGCCTTCGGGTCGAAGAAGTCGAAGACCACGATCGGGATGTTGTTGTCCATGCACAGCGCGAACGCGGCGGAGTCCATCACCTTCAGCCGCTTCTCGAGCGCCGTCTCGTACTTGAGCGAGCCGTACTTCTTCGCCTTCGGGTCTTTCTTCGGGTCGGCGGTGTAGATGCCGTCGACCTTCGTCGCCTTGAGGAGCGCGTCGGCGCCGATCTCGCTCGCCTTGAGCGCGGCGGCGGAGTCGGTGGAGAAGTACGGGTTGCCGGTGCCGCCGCCGAAGATCACCACGCGGCCCTTCTCGAAGTGGCGGAGCGCGCGGCGCTGGATGAACGGCTCGGCGAGCTTCGGCATCTCGATCGCGGTCATGACGCGGGTGGGGACGCCGATCGACTCGAGCGCGTTCATCATCGCGAGCGCGTTGATGATCGTGGCGAGCATGCCCATCGAGTCGCCGGTCACGCGGTTGACGCCCTTGCCGGCGCCGGTGAGGCCGCGGAAGATGTTGCCGCCGCCGAGGACGATGCCGACCTCGACGCCGAGCGAGTGGATTTTCTTCACCCTTGCGGCCATGAAAGCGAGCTTCTCGGGGTCGATGCACTCGCCCGTTTCGCGGTTGCCGAGCACCTCTCCCGAGAGCTTCAGGAGAATGCGCCGGTACTTCAACTTCCTATTCGCCTTTTTCACATCGTGCATTTTACCATTTCCGCGGCAAAAACGCAACTGCCGATGTCGTGTAGATTTCAAAACCGGAAAAGTTGTAGCGAGCAAAACCGGAATGATTTTTGAGTGTTCGCGGCGACCCAAGCTAATACAGCCGGGCTCTTTGTGGAGGCCCGGCTGCCGCTTGGGCGTCCCGCCGCGACTCCTAGCCTGGCAATCACCTACTCCTGTACACCTTCGGGTTGTTGGTGAACACCACTTTCGGAGACGTCCCCTTTTCCGGCTTGTTGAGCACGAGGGACACGGTCCCGTCGACATGCCTGCAGATCCACACGCGGGTTCCGTTCGCGCATTCCGTCGTGCAGAGGACGCCGTCGACCAGCAGCCGCCCGCGCGGGCCGACCGACGAGCCCTTCCATTCCGACCATATCAGCTCCCACCACCCGTCCTGCGGAGGCTGCCGCAGTTTGCACTGGCCCGACCTGATCTTCTCCGTCCAGACGTTCAGCGGCATGTCGTGGAGCTCACGGTGCCGCTCGAACCCGTTGCGGTAGTCGACCAGGCAGTCCAGCTGTTCGTTGACCTCCTCGAGGGGCGTGCTCCCCGTAATGCCCTCCCTGGCCGCATACGCCGGAAGCCGGTCCTGCCAGACCTGGTGCACGCGCTCGATCTTGCCCTTCGCCTCGGGCGTGTTCGCAAAGACGAACGAGACGTCGACGAACTTAAGCCTCTTGCCGAGCTGGGTCAGAGACCCGTCGTCGTTTCTGAAGAAACTCGCCTTGTCCACGTATATCTCTAGGGGCAGCCCGTACCTTGTGAAGGCCCTGTTGAACAGGTCAAGGTACGATGCGACCGTCTCCCTCCGGTAGAGCCGGCAGCCGACCTGCATCCGGCTGCAGTCGTCGACCATGTCGATGAGCTGGAGAGGCGGGTTCGAGCGCCCGAGGAAGTAGTCCGGCGTCGCGTCCAGCTGCCACAGCTCGCCGACCGACTTGCGCTGCCAGCGGCGAACGTGCGCCGGAGGCCGCGCCCTGTGGTCGGCAAGCTGGAGGCTGTGCGCGATGGCCCAGTGCCGGACCTGGGAGCGGTCGGCCGGGAAGCCGAACCTCCTCCCGACCTCGCTGGCGGCAAACGCATACGAATACCGCTTCGCGTCGCCGTCCGGCCTCAGGGCCCTGCGCAGGAACGACTGCACCTCGTCTGGCCACGCCGGCATGTGGTTGCCGCCAGACGAGCCGGGCTCCCAGCCATCGCCGCGCCCTTGCGCCCGCGCCTTGAGGTAGGACGTGCGCAGCGAATACAGCTGCGACTGCCCGACCTGTAGCGACTCCATCGCCTGCTGACGGGTGATTGCGCCCGCCACGAACTGCATCATCGTGTCGCGGACATGCGCGACACCGAGCCGGTTTGATATTTGCTGTTTCATGGAGTGGAGTATACTCCACTTTCCGGTTTTGCTCGCTACACCGGAGCGGTCGCCCCCCATGGGGGGCGGGTGGTTCCGCTATCCTGCCACTATTGCCGGCTTTGCTGCAATATCAATCGCTGAAGCCCGCTTTACAAGCCTTCACCAGCCATTCCGGTTTTGCTCGCTACAGCATTCCGGTTTTGCTTTCACCTCGACAAAACGCAACTGCCGAACCCGCGACCGCGGCGTCCAGGGGAAGCTCAGGGGCAAAAGCGGCGGGCGTGGCCGTTGCGGATCAGGCGGGCGGCGGCGGCGGCCTTGAAGCGGACTTCGCCGTCGGTCGAGTCGCGGAGCGAGTCGAGCACCCCGAGCGCCTCCTCTTTCCGCCCGAGGTTGGCGAGCGCATATCCGAGGAAGAGCCGCGTATTGAGGTCGGAATGGGCGCGCGCCGGGACCTTGAGCGCCGCGGCAAACCTGCGCGCGGCGGATTCGTCGTCCCCTTCCGCAAGATCGACCAGCCCCAGCGCCTCGAGCATGAAGCCGGTGCGGTCGAGCGCCGCGTTCGCCGCCACCGCCGCGCCGAGCCGCCGCACCTCCGCCACGTCGCCGGGCGCGCAGCGGAGCGCGAGCACGTACGCAAGCGAATCGGCCGTGCGCTGGCTCGGACGCAACCCAAGGCTGCGCCTGAGCATCGCCACTCCCTCGTCCATGCGCCCCAGCCGCGCGCAATACTCGCTGCCGACCACCCGCAGCGCGCGCCAGTGGTCGGGATCCTTCGCCAGCGTCCGCGAAAAGGCGGAGTAGTCGTCGCGGTACGACCGCGCCACCGCGACCGTGAACGGACACATCGCGGCGACCGCGGCGAACGCGAGCGCGGCGCAGACGGCGAAGCGCCGGCCTTGGCGCAGTTCAAGGAGCGCCGCGGCGAGGACGAGCGAGACGGCGAGCGCCGGGAAATAGGAGTAGCGGTCGGCGTAGGCGTGGTCTCCGTTGACGGTGCCGAGGACGCCGCTCACCGGGCCGATGGACAGGATCGCCCATGCCGCCGCGAGCCAAAGCGCCGCGCGGAGCCGCGGGCCCGAGCAGCGCAGCGCCGCGGCAAATAGCGCCAACGCCGCGACGAGGACCGAAAGTCCCAGCGCGCAGTCGACCGGCCAGCCGCCGAAGACCGCCCGGTAGTCGAACCTGATGCCGCCGGGCGCGACGACATGCCAGAGATACATGCCCGAGGCCACCGCCGCGTTGAGTACGCGCCACCACAACGGTTCGCCGAAGACGTCCAGCCGCTCGTGGTCGATTGGGCTGGACTGGCAGTAGAGCGTGATCGCCCCGACCGCCACCGCCATCGCCAGCATCGGCGCATAGCGCCAGATCCGCCGCGGAAAGCGCCCGGCGAGCGCCCACTCGAGCGCAAAGGCGAGGAACGGAAAGCACACCGCCGTCGGCTTGGAGAGGCAGGCGAGGGCGCAGCAGGCGGTGGCGAGGAAGAAGGCGAGGCGTCCGCCGCCGCGGACGTGGTCAGTCCAGGCAATCAGCCCCAGGAGCGCGAAGAAGGTCCAGAGCACGTCCTTGCGCGCGGCGATATAGACGACCGCCTCCGCCCGCATCGGATGGAGCGCCCAGAAGAGCGCGGCGACGAGGCAGACAAGCGCGGTCCGGCGCCGCGAGGCGTCCGGCGCGAAGGCGGCGGCGAGTCGCGCAAAGAGGATGAACACCAGCGCCGAGTTCGCCGCGTGGATGGCGACGTCGACGGCGTGGTGGACCGCCCAGCCGCCGCCGAAGAGCGTGATGTCGGCCATGTAGGAGATGAAGGTGAGCGGCATCCAGAACGCATCGTAGCCGAACTGGGTGAACGCCGCGGCGACGTTGGCGAGGGAGAGCCCGTCCTTCACGAACGGACAGCCATAGATGTAGCCCCAGTCGTCCATGCTGATGTGCCCCGTGGTGACGCTGCCGAGGAACACCACGGCGGCGACGAGGGCGGGGACCAGCGCGAGGAGCCTGCGCATCGCCTCAGACACCTCCTCGGCGGCGGTCGCGCTCGGCGTAGGACGCAAGCGCGCGGTCGAAGTCGGCTTCGGAGAAGTCCGGCCAGAGCGTGTCGGTGAACCAATATTCGGAATAAGCGCTCTCCCACAAGAGGAAGTTAGAGACGCGGCACTCGCCGCTGGTGCGGATCACGAGGTCCGGGTCGGGCACGTCCGGCGCGTAGAGGTGGCGGCGGAAGGTCTCCTCGGTCACCTGCTCGCCACGCGCGACCGCCGCGTTCGCCGCGTCCACGATCTCGGCGCGGCCGCCGTAGGAGATGGCGACGATCAGCTGGCGCTCGAAGGACTCGGTCTTGCGTTCCAGCGCCTCGACGGTGGACAGGAGCCGGCGGTCGAGGTCGCCGCGGCGGCCGACCATGCGGAAGCGCACGCGGTTGGCAACGAAGTCCCGCTCCTTGGACTTGAGCATCCGCGCGAAGAGCGCCATGAGTCCGTCCACCTCCGTCTTCGGGCGCTTCCAGTTCTCGGTCGAGAAGGCGTAGACGGTAAGATAGCGGATCCCGCGCTCGCCGCACCAGTCGAGCACCCGCTCGAGCGTCTTCGCGCCGGCGCGGTGGCCGGCGCCGCGGTTCTTGCCGCGCGCCTTCGCCCAGCGTCCGTTGCCGTCCATGATGATCGCCACGTGCTCCGGCACGCGGCGCAGAGACCTTACCGCTTCCATAAAGAACCTTTCCGGGGTCGACGCCCCGCTAGTCACGCCAAGCCTTTCCACTCCCGCGAAGTCGAGCCGCGAAAGCTCGTCCATGGCGCCGGCGGTGAACGCCCGCGCGCCGCACTCCTCCGCCACCTCGGCAAGCCGCCGCGTGTTGGAGGACGTCCTCGAACCAAGCACCAGCACCGCCGCGCCCGGGCCAGCGCCGCGGCAGAAGCGGCGCACCGCGTCCTGGCGCTCCTTGGTCGCCCCGCACACCTGCGCCATTGCCTTGACCCTGCGCGTGCGCCCGAGCTCCGCGACCTCTCGCTCCACTTCGTCGGCATTCATCGTGGTCTGCGCCACCACCCCGAGCGGAACCGAGCCGCCCTCTTTTTTCGCCGCCGCCGCGCCGGCCTGACCCGCGAACGCACGGCCGCCGGCGTCCTCCACCTCGCCGACAATCCCCCTCACCTCCGCGTGCGCGGGATCGCCGAGGACGCACACCTCCATCCCCTTCTCCGCAAAATCGCGCGCAGAACGGTGCACCCGGGCGACAAATGGGCAGGTGGCGTCCACCACCTTGAGATCGCGCCGCTCCGCCTCGGCGCGCACCTGCGGCGGCACGCCGTGGGCCGAGAAGACGACCGTCGCGCCGCACGGCACGTCGGCGACGCGCTCGACGAACCTGAAGCCGAGGTCCCTGAGCTCGCCGATGACGATTTCGTTGTGGACGAGTTCATGCAAACAGTAGATCGGCGAGCGGTCGCCGGCCGGACGCGACTTCGCCAGCGCCAGCGCCTTGGCAATCGCCCCGTTCACGCCGGCGCACATCCCGTGCGGCTCGATTACCTCGACCTGCATCGCCGTCGTCCCCGCTCAGCCCTCGCGCTTTGCGTCCTCGAAGGCGCGGAAGCGCGCGGCAAACGCCGCGGTCGCCTTCTCGAGCGCCGCCTCCGCGTCCACGCCGAGGTCGGCGACGGACTTGACCGCCCGCAGCAGGAACTCGCCCGGATCGCCCTCCACGGCGACCGGCTTCATCTCCTCGGCATAGCCAACCCGCGACGCCTTCTCCATCGTGCGCCGCGCCTTGAGCAGCGCCGGCAGGGTGGACGGCACCCCGTCGAGCGCGCTGCGGCGCTCCTCCTTGCGGTGCTCGGACTGCTTGATGCGCTCCCAGTTGCGCAGCACCGTCGCCGGATCGTCGGCAACCGTGTCGCCGAAGACGTGCGGGTGGCGGTGGACGAGCTTGTCGGAGACGGCGTTCGCGACGTCGTCGAAGGTGAACTTCCCCTCCTGTTCTGCCATCACCGCCTGGAACATCACCTGCAGCAGGACGTCCCCCAGCTCCTCGATGTGGTTCTCGACGTCCTCGGGACGGTCCATCGCCGCCAGCAGCTCGTACGCCTCCTCAAGGACGCAGGGCTTGAGGGTCTCCAGAGTCTGCACGCGGTCCCATGGGCAGCCCTTCTCGGGGTCCCGCAGGCGCGTCATGATTTCATGCAGCCGTTCGATTCCGTTCATGGGGCGTATTATACCACACTTCTGCCCCGAATGCCGTCGTGTGAAATCGTCATCGTCAGTGGATCTGACCCTTTTGTTCCTATGTCGTGGTAGTGGATTGTCGCGCTCATTTTACGACCTCCTTCACATAATATCCGCCGGTCTTCTTGCTGCCGCGGTGCTCGATCAGCCCCGCCTTCACCAGCGCGGCGACGGTGCGTTCGACAGTTGACATGCTCGCGCCGACAACGGATTTGAGATAAGGCAACCGCACTCCGGGATGCCGCTTGATCAACTTGACCAACCAATCTTTTATTCCCTCATTTAATCCCCCAATCGGCTCATGCAGGGTGGTGTTGAGACGATACCGCGTCTCGGGGCCCCCAAGACCTTCGGAAACGATTGCGCCTTGCGCCATGAGTTCGCCAAGGTCACGCGTCGCCGTCGGCTTCGAAACCTTCGCCATGCGCATCCACTTCGCCGCCGAAAGCACGCCCTTCGCGCCCACTTCACCGTCCTCGAACATTCGGAGGACGACCTTCCTCGCTCGTTCCGAGAAGTCGCTTTCGTATTTTGCAAGATAGTCGCGCTTTGCCTTGACGAAACGCATCGCCGCGACAAACGAGGTCATCATCTCCGTCAGCACGGGGATGAAAAACGCCGCCCAGTTCGTCCAGTCAAGCGACCGCGATGCCTCGTTGATCTCTTCGTAGTACGCCGCGCGATGCCGCGCAATGACTGTCGAAATCGGCAGGACGAGCGGCATATCAAGCCCTTCGGCGCATACTCGACGCCCAACGCCTTGCAGATGGACGACATTACGACGCTCTCGTCGACGTTCACGCCCTCGATCGCACTGGTTTTCACCGCCTCGTCCGTCAGCGCCCGCGCCACGACTTCCATGTCCTGGGGTTTCTTCAGGGCCTTTTTAAGTTCCATGAACGCGACCTTGAACGCCGTCAGTTCGTCACGCAAGGCCGCCCGATTGCAAGTCGCCCTCGGCCATCCCTTCTGCTGCCAGTTGAACATGGTCATTTCGCCTCCTCCATCGTTGTTTTCAACGCAAAGACCGCGTTAAACGCATTCAACGCAAAGAAAGATTTCAACGCAAAGGACGCAAAGGGTTTTGACGCAAAGACACGCAAGGGTATAAAAGGGTCAGCCGCAATTCCGCCCACGATAGCGAGGGCGAGGGGAAGCGCGGACTTGACATGGGGTTTCATCGCGTGAATTATACCATTTCTGCCGCGCCTTGTGCTGGCTTTCGCGGCAGATTTCCGTGGCCGCGAAAAGTGAGCGTCGTTAGACGCGAACAAATCCGTGTGTTAACTCAAAACTCCTCAGCGGAGGTAGTAGACCGAGCCGATGCCGGTCGCGGCCTCATAGCAGCCGATGTCGATGATCCTGCCCTGGATGCGCGGATTGCCGTCGAGGTCGAGTGCCGAAGTTGCAGACGACGCGTAGCGCTCGTTGTCGCCCGCATTGAAGAGCGCGCCATCGCGCTTCGGGCGGTAGTTGCCGTTCGCGGCATCCTTGAATGCGGCGTCCGTGAGGTTCAGCACCGTCGATGCCGTGCCCGAATACGCGGCGGCCGCCGCGAACGCGCAGCTGTAGAACCTCGCCGCGTTCTTGTTGGCCCATTCGGCAGTTGCCGTCCCGCCGTTGCCGTAGATGACGCAGTTCACGACGGAAGCCGATGCGCTCATAACGTAAATGCCGCCGATGCCGCCTTGGTTGGAGAGTATCAATGGTATATTTGAGACTACGGTGCAGTTTACGGCCTGGCAGGCGCCGTTCATGCAAATCGCGCCGCGTCCGGCATTGTTTTTCCAGACGAGGCAGTTCTCGATGACGCCACCCGTCATATATGCGCCGGCACCTTCCGCCGTATATGTCGAGGGGGCTGGCGTATTTTCGATTGTGCAACGGGAAACGCTTCCGCCGGCTATGTATGCGTTCGCCCCTATCGCACCTCTTCCAGGCCGTGCGTTCGTCATAAGGCAATCGACAGCCTTGCCGCTGGCAATGTAAAGATTGCCGCCTTTTTCTTGATCCACTGAAGTATTTCCGCCTCCCGTCAGAACGCAGTTCGCGACGGTTCCGGCTTCCAGACGGACATTGCCACCGGCGCAGGATACATCTTTGTTTGTCACCGTCCCGTTCTGGACGGTAAGGTTGCGAAGCACCGCGTCGGCATCGGCGAGTCGGAATATCCGCGCCCCGGTCTTGCCGATCTTGACGGCAGTGCGGTCGGACGCATTGCCTTCGACGGTCACCCCGGACGCAATGGCCGGGAGTCCGTTTTCCTCGTAAGTCCCGTCCGCGACATGGATTGTGACCCCATCGACATCCGTCGCACACGACGAAGTCGCGTTGGTGAGCGTGGCCAGGGCATGGGCGACCGTAAGGAACGGCGCGGCGACGGTGCCGGCGTTCGCATCGCTGCCTTCCGTCGATACGTAGATGTCGGCTTCCGCCACGCAGATCGGCGTGCTCAAGGTCTCCCAAGCGCCGTATTCGCCGCCTCCATCTTTAGCCCTTATCCTTATGGGGAACAACCCGACAACGTCGAATCGACGGGAAATCCGGGTGTCGGTTGTCACAAGGTGTGACGAACCATCGCCGAAATCCAGCTCGAATGTCACCGTGCCCGCAGCGCCGACCGCATAGCAGACAAAGTCAACCGTACTCCCCTTTAATACCGACGGATAGGAGACCGCCGTCGCACTATACTTGAAACTGCTTTGGTCGCATTCGCTGCATCCGATGTCGATGTGGCTACCTGAAAAACGCGCATTTCCGGCAAGATCCGTCTGGGAATAGGAGGACGGGTAAAGCGAGTCGCTGCCATGGTCAACCATTGGCGATCCAAGAAGCGGCGTCCAGGACTCGTCATCCTCAAAGTAAACCGACTTGGTTGTGAACGGCAGCTTGGTCCAGTTGACGCCGTTGGCGTTTTCGACGGTGGAGGCGCAATTGAAGAAGCGCGCACCATTCTTGTCCCCCCACTCGGAAGTCGCCGTACCGCCGTTGTCGAAAATGACGCAGTTTATAACTGAAGCAGACGCATTGTTCACATGGACGCCGCCAATGTTTCCTTCCGCCGTATTGCCGACGATGGTGCAGTTGACGGCCTTGGCGGTGGAGCTATCCAAGTAAAGGGCTCCCCTGCCGCCGCGGTTGTCGCGGATCAAGCAGTTCTCGATGACACCACCACCTTTCACATACGCGCCAGCACCAAGCGCCGTCCAGGTGCTGGGCTTGGGCGATTTTTCGATGATGCAGCGGGAAACAACACCGCCGGCGATGTAGGCGCTTCCGCCATACGCACCCTGCCCAAGCAATGGGCTCGTCAACAGGCAGTCAACAACACTGCCGCCGCTGATGTAGAGGTTCCCGCCCTTGTTGTCACTGACCGAGGTGGTTCCTCCCCCCGTCAGGACGCAGTTCGCCACGGTTCCCGCTTCCAGCCGGACGTTGCCGCCGGCATCGACTTCGTTTTTGGTCGTCACCGTCCCGTTCTGTACCGTGAGGTTTCTAAGCATCGCACCGTCGTTGGCGATGCGGAAGACCCGCGCCCCGGTCTTGCCGATCTTGACGGCCGTCCGGTCGGAGGCGTTGCCCGCGATGACGACCGCGTTCGTGACAGTGAGGCCATTTTCAGGATAGGATCCATCCGCAACAAGAACGACCGCAGACTGCGCACCGCCAGCGATAGCCGCACTCGCCTGCTCGATCGCGTTGGAAATCGTGGCGAATGGGGCCGCCTCAGTGCCTGGGTTCTCGTCGTCGCCCGTCGTTGCAACATAAAAGGGCAAGCCGAAATCGACCGTAATGTCAAATGGCGCGGTTGGCGTGATGGTGGTGGTCGCGGAGGCCATATCGACACCGCCGGGGAGCGTTCCGCTCCACCGCGCGAACGTATAGTCTGCGTCCGGCGTGGCTGTCACAGTCACCGGTGTACCCGCCGCGAACCATGTGTCGATTGCAAGAGTAAACGCAAGTTCTGGAAGCGTTTAATCTGGCGGGGTCTGTCCCCACTTGCCTATGCGCCCAAAGTCAATAGCATGGCTAAAACTACTGCGGCATTCCGCATAAGTTCTCAAAAAAGAAGGCGGTGCTTCGCGGTTCGCGGATGCCATAACACACGGATTTGCTCAGGTCTACGACCTTCGCCATCTGTGAGCGACGTAGTCGCGAACAAATCCGTGTGTTAACCAAAACCCCTCAGCGGAGGTAGTAGACCGAGCCTGAACGCTTCAGCTCGATGCAGCCGATGTCGAGACTGCGACCAGTCTTGCGGTCGTTCCCGAGCAGATCAACGGTAGCCGTGCCGCCGTATGTCTCGACATACTCCGACCAGGTCGAGCCGGAGTCAATCAGCGCTCCGCCATTCTTCGGCGACAGGTACTTGACGTTCTCATCGCGGCGAGACCAGTTGTTGAACGCAGTCTCGTCGATCACCTTCCACGTTGCGCACGAGGCGTTCGTCTCCGACGACGCGCAGTAGAAGAAGCGGTCGAGATTCGCATTGCCGAAGTTGGCCTTTGCCGAACCGTCGCCGTTGCCGTAGAAAACGCAGTTCGCGACCGTCGCCTCCGCGCTGCCGATGTGGATTCCCGCGGTAACGGTGTCGCCGCTCCCTTTTGGCGGCGGCAGGTTGCCAGTCACCGTGCAGTTGACGACCGTCGCATCGCCGCTAACGTAGATGCCACCGCAACGGCCATTGTTGTAGCTCTGGTTGCCCTTTATCAGGCACGAGTCGACAATGCCGCCGCTGGCATATACGCCGGCGCCATAACTAACCTTTAGATTCCATGCATTCGCGGCAAGCACCCCGCCCAGCACCTGGCAGCGCACAAGCCGG
>JAEIGA010000112.1_pt1 | contig 109790 bp, 95 predicted proteins | sample 9270691 | NCBI WGS metagenome assembly JAEIGA01 (sample SAMN17057246, study PRJNA624740) | gut metagenome | biome: biome; isolation source: fecal sample | host: Bos grunniens | place: China: Xizang | collected 2019 | reverse complement strand
TTGTATTTTTCAATGATTACACGATTATCGGTATAATTGAGTGAATATAACACAGCCATTCGCAAGTTGGCTTGACCGAGATTCATATAATCATCTTCCGAAGCATTATCTTCGGCTCGCTTATACCATTCCATAGCCTCGTGCTCCTTACCGAGTTCTTGCATCACAGCACCTTTATAGATAAGTGTGCGGGTGTTGAGTTCACGATTGTGATTATCGGAATAATAGTCGACTGCGATATTAATCAACGAGTCGCTCGCTATGCTATCCATGTTCTTATACTGCGCTTGGGTGTAAAGCAGTGCATAATAGGCTCTGTCGGAAGTGGTCGTCAATTCATCGGCGTTAACACCTTTCAGTATCATATAAGCACTATCAGCCTGTTCATCGATAAGACTATCGGCAAGCGACAAGCGGCTGTCGACCGAGCGACTACACCCAGCCAATAGCATCACAAATCCTATTATCCCAATCAAAAGTCCTTTCATATCTTGTGGCAAAAGGGATTAATCACAGTTTCAATATCAAGCAAATGAAACGCCATTCTCCTTGCAATATTCTATCAATTCTTTATTGTCATCATCGGCTCCAATGAAATCAAGTTTCACCACAAGTTTATCCTTATAACCATTAGCCACAAGGTCCTTTACAGTGTTGAGCACGCACACGCGCGACATAATACCGCACACCTCTATCACGTCGATGCCCTCTTCTTTATCTACACTCACCGCAAACATCTCTCTGTTGTCTTCATTCTGTATAAACGAATACTCCTCTACTTCGGGATGTTCACCTTTTAGGTATATTTTCACATCGGTAGCAGCCATTTTCGCAAACACTGCATCGGCAACTGGTTGATATATGCTTGCTCCATGAGTGTAGTGCACGCAATGCACTGGCCATTCGCCACCATTTGTCACATATGAACAATGTGTTACCGGGTGCCAATCAAGGGTAAATGCCACTTTCGCATGTTCCGATTCGCCTACATACTTGGCAAGCTTATCCATATTTTCTTTAGCACCTTCTACTGGCAAATTTCCTCCCACAAGGAAGTCATATTGAGCATCAACTATCAACAAAAGTTTTTTCATATCGTCAGTTTTAATTTATTCTATCTTGATTCCTAAATATTTATCTCCAATCCCTATACCAAATAGTGCAAAATCATATATCACTGGGTCATCGGGACGCATCTGTCGCAGAATATCGGTAACCTCCATCACCGTGCGACGGTCGTTAGCCTTACGCTCTATCATTCCCAAGGCACGCACAGTATCACCCACATGCACATCGAGAGGAATGTATAACTGCGACGGCTTGATACAATCCCACACACCAAGGTCCACTATACCATCGTTGCGCACCAACCAACGAAGTGCCATGTTTATGCGTTTCAGTGCTGTATTCTTAAGTTGTGTAGGCAAACATTGCGAATCGGTTTCGCCTCCATTTGCATCGCTAAACACGCGTTGCATCTGTTCCACAAGATACCACGACGGAGTCTCACTCTCGCCTGCTCCCACACTCTTAGCAAAGTCGTTCAATGAGCCATAACGGCTAAATATGCTCCTAAATCCACGAAGCATATACTTAAAATTCTTGGCAAAGAAAGTGCGATGAATATTAATATCAGGTAATCTCTCATATTCGCCCTCCATCACATATTCATAAGGGTTGTTCTCCATTATCGCGAGCATTTTTTCGCAATTATCACATATCATTTTGCGTTTGCCCCAAGCTATTGCTGCCGAGAGGAACGCCACCACCTCAATATCTTGCAATCGATCAAATCGTCGTGCAAATTGCACTGGATCGTTGTAAATAAAATCGGGGTGATTGATACGAGCTGCCTCGCGATCGAGAAACGACTTCAATTGCTCAAAATCGGTTGCACTCAATGCCATAACATTAGTCTTATATAGCCGACATCACCGAATCAAGTTTCATGGTATCTTCAGGTAGTTCCTTGATACCATTTTCTTCCGATATTGTTGTATCCGACGCTTCTTCGCTCACAACTTCTTCGGTTACACTCGCCTTTTGTGAATGGTCGACAAACGATGTCCAACATGCATATCCCACTGCACAACCAATCAAAAAAATAATTATCTTTTTCAACATATCAGTTTAAAGTTATTCTATTAATTATAGGATGTCAATCTAAATTCTATCTTGAAAGCTGTTATTCCTACTGTTTCATAATATGATTTATAGTCCTTGTAATAACAATACTTATGATCTTGGTCGAAACTCTTTATTTTAGTTTGCTTCGACATTCCTGGAGCTATTGTCAATCTAACATCTATCTCATTATACGATATATCATTGCCTTGCATATCTTTATAAACTATAATGCCTTGTATTCTGCTTATTGTTTCCGATGTATTATTCTTGAATGTTACAATCTCGTGCCTATCAGTATCATCCTTCTTAAATTGAGTTATTTTTACATCGTTAGCATTTATTTCTTTCTTTGGCTTTGGTTGTGGCTCAGCCTTTACCGATTCTTCTTGCACAGCTTTCTTTTCTACCACTTTTTGTGTTGATGTAGCTTCCTTTTCAACGCGAGGCTTAGCTTTTTTCACTACTTCCACCACTTCTTCCACTACTTCAAGTGCTTTCTCTGCAATAAGTTCTTCTTCACAACTTTCTTCATTATCCACACTCATAGCTCTGCCCGATTCGAGAGCTTCTACTTTTTCCAATAGTACATCCATCTTTTCTTGATAAGACTTCACTTCTCGCAATGTGAGCCAACACACCACAAGCACGAGCAAAGCCCCACCTACCATCAAAAAATTCTTCATAATAATAATCCTTTTGTGTTTCTTCTTGTAAAATTACAAAACAATCATAACAAAAGCAAACAACTTGCAGTTTTTATACAAAAAACAAAGGCGAATGTTATCACCATTCGCCTTATTATGCAATTTATCTTTTTTGCCCTTAGATTGATAGTGTTCGAAGGGTTGTAAGAAGCTCGCGTTTGATAGGTTTATCGTTCTTAATAGCCTTTGAGAATGGTACATACACGATTTCGTCGTTGCGAATACCAATCATCACATTGCGTTGATCTTCGAGCAATGCTTCAATAGCAGCAGCACCCATACGCGAAGCAAGAATGCGGTCGGCAGCAGTTGGCGAACCTCCTCGTTGCAAGTGTCCAAGTATCGACACGCGCACATCATATTGAGGGAATTCGTTTTTCACACGCTCTGCCATGCCCATTGCGCCACCTGTTACAGGACTTTCGGCAACAAGCACAATCGATGAGTTCTTGCTCTTACGGAAACCGTTTGAAATAAGTTCGCTCAATTGGTCTACCTCAGTCGAGATTTCTGGGATAATTGCAGCCTCAGCACCCGAAGCGATAGCACCATTTAGAGCCAAGAAACCTGCATCACGACCCATCACTTCAATGAAGAACAAGCGTTCGTGCGATGTCGCTGTGTCGCGTATCTTGTCCACACATTCCATAATGGTATTCAACGCTGTATCATAACCGATTGTACGGTCGGTTCCATATAGGTCGTTGTCGATAGTACCAGGAAGACCTACTATAGGAATATTAAACTCGGTAGCAAACACTCGCGCACCAGTAAGTGAGCCATCACCACCTATCACCACAAGCGCATCGATGCCTTCTTTTTGCATCATTTCGTAGGCTTGTTTGCGACCTTCTGGGGTTTGGAACTCCTTGCATCGTGCTGTCTTCAAGATAGTACCACCTGCTTGAATAATATTCGACACATTTTGTGTCTTGAACTCCACAATTTCGCCAGTGATAAGACCACGATAACCGCGATAGATACCTTTCACTCTCAATCCACCATAGATTGCCGCACGAGTCACCGCGCGTATTGCAGCGTTCATACCAGGAGCATCACCTCCCGATGTCAAAATTCCTATACAATTTATTCCTGCCATAATCTTTAGAAATATATAATATTACTATTTTCTAACTATGTTCTCTCGATACTCACTTCTTTTCGCCCATATAGATGGTACAAGTGCCGAATGTCATTCGCTTGAAGCGACAATTTTCAAAACCAGCCTTACGCATTATATCAAGCATTTCTTCGCCCTGTGCCACTGCGGCTATACTTTCGGGCAGATAGCTATATGCTCGGCGGTCTTTCGAAATCATTCGTCCCACAAATGGAACCAAAGTACGAGTATATATATTATATAACACTCGCATAATAGGATTGGTTGGCACCGACAATTCTACCACACACAACACGCCGCCCTTGGCAAGCACGCGATACATTTCGGCATAGCCTTGTTGTAGATGCTCAAAATTGCGCACGCCGTAGGCCACAGTCACTGCATCAAACATACCATCTTCAAATCGCATATTCAAGCAATCTCCTTGCTCAAGAGTGATTTGATTGGTCAAGTCGCGATCGGCTATTTTCTTGCGACCTATTTCGAGCATTCCTTCCGATAGGTCGATACCGATAATATGTTGTGGATGCAAGGTGTCAAAAATCTGCAACGCCAAGTCGCCCGTTCCTGTTGCCACATCGAGCACTGTCATGGGGTGATATTTACCCACCATTTTCACAGCGCGTTTGCGCCACCAACGGTCGATACCAAATGTCATTGCACGATTCATAAAGTCGTAAGCAGGTGCTATTGAGTCAAACATTTGTCTCACTTGACCTGTCTTGCCTTCTTCATCGTTATATGGTCTTATTTCTTCAGCCTTGTAATTCACAATCCGATAATTAGAAAGTTAAAATAAGGAGACTGGAGCATCCCCAATCCCCTCATTTATATTATTTATAGACTATTTAGATAATCAGCTACGTTCTTTTCGATACGAGCGTGAATATCTTCATCTTCAGCCTTTACAAACTTTTCGCCTACGATATTTTCATATAGCTCAATGTAACGAGCCGATACTGAATCGCAGTATTCATCGGTCATTTCAGGCACTTGTTGACCTTCTTTACCCATGAAGTTGTTGTCGATTAGCCATTGACGCACAAATTCCTTTGAAAGTTGAACTTGTGGTTCACCGGCTTCGAAACGCTTTTGATAGTCGGCAGCATAGAAGTAGCGAGATGAGTCTGGAGTGTGAATTTCGTCCATAAGAATAACCTTACCATCGCGCTTACCAAATTCATACTTTGTATCTACCAAGATGAGACCCTTCGATGCAGCGATTTCGCTACCACGAGCAAACAATGCACGAGTATACTTTTCTACCACTTCGTAATCTTCGGCCGAAACAATACCTTGAGCAATGATTTCTTCCTTTGAGATATTTTCATCGTGACCAGCATCAGCCTTTGTTGTTGGAGTGATGATTGGTTCTGGGAAGCGTTCATTTTCCTTCATTCCGTCAGGAAGTTTTACGCCACATATTTCACGACAACCAGCAGCATAGTCGCGCCATGCACTACCTGTCAAGTAACCACGAATAATCATTTCCACCTTGAAACCTTCACACTTCAAGCCCACTGTTACCATTGGGTCTGGTGTAGCAAGTTTCCAGTTTGGTACAATATCAGCTGTAGCATCAAGGAAAGAAGATGCAATTTGATTAAGAACTTGACCCTTAAATGGAATTCCCTTAGGTAGGATTACATCGAAAGCAGAAATACGATCGGTTGCAACCATTACAAGTAGGTCATCATTAATGTCATACACATCGCGCACCTTACCATGATATACGCTCTTTTGTCCCTTAAAATTAAATTCAGTGTTTACCAAAGTCTTTGCCATAGCATTTCTATATTTTATTGAATTTTATTATCTGTTTTTGTTGTTTCTTTTGCAGCTTCTTTTTCGGCTTTTCGAATGGCACGAATATGCTCGTCGTGCTTTTCGTAAGCTTCTACAATGCGTTGCACAAGTTGGTGACGCACAATGTCTTTTTTATCAAATTCCACCTTTCCGATACCTGGTACATCGCGCAAGATGTTGGTTGCTTGCACAAGTCCCGATTGCACTGAATGTGGCAAGTCGATTTGCGTCATGTCACCTGTAATAATCATTTTTGCACCCATACCCAAGCGAGTAAGGAACATCTTAATTTGATGCGTTGTGGTGTTTTGAGCTTCATCAAGCACTATCACTGCCTCGTTGAGTGTGCGACCACGCATAAACGCAAGCGGAGCTATCTGTATCACATTTGTCTCCATATATTCCTTAAGCTTGTTAGCTGGAATCATATCTTCGAGTGCATCATATAGTGGTTGCAAATAAGGATCGATTTTATCCTTCATATCGCCAGGCAAGAAACCCAACTTTTCACCAGCTTCCACAGCCGGACGCGAAAGAATAATCTTACGCACTTCCTTATTCTTGAGTGCACGCACTGCAAGTGCAATTGCCACATATGTTTTACCAGTTCCTGCAGGACCAAGCGCAAAAGTGAGGTCATTCTTTTGGAATGTTTTCACCAACTTTTGTTGATTTGGGGTGCGTCCCGATATTGGTTTGCCATTCACGCCATAGATAATCACATCATCCATCTTAAGTTCCTTAGGTGGCGCACCTTTTATGGTGTCGATAATCACATCTTCAGGAAGTTGGTTGTATTTGGCGCAATAGTCGGCAAGTTTCTTGATTTTAGTTTCAAATTCGCTTGTTTCGCTATCGTCACCTATCACTTTCATCACATTTCCACGCGCAGCAAGACGCAACTTTGGAAATAGATTTCTTATAAGTTGGATATTTGAATTGTTAACCCCGTAGAAAACCACAGGGTCAACATTATCTACGATTATTATGCGCTCTATCATCGGCGATTATTCTGTATTATTTCAATTTAGCAAGAGCAACCTTGATGCGAGCCACCGCTTCCTTAATATTTTCGTCGCTTGTAGCATAGCTTAGGCGAATATAGTCAGGAGCGCAGAATGCAGCACCTTCCACAGTTGCCACATGAGCTTCTTCAAGCAAGTACATCGACAAGTCGTGTGAATCCTTAATCACTTCTTCGCCATTCTTCTTTCCGAAATAAGATGACACTTCAGGGAAGATATAGAATGCTCCTTGAGGATTGTTGATGCGAAGACCTGGGATTTCGCTCAATAGTTCTACGATAAGATTGCGACGGCGTTCAAATGCCACACGCATTTCTTCGATACATTCTTGCGAACCAGTGTAAGCAGCTTCAGCAGCCTTTTGTGCTACCGATGAAGGATTAGATGAATATTGACCTTGAAGCTTGTTGTTAGCCTTAGCAATCCATAGTGGAGCAGCAAGGAAACCAATACGCCAACCTGTCATCGCATAAGCCTTCGACACACCATTGATAGTAACCACGCGGTCAGCTACTTCAGGGAATTCAGCGATTGAGCAGAATTCGCCAGTATAGTTGATGTGTTCATATATTTCGTCCGATAACACAATGATATCTGGATATTTTGCAAGCACTTCAGCAAGGCCCTTCAATTCTTCGCGAGTGTACACGCTACCTGTTGGGTTTGAAGGCGAGCAAAGTAGAAGCATCTTTGTCTTAGGAGTAATTGCAGCTTCAAGTTGAGCAGGAGTGATCTTGAAATCTTGTTCCACACTTGCAGGTACAAGCACATTCACACCTTCAGCAAGTTTCACCATTTCCACATAGCTCACCCATGCTGGAGTAGGGATAATCACTTCATCACCTGGATTGATTACCGAAAGAATACAGTTACAAAGCGATTGCTTTGCACCATTCGACACCACGATTTGGTCTGGAGTAAAGTCTCTACCATTTTCGTTCTTCATCTTGTCGCAGATAGCTTTGCGTAGCGACAAGTAACCACCTACTGGAGTGTAGAATGTAAAATTATCATCGATAGCCTTTTTTGCGGCTTCTTTAATATGCTCTGGAGTATTAAAATCGGGCTCTCCTACCGACATATTGATTACATCAATACCTTGGCTACGCAATTCAGCACTTTTTTGCGACATAGCCAATGTTTGCGAAGGCGATAAAGCCTGTATTCTTAGAGAAACTTCATTCATAGCTATAAATATTAAATCATTTATTAATTTACCTACAAAGATAGAAAAAAAAATAAAAATTCCACTACACCTCGCTCCAATTCTTAACCACTTTTTCTAATAAGCTTTTCACTCATAGTTACAGCCGCGCTATGTGGTTGATTTCTAATCGTATTTTCCTATCATTAAACACACAAACGGGGCTGTGTTTTCTTATCGAAATATCACAGTCCCGTTGATTTTTATCACGCGTGGTTTTACTCTTTTGCATCAGGAAACTTCACCTGCGCCACTTCCATAATCTTCGACACATCGAAATAGAAGCCTTCAGGCGATTTTTCATCTTTCTTTGCCACTTTTATATAGTCGATATTTCCTTCCACAACCTCGTGTTCCACAGCCACATAGCCAAGGAAATTGATGATGTTATACTCGTGTTCAACCGATGTTACTACCCAAGGATGTTCTTTAGTTCCTTGTCCACTCGATAGAATAGCTGCCACAAGATAATTAAGACGGAACTGACATATACGAGCAAGGTTATCTTTGCGAATCTCCTTCAATGCATATATGAAAAACGACATTTGACGAAGGTCAAAAAGATTGTCGGCAAGTGCAGCACGAGCATTCTCCTTGATAAGCACACTTTCTTCGCGTGTAAACTCTTTCTTGTCATACAAATGTTCAAGCTTTTCGCTATACACCGATGTACGGAACGGATTATAATCCTCTTCGAACACATATCCGTAGTACAACTTGCGATAGTCATCGATATTCATCACTCTACCTTGCACCACTTCGCCACTTGGTAGTGTATCATTGAGTAGCGTAGAATCGTTGCGCAAATAAGCCGCCATCAAGCGAGGATAATAGTGTGTTCCACCCACGGTGTCTTGTACCGACTTTCTTATTTCTTCAAAATCTACTCGGCGCACTTCAAGTTTTTTAGGCGCAGCAGCATCTACGGCAAGACACACTGTTAGTGTAAATATTAGGGCATATATTATTCTTTTCATTTTCCTCTGTTATGATAATGTATGTTAGTTAGTATCAGTTTCTATTATTTCTTGTTGTTGTCTGTATTTGATTTCACATTGTACGACACGCGTGTGTGATAAGTCATGCACAAGCGTTCTACGATAGTCTTTTTCACAATCTCCATTTCACGGAATGTGAGTGGCGAATCGACATACAAGCCATCGGCGCGTTGCGAGTCGATGATTCGTTCCACGAGTGTGCGAATAGCCTCATCGCTATGCTCTTGCAAGCTCTTAGCTGCAGCTTCGGTGGCATCGGCTATCATCAATATCGTTGTTTCGCGAGTGTTAGGATTAGGACCCGGATAAGTATAGATGCTGTCATCTACATTTTCGGCTCCACCTGCAGCTTCACAAGCCTTCATATAGAAGAATTTTGCCTTTCCCTTACCGTGATGTTGTAAGATAAAATCTTTTATCACAGCAGGAAGCTTTGCCTTTTCGGCGCGTTGCACTCCTTCAGTTACATGGCGCAACACGATGCGTGCGCTATGATCGGGAGTAAGGCTGTCATGTGGATTTACACCTCGCTGATTCTCGGTAAAGAATGCAGGATTGCTTATCTTGCCTATATCGTGATACAATGCTCCGGCACGCACAAGTTGCACATTAGCACCTATGCTATGAGCCACTTCAGCAGCAAGATTTGACACTTGCAACGAGTGTTGGAATGTGCCAGGACATTTTTCCGACAACTCACGCAATTCTGGATTGTTCACATCGCTCAACTCTACAAGCGACACTGGTGTAATGAATCCAAACAGCTTTTCAAGCACGAACACAAGCACATAGTTGAACGACAAAATCAATCCGTTCAGCCCGAAGTTCATAAACATTTGCTTGCTCACACTCATCACGCTACCGTTCACCAATATAGTCATTCCTATATAGACAAGATAATAAGTTGCAAACACATAGAACGCACACGACACCAACTGTGAACGGCGCACAAGCGAGCGCACACTCACAATCGCCACGATTCCTGCCATCACTTGCAACACTATGAATTCAAGTGGCGACGGCAACGCAAGCGCACACACAAGCACCACCAAGACATTGGCCATAAATCCTGTGCGCGAATCGATAAATGTCGACAATATAATTGGCACCGTAGCAAATGGTATCAAGTAGATAGCATTTGCCGATGTATCTTTCACCACAAGTGCTCCCGCAGTAAACACTGTTACGAAAAGTAACAAGAAGAACATCTTGCGAAAATCGATATATGTGCGAGGACGGAAATAGTAAACATACGCAAAGAAGCCTGTAAACAGTATTGCCACAAGCAATATCTGTCCCACTACTGGATAGTGGTCGCCCTGACCTACCTTATTGCGCTCGTTCAACATTTGCTCATAGGTTTGCAGCACAGTGTATAGCTGTGGCGTAACCTTTTCGCCTCGGTCGATAATTCGCTCTCCTTTTTGTATCACACCCACTGGTGCAAGCGCCTTTTTATATAGTTGTTCGAGCACCCTACGCGAACCTATACTATCGTAGATAATATTAGGCATCAACTTATCCGACAAGCGCGCACGGCTCAACGCAGCACGATTAGCTGGCTCACTAAACATCGAGTCAAGATACACATATGCTTCGCGTTCCGAATACACACCATCAGTAGGCAATTGCTCGGCAACATTGTTCACAATGCGGCGCAAACCAGGAATTTTACCCGTAGCAAGCCCTTCGCGAGTGCGATTGTCAACGATACCTTTACGATACACTTCGCGCACAAATTCCACCACAGCATACTTCAATCGAGGCGATACTTCGGCATCTTTGTCGAGCGCATCATATAGTTGGTTAATATTAGACTTTTCAATCTTTGAATCGCGCACATAGATAGGCGCAAATCGTGCATTAATGCTATCCTTGGTCGATGCCACAGTGAGCGAATCCATGTAGATTGGCATATCGAATGGCGCTGTGATAAGCGAATAGGCCCAAGGACGACCTTGTTCATACTCATAGTTGAACTTTCCCGTTCTTGGGAAGAAGAACGATACCACGATAATGCCACACACGAGCATCAACGAATTTATAACATTAATCTTTTTAGTCTTCTTATATTCTATCATAAAAATCCTAATTCTTCAGTCCTAACATTTCTGCTTAACCCTTTCTTGTAGCCACGGTCACACCCTCTATCGAGCGTAAACGCTTACACAAGTTGTTCACCACAGTAGCGTCCTTCACCATCACATCAAGATGCGATGTAAACAAGCCATCTTGCGCACCGATTTGCAGATTTCTGATGTCGATAGCAAGTGTAGTAGAGATGGTGTAGATAATTTCTTGAAGAATACCCATGCGATCGATACCTTCTATATTCACTGCCACCATGAACTTTTCCGATAGCGAATCCCAGCGTGTTTGCAACAAGCGACCACCATAGCTACTCTTCAAGCGCATAGCATTTTCGCAGCTCAATTTGTGCACCACCACTTCGTCGTTGTCGTTCACATATCCCACCACATCATCACCTGGAATAGGCTTACAACATCCAGCAAGTTTGTAATTGCTCACGCCGTTTTCCGATGTAAGCACATACACCTTACTGATGTCAATCTTGCCATTCACGCGTTCCACCTTCTTGGTTACACTCTTTGGCTCTTCCTTGACTTTCTTTGTACCACCGAAACTGAAGATCTTCGACAACAAATTACCTGTCGTGTTTGCCTTCACATCTTTCAGTACCTCTGCATCAAGTTTTTCTTCGCCCGTGCCAAGTTTATACAACAATTCATCTTTATTTTGCAACTTGAGCTTCGTAATGATACGATTCATCAAGTCGTTCGACATTGTCAAGTTGTTCTCTTCAAGGAATTTATCGAGTGCTTCGCTACCCTTATCCACCACGCTACGGCGTTGCTTACGCAAAGCTTGGCGAAGGCGTGAACGACCGGTTGCTGTTACAATAAACTTTTTCCACTCTTCCTTAGCCGATTGCGAACGCGATGTAAGAATTTCCACTTGGTCGCCACTCTGCAACTTGTGCGACAACGACACCAATTTGTGGTTCACCTTACCTGCAATACAGTGCATACCCAATTCTGAGTGCAAATTGAATGCCATATCAAGCACTGTTGCGTCTTTTGGCATGGTCATCGTTTCACCCTTAGGGGTAAATACTACAATTTCCGACGCAAAAAGGTTCAATTTTATTGTATCAAGGAAATCAAGAGCATTTGGCTCTGGATTGCTCAATATTTCTTCAATAGTCATCAGCCAAGTGCGAAGCTCGGTTTCTTCTTCGCCCTCGCCTATCTTATATTTCCAGTGAGCAGCAAATCCCTTTTCGGCCATTTCGTCCATTCGCTCACTGCGTATCTGTATTTCCACCCAATTACCATCTGAGCCCATCACAGTGAGGTGCAGTGCTCTGTAGCCATTAGCCTTTGGCACGCTTATCCAGTCGCGTGTACGGTCAGGGTGAAGGCTATAAAGGTCGGTAATTTCTGAATAGATATTCCAGCAGATGCGCTTTTCGTCGCACTCGCGGTCGCACTTGAACACGATACGCGCTGCATATAGGTCATAAATTTCTTCAAATGGAACTCGCTTTGTTTCCATCTTGTTCCATATCGAATACACCGACTTCACGCGAGCCTTCATTTCATACTCAAGACCCATTGCATCAAGTTTGGCACGCACTGGTGCTGCAAACTTATCGAATATCGCATTGCGCGCTTCTTCGCTATCGGCGATTTGACGCTTGATGGTTTCGTAAGTGTCAGGGTGCTCATATTTGAAGCTCAAGTCTTCGAGCTCGGTCTTTATCGCAAACAAGCCCAAGCGATGTGCCAACGGAGCATAGATATACAATGTTTCGCCCGCAATCTTATATTGCTTGCTTGGAAGCATCGAGCCGAGTGTGCGCATATTGTGTAGACGGTCGGCCATCTTGATAAGCACCACTCTAATGTCGTTGCTCATAGTAAGTAGCAACTTACGGAAATTCTCAGCTTGCACCGATGCCTTATCGCCGAAGATACCACCCGAAATCTTAGTCAAACCTTCCACGATTTGGGCAATCTTCTTGCCAAATTGTGCTTCAAGGTCTTCTACAGTGTAATCGGTATCTTCCACTACATCGTGAAGCAACGCAGCACATATCGATGTACTGCCGAGCCCTATCTCTTGGCTCACAATGGTAGCCACTGCTATAGGGTGCAATATATATGGTTCGCCTGAACGACGGCGTATTCCTTTGTGCGCCTCGCAAGCAAATTTGTAAGCTTTCTCAATAATCTCCACTTTCTTGCGGTGATTACTTGCCAAATATCCATCAAGCAGATTCTTAAACGCTGCATCGACGATTTGTTGTTCTTCTTCTGGTGTCATTTTATGTTCCATAAAACGCTTATTTTAGTATTATTCCAGCTTTCTCTCAAAAACTACTATGAGAATTTACAAATTTAATAACTTATTGCGAAACTACAGCCAAGATTTACAATAAAAAAAAGCAGTGACATCATTTTATTGATATCACTGCCATTCAAAATATTGTTTAAGCTATCTTCTCTTGCGAGTTTTGGGCTTATTCTTCATATTTCTTCATGATTACGCTCGCATTGTGACCGCCAAAACCAAATGTATTTGACAATGCCACCTTCACATCGCGCTTTTGAGCTTTACCGAATGTGAAATTCAAATCGTAATCAATTTCTGGATCGTTGTCGCCTTCTTCGTGGTTGATAGTAGGAAGAACGATACCATTTTCAATAGTTTTCACACAGAACAATGCTTCGATTGCGCCGGCTGCACCAAGTAAGTGACCTGTCATTGACTTAGTTGAACTGATGTTCACCTTGTAAGCGTGTTCGCCAAATACTTCCTTGATTGCCTTTGCTTCTGAGATGTCACCTACAGGAGTTGATGTACCATGAACATTGATGTAATCAATATCTTCTGGCTTCAATCCAGCATCCTTCAAGGCGTTTGTCATCACAAGCTTTGCGCCCAATCCTTCTGGGTGAGTTGCTGTTAGGTGATAAGCGTCGGCACTCATACCGCCACCCACAACTTCAGCATAAATTTTTGCTCCACGAGCTTTTGCGTGTTCAAGTTCTTCAAGAATCAAACATGCAGAACCTTCTCCCATCACAAATCCATCGCGTGATGCGCTGAATGGACGAGAAGCTGTAGCTGGACTATCGTTGCGAGTTGACAATGCGTGCATTGAGTTGAATCCACCAACACCTGCTGGATAGATTGCTGCTTCAGCACCACCTGTCACCACTGCATCTGCCATACCAAGACGGATATAGTTGAATGCATCGATGATAGCATTTGTTGAAGATGCACATGCCGACACGATACCGAAGTTTGGTCCACGGAAACCGTAGTCCATTGAGATGTGTCCTGCTGCGATATCTGCAATCATCTTAGGAATGAAGAATGGGTTGTATTTAGGGCCCATTTCTGCTCCGTTAAGTGCATAATATCCTGCTTCTTCTTCAAATGTGTGTAGACCACCAATACCTGCTGCGAAGATTACACCCACACGGTCGTGATCCACAGCTTCGCCATCAATGCCCGATTCAGCTATAGCTTGTCTTGCTGCTACAAGCGCATATTGCGCATATAGGTCAAGAGTACGGATGCGCTTACGATCGAAATGATCGGCTGCGTTGAAATCCTTTACCTCACAAGCAAATTGAGTCTTGAACTTTGAAGCATCAAAATGAGTAATAGGACCAGCACCACTCACACCATTAACGGCGTTGCCCCATGTAGTGGCCACGTCGTTACCTAGTGGAGTAATAGCACCAAGACCTGTTACTACAACTCTTTTTAATTCCATACTTTAAATACAGAAATAAAAGAAATATTCCGATTTAAAATAAATTACTTGTTAGCTTCGATATAAGCGATAGCATCACCTACAGTTGCGATCTTTTCAGCTTGATCATCTGGAATTTGAAGACCGAATTCCTTTTCGAATTCCATGATCAATTCTACTGTATCTAGTGAATCAGCACCTAGATCTTGAGCAAATGTAGCTTCTGGCTTTACTTCTGTTTCGTTAACACCTAGCTTGTCAACAATTATCGCTGTTACTTTTTCTGCAATTTCAGACATAATGATAAATTTTTAATTATTAATAATTTAGTTTCGATTTGCGGTGCAAAGTAAACAATTATAATTTAGATATGAAAGATTTTACACATAGTTTTTCTTAAAAATTGCACACATCCCCACTTTTTGTGCAGAAAACAGCGCTTTGTTTACATTTTTTAAGAAAATTCCGACGCTTTTGAACTCTTGTTTGCAGAAAAAATTCCGTATTTCGCCCAAACCAAATACGAATATTCAACCAACTATTTCCTTTTTAGAACAACTTTTTGACAGCTCAAATTGTTAAAAATCGAGTTGTTAAATTTGTTAATTTGATTACATTTCCTTTCATTCTCAACAATTTACATCCTCAAAGGCTACACATTCCAATTAAATTCACTATCTTTGACACATTAATATTACCTCACACCTATGTTTTATATGAAAGCTTTACTAAACTGCTCAAAATTTATCCTAACAGCAGTCATAATATTGTCTGCTTTTTCTCTATCGGCTCAACAAGCGCAAAACGCATCCTATCCCGACGATCCTGCTCGAATAGCTATGCCCGCCGACCAACAAGGTACTGTCATCGACCGCACTTTCGACAATTCTACAATATACCCTGGCACTACTCGCACTATCAAGATTTATGTGCCTAAGCAATACGATGGTTCAACACCTGCTTGCTTGCTCGTGTGCCTCGATGGAGCTGTATATTATGGAATGACAACTGTGATGGACAACCTCATTGCTACAGGCGAAATGCCTACCACAATCGGGGTATTTGTCAACCCTGGCGTTATCTACGATAAGGAAGGAAATGTTGTGCGATACAATCGTAGCAACGAGTTCGACCGCATCGATGGCACTTTTGCGCGATTCCTCGAAACCGAAGTTCTTCCTATGGTAGAAAACATCACTCTCGAAGATGGTCGCAAACTAAGCATCTCTAAGCGTGCTGCCGATCGTGCTATCACTGGCGCAAGTAGTGGTGGTATTTGTTCTTTCGTAGCTGCATGGGCTCGCCCCGACCTCTTTAGCCGTGTTTACTGCACCGTGGGCACTTTCGTGTCTATGCGTGGTGGACACACCATCCCAGCACTCATTCGCAAGACCGAACCTAAACCTCTTCGCATCTACATGCACGATGGCGAATTTGACGCATGGAACCCATTGTTTGGTGACTGGTTCGAATACAACAAACTCACCGAGGCTGCGCTCAACTTTGCTGGCTACGAATACACTCACCGTTGGGATCGCAGCAAGCACAATATCTATCACGGAGCTAAACTATTCCCCGATGCTATGCGTTGGCTATGGCGTGGCTACCCTAACGCACCCAAAGCTGGTAAGAGCCTCAACAATATGCTTACCACCGTGCTTGCCGACAGCTGCAACTGGGAAGAAGCTACCCAAATCGACCGTGATGCAATCTTTGCTCACAATGCTGCGCAATCAGCTTTCGCCAAGAAGCTAAATATTACCAATTCTATAGCGCTTCACAACGGCAACACTTATGGTGCTAACGAAAATGGCGAACTTTGGCTAAAGCGCCCTAACGAAAAGTCTATCAAACTGAACACTCTGCCTAATGGTGGCAACGAAATAGCTATTTACCCTAACGCCACTCTTCTCGTTCAAACCGAGAAGCACTCTAACTGGCTCATCGCCTACACCATCAACGAAGATGGTACTTTGAGCAACGGCGAACAGTTCTATTGGCTACACAACACGCCTAATCGCACTCAAATCGAAGGTAACAGTCCTTTTTTCGACACTCTTGGCAACCTTTACATTGCTACCGAGTCGGGCATTCAAATTGCCGACCAAAATGGTCGCGTTAGAGCTATCCTTCCTTCTCCCGAAGGCTCAATCGCTCGCATGGCTATGCACGACAATGTGATTTACATTCTCACCGATAGCGGCAAGGTATTCAGTCGCAAACTTAAGACTGCGGCTCACAATCCTGCAAGCGCTCCTATCACTCCTAAATCACAAGGCCAAGGTTAATCATCACTGAAAAAATTAAGCATTATTACAACCATGAAATCGGATATCGAAATTGCTCGCAGTATCGAGCTAAGAAAAATCAAAGAGCTTGCCAAGTCGGTGAACATGCCCGAAGACAAGGTAACTCACTACGGCCGTCACATTGCTAAGGTTGACATCGACCTTATCGACGAAGAAAAAGTGAAGAAAAACAACCTTATTTTGGTTACTGCTATCACTCCTACTAAGGCTGGTATTGGCAAAACCACTGTTTCTGTTGGTTTGGCATTGGGTATGAACAAAATTGGCAAAAATGCTATCGTGGCGTTACGCGAACCTTCTCTCGGACCTTGCTTCGGCATGAAGGGTGGTGCTGCTGGTGGTGGTTATGCTCAAGTGCTTCCTATGGAGAAGATCAACCTCCATTTCACTGGCGACTTCCACGCTATCACTACTGCCAACAACATGATTTCGGCTTTGCTCGACAATTATATCTACCAACATCGTGACAACGGTTTCGGTTTGAAGGAAATCCTATGGCGTCGTGTTCTCGACATCAACGACCGCTCTTTGCGCTACATCGTTACTGGTCTTGGTCCTAAGACTAACGGCGTAACTCAAGAATCGGGATTCGACATCACTCCTGCTTCCGAAATTATGGCTATCCTTTGTCTTGCTAAGGACGAAGAAGACCTACGCCGTCGCATCGAGAACATTCTTCTCGGCTACACCTACGACAACAAGCCTTTCACTGTTAAGAATCTTGGCGTAGCTGGTGCTATCATCACGCTTTTGAAGGATGCGCTTTCACCTAACTTGGTACAAACTACCGAAAACACTCCTGCATTTGTGCATGGTGGACCATTTGCCAACATCGCACATGGTTGCAACTCTATACTTTCAACAAAATTGGCAATGACTTTCAGCGACTACACTATCACCGAAGCTGGTTTCGGTGCCGACCTTGGTGCTGAAAAGTTCTACAACATCAAGTGCCGCAAAGCAGGGCTAAATCCTAAGCTTACTGTGCTTGTCGTTACTGCACGCGCATTGAAGATGCATGGTGGCGTATCACAAGATATCATCAGCGAGCCTAACCTTGAAGCACTTAAGGAGGGTGTTGCCAACATGGATAAGCACTTGAAGAACCTTGCTTCATTCGGTCAAACTGTCGTAGTTGCATTCAATCGCTATGGCGACGACACCGAAGAAGAAATCAACTTCGTACGCGAACATTGCGCTGCTCAAGGCATCGGTTTTGCAGTGAACAACGCATTTGTTGAAGGTGGTGCTGGTGCAATAGAATTAGCCAACCTTGTAGTGAAGGCTATCGACGAAAATCCTTCAAAGGAAATGAACTTCACTTATACCGACGAAGACGATGTGAAGACTAAGATCACAAAGGTTACTCAAAACCTTTATGGTGCTAACCTTATCACATTCAGCCCTACAGCTAAGAAGAAATTGGCAATGATTGAAGAATTGGGCTATTCACACTTCCCTATTTGTATTGCAAAAACTCAATACTCATTCTCAACCAACGCCAAACTCATCAACGCGCCATCGGGATTTGATTTCCATGTGCAAGACATCGTGATAAATGCTGGTGCCGAAATGCTTGTAGTGATTTCGGGCGAAATTATGCGCATGCCAGGGCTTCCTGCTAAGCCTCAAGCTCTATACATCGACATCGTAAACGGCGAAATCGAAGGCTTGTCATAACACTCACACTAAAAACAATATCTACACAAAGAGGGCTTTAACGAGTCCTCTTTTTTTGTTATTTACATTTATAATGTGGTAAAAACGGAAAATACATAGCATTTTTTCCTCAAAAAAATTTCTTTTTCAAAACAATATCAATTAACTTTGTCAAGACTTTAAGACATTATCCAAATAAGCCTTAAAAACAAAAAACAACATAAAAACTAACTACATTAATCAACTATTACATTATGTTAGAAAAAACCAATGTAAAAATGTTAGAGAAAGTTGTAGTGCGTTTCTCTGGTGACTCTGGCGATGGTATGCAATTGGTAGGAAACATTTTCTCCAATGTATCTGCTGGTATCGGAAACCAAATCTCTACTTTCCCTGACTATCCAGCCGAAGTGCGCGCTCCTCAAGGCACACTAAGCGGCGTTTCGGGATTCCAAGTAAGCGTAGGTAAAGGTGTTCACACTCCTGGTGACAAGGCCGATGTCCTTGTGTCTATGAACCCTGCAGCTCTTAAGCAAAATGTTAAGTTCCTTAAGGAAGGTGGCGTAGCTATCGTCGACATCGATTGCTTCAAGAAGTCTGACCTTGAAAAGGCTCTTTTCACTACCGACGACCCTTACACTGAAATCGGTTTGAAAGCTCAAGTTGTTGAAGTTCCTATGACTTCAATGGTAAAGGCTGCTCTTGCCGACAGCGGTATGGACTTGAAATCAATCACTAAGTGTAAGAACATGTTTGCACTTGGTCTTGTGTGCTGGTTGTTTGACCGCCCACTTGAAAACGCAATCAAATTCATCGAAAACAAATTCGCTAAGAAACCTGCTGTTGCCGAAGCTAATGCTAAGGTTATTCGCGCAGGTTACGACTACGGTAACAACATACATGCTTCTGTTTCTACTTATCGCATCGAAACTGATAGCATCCGCCCAGGTGTTTACACCGATGTAAACGGTAACACTGCTACTGCTTGGGGTCTTGTTATGGCTGCTGAAAAGGCTAATCTACCTCTTTTCCTTGGTAGTTACCCTATCACTCCTGCTACCGATGTTCTTCACGAACTTGCTAAGCGCAAAGACCTTGGCGTGAAGGCTTGCCAAATGGAAGACGAAATCGCTGGTATCTGTTCAGCTATTGGTGCTTCTTTCGCTGGTAACCTTGCTGCTACAAGCACATCAGGTCCTGGTATCGCTCTTAAGGGTGAAGCTATGGGTCTTGCTGTGATGGCCGAACTTCCTCTTGTTATCATCAATGTTCAACGCGGTGGTCCTTCTACAGGTCTTCCTACTAAGACTGAACAAACCGACTTGATGCAATGTCTATATGGTCGCAACGGTGAATCTCCTCTTGCTGTGGTTGCTGCTGCTTCTCCAACCGACTGTTTCGAAATGGCGTTCGAAGCTGCACGCATCGCTGTAGAACACATGACTCCTGTTATCCTTCTTACCGACGGTTTCATTGCTAACGGTTCTTCTGCTTGGCGCATTCCTGAAGCCGACGAATATCCAGCTATCAAGCCTAACTTCGTTAAGCCTGAAATGCTTGAACAAGGATGGAAGCCTTACAAGCGCGACGAAGAAACTCTTGTTCGCTACTGGGCTGTTCCTGGTACTGAAGGTTTCATGCACCGTCTTGGCGGTCTTGAAAAAGACTACAACACAAGTGCAATCTCTACCGACCCTATCAACCACGAAAAGATGGTGGCTACTCGCCAAGAAAAGGTCAACAAGATTGCTAACAATATCCCTGCTCAACAAGTACAAGGCAATCCTGATGCTGATACATTGCTTATCGGTTGGGGTGGTACTTACGGACACCTTTACACTGCAGTTGAAGAATTGAACGCAGCTGGCAAGCCTGTAGCTTTCGCTCACTTCCGCTACATCAACCCACTTCCTGCTAACACTGCCGAAATCATCAAGAAGTACAAGAATGTTGTCGTTGCCGAATTGAACAACGGTCAATTTGCCGACTTCTTGCAAGCTAAGTTCCCTATGGTGAACATCAAGCGCATCAACAAGGTACAAGGTCAACCATTCTTGGTACAAGAAGTTGTTGAAGGTCTAACTAAAATTATGGAGGGCTAATCATTATGGAAGAAAATAAGAAATATACCAACGCAGATTTTAAGAGCGACCAATATGTACGCTGGTGTCCTGGTTGTGGCGACCACGCTATCTTGGCTGTACTTCACAAAGCAATGGCCGAAGTAGGTGTTGCTCCTCACATGACAGCTGTTATCTCTGGTATCGGTTGTAGCTCTCGTCTACCTTATTATATGAACACTTATGGTTTCCACACTATCCATGGTCGTGGTGGTGCTATCGCTACTGGCTTTAAGACTGCCAACCCTAAGATGACTGTTTGGCAAGTGTGTGGTGACGGTGACGGTCTTGCTATCGGTGGTAACCACTTTATCCACGAAGTTCGCCGCAATGTCGACCTTAATGTGCTTCTTCTTAACAATAAGATCTACGGCTTGACTAAGGGACAATATTCTCCTACAAGCGACCGTGGTTTCGTATGTAAATCAGCTCCTTACGGTACTACTGAAGATCCATTCATCCCAGCTGAACTTGTTTTCGGCGCTCGTGGTACTTTCTTCGCTCGTGGTATCGATGTTGAATTGAAGATTTCTCAAGAAGTGATGGTTGCTGCTGCACGCCACAAAGGTTGCTCAGTAGTTGAAATGCTTCAGAACTGTGTTATCTTCAACCACGGTATTCACAATTTCATCACCGATAAGGAAAATCGTGCCGACCGCACTATCCACCTTGTTCATGGCGAAAAGATGATTTTCGGTAAGGAAATGAATAAGGGTATCGTTCAAGACGGCTTCGCTTTGAAGGCTGTTGAAATCGGTAAGGATGGTTACACCATCGACGACGTACTTGTTCACGACGCTCATTGCCAAAGCAATTTCTTGCACCAACAATTAGCTATGATGGACGGTCACGACTTGCCTCTTGCTATCGGTGTGATTCGTGATGTTGAAGCTCCAGTTTACGACCAAGAAGTTGAAAAGCAAGTTGCCGAAGTACAAGGTAAGAAGGGTTACACTTGCTTGCGCGACATGCTTCTTGCTGGTGAAACTTGGGAAGTTAAGTAAATTTCATAAGAACGATAATATTACACACTAAATTTTGTTTTCATAATGATGTAGCCGTCCTCGCGATGAAGACGGCTACATTTTTTATATTAACACACATGCTCACAAACCTCCCAAAATAAGAAAAAGGTGCATCGAACTCATTTCGACACACCTCTTTGCAATTATTTATTCAGCACATTATTTGCGTTGGTAAAGGTAGCGTTTGATACTCTTCTTTGGAGTGCGTTCAAATGCTTCCGAAATCACCTCTATTTTAGCCAAACGAGCATAGTTAGGCAATTCCCTGTTCACTTCAGGTAGCATAGATTCAATGAACTTCACAAATGTAGCTTGATCCATACCATCTTTAGCACCTTGATCGAAGTCTGGGTAAACCAATGCAGTGAGACCACCCTTATCTTCAATTACAAGCGATTCAGTGAAATAAGTTCTTGCATCAAGCACAGCTTCGATTTCTTCTGGATAGATATTTTGTCCCGATGGGCCCAAAATCATACATTTAGATCTACCACGCAAGAATAGGCTGCCATCGGCATCAATCACACCCATATCGCCTGTGTGAAGCCATCCTTCAGCGTCAAGCACTTCGGCTGTAGCTTCTGGATTCTTGTAATATCCAAGGAACACATTAGCACCTCTCACAAGAAGTTCGCCCGGAATGTTTTGTGGATCTGGAGAATCAATCTTCATTTCCATATTTGGCACGATTTCGCCACAAGAATATAGCTTTTCAGTCTTCCAATCTGAATAAGTGATGATAGGAGCACATTCGGTCATACCATAACCTACTGTGAATGGGAATCCCATCTTCTTGAAGAATGCTTCTACTTCCTTATTGAAAGCTGCTCCACCGATAATTACTTCGTAGAATTCGCCACCAAAAGCTGTGAGAAGTTCATTCTTAATCTTGTCTATGATGATTTTATCCAATCCCGGCACTTTAAGGGCAAACTTAATACCAGCCTTTTCAAGCACAGGTTTAACCTTGTTCTTATATATCTTTTCGATGATTAGAGGCACTGCAATCACTACTGAAGGTTTCACTTCCGATAGGGCCTTCATAATAATCTTAGGACTTGGTAGGCGAGAAAGAAAGTGAACATGACAACCCACCGACAATTCGTACAACACTTCAAACATCAAACCATACATGTGAGCACATGGCAACATTGATACCACACGCGATGTGTTGTTAATTTGAGGAAGTACCTTTCTACCGAATTCAAGGTTTGAGGCTACGGCACGATAAGGAATCATTACACCCTTTGAAAATCCCGATGTTCCTGATGTGTAATTGATGATAGCGAGTTCGTCGGCCCTATCTTCGTGGTAATTAATGCAATCAGAAGTGAAAACTTTAGGGAATTTTCTTCCGAATAGCTCGTTCAAGCAATTGCGTGCATTCACTATAGCTTCGTTAGAAGAATGCAAAAGCTCAAAATTATCCACTTGGATAATGGCTTGCAAATTGGGCATTTCGGTCTCTGAAAGATTTTCCCAGATACCACCGTCCACAAATAGCACTTTTGCTTCTGAGTGGTTCACCAAGTGGTGAATGTTTGATGGCTTAAATTCGTGCATCAATGGCACTGGTACAGCACCATAAGTCATGGTTGCAAGGAACGAAATAGCCCAGTTAGCTTGATTGCGTGAACAAAGAGCTACCTTGTCGCCCTTTTCCAAGCCTCCTTCTTCAAACATAATGTGCAACTTTTCAATCTTGCGTGCTATATCACGGAAGTGATAAGTTTCGCCTTGATAGTTTGAGATAGCTGGTCTATCCCAGTTGGCTTTAAAAGATGCTTCGAAAAGCTTATTTACCGATGTGAAACTCATAATTATCTCTTTTAAATGTTTCTGTGTAAGTTAAGATAGCATTCTGCTTATTTCACGCGATGCCAATCCATAGTGCGACCCAAGAATCCTCTTTTATCAAGTGAGCCACGCACCTTTAGTACATCGCCTTCCACCTTCATTGAGCAGTTGTAGGTCTTGCCATTTCCTGGATCGTAGATAGTACCACCCGAATATCCTTTTTTGCTCTTCTTTAGTCCACTCAACATATTCAATCCTATAAGTTTACGGCTGCGAAGTTTTTTATCAGGGTTTTTATCGTCTATAGCAGGAGTGCCATCGGCTTCTGTTGGATTTTTCAACCACACGATTTTGCCATTGTAGTCATCACCAACCTTATACACCTCAACGATAGCAGTGCCATCGCTTAATTTCCATTTGCCCTCAACACCTTGAGCAAATGCCATCGAAATAGGGGCAATCGCTAAGATTAAACCCACAATCATTCTTTTCATCATAATTCTCTCTATAATTCTTTTCTGGGTGCAAAATTAGGCATTTTTTCTCACTCCCACAAGAATTACTGACCACTATTTAAGACAATTAGAACACACACCACACTATCCACAATAAAAAGAGGTGCATCGAACCCATTTCGACACACCTCTCATATAGAATCTATTCAATTGTTTAGAACATATAAAGCACGCTCGCTACTAAACGGTTGTTGGCAACATCGTGAGTATCTACAATCTTACCATTTTCGCCATTTAGCTTGCCATACCATGCCTTAGTGTGGTTGTATTCTACACCGATCTTCCAGTGAGGAAGGTTGTAAGTAAGTTCTACCGAACCACTCAAAAGTTGGTCAACATTAGTTCCTGTGCCATACATCTTTGACACTGCATCATCAGTACCAAGATTCTTCATATAGCCAGCGAAAATACCTGCTTTCCACTTCTTACCATACACCACATTCACCCATGATGAGCTATTGCGGTTTGGACTATATTGTTGTTCGCCTGTTGTAGCATCTACAGCCTTCACGCCATATCCACCAACCATCGACACTTGAGTAAGGTTTGAGCCAAGAACACTCTTAGCAGCCACATACCACAATGGTGAAGCATATTTCACATGAACCTCACCCGACACTGTAGTGATACGTTCGCTCACCTTATACACATTGCCATCTACAGTTGCTTGTGTGCGTGGTACAAGCGATAGTACATCTACACCAGCTCCCACAATGAAGTTGCTTGCCTTGTGATCTACGCCAAAGTAGAACTCAGGAACAAGGCTATTCTTGATATACTTGTTGCTCTTACCGTCAGGACCATTTGATAGGTATTGTGATTGCCACAATGCAGCTGCAGTCACTTGGATACCTGCTGCATTATAACGATAACGCACTTGTGGAGCGCGACCGAATGGTTGGAATGGAGCACCCATGTTCAAGTTAAGGATTTGTGGAGCTACATCGCCATATAGAGGGTTCCATGTTTGACCCACAAGCAATGATGAGCTACCCCAATTTAGATTCAAATATGCGTGACGAAGACGAATCAACGACAATGTAGTACCCGAACCACGGAAGTCGAATTCGATCTTTGCCGATGTTGTTGCATCACCAAGTTTAGGACCTTTCAAGTCGATTCCAAGACGAGAATATAGCATATACATGTTACCTTGCGCTTGTGCATTCAAGTCCTCGCCTGCTGCATCATAGTTGTAATCCTTTGGATAGTTATAGAACAATCCGTCTACACTTTCTTCGTTAGCACGACTGTTGTAGAACAAATCGGCACGAACTTGTCCGTAAATCTTGTATTCAAAGCCTTTCTTTTGAGCCATACCACTCACTGCTACAGCCACGAAAAGCATCATTAAAACAATCTTTTTCATCTGTTTTCTTTCAAAATCAAAAAAGAAGCTGTCGGCACCTCTTGCGATGCAACAGCTTCCTTTCATTAATATATATTAATCAATTAACCTCCAATTATACCATTAGAGCCAAGTACATATAGCATTACATAACCAAGTACCAAACCTATAATACCGATAATAAGACCAACCTTAGCCATATCCTTTTGTTCGATAAGACCAGTTGCAGCTGCCATAGCATTTGGTGGTGTACTGATTGGCAATACCATACCAAGAGAAGAAGCGATAGCCACACCGATAAGCAATGCTGTAACACCACCAAGAGGTGCAAGTGCTGTTGCAATGCTACCACCTACTACTGCCAAGATTGGAACAAGTAGGTTGGCTGTTGCTGTGTGAGAAATAAAGTTTGCCATTGCGTAGCAAATCAAGCCTGAACCGATGATTACCAATAGTGGTGACCATTGACCGAATGGGATTGCGCTGATAAGTGCTGTTGCAAGACCTGTTTGGTTCAATGCTACACCAAGTGCGAAACCACCGGCTACCATCCATAGCACACCCCAGCTGATTTCTTCAAGGTCACGACGAGTGATTACGCCGATAACACAGAATACACCCACTGGAAGCATTGCTACTACATTTGAGTTAACGCCTGTATACTTATCAAGTACCCATAGAAGAACTGTCAATCCGAATGTGATATAAACCACGATTGAACGCCAGTCTTTCTTTGCTTCACCTTCGATCTTCAATTCGATAGTCTTTTGCTTGAATGGGAATAGCTTCAATAGAAGTACCCAAGAGATGAACACAAGAAGCAATGTGAAAGGAATCATGAACGCCATCCATTCACCGAAACCAATGTTCAAGCCCATACCACCGTCTTCTACTGCACCATTAAGATACTTCAACGCGATAGCATTAGGAGGTGTACCGATTGGTGTACCCATACCACCAACATTAGCTGCTACTGGGATAGACAATGCAAGACCAATCTTACCCTTACCGTCAGCTGGAAGTGCCTTCAATACTGGAGCAAGGAATGCAAGCATCATCGCTGCCGTTGCTGTGTTACTCAAGAACATTGAGAACACTGCTGTTACAGTGATGAAACCAAGTAGTACATATTTTGATTGAGTTCCGAATGGCTTCAACATCACTTTTGCAAGCATTACATCAAGACCTGTCTTAGTGGCTGCAATTGCAATAATGAAACCACCAATGAAAAGCATAATGATTGGGTCAGCGAAACAAGCCATCAATGACTTATAACTTGTCAACTTACCAAGTTCTTCGGCTGGAATACCTTCGCGGAAGAACCACAAGCTACTATCTGATGTACAGAATAGCAACAACACAACAACAAATGTTGATGTAGTCCATGCTGGGATTGCATTGAAAATCCACATCAAGATTGCAAACACAAAGATTGCGATTACTCTTTGTTGAACCAAGGTCAAACCTTCAACACCGAATGCCGCTGTTGGGATGGCCCACAATGTAATCATCGCCAATGAAGCAATGAAAATTTTCACAAGACGAGATGCTAACAATTCCTTTGATAGCAAGTCACGAAGCTTCTTTCTGTGAAGAGCTTCCATCAAGTGCGCACCGTGAAATTTCTTTAACATAAAACTTTATTTTTATAATTGGTATTTATCTCTCAATTCTTCGGTTGTTGTGCTTCTCAATCTCTATATTAACTCGCGTCAATTTCTAAAAAGCACAAATTCGGTGCAAAGTTACGGCATTTTTTTGATTTAGATTTAATTTTTTAATGATTTTAACAGTGAAAAAAGCAAAAAGAGGAGATGTGCCGACTTTTTTCAGTCCTACACATCTCCCTTTCTTATTATTTAAATTTCCTGTTTCTTATTTGAAAGCAGCTTCCAAACGAGCCTTTAACTCTTCATATTTTGCTTTTTGTTCTGCTGAGAAACCGTCTTTTGCTTCTTTGATCTTATCACCTACATTGTCGGCGTTCTTCTTCACTTCAGCAATCTTTGCAACCGAACCAAGCACATCTTTCTTGTCGGCATTAGCCTTCAAGTCCTCAGCACTCTTCACAAGTTTTTCGTAAGCTTCAAGCAATGTTTCGTTTTCAGCCAATTTTGCAGCATCTTCAGCCACTTCTTCAACTACCTCTTCTACTTTTTCTGCTACTTCTTCAGCCTTTTCTACTGCAGCTTCAGCTTTGTCTACCACTTGTTCTACTGCATTTTCAACCTTTTCTTCTGTTGTTTCAGTCTTTGCGCCACCACAACTTGCAAATGCAAACATTGATGCAAATGCCATACAATACATTAATTTCTTCATAACAATAAGTATTTAGGTTAAGTTAAACATCATTTATGTTACATAATATACTCATTTATTTGTACAAATGTCACTTTTTTATTGTTTTTTCATCATATTGCTGTCATTGACGACATCGACGACAACACCCCTATCGATTCTTGCACACTGCGCACACTTTCAATCAATATCGAACGCTTTCCATTCACTTCGCGAAGTTTACATTGTTGCATGTTTTCTTGCAAGTAATGTAATATCTTGCCAAATGCTGGCGACTCATAGTAAGCCTTATTTTCATCGCCCACAAAATAGATATACATATTCTTTTGCTTCAACGCCACCTTTTCGATACCGAGGGTGCGTGCCAAGCGTCGCAAACTTACGATGCGTATCAACTCGTTGGCTTCGCGTGGAATCTTTCCAAATCGGTCTTCAAGTCGGCTACGGAATGCCACCACATCAGTTTCACGCTCCATGTTGTCGAGCTCTTGATACAAATTGATGCGCTCGCTTTCTTGTGGAACATAAGTTTGTGGGAAATATAGCTCCATATCGGTTTCCACCGTACAATCGGCCACATAAGATATTTCTTCTTCGTCGATTGCCAATTTTTGCTTCTTTTCCTCGTCAAAGACATCACTAAATTCTTCGGTCTTCAATTCAAGCACAGCTTCCTTGAGAATTTTCTGATAGGTTTCATATCCAAGATCGGCAATAAAACCACTTTGTTCGGCGCCAAGCAGATTTCCTGCACCGCGTATATCAAGGTCTTGCATAGCGATGTGAATACCACTACCCAACTCGGCAAAACTTTCGATGGCTTGCAATCTTCGGCGTGCCACTGGCGTAAGTGGACGACCTGGAGGCACAAGCAGATAACAGAATGCCTTGCGCGAACTTCGTCCCACACGACCTCTAAGCTGATGCAATTCGCTCAACCCAAAGTTTTGTGCATTGTTTATGACTATCGTGTTCACATTCGGCATATCTATGCCCGATTCGATGATTGTCGTTGCAAGCAGCACATCATAATCGTGGTTGGTGAAGTCGATTATCGCTTGTTCAAGTTGTTCGGGTGGCATCTGACCATGTCCCACCACCACTCTTGCATCGGGAACCAAACGATTTATCATTGCTCGCATATCATACAAGCCTTCGATGCGATTGTTTATGACAAACACCTGACCATTGCGCGACATTTCGAAATTGATTGCTTCACGCACTATATCATCATTCACCGTATTCACCGATGTAAGGATAGGATAACGATTGGCTGGTGGAGTGGTGATTGCGCTCAAATCACGAGCTCCCATAAGCGAAAATTGCAATGTGCGAGGTATCGGTGTGGCACTCATTGTAAGTGTGTCCACATTCACCTTCATTTGCTTCAGCTTCTCTTTTACAGCCACGCCAAACTTCTGTTCTTCATCGACGATAAGCAACCCTAAATCCTTAAACTGCACACCCTTACCTATCAACTTATGTGTTCCTATAAGGATATCTATCTTTCCGTCGGCAAGTTCAGCCAATATGCGCTTCACATCTTTTGGTTTGCGCGCACGGCTTATATAATCCACCTTTACAGGGAAATCTGAAAGACGATCTTTAAAGGTATTAAAGTGTTGATAAGCAAGCACCGTTGTTGGCACAAGCACTGCTGTCTGCTTGCCATCGGTAGCTGCCTTGAATGCTGCGCGTATTGCCACCTCGGTCTTACCAAATCCCACATCACCACATATCAAGCGATCCATTGGGCGTTCGCTTTCCATATCGGCCTTCACAGCTGCAGTGGCCTTAATTTGGTCGGGTGTATCTTCATATATAAACGAGGCTTCAAGCTCTTGTTGCAAATATCCGTCGGGCGAATAAGCAAAACCCTTTTCTTCCTTGCGAGCTGCATATAGCTTGATAAGGTCGCGAGCAATGTCCTTCAACTTGGTCTTGGTGCGTTCCTTCATCTTGTTCCACGCACCCGACCCTATACGGTTCAACTTTGGCGGAACTCCTTCCTTACCACGATATTTCGACAATTTATGCAAGGCATGAATCGACACAAACACAAAATCTTCGTTCAAGTAGGATAGTTTTATCATTTCTTTCATCACGCCATTCACTGGAGTGCGCACAAGTCCGCAGAACTTACCCACCCCGTGGTCAACATGCACAATGTAGTCGCCGGCCTCTATCTGATTGAGCTCTTTTAGCGACAAAGCCAACTTTCCTGAGCGCGCACGATCGCTCTTAAGGTTATATTTATGGAATCGGTCAAATATCTGGTGGTCGGTAAACACGCACACTTTCAAGTCGTTATCTACATATCCACTGTGAAGAGTTCGTGTTACTGGTGTGAATATAATCTTGTCATTTCGATCTTCGAAGATTAGACGCAAGCGTTCTATCTGCTTCTCGCTATCCGACAAAATAAATATCTTGTAGCCTTTCCCCATAAAATCGCGGAACGACTCACTTATCAAATCAAAATTCTTATGATAAATCCCTTGTGGCGTGCAATGCAATGGCAATTTTCCACCCACCACCTCCGAAGTTTCATTCGAATTGAAGTCGATGCGCTTGAATTCTTTAAACCTACTTATAAAATCGTCGGCATCTACGATTTTTTTCATTGCATCTTGGTCGCCTTCCTCGGCTATCACTGCGCTTGTCGACATCTTTTCGGCTCCAATAGCCTTGATACGACTACACAACCATTCGGCATCGTTGCACAACAACACCGTCTCGTCTCCTATATATTCTAATAGTGATGTACCTTTTGACGCATCGGCACAAGAACCTCCGAGAATGAATATCGAATCGAGTTGACGCTCCGACAACTGCGTTTCTACACTAAATTCTCTTATACTATCCACCTCATCGCCAAAGAAATCAATACGATAAGGCAATTCATTCGAATAAGAATATACATCAAGGATTGAACCACGAAGCGCAAACTGACCTGGTTCGTACACATAATCAGCGCGCACAAACCCGTTGGCAAGCAACTGTTTAGTCAATTCGGTCAAGTCATATTCGTTGCCTTTCACCAAGGTGATTGTGGTATCGTCTATTTCCTTTTTCGACGACACTTGTTCGGCAAGTGCTTCGGGATAGGTTACCACCCAACGCACTGCTGTGTCGTTATACCATTTATTAAGAACTTCGGTGCGCAATATCTCCGATGGTGCGTCTATCTGACCATATTTTATGTCGCGTTTATACCCCGATGGAAAAATGAGCACCTTCGACTCGCCATTTATCTGACACAAGTCGTGATACATATACCCAGCCTCATCAAGGTCATTACACACCACCAAATACGGCGATTTCTGCTTAGGCAAGCGAGAGAACAACACTGCCGGCGACGATCCAGCAAGCCCGTCGATCACACGCGCCACTTGCTTTCGCCCTTTAAGCAATTCACTCACTGCCTGCACCCTCACTTCGGGACACAGCACATCGCATAATTCATCTATTTTCATCTGATTGTATCTTCCTTCCTAAATATCACACAAAGATACAATAATTATTTGCTAATTTCTATTTTTATTTAGCTTCATGAGTGAGGAATGTGATATATTCGCCTTGTGCGTGTATCACAAATTCGTCTCCGCTACTTTGATTGAGCGAACCTTGCCACCACGATGTGAAATCGCTCAACGGATACTCAAGTCCTTCGGCACGCAAACCCTTTGCTCCGAAATTAAATATCGACACTTGTTGTCGTGCAAATGATTCAAACTCAGTATCACCTTCAACGGCCACAAACACGCCATAATCGGTATACATTCGCACATCAGCGCCCATTCTTTTGTATTCTAGTAGCAACGAGATATTGCCGAGTGTGTGATCCTCGCGTTTGCCAGTAGCTCCCACTATCGCTATTCTTTTCACTCTTCGTTTGAGCAACTGTGTAACGGTTTTAGTAAGGTCATTTGTTTCTTGCTCCGACACTTTCACCATAATCGAAGCAAATCGTTCTCTATTTTCTTCCGAAATTGAATCGCCATCACCTACAATAAGATGTGGCACACCTCCTCGTGCAACAAATGCATCTACTGCACCGTCGCAACAAGCCACCATCTGAGCCTCATTCAGCACATTTCGTGGCACTGCGTGAGTGGGATAGTCGCCATCGGCAAGTATCACAGCTTCGGCCGCAAACTTGCGACTCACTCTTGTTCTATCATCATTCTTTTCCATTTCAAATATCCAAAGATAGCAATAATTGCGTAAAGTGCATATAGTCCTGCTGTAAAATACAACTCTTTATATATATATAGTCCCACACTCACCACATCTACAACTATCCACGACAACCATTGCTCCACATATTTCTGGGCAAGTTGCCACATTCCCACTATACTGAGTGCAGTAGTGAAGCTATCGAGCCACACCACATCGCTATTGGTACAATTAGCAAGTATATAAGCCATTACAAGCCACGACACCACACACACGCACCCCAATGGCACATATCTATTCACGGGCATATGCGTAATAGGCAACTCCACAGCTTGTGTCGACTCCTTTCTTCCTTTTCTATACTTCCACACTATCCACCCATACACTGCAGCAAGCAGATAATACACATTTATTCCAAAATCGGCATACAACCCTGCCTCATAATACACAAAAATGTAGATAGCAGGCATAATAATGCCCGCCACCCACAAATATATACTCACACGATACTCAAGTACCAAATATATGATACCTACTATTGTGCCTATTATTTCAAGATAATTATTCATCGTGAGTAGAGGATTTTTGTTTTAGTTCAAATAATTATCAAAATTTCAACGATACACTTCCCATCACATTGATTGGTGCTTGTGCTGCATATCCAGCATAGCGATAAATCTGCTTCTCGCCATTTTCGTCGACATAATAGCCTGCGCCAGCATAGCCATTATTCTCATATTCTTCGTTAAACAGATTATACACGCTCACACCCACACGCACGCTCTTCACTCCTGCGCATTTAAAGGTATAACCCATGTGCAAGTTCGACACACAATAAGCATCGAGCACTTGTTCTTCGCTCTTAGCGTTGCTCATGTATTGTTTCGACACATATTGAGTCTGCAACGACGCATCCACACCCTTCCAAGCAAAATTAAATGCATTGTTCAATGTAAAATCAGGCGAGAATGCGATAGGCACATCACCATGATTTATCGCGATAGGATTGGTCCACTCGTCTTCATATATCATCTCAGTGAAATTCTTTATGCGATTACGACTCAATGTAGCATTGATGTTCCAGTCGAACCACTTGCAAGGGCGCATTCCCAACGCCAACTCCACACCGGCACGGTAACTGTCGGGAACATTCACCGACATTGCATTTCCTGTGTCACTCAACTGACCTGTAAGCACAAGTTGGTCGGTATAATCCATAAAGTATAGATTCACGCCTGCAGTCAACCACGAATTGCCATAATTATAACCCAATTCATAGTCCATCAACTTTTCTGCTCTTGGGTAATCCTTAGGATCGCCATCGGTATAGTTATCGCGAGTTGGTTCCTTTTGTGCCACCGAGAACGATGCAAACAAGCGATTATTTGCATTCACTTTCCAGTTCAACCCCACTTTAGGATTGAAGAAGTCAAACGACTCATTCACCGCAAGTTCCTGCATGTCACCTCGATTCCAATCGTAAGTGTCGCTCACACCATCTATAGTATATTTAATGTGGCGATATTGAAGGTCGGCATAAGCCGATAGCCCTTTCGCAATATCAACATTGGCGCGTGCATACACATTTCCATCGGTTTTCTTTCCTTTGTTGCGATAATATTCGTGATTAGGATTGATTGCGCCCACATAATTGCGCACCCACAACACTTCACCAAAGTGCCAACCGCTATATTGGTTCAACGCACCACCGATAGCAGCATCTACACGACCTTTATTGTAAAGTAGCGAGAACACACCTCCGCCAAAGCCATTATCCATAGCTTTTTTGCGTATCAAGTCGCTCTTTTTCACCTTCTCGCCATTAAGCACAAAGCTACTTAGGCCATATTCGCTCAGTGTGCGATTTGTTTTATATTGTTCGTAATAGCCATCGCCCTTTGTGTAGTGCAATGCAGCATTCAATCGCCAATCTTCGCCCAATCGTTGACTTGCATGCAGTTGGAAATTGTGTTGCACATAATTATCGATTTGATTGTCATAATATGCCACATTTCCTTCATTATCGTAGTACAATCCACATGGATTATAGCGTCTGCCATACTCTTCCATGTCTTCTTTCGACGCATAATCCCATGCATGATAGGTCTTTTCAGCACCACCATAGGCAAGCAAACGCAATGTTGTGTTAGCTCCATAATATCCTGCTTGCGCAAAATAAGAGTACAAATCGGCCTTAGCTCTTTCAATATAGCCATCACTACCGATATTCGACAATCGCGCATCAAAAGCCCAATGATTTCCCACAAGACCAGTTCCAAGTCGCAATGTCTCCTTGTGAGTGTTATACATTCCATACGAGCCATCAAGTTGGGCATAAGGTGCTCGCGATGGCGATGATGTGAGCAGATTGATACTTGCGCCAAATGCTCCTGCACCATTAGTCGATGTTCCTGCGCCACGCTGTATCTGCACATCTTTCACCGACGATGCAAGGTCAGGCATATTCACCCAATACACATTGTGGCTCTCCGAATCGTTCACAGGCACCCCATTGGCTGTAATATTCACTCGCGAGCCGTCGGTACCACGCACTCGCAACGAAGTGTAACCCACTCCTGCGCCCGCATCACTTGTGGTTATCACCGAAGGTGTCATCGATAGCAGGTAAGGTAAATCCTGCCCGAAGTTCTTCTTAGCGAGTTCGTCACTTGTTACATTGGTAAACGCAATAGGAGTTTTAGCGGTAGCACGCGAAGCCACTACCGACACTTCTTCCAACTCCACACTTTTCAGTGTGTCGGTTTGCACAGCATTCTCTGCACAAACGCCAAAGCTAACCGCCCACATTAGGGCAGTAGCCGTCCAAAAATTTTTCTTCATTTTGATTTGTTTAAGTTCTCTACGCCGGCATTATCCGGATCAGATTCTATGGGTATGTTCTCAGCCCGTTATATTAAGGCACCCCTACTCAGCGAATCGCTGCAAAGTTATGTTTTTTTATTCATTCGCGCAAATAAGCGCACAAAAAAGGCCTCGATGTAATCACTACAGCAAGGCCCACATTTAAAATTTACTATTATGAAAACTATTATCTTAGTTCTTCAATAATCCAATTCCACATCGCTTCCACTTGTTCACTGTGGAGCCAGTGACCGGTATCAGCACCTATCGACAATTGTTTTGGTGCTGGGATAACATTATATGTAGAATAAGTCGATGATGGAGCACAAGTAATATCGTTATAGCCAAATGCATAGAACACTGGCGCTTTCAATCCACGCGCAAAGTTTGACGCATCATAGTAACGCACTGTGTTTATAATTTCTTTAGTTCGATTACCTTCATATTTCAACACATGAGGCCAACCGCCAGCACGATTATTCATATAAGCTTCTTGGTCGCACAATGCTGGGAAATACACTGCTGTTGCCTTCACTCGGCTATCAAGTCGTGATGTAACAAGCGACAATGCGCCACCTTGACTTCCCCCAAGTGTTCCCACCTTTCCACTACATTGTGGCAATGACAACAAGAAATCAATACCTTTCACGCAACCCAAGTACACTCTACGATAGTAGTATGCGTTCACATCGTCAATATCCTTCATTTGATAGTTTGACAACACACCCGAGCTCAAGTCGTCGTAGATACTTCCTTCTAAGTTCACTGGAATACCATGAATACCCAATTCAAGCACTATCACACCTTGCTCAGCATGCTTAATATCACCACCTTTAGGCGATACGCTTGCTCCTGGCAAACGCAACACTGCTGGGTATTTACCTTCTTTTTTAGGCATTGTTAGCACACCATACATGCGCGAACCACCTATATTACCATACGACACATGGTACACATCCACCTTTTCGGTGCATCGGTCGGCAAGTAGTTCCATCTTAGGACGCAAATCCACCTTTTTCAACTTTTCAAGGTTCTTTGCCCAGAATTCATCAAAATCTTCAGGTTTTTCGGTGTAAGGAGTCAACTTTTGAGGGTCAAAACCCACTGTCGACATCGCCGAATAGTTCTTTCCTGCATGTTTCACCTTTGCGCGCACTCTCACAAAGCCAGGTTTCTTCTTTGTTCCCACCTTTATTGTGGTTTCATAGCCTTTCAATGTGATAGTTTTCTTTTCGTGAGCAGGCATTAGGTCTTCACTGATTTCATAATCGATGGTAGCGCCATTGAGTGCAAGACCACAATCGGTAAGTATCACCTTCATCTTCACCTGTTCGCCCACCTTATATATCGCATCGGCGTGATCGGGAATCATAATGATTTTCACTCGTTCGGCCATAGCGCTCATTGCCACAGCACACATCACGGAAATCAACAATACTAATCGTTTCATCTCTCTTTATTTCTTATTTATAAGTAATCATTTTAGCCAGTCACCATAGTGGATTGGTACTTCTCTATTGATTGATTGTTCGAGCGAAATAAGTGTTTCAGTCGACATCACTCCTTCTATGTGTTGTATCTTATCGTTAAGCAGTTCCATAAGATGTTGATTGTCGCGTGCAAATAGCTTTATCAACATTGTATAAGGACCGGTAGTGAAATGACATTCCACCACTTCAGGAATTTGTTCCAACGATTCCACGGCTTGACGATACATCGACCCCTTTTCCAAACGCACTCCCACATAGGTACATGTCGAATAACCCAAAACCTTCGGATTTACATGATAACCCGAACCGGTTATCACATCGAGGTCTATCATTCGCTGAATGCGTTGATGGATTGCTGCACGCGATACTCCACATTCCGCCGCTACATCTTTCGACGGTATGCGTGCATTCTTCATTATTATCTCTAAGATTTTTCTGTCTAAGTTGTCGATTCTCTCCATTGGTAACAAGTAATAGTTTTGGTGCAAATATAATCATTTTTTCTAAATGCAAACACTTTTATTAGCATTTTGTCATCAATAACCCTATTTTTTATGAAAATTATCCATTTTCACTTCACACTATTATAAAAACATAGGGTGATAGGACACAATCGCCTACCACCCTACTTGTTGGTTTATTTATCTAAGCCTTTAGATTACTTTGCCAAACCTACAGTTTCAACTTCGAAAATAAGCATTTCGTTTGGTTCGATAACTGGATCTTGACCATTTACACCATAAGCCAATTCAGCTGGAATGTAGATAGTGTAAACTGCACCTGGGCTCATCAATTGTAGCATTTCGCCAAAACCCTTAACTACTTGTGTTGGACTGAATACTACTGTTTCGCCACGGCTGCTATCAAATTCTTCACCGTTCAAGTGACGACCAGTGTACTTAACTTCTACGCGGTCAGTGTTCTTGAATTGTTCGCCGTTACCTTCCTTTACAACCTTGTAGTATACACCACCTTCGCTCTTCTTTACATCAGCATTGTTTGCCAATGAGTCAGCGATGTACTTTTCTTGGTTCTTCTTGTTAGCGATTGCCTTAGGATTTTCTTCCTTTGCCTTGCTCTTGATTTCGTTCATCAAACGCATAACTTCTGGTTGCAAGTATGCTGGGTTGATAAGTGAATCTTGCATGAATGCTTTCTTGAATGAACGGAACCATGCCTTTGCCTTCATTTCGATATTTTCGCGTTCCTTGATTTGAGCAAACATGCTCTTGATTTGCATACCCATTTGAACACCATGTGTATAAGATTCGTTTTGGTCTTCCATTGAGATTACTGATTGCAAACCAGCCAAGAATGCCTTCTTGTCAAATGTAGAATCTACTCCAAGTTCGCTTGCTACACCATAACCATACATTTCACCAAACACTGCTGTCAATGTATCTACTTGAGGGTTGTGAGCTTCAGTTGATGCAGCTCCTTTGTTACAGCTTGTGAATGCACCCAAACCAAGTGCGATAGCTGCTACTAAAAATAACTTTTTCATAATTAATTTTCTATAAATTTAGTTTATTGTTTTTATTTTACGATTTCAATCAATTGTACATCGAAAATCAATGCTGTATCAGGGCCGATAAGTGGACCTGCACCATTTGAACCGTAAGCAAGGTTAGCTGGGATGAACAAACGCCATTCTGCTCCTGGCTTCATCATTTGCAATGCTTCTACCCAACCTGGGATTACTTGGTTTACACCAAATACTGCTGGTTCGCCGCGTTGCACTGAGCTATCGAACACCTTACCATCGATCAAGCAACCTGTGTAGTGTACCTTCACTGTATCTGTTGCCTTTGGTGATTCGCCTTCTCCTTCTTTCACAATTTGATATTGCAAGCCCGATTCTGTTACCTTCACTTCTGGGCGCTTTGCGTTTTCTTGCAAGAACACTTCACATGCCTTTTTGTTTGCAAGGCGTGTATCTTCTTCTAATTGTGTGAAATAGTCGTTTACTACTTGTTTTGCTTCATCATAAGTCATTAGCATTTCGCCTTCACCATACACTGCCTTCAATGCAGCTGCAAAGTCATCAGCGTTTAGCTGTCTCACTCCTGAGCGTTGGAAATTGTTTCCCATGCTCAAGCCTAATGCATAGCTTAATTTATCCATTTCTGCCATTATTTCTTTATTTTAATTTATCAAAGTGCAAAGTTAGCCTTTATTAATCTTTTGTTTGCTATTTTTTGAATAAAAAATATTAAATTTGTAAACAAAATTTTGAATAAAAGCGAATTACTCTCTTTTTTCGAAACTAAAAACCTATTACACAATGAAAAAATTAGTGTTCCTCACTGGCGCTGGAGTAAGCCAGGAAAGTGGAATTTCTACTTTCCGCGATTCTGATGGATTATGGGAAAATTACCCAGTAATGGATGTGGCAAGCGCCGATGGATTTAAACGAAATCCCGAACTCGTACATCATTTCTACAACGAACGACGCAAACAACTCATCGACACCCGTCCCAATAAAGCTCACCTTATTATCAAGGAATTAGAGCAAGATTTTGATGTGATTACTATAACCCAAAATGTCGACGACTTGCACGAAAAAGCTGGTTCTAACAACATTATACACCTACATGGCGAACTCATGAAAGTGCGCTCTATTGCTCACCCCGAACGCACCTACACGCTTGAATATCCTAACATAGAAACTTGCGCCACTACGGTCGACAAATATGGCGATATCATTCGCCCTCACATAGTCTTTTTTGGCGAAGATGTTCCCCTTTACACCGATGCGTTGGACATCGTGGCCGATGCCGATATTCTTGTCATCATAGGCACATCGTTGGTGGTGTATCCTGCTGCCGCTCTTGTCAACTTCACCAAGAAGGGCACTCCTATCTTCTATATCGACCCTAAACCCTCTACAGTGAGCTACTTAGACAACATCACCTACATCGCAAAAAAGGCTACCGAAGGCATGACAGAATTGGCCGAAATTTTGCGCAAAAATTACATCTAATTAGCACGAAAATCGTCAAAAATAGCCCTTGTTGATTTGCTCTGATTAACAAATGCAAATTCTTATTAACAATCCCTTTTTTAGCACTTAAAAAATAGGTTGTTAATAACTTTTTTTATAATAATGTGTAAAAAAGCATTATTTACATTTGTGAACTCTCTAAATAATTCCTAACTTTACAATCGTTTTAGAGGCACAGTTGCTCACTCGTTACTTTCAACGCGTTGCGATTATGCCAAATATTTATTTTATTATTGATTATCAACATCTTACAATATGAGCGAAATAGTTTACCACATACCAGCACTTCTTACTCCTTGCATCGAGGGGCTTAACATCAAGAGCGACGGCGTTTACGCCGATGTTACTTTCGGAGCAGGAGGACATTCGAGAGCAATCGTAGAACGATTGGGCGAAAATGGTAGACTATATGGTTTCGACCAAGATAAGGACGCTATCGCAAATGCTATCGACGACCCTAAATTTACATTTGTATACAGCAATTTTTCCTACATCTCAAACTTTATGAGATACTATGGCGAAAACGGCATCGACGGCATCATGGCCGACCTTGGTGTATCGTTCCACCACTTCGACGAATGCGATCGTGGGTTCTCGGTGCGTTTCAATGGCAAACTCGATATGCGTATGAACCAAAACGCCGAACGCGATGCCCAATGGATCGTTGCCAACTACTCCGAAGAGCAACTTGCGCAAATCCTTTACCTCTACGGCGAACTCAAATCTTCACGCAGAATCGCTGCGGCTATCGTGAAGGCTCGACAATCTAAGCCTATCACCACCACTGGCGAGCTCATCGATGTTATAACACCTTGCCTCAACCCTCGACAAGAGAAAAAAGAAGCCATCTTGGTGTTCCAAGCTCTTCGCATCGAGGTCAACAACGAAATTGAGGTACTCAAATCGTTGCTACAACAATCGCTCAAGGTTCTTAAACCTGGCGGACGATTCGTCGTGTTGACTTACCACTCGCTTGAAGACCGTCTTGTGAAGAATTTCTTCAAGACTGGCAACATCGAGGGCAAAATGGAGAAAGATTTCTTCGGACGCTCTACTTCACCTTTCAAGCTCATCAACAACAAAGTGATTGTGGCTTCTCCCGAAGAAGTGGAACGCAATCCTCGTTCAAGAAGTGCTAAACTTAGAATCGCTGAGAAATTGTAACAACACACAACACTCCAACTTTAATCTACAATGGCTAAAATATTTGATTATTTTAAAAACGAGATAAAGAAAATCAAGAAAGGCGATGTTGAACCCATCAACATTAGCTTTTTCAACAAGCATAAATTCACTATGATGTGGATTGTGGCTTTTTGCTTCATCTACATCTCTACCAAATATGCCAACCTGCTCGAAAAAGAAGAAATTCTTGAACTAAAGCAGCAACTTCAAAGCGCACGCACCGAGAGCGTGAGAGCTTCTGCTGAATATAAAACACAAGTGAGAGAATCGCGCGTCAAGTCGCTTGCCGACTCTATGCATCTACACCTAACGGTTCCCGAACAACCAGCATTCAAACTAACAGGAAAATAATATTATGGCTAAAAAGAAGAAAAACAAGTATCACATTCTGAGTCGCTACAATTTCGTACTCTTTGTATTTGTATTGGTAGCTACCGCGATTATCTTTTGTCTCGTGAGAACCACATGGGTGCAAGCTCCTAAATGGAACGAGAAAGCCGATCGCATCTTATTGAGAACTAAACTCACACAGCCCAACCGCGGACAGATTCTTGCCGACAATGGCGCTGTATTGGCTGCCACAGTTGAGTACTACACTCCTTACATCGACTGGCAAGCCGAAGGTTTCTCATCTAAGAAATTCAAAGAAAACTTAGACGAACTTTGCGACAGTCTTGCTTCGTTCGGTAAAAAGCATGGCGATAAGCGCACAGCCAAACAATGGAGACAAACGCTCATGGAGAAATACTGCGGTATCGACAAGCGCACAATGTCCATCAAAGAGCGTCGACTCAAGCACAATCGCGACACCGTGAAATGCCGCGACCGCTATCACATTCTGTTCAAGAAACTTTCACGACACGAATATTTGCGTCTACAATCTTTCCCATTCTTCAATGGAAGAAGATCGCAAACAGGTTTTACCTATGCCATCAGCTCTGAACGCGTGAAGCCTTTCGGAAAGACTGCAGCGCTAAGTATCGGTCAATTGCGTTGGGATAGCGTGCCTCGCAGCTACGAAACAATGACCGATAGTGGACTCATCACCGTTACCGACACTTTTGTCGAGCTACACGGTATCACAGGTCTTGAAAGAGCCCTCGACAACCATCTTTTCGGTAAACACGGTAAGACTAAGACCGAACAGCTCACTGGACGCATCGTGAACTGGGAAACCGAAGCGGCACAAAGTGGTTACGACATCATGACCACTATCAACATCGACATTCAAGACATTCTTGAAGAAGAATTGGTCAAGGTGTGCAACGAATACGATGCCGATTGGGGGACTGCCATCATCATGGAAGTAAAAACAGGTAAAATCAAAGCCATCACAAGCCTTAACCGCAACAAATCGCAAGACCTCAGTGAACAAGGTCTTATGCACGCAGGCTTGGGTTACGAACCCGGATCGGTAATGAAAGTCATTTCTATGACTCTCGCTCTCGAAAAGGGGCTTGTAAGAAATGTCAATGAGGTCATCTCTACAGGTCACTCGTTTGCCTACGGACACTCAAGACCTATCACCGATGCTCACGGATATAGTTCTATGCCTATACACCAAATCATCGAATCGTCATCAAACATCGGTATGGCGAAAGTCATTTTGCGTGGCTACGAACGAGAACCCGACAAATATCGCCAAGACCTTGAGGCTATGGGATTCTTCGAACCTCTACGAACAGGTATTGCTTGGGAACGCACTCCTAAAATCGCTAAACTCGGCAACAAGAACTGGGACCGCGTTGCCCTCACTCGTATGTGCTATGGCTACTCTACAGAGATTCCGCCTCTAAGCACTCTTGCATTCTACAATGCTATCGCCAACGATGGTAAATACATTCGCCCACGACTTATCGACCGCTTTATGCGCGATGGTGTGGTGGATTCTATCGTTCCCGAAACTTACATCCGCGAACAAGTGTGCTCGCCTGAAAATGCAGCCAAGGTTCGTTCTATGCTTCGCGATGTGGTGTGGGGCAAATATGGTACAGCTCAGTTCCTCAAAGACCCCGATGTTGAAATTGCAGGAAAGACTGGTACTTGCTATGTATTGAAGGACGGTAAATACACCAACAAGAAGCGCCTTGCTTTCTGTGGATTCTTCCCTTACGAAAATCCTCAATACACTTGTATGGTACTTGTTTCGGGTGCTAATCGTGGTGCAGCACGCACAAGTGGTGCAGTACTCAAGAACACTGCACTTCGCATGTATGCTCGTGGATTGCTCGGCAAGAACTCCGACTACAAAGAGAACAACAGCAATGTTCAACGCACTGCCCAAGTGTACACAAGCTCAAAGGCTCTATCCGACTTGGGTATTCGCAATGCTCAAACCATTCATCGCCAAGCCGAAAAGGTCGATAGTGGCATGCCTAATGTAATGGGGCTCACAGCAAGAGAAGCGCTCGCTATCCTCGAAGGCAAAGGCTATTCAGTGAAATTAAACGGTAATGGTATTGTCGTGAAGCAACAGCTCTCACGCACCAACGCCGACAACAATAAAAAAGAAATCATACTCACTTTAGGATTATACAAGTAACTCTATGGGAAAAGATTTAACAGGACTATTAGTCACTATACCAATCATAAAAACAGTCGGTTCGACTACTAAAGTTGTAACTGATGTCATTTGCGATTCACGCAAAGCATCCGATGGTGCTCTATTCGTGGCCGTCAATGGTGTAAATGTTGATGCTCACCGTTTTATACCCGATGTGATAGCAAAAGGCGCGACTGTCATAGTGTGTGAAGTCCTTCCCGAACATATCGACGAAAATGTGTGCTATATCGTTGTGAGAGACAGCTCTATAGCGTTGGCTCACATCGCTGCTTGGTGGTACAACTACCCTTCTACACGCCTCAAACTTGTGGGCGTTACTGGTACAAATGGTAAAACCACTACTGCAACTTTGCTTTACGAACTCATGCAACTCATGGGCGAAAAAGCAGGGCTATTATCTACCGTTTGCAACATCATCGACAAGACTGTGATTCCTGCAGCGCAAACCACTCCCGACCCTCTTTCGCTATGCCGTATGCTTAACGAAATGGTTGAAGCTGGTTGTAAATATGCTTTCATGGAAGTTAGTTCACACTCTTGCACTCAACATCGCATCGATGGTCTCACTTTCGCTGGTGCTATATTCACCAACCTCACTCGCGATCACCTCGACTATCACAAAACTGTGATGAACTATATGAACGCCAAGAAGATGTTCTTCGACCTTCTGCCTAAAGACGCATTCGCTCTTGTGAACGCCGACGACAAGGCTGGAGCTTACATGATTCAGAACACTATGGCGCGCAAGCTCACCTACTCGCTTCAATCGATGGCATACTACAAGTGCAAGATTCTTGAAAGCCGTCTCAATGGCACTTCTCTTCGCATCAATGGTCACGACATCGAAGTGATGTTCACTGGTCGTTTCAATGCCTACAACTTGCTTGCCGTTTATGGTGCAGCTATGCAACTCGGTTGCGACAATCAAGATGTGTTGGTGGCTATGACTCAACTCGTGCCTGTTGCGGGACGATTCCAAACTCTCGTTTCGCCTCGTGGCTACACTGCTATTGTCGACTATGCTCACACTCCCGACGCTCTTGTCAATGTGCTCGACTCTATCAAAGATGTTCTTGGCAAGAACGGCAACATTATCACCGTAGTTGGTGCAGGTGGCAATCGCGACAAGGGTAAACGACCTATCATGGCGCGCGAAGCTGCTTTGCGTAGCGACAAAGTGATTCTCACTTCCGACAATCCTCGCGATGAAGACCCTAACGACATCCTCAGCGACATGGCTGAAGGCTTGACCGACAGTGAGTTAAAACAAAAAACCCTTAGAATCAGCGATCGCAAGGACGCAATTCGCACTGCAACCATCTTGGCTCAACCAGGCGATGTAGTGCTTGTAGCTGGTAAAGGACACGAGGATTATCAAGAAATCAAGGGCGTTAAGCACCACTTCGACGACAAAGAAGTATTAATCGAAATTTTTAACAACGAAATCTAACTCTAAAGAGCATTATGTTATATCATCTCACCGAATTTCTCAAAGAATACGACTTTCCTGGTGCAGGATTGATGAGCTACATCACTTTCCGCTCGGGAATGGCGCTCATTCTATCACTTTTCATCTCAATGGTCATCGGTAAGCGCATTATCGAGCGCCTACAACTCATGCAAATAGGCGAAATCGTGCGCGACCTTGGTCTTGAAGGACAAATAAGCAAGAAAGGTACTCCTACAATGGGTGGTATCATCATCATCATTGCCATTTTGGTACCTTGTTTGCTATTGGGCAAGCTCACCAATGTGTACATGATACTTATGCTCATCACCACCGTGTGGCTCGGCACAGTGGGATTGCTCGACGACTATCTAAAGATTGCTCGACGCAACAAAGATGGTCTTAAAGGCAAATATAAGATTATCGGACAATTTGGACTTGGAATTATCGTAGGTTTGACCATGTATCTAAGTCCTGATATCGTGATGCGCGAGAATGTTGAAACCGAAAACAAAATCACTCACGAAACAGTGATTGAATATAATACCGAAAACATCAAGGCAGCTCAAACCACCATTCCTTTTGTAAAGAACCACAACTTCGACTACGCATCACTCACTCAATGGATGGGCGAACATGCCGAAACTGGTGGTTGGATCATCTTCATCATAATGGTTACTTTCATCATCATTGCCGTGAGCAATGGTGCCAACCTCACCGATGGTATCGACGGACTCGCCACGGGAACTTCGGCCATCATCGGAACTTCACTTGCCATTATGTGCTATCTCGGTGGTAATGTCATCTATTCTTCCTACCTCAACATCATGTACATCCCTGGTAGCGAAGAACTCACCGTATTTGCAGCAGCATTCATAGGCGCCACTATCGGTTTCTTGTGGTACAATGCCTACCCTGCGCAAGTGTTTATGGGCGACACTGGTAGCTTAACTCTTGGTGGCATTATTGCAGTATTCGCAATTCTTATTCGCAAAGAGCTACTTATCCCTATCTTGTGTGGTATTTTCCTTATCGAAAGTCTTTCGGTAATATTACAAACTTCTTACTTCAAGTACACTAAGAAAAAGTATGGCGAAGGACGACGCATCTTCAAGATGACTCCTATCCACCACCATTTCCAACGAAATGCCGCAACCGAAGGCTATGTTATGTTCAACAAACCTAAAAATTCGGTTCACGAAAATAAAATCACTATGCGATTCTTCATCATTGGAATCCTTTTGGCAGTATTAACATTCGTAACTCTAAAAATTAGATAATGACAGCAAAGCGCATCGTTGTGCTTGGTGCAGGCGAAAGTGGCACTGGCGCAGCAATCTTGGCAAAAGTTAAAGGTTTTGATGTATGGTTGAGCGATATGGGTAAAATCGCTCCTAAATACAAAGAAAAACTCGATCAATATAACATTGAATGGGAAGAAGGACAACACACCGAAGAAAAGGTGCTCATGGCCGACGAAGTCATCAAGAGTCCTGGTATCCCCGACAATGCTCCTATCATGCTCAAAGTAGCGAGCAAGAACATCCCTGTAATCTCTGAAATCGAATTTGCAGGTCGATACACCGACGCCAAAATGGTGTGTATCACTGGTAGTAATGGTAAAACCACCACTACTATGCTCACCTACCACATCTTGTGCGAAGCAGGGCTTAATGTGGGATTGGCTGGCAATGTTGGCAAGAGCCTTGCCTACCAAGTTGCCACCGAAAAGCACGATGTATATGTAATCGAGCTAAGTAGCTTCCAACTCGACAACATGTATGAGTTCAAGGCTAATATCGCGGTGCTTATGAACATTACCCCCGACCACCTCGACCGCTACGATTACAAAATGGAAAATTACATCGCAGCCAAGTTCCGCATCATTCGCAACCAAACTGAGCAAGACTCGTTCATCTTCTGGGAAGATGACCCTATCATTGCCGAACAGCTCAAGAACTTAAAAATCGAAGCTAAAATATATCCATTCTCGGCTAATCACTCATCCGACGCCATGGCCTACCTTGAAGGTGGCGAACTTGTCATCAACACAGATAGCCAACACATCGAGATGAATCGCGAAGAATTGGCTCTACAAGGTTTGCACAATATGTTCAACTCTATGGCGGCTGGTTTATCGGCTTCGATTCTCGACATCAAGAAAGATGTGATTCGTCAAGCACTCGAAGACTTCGAAGCTGTCGAACATCGCCTCGAATATGTCGAAACTATCGACGGTGTGCGCTACATCAACGACTCTAAGGCTACCAATGTGAATTCATGTTGGTATGCTCTCGAAAGCATGAAAGCGCCTACTGTACTTATCCTTGGTGGTAAAGACAAGGGTAACGACTACACCGAAATCGAACAATTTGTAAAGGAAAAAGTGAAAGCTATCGTTTGCCTCGGTGTCGACAACACAAAACTACACAATTTCTTCGACGATAAGGTGGACGCTATCGCCGACGCTTCAAGCATGCAAGAAGCTGTAGAAAAGGCGCGCAGCCTTGCTTCTACTGGCGATGTAGTGTTGCTTTCACCTTGCTGCGCAAGCTTCGACCTCTTCAAGAGCTACGAAGACCGCGGTAAACAATTCAAAGAACAAGTAAGAGAGCTTAAAAACAGCACTTTATAAACACACACCAATAAAAAAATAGTATTATGTCTAAAGAAAGTACACTCACTGCCGAAGTTGAGGACAAAAAAGCTCAACGAAACATTGGCGACCCGGTGATATGGGGGATATACATATCGCTTGTTCTAATCTCTATGGTCGAGAGTTTCAGTGCCTCAAGTCAGATCATTGGCACTGGAGCTGGTATGTACGCACCTATCTTCAAGCACGCAATTTTGCTTTTCGGTGGGTTCTGCGCTCTTCTTGTGTTCTACTTTACCAACTACAAGAATTTCCCTAAGCTCTTCACACTCCTCGCTGCTGTTACCATCTTGGCTCTTATCCTCGCGCCCATCATCGGGCAGGATATCAATGGTGCCAAGCGTGCCATCAACTTGGGATTCTTCTCGGTACAACCGGCCGAAATGGCTAAAGTATCTATTGTGGCTCTCATTGCATGGGTTACAGCATCACACCAACGACGCGAAGATGTATCCAATCGAGGAATTTTCATATGCGCCACATTAGTGCTTTTCTATAGTGCGCTCACATTCTCGCAAGGGCTTACCAACACTTTGCTTCTCATGGGCATTTCGGCCATCATGATGCTTATCAGTGGAGCTAAATTAAAGAAACTCCTTGTCGTATTACTTGTGTATGGCGTTTGTGGAGGTATATTTTTCACTATAAAGAGTTTAAACGATTCTAAGGAAGAAAATCTCAACCTCGACCCTAAAACTGAGGTCGTAGTAGCTGCCGAAGTTGAGGAACTACCCACCGACAATGCTCTCGTGCAATTCCTCACCAAGAACTTCGGTCGTGGTGGTACATGGGTTGCTCGTTTCATTCGCCACTACACACCGCCTCAACTTGTTGACCAAAAAATGAACAGCAAGAACCAGCAGGAAATGTATGCGCGCATGGCGCAGGCCAATAGCAACCGATATGGCATTTTCCCTACTGGGGTCGGACCTGGCAACTCTCGCGAATGTAGTCGCTTGCCTCTTGCCTTCTCCGACTATATCTACTCGATTATCACCGAAGAATTAGGTATCGTAGGCGCACTATTTGTGTTACTCCTTTTTGTGGGACTTGTATTCCGAGCCAAAAGAATTGCGCTCCAATGCTCTTACGCATTCCCTTCTTTCCTTGTCATGGGTATGTCGGTAATGATATCATTGCAAGCTCTTTTCCACATGGCGATCAACACTGGTGTTGTTCCGGTTTCGGGACAGCCATTGCCTCTTGTTTCGATGGGTGGTACTTCTACCCTTATGGTGAGTGTAGCATTCGGTATCATGCTTAGTGTGAGCCGTTATGCTATCCAAAACGCTCACGATAAAGAGCTCAAGAAGGCCGACCACGACAAGTTGCCCGAAAATCTTCGTGCCGAAAACCCTACTCTTTAATAACTTCATAACAATTAATATATGAACAATCCTAAGATTCTGATAAGTGGTGGAGGTACAGGGGGACACATTTTCCCTGCCCTCGCTATTGCGGGCGAAATCAAACGCCGCTACCCTAACGCCGACATTCTTTTTGTTGGTGCCGATAATCGCATGGAAATGGAGAAAGTTCCTGCTGCTGGCTATCGCATCATTGGCCTTCCTGTGAGTGGCTTCGACCGCAAGAATCTATTCAACAATATCAAAGTGCTTTTACGCCTTTTCAAGAGCCTACGCATGGCAAAAAACATCTTGAAAGAATTCCAACCGCAGATTGCTATCGGCGTGGGTGGATATGCAAGTGGCCCTATGCTTAAAGCTGCTCAAAAGAAAGGTATCCCGACTCTTATACAAGAGCAAAACTCTTATGCTGGAGTAACCAATAAGATGTTGGCCAACAATGCTCACGCCATTTGTGTGGCCTATGATGGCATGGAACGCTTCTTCCCTGCACAAAAGATTGTCCTCACAGGAAATCCTGTGCGTAGCAACCTCTTGCAGTGCACTCTTTCTCAAGAAGATGCTAAGGCTCACTATGGACTCGACCCTAAAAAGCGCACTGTGCTAATCATCGGCGGTAGTTTGGGCGCACGCACCATCAACAACAGCATTTCGGCGGGACTTGAACGCATTGCCAACGAGCAAAATCTGCAATTCATTTGGCAAACTGGCAAATTCTATGACGAAGCTTGCAAGAAAGCTCTTGAGCAATCTCCAGCCAATAATGTTAAGCAAATGGCTTTTGTCAACGACATGGATATCGCCTATCGTGCTGCCGACCTTGTAGTATCACGCGCAGGGGCAAGCTCAATTTCCGAACTCCAACTGCTTGGCAAGCCTTGTATTCTTGTGCCTTCGCCTAATGTAGCCGAAGATCACCAAACCAAGAATGCTCTTGCTCTTGTAAATCAAGATGCTGCTATTATGGTTACCGATGCTCAAAGCCAAGAGCAACTCGTTAGCACCATTTTAAGCACTATAAACGACTGCGACAAACTCAATTCGCTTGCTTCTAATGTGTCTAAAATGGCGCTCAACAATGCTGCCGAACACATCGTCGACAAGGTATTTGAAATAATTGATAAAAACTCTTCTTCAAAATGATTAAACAGTATAATTCTATATATTTCGTAGGTGCAGGTGGCATAGGTATGGCTGCGCTCGAACGCTTTTTCCTATCTATGGGTAAGAAAGTGGCTGGTTACGACCGCACTCCTACTGAGCTCACTCGCAACCTCATAGCCGAAGGTGCTGAAATAGTTTTCGACGAAAATGCCGACCTAATTCCTGATTATTGTCGCGACAAAGAAACCACTCTTGTAATCTACACTCCTGCTGTGCCTCAATCGCACGAAGGACTACAATATTTCACCAACAATGGTTTTACCATCATGAAGCGCGCACAAGTGTTGGGACTCATCACAGCAAGTTCTAAGGGACTATGCTTCGCTGGTACACATGGCAAGACCACTACATCAAGCATGGCAGGACACATCTTGCACAATTCAACTGTGGGCTGTAACGCCTTTCTTGGTGGTGTGCTGAAACCTTACAACAGCAACCTTCTGCTATCGCCTGGCACTGAATATTCAGTTATCGAAGCCGACGAGTTTGACCGCTCTTTCCACTGGTTGAAGCCTTATGTTGCTGTTATTACTGCCACCGATCCCGACCACCTCGACATCTATGGCACCGAGGAAGCTTATCTTGAAAGTTTCGCTCACTTCACCGAATTGGTGCGTCCCGATGGACACCTCATCGTTCACACTGGGCTAAAACTTAAGCCACGCCCAGCCGAAGGGGTTACAACATACTCTTATTCTCGCAATGAGGGCGACTTCCATGCCGAAAATATCACAAAAGGCAACGGCGAAATAACTTTCGACTTCGTTCACCCTAAGGGCGTCATCAAGAATGTATCTTTGGGTGTACCTGTCGACATCAACATCGAGAATGCTATAGCATCGATGGCAGCATGCTGGATTGCGGGTGCTACCGACGAAGAACTACGCACCGGAATTGCCACTTATCAAGGCGCAAAACGCCGCTTCGACTTCTGGCTCCGACAAGCCCAAATGCCTGTAGTGATCGATGATTACGCGCATCACCCCGACGAATTGCGCGCATCTATCCTCAGTATTAAGGAGTTATACCCCGAAAGACGCTTGACAGTGATCTTCCAACCACACCTTTATTCGCGTACTCAAGACTTCGCTCCACAATTTGCCGAAGCTCTTTCTATCGCCGACGAAGTGTGGCTCACCGAAATCTACCCTGCTCGCGAGCTTCCTATTCCAGGTGTTACTTCCGAAATCATTCTCAACGACATAAAATGCGATAATAAAAGCATTTGCGAGAAAAAATGCTTGATTGAACGAATAAAAAATCATAACTTTGATGTTTTATTGACTGTGGGTGCTGGCGACATTTGCGACTACCTACCTCAAATATGTGATATCATCCGAGAAAAATGCTAAAAAAGATACTTAACATACTCAAATACATTGCTCTTGTGGCTGCGTGTGTGGGGCTCGTGATTAATTTCATTTGGGCCAATATGCAAGCTGATACAAGGGTGTGTAATGCTGTTGACATCGACATCGAAAATGCCGACACAGTATCTTTTGTCAATCAAGCGATACTCCGAGATATGCTCAACAAAGCTAATCTCAACCCAACAGGAATGAATGTTACCGATATCGACACCGACACTATCGAAAATTTCTTTGCCAACTCTGAATATCTCGAAAGTGCCGAATGCGTGATGATGAAAAACGGCGACATTCACATCTACACTTCACAACTTATTCCTGTTATGAGAGTTTTTGATGGTGGCGAGTCTTTCTATGTCAACAAAGATGGTAAATCAATGAGAGCCACAAGCTCTATTCACACCAATACTCCTATCGTGAGCGGACATTTCAACGACCCTGCCGATGCGCTTATTGTATTGCCTATTGCTAAGTATGTAGAAAGCGAACCTGCATTGAGTGAGCTCGTAACCATGTACACGGTCAAGGACAAAAACAATATTATCATCATTCCTTCCATTCGCGGACATGTTATCAACTTTGGCGATAGCACTAATATCGCTAACAAATTTGCCAAGTTGAAACGCTTCTACAAGGAAGTAATGCCAGTGAAGGGTTGGGACACCTACGACACTATCTCGCTCAAGTGGAACTACCAAGTAGTAGCCAATCGACGCTCTAAGCGCATCAAACCAGTGCTTGTTGTCGACTCTACTTTGGAAAACGAAGCACCGGCTATCGAATCGCTTATCATTCCACAAGAATCGGCACAAAATGAGAAACCCGTTGCAACAGCCAACGCTACTAACAAGCCTGCCGCAAAAACGAGTAAAACCACCAAGAAAGCATCGCCTACCAAAAAAGTAAACAATGCTTTCGCCAAAAAGAAAAAAAGTAATTAGAAAACCTTTACAATACTATTCAAACTAAGAATATGGAAAAGAAACAGTATATCATAGCCATCGAGATTGGTAGTTCTAAGATTGTGGGCGTTATCGCTCAAAAAGAGCTACCCGAAGGAGCCGTTTCTATCAGAGCTATCCAAGAAACAAAAATAAGTGAAAGCGTGCGATATGGCTGCATCAAGAATGTTGAAGAAGTGAAACGCAGCATCAACGAAGTAATCGCAAAACTTAACGCTCAAATTAAAGATGCCGAAGTAACAAGCATCTACCTTAGCCTTGCAGGTCGTTCTATTCGCAACGAGACTGTGCAAGTTAAGAAACAATTCAACATCGAAACTCCTATCACACAAGATATCATCAACGATATTCTTCAAGAAGGTCGCAAGACTTCTAAGGTGGGATTTGATGTGCTCGATGTCGTTCCTCAACGATTCCTTATCGACAATGTAGAAGCAAAGAAGCCTGTGGGCACTTTTGCATCAAATATTTCGGCTACTCTCAACACTATCATTGGTAAGAGTACCCTTAAAGCCAATTTGCAACGCGTCATCGACCCAAATATTAAGGTGAATGGCATCATTCTTTCACCATTGGCAGTAGCAAAGCATGTTCTATCTTATGACGAACGACAACTTGGCTGTATGCTTGTGGACCTTGGTGCCGAAACCACTACAGTGTCTATCTACAAGAACGATGCGCTTATTCACATAGCTACTCTGCCTTTCGGTGGTCGCAACATCACTCGCGACATAATGAGCCTCAATGTTCTTGAAGAAAAGGCCGAAAACTTGAAAACAAGCGCAGGCAATGCTATGCCTCCAAGCGAAAGCCTCGACCAATCGGCACAAATCGATGGTATCATGGTACAAGACATCTCTAAACTTGTTGTGGCACGCAGTGGCGAAATTATTGCCAACATCAACGAGCAATTCAAGTTTGCCAACATCAATCCAGAAGATTTGGCTCATGGTATCATCCTCATCGGTGGTAGCGCTAAACTCAATGGATTCCGCGAACTACTCGAAAAGAGTTGCCATCCAAAGGTAAAATTCGGTTCTTACCCTAAACATGTCAACATTTTGGCAAAGAAGGGACAAGATTCCGACCTATATATTCAAGCTGTTTCATTGGCTGCCGAAGCTGCCGAACGCATCGAGCCTGACATGTCTTGCATCACCCGCATCGCAAAACCTGTTGAGCCTGAGCAAGAGCCAGAACCAGAAAATGTGGACACTAAGCCTGAAGTCGAAACTCCTAAAACACCTTCAAAGCCTGAGGAAGACAAAGATGGACGCAAGAAGCAAGGTTTGAATATTTTATCTTCGTTGAAAAAACTTTTCACCGAAAATAATACCGAAGAAGACGAAGATGGTAGTTACGATTAACCTCGTTTTCTACTATTTATCAAAAAATGTTGCGTAATTAATTCTCTATTAACCATATTTCTGAGTAATTTTGCACTCGATTTGGTTCCGATAGAATTGTAAAGCGACGAAAGGACTAAATTCAATACAATTTACGACTATGCAAGGATTCAACGATATAGAAAATGTGCCAGAAGATGTTATCAACAACCCTGGCTTTAGCGACGACAACGAAATAGAAAAAATCATCAAAGTGATTGGCGTTGGTGGTGGCGGTAACAACGCTATCAACCACATGTATGCTCAAAACATCAAGGGCGTATCATTTGTGGTGTGCAATACCGACCGTCAAGCTCTTAATGGTTCTCAAGTGCCTAGCAAGGTACTTATTGGCCCTAACACTACTCATGGTCTTGGCGCAGGCAACAAGCCTGAGGTAGCAAAGGCTGCTGCCGAAGAAAGTGCCGAAGAAATCGCAAAACTTTTCCAAGACGACACTAAGATGGTGTTCATCACTGCCGGTATGGGTGGTGGTACTGGTACTGGTGCGGCTCCTGTGGTAGCACGCATTGCTCGCGAGCACAACATTCTCACCGTGGGCATCGTTACCATTCCTTTCCTTTTCGAAGGCGAAAAGAAAATCATCAAGGCGCTCAATGGTGCCGAAGAAATGAGCAAATATGTCGATGCGCTTCTTGTTATCAACAACGAGCGACTCACTGAAATATATGGCGAACTCGATTTCCTTGAAGGTTTCGGTAAGGCCGACGACACTCTGTCAACTGCAGCACGCAGTATTTCCGAAATCATCACTACTCAAGGTAAAATCAACCTCGACTTCAACGATGTGCGCACCACTCTATTAGACGGTGGCGTGGCTATCATCAGTTCGGGTTACGGCGAAGGCGAACGACGCATGACTAAGGCTATCGAAGAAGCTCTTAAGTCGCCTCTTTTGCGCAACCGCGATGTATATGGTTCTAAGCGAATCCTTGTCAACATCTACTTCTCTACTAAGGCTGAACATCGCTTTGTAATGAGCGAAGTAGACGAAATGCGCGAATTCATGTGTAAGTTCACTCATGGTATCGATGTTATATGGGGTGTAGCTACCGACGACACTCTTGGCAACAAGGTTAAGGTTACTATCCTTGCTTCGGGATTCAATGTATCGCTCACCGAAGAAGTGGAATCAAAGCAACCTCAAACTACTAAGCCTAAAACATTCTCGGCTCCAGCTAAACCAAGCGAACCAGACCCAGAAAAAGACCAAGACCGTATCTTCGAAATCTATGGTCCTGAAGCTTTGCAAAACACTGCTCGTGCTAAGTACATGGTGCTTTCACTCGACGAATACGACAACGACGAAGTGGTCGATATGATCGAGCGCACTCCTACTTTCCGTCGCGACTCTAAATTCAAAGACAGCGTGAAGGAGATCATCAACGCACCTCAAAAGCAAGAAGATGCTGCCGAGCCTCAGATTGAGCAAAAACAAGTCAAAAAGACTATCAATTTTGCCGATTAAACAGCGACAACACTTAATTACACGAATTATAACTCAGTTGAATATGGATTTATTTGAAATTATCAACGAAGACATAAAGAAGGCTATGCTTGCTCGCGAACAAGTGCGCTTGCAAACTCTTCGAGGCATCAAGAAGGAATTTCTTGAAGCTAAAACAGCCAAAGGTAGCGATGGCACTCTTACCGACGATGCTGCTATCAAGATTCTTACCAAGATGGTAAAGCAACGCAAAGAATCGGCCGACATCTACACTTCGCAAGCTCGCCAAGACCTTGCCGACGCCGAATTGCTTGAAGCCGCTATCATCGAAGAATATCTACCTAAGCAACTTAGCGACGAAGAACTTTCGGCAGCTATTGCCGACATCATCGCACAAGTAGGTGCTACTTCACCTAAAGATATGGGCAAGGTGATGGGTGTTGCGTCTAAGCAACTTGCTGGCAAGGCTGAAGGTCGCGCTATCTCAGCCAAAGTGAAAGAACTATTGAATAATTAATCAAAAACATATATAAGAAAATGTTAACTCTATCTGTTATTAAAGAGAATCCCGAAGCGGTTATCGAACGCTTGGCGGTGAAACATTTTGATGCGCGCGCTCACATCGAACGCATCATCGAACTCGACAAAGTGCGTCGCAATCGTCAACAAGCACGCGACAATCAAGCTGCCGAACTTAACAAGATGGCTGCTGCTATCGGTGCTTTGATGAAACAAGGCAAGAAAGAAGAAGCCGAAGAAGCTAAGGCTAAGGTGGCTGAACTTAAAGAAAACAATAAGGCTATTGACGAAGAATTGAAGGTAGCCGAAGACGAAATCACAAGCATTCTTCTCAACATTCCTAACATGCCTTGCGACATGGTTCCTCTTGGCAAAACTGCCGAAGACAATGTCGTTGAAAAAGAAGGTGGTCCTATGCCAGAACTAGCTGAAGATGCTCTTCCTCATTGGGATTTGGCTAAGAAATACAACATCATCGATTTCGACCTTGGTGTAAAAATCACTGGTGCTGGTTTCCCTGTTTACATCGGAAAGGGCGCACGCCTTCAACGCGCTCTTATCCAATTCTTCCTTGACGAAGCAAGCGAAGCTGGATATGTTGAAGTACAACCTCCTTATGTAGTGAACGAAGCTTCAGGTTATGGTACAGGCCAACTTCCTGACAAAGAAGGTCAAATGTATCACTGTGGTCTTGACAACCTTTACCTTATCCCTACTGCCGAAGTTCCTGTAACTAACATCTATCGCGATGTTATCTTCGACCAAAAGGATCTTCCTAAGAAGAATTGTGCTTACTCAGCATGTTTCCGTCGCGAAGCTGGTTCTTACGGTAAGGATGTACGCGGTCTTAACCGTCTACACCAATTCGACAAGGTAGAAATCGTTCGCATCGAAAAGCCTGAATGCTCTTACGCTGCTCTTGAAGAAATGAAGGATCATGTTCAAGGTCTTCTTGAAAAGCTTGAACTTCCTTGGCACATTCTTCGCTTGTGCGGTGGTGATATGAGCTTCACATCTGCTATCACTTTCGACTTTGAAGTATGGTCAGGTGCTCAAAAGCGTTGGTTGGAAGTTAGCTCGGTATCAAACTTCGAAAGCTATCAAGCTAATCGTTTGAAGTGTCGCTACCGTGGCGACGACAAGAAGACAGTGCTTTGCCACACTCTTAATGGCTCGGCTCTTGCTCTTCCTCGCATCATGGCTGCTCTTCTTGAAAACAACCAAACGCCTGAAGGAATTCGCGTTCCTAAGATACTTCAAAAGTACACTGGTTTCGATATTATCGACTAATATTTCACAATCGATATTTATTCTCAAAGCTCCGCTACTCATTGTTGGTAGTGGAGCTTTTCTTTTTTTACATTTTTTATACCTATTTCTTGACTTTAATTCGTATTTTTGTCATCAAACTAATATTTTCAACTCCAACACATAAACTTTCGTCAAAGTAGGCGCGTTGAAACATTAAAAACCACCTTTTTAATATGAAACGACTCATTTTCTCACTCGTTACAATGATAATGGCATTCGGCGTTTCCATTGCCAACGACAATAAATATGCGCAAGCCACATTCCCCGAAAAAACTTACGATTTCGGCATCATCAAGGAAGAGAATGGACCTGTAAATACCACTTTCGAAGTAGTAAACACAGGTAACAAACCTCTACTCATCATCGATGTGGCTGTGTCATGTGGTTGCACTACTCGCGAATTTACCAAACGCCCCATCGCTCCAGGCAAATCGGGCAAAATCAAAGTATACTACAACCCTGCAGGACGACCAGGCGCTTTCAAGAAGGACATTAAAGTGCGCACCAACGGACGCGAACGACGCACAACACTCTACATTGAAGGCACAACCATCCCTGCACCCGAAAAATAACATCAAGCATCAGCAGTTATGACTCGCGTATTGTTTACCATAGTGCTCATCTTGGCAACTCTTTTGGCGCAAGCTCAAAGTTCGGCAACTTGGCTCACCACTACCCACCACTTCGGCTCTTTCAGCGAAGAGGCGGGCAAGATGTCCTATGTGTTCAATATGGTCAACACTACCGATAGCAATATGCGCATCACCAATGTGCGTGCTACTTGTGGCTGCACAGCCACACAATACACCACCAAATCGATTGCCCCTGGCGACACGGCTTCGGTAACTGTAACCTACAACCCTGTAGGCCGACCTGGACAATTCGAGAAAGACATTTATGTCTACACTAATGCTTCGCCTCACAAATGCACTCTCACCATCAAAGGCAATGTAATAGCTTCACCAAGCACCATTCAAGCACAATACCCTGAGAGTGTGGGCGCGCTCCGTCTCAACCGCCGCATCGTTCCTTTTGGCGATATTACCAAGGGACGCACGCGCACGCAATTCATCAATGTATACAACTCAAGCCACGACTCTTTGCGTGCTGAATTCTCTCATGTTCCCGAGCTCATCAAAGTGGATATGATACCACCAGTCGCATCACCTGGCTCAACTGCCACCATTACTATAACCTACAACTCCGACAAGGATAAGAATTGGGGACTTTCGCAACACAATTTCACCATCGAAGCCATTCCTGTGTTGCACACCACTGCTGCAGTGGCTGGCATTGCCGACATCGACATCACAGCGTTCATCAACGAGAACTTCGGCACTCTCACTCAAGAGCAACGCCAAAATGCTCCTGTGGCTAAAGTTTCTACCGACAGAATAAACCTTGGCGCAATATCGGCTACCGATTCTATTGCTACGGCAACATTTGAAATCTCCAACAACGGTAAATCGCCGCTTATCATTCGCCGCATCTACACACTCGCTAAGGGTATCTCTGTTTCATGCAAAAAGACGAAAATCAAACCCGGAAAATCGGCTAAAGTGAGCGTAACTGCCAACGCAGCTCAATTTTCCAACATCATAAACGAGAAACTGCTCATCATCACCAACGACCCCACCACGCCTCAACAATCGGTGCGCATCGTTGGAACAATTAATAACTAACAAAAAAACTAAAAACATCTCATATATGGAACATCCTGAAAACGACGAAAAATATCTCGGACTAACTGTCAACGAGGGCGTTGCACAACCGCCAATCGTTAACCCATATCTCAAGCGTAAACGCCGTCGCACACTTCTTAGCGCTGCCGAATATGTTGAGGGTATTCTTAAAGGAAACCTAAGCATTCTAAGCCAAGCAGTTACTCTTGTCGAAAGCCACAATCCTGAACATCAGGCTGTGGCTCAAGAAGTCATCGAGAAGTGTCTGCCTTATTCGGGCAACTCTCGACGCATTGGTATCACTGGTGTACCTGGAGCTGGTAAAAGTACATCTATTGATGTATTCGGGCTACATGTACTTAAAAATGGTGGCAAACTCGCGGTTCTTGCCATCGACCCAAGTAGCGAACGCTCTAAAGGTAGTATCCTCGGCGACAAGACTCGCATGGAGAAACTAACCCTTCACCCCGACGCATTCATTCGTCCTAGCCCATCGGCTGGCTCACTCGGTGGTGTTGCACGCAAAACTCGTGAAAGCATTATTCTTTGTGAAGCGGCAGGCTACAACAATATCATCGTTGAAACTGTAGGTGTGGGACAAAGCGAAACTGCTGCTCACTCTATGGTCGACTTTTTCTTGCTCATTCAGCTTGCTGGTACGGGCGACGAGTTGCAAGGTATCAAGCGTGGTATTATGGAAATGGCCGATGGTATCGTTATCAACAAAGCCGATGGAGACAACATCGATCGTGCAAAACTTGCTCAAACTCAGTTCCGCAACGCGCTACACTTGTTCCCTCTTCCTCCAAGTGGATGGACACCTGAAGTGCTAACCTACTCTGGCTACTACGAAATTGGTATTCCTGAGGTGTGGGATATGATTGACCGATACTTTGAATTTGTAAAGGCCAACGGCTATTTCGAACAAAAACGACGCGAACAAGACAAGTATTGGATGATTGAAACTATCAACGAGCGTCTACAAGCAAGTTTCTACAACGATCCCGAAATCGAAGACTTGCTCATCAGCAAAGAAAATCTTGTTTTGAGCAACAAGCAAAGTTCTTTCGTGGCAGCACACGACATTCTTAATCGCTACTTCGAAAAACTACGCCAATCATAACAAAACAATACATCAACTCACATTCACCATTCTTCTATTCACCGAAGAATGGTGTTTTTTTATGCCCATTCACCGCCATTCCCTTAAAAATCAGCGCAACACTACCATATATCGGAAAATTTATTGTACCTTTGCACCTTATAATAATATAAAAAGTATCAATCACTTATGAATTTAGGCTTTTTCAAATTTCAACCATACTTGAAATCGGTGCTTTGGGGTGGCGAGAGAATCGCTAAATACAAGGGCATCGTAACCGACCAGAAACAGATAGGCGAAAGCTGGGAAATATCTGGAGTTACTGGTCGTGAATCTGTGGTGTGCGAAGGAGCCGACTTAGGATTGACTATCGTAGAGCTTATAAGAAAGTACAAAGGCGCACTCGTTGGCGAACCTATCTACGCTAAATATGGCGACACTTTCCCTATTCTTGTTAAGTTCCTCGATGCGAGAGAAGACCTTTCATTGCAAGTACACCCTAACGATACTATTGCAAAGAATCGCCACAACTGCCTCGGTAAAACCGAAATGTGGTACATCATCGACACTCTCGAAAACAGCAAGATTAACATTGGTTTCTCTCAACCTATCTCTCCAAAGGAATATGAGATGCGTGTTGCCAACAACACCATTATGGATGTTGTTACTTGCCACAATTCTCGTCCAGGCGATATGATTTACATTCCTGCTGGTCGCATTCACAGCCTTGGAGCAGGTAACTTAGTTGCTGAGGTTCAAACCACTTGCGACATCACTTATCGCGTTTACGACTTTAACCGTCGCGATGCGCAAGGTAACACACGCGAACTTCACACCGAACTCGCTAAAACTGCTATAGACTACACTGTTCTCGACAGCTATGTCACTACTTGCAATTCTGACAATGTATGTGAAACCAAGCTTGTTGAATGTGATGGTTTCAACTCAAGCCGTATCATTGTAGACGGAGAACACGACATTCTTTCGCCTGATGCTCAATCTTTCCGCATCATTATGTGTTTGAAAGGCAATGTTGAAATTAACGATGATAAAGGCAATAACACTACCTTGCGACAAGGCGAAACAGTACTTGTGCCTGCATGCACGGCAAAACTTCAGATCAAAGGCAACGCCGAGCTAATTTCCACTACAGCTCTTTAAATTATAACAAATAAAAAACAAGTCGATGCATTCGTAAAAGCTTTAAAAGATGTTGATAGCGAAAAACTCTTGCTTTCTACTAAGCTTGTAAAGAATAATGAAATATCTGTGGATTCTATCTTCAATACTCTTGTTGGAACCCCAGCTAATATGGCAAATCCAACAAAAGAAACAATTGATAGCATTGCATTGATCACTTTGACAAACTATTTTGTTGAGAACCCAACACCTACACCAAAAGCTTACGAATTCAAGGAAAGTGATGACCAATGGTATATTCTTTTGTCTGATGATAGTGAATATTTTTTAAAAGCCATCAAGTGTAATGACGGCGAGTATGATTACCGATATTCTAAGATAGAAAGTGATTTTGTTCCAACTGGCAACAAATCTAAGAGCGACACTAAAGAATAACATCAATCCTAAAATAAAAATATATAAACGAAAATCCCCAACTTTATGGAAATCATAAGTTGGGGATTTTATTTGTTACAAACTAACCTTTCGTTGATTTTCTATTTCTTCAGAAGTCGGACTTTAAAATTTACTCGCCCTTCACAAGATACTTTTCGTGTATTTGTCGACACCAATACACCACAGGTGTGTCAAGCAAACTCGTAACGATATATATACCATAGCTACTCACAAAGATACTCCACAGCACATCAATCGAGTACATGCCATAAAATGCGCCAAAAGTATATAACAATGTGTTAAATAGCTGAGAAATCAGCGTAGAACCATTATTTCTTATCCACAATCCACTGCGGGCATCTCCAAAGCGCTTCTTGCACCAATCCCACCATTTGTGGTACAACCACACATCGGTAAGTTGCGACACAAGATACACCAATAGCGACACGCACACCACCCGTGGAGTTACGGCAAATATCGTTTCGAATGCGCCTCGAGCCCAATCGTTTGCACTTGGTATATATAATAGCCATAATTGAGAAAGCACTACAAACAGCACCGAACATGCCGAACCTATTACCACAGCCCTATTGGCATCTTTCTTGCTATGATTTTCGCTCAACACATCGGTGATAAGGAATGTGCTCGCAAACAACACATTACCAAGTGTCATCTCTATGCCGAATGCATTCACAAGCAACAACACCTCAATATTAGCAAGTATCGTAACAAGTACATTCATGGCAATAAGACCTGTTTTACCAAATATTCGATAAAACAGCATCACACTGCCATATATAAGCACAAATGATAATATCAGCAACGCCTCATTCATCTCTATTTCATTTATTATGCTCCCACCCCAAAATCGGTATTATGAAGCAATATATCTACTCGTAGGTTATCTTTATATTTTGGATATACTTCCTTTATAAACAACTCTCGCACTGCAAGATCAGGCTTTAATGGTGCTGAGTTCTCAACCATGATATTTACGCACACTCGACTGAAATAGCGCAAGCCAGTCTCTACATCGGCTATCATCGACTCTACCGTTTGCTCAGGCAAGCCAAATAGCAAACAACATTCATCAAATCCTTCACTCAATCGCTCTGGAGATGTTTCCCTTATGCCTTTAAGCATCACGCGCTCACGATAATCGGCATCAAATGTTTCAACGCCTGTTTTTATCTTCAACGCAACGCCGATTTTAGCAAATCGCTCTCGCAATGCTGGCACATAGTGGCGATATAGCCAATGACACTCAAAATGCACCGTACCGATAGCCTTTGTCGCACACACCTCCTCAACAAGGCGCAATGTACTGTCTTCGAGTTCGCAAAACGAGCCTGAGTTGATTACTTCAAGCACCCCATACTCGCCCGTAACGCTATCCAACGCCTGCTTGTTTATCTGTAGATTTTCGGTCTCATTTGCCGACGCATCATCATGATAATCACAAAAGGCACAGCGCTTATATCGACAGCCACGACCACGCAAAAGCACTATTTCACGAGGATTCTTATCCTTAATTACCGAATATCGCTGCATTTCAAGCACGCCTATCACTTATTCTCTTCGTCGAGATTTCCTTCGTAGATGAATTGGTCGTCATCGTCATAGAACTCTTCTTCGTCGTCCCATTCTTCATCCCATTCTTCCTCTTCTTCTACTGGAATATCGCTCACATCAAAGATAAATTCGTCTTCTTCCTTCACTCTGCGCTTAGCATCAAGGTCGCGATGAGTAATCTTTGTTGGGATACGGTTGTTTTCGTCATTAATTGCACGCCATAGAGCATCTTTTAGCTCCACCAATCCCATATTTGCTACCGACGAAATGAACACGCATTCCACACCTTCTGGCACTTCATTACGCATTTCGTCCATTAGCTCATCGTCGAGCATATCGCACTTAGTGATCGCAAGCACACGAGGCTTGTCCACCAAGTCAGGATTGAATTGTTGCAATTCGTTGCACAATATGCTATATTCTTTCTTTATGTCATCAGTATCGGCTGGAACCATGAACAACAACACAGCATTGCGTTCAATGTGGCGCAAGAAGCGCAATCCAAGACCACGACCTTCGCTCGCGCCTTCGATAATACCTGGAATATCGGCCATCACAAAAGATTGATTGTTGCGATAGCTCACGATACCAAGATTAGGCTCAAGTGTTGTAAACGGATAGTTTGCAATCTTAGGTTTTGCTGCCGAAATCGACGACAACAAAGTAGATTTACCTGCATTAGGAAATCCCACAAGGCCCACATCAGCCAGCAATTTCAACTCAAGAATAATAGTCTTCTCGATTGCTGGCTCACCTGGCTGTGCATAACGAGGGGTGCGATTGGTTGCTGTTGCGAAATGGCAGTTGCCAAGACCACCCTTTCCGCCTTTCAACAACTTCACTACTTCGCCGTCTTCGGTAACATCACACAAGAACTTTCCAGTTTCAGCATCATATACAGCAGTTCCGCATGGCACTTCAATAGTGCGATCCTCGCCGTCCTTACCAAAACTGCGATTTCGTCCACCCGATTCACCATTTGTAGCGAACACATGGCGTTGGAATTTCAAGTGGAGCAATGTCCACAAATTACGATTTGCTTTCAAGAAAATATGTCCACCACGACCGCCGTCGCCACCATCAGGACCTCCCTTTGGTACATACTTCGCTCTGCGGTAATGTCTCGACCCTGCACCGCCCTTTCCCGAGCGACACATTATCTTTACATAGTCGATAAAATTTGATTCTGCCATATATATTAATTTTTATGACGACAAAGTTACGGATAAATTGCCAATTTGCCCTAACTTCTGCCTTTTTTTGTGCATCTTACAAGAAAATCTAATGTTAATTAGCTATATTTGTAGAATAATTGTTTTATGTGTGGGACAAGTGCTTATAACTTCACTAAATTTTTACGCTTATGAAATTCTGGATTAGAATCAATGGTTTACAAGAAGGTCCGATGGAAATCGACCAAATGAAACAGTATAATATCACTCCTACAACATTCGTTTGGTGTGCAGGAATGAAGGACTGGGCTTACGCAAGAGATGTGGAAGACCTTAAAGAGGTGCTCGCTCAATGTGCAAGCGAAAACGCTCCTTCGGCTCCAGCGAGCGAAACCAACGAGGTGGTTGCTGATGTTGCCGACAGCCAAGCTGAAGCCAACAGCGACAACAACACCATTGACGAAGTGGAAGATACTGTTGAAGTTGAGACTGAACAGATTGAAGAAGCAACCGAAGTTGAAGATCTTAAACCTACTATTGAAAGCACCCCTGCTGCAGAGGAAGAAGAAGTTGCTACTCAAGAAGTAGCATCAGCCGAACCTGTTGTTCAACCAGTTGTTGAGCCTCAACACACTGCACCTGTAATTGAAAGCAAGAGCGATGACATTCCCCCTTGTCCTTCTACCAACCTTATATGGGCTATCCTTGCCACAGTTTTCTGTTGCCAAGTTACTGGTATCATTGCCATTGTGTTTGCAGCACAAGTAACAACTAAATATAGAGAAGGTGATTACGACACAGCTAAGAAATATAGCAACTGGTCGGCTTGGTTGGTTATTGCAAGTATTATCCTATCAATACTTTGGGCATCGTTCGCTTTCCCATTTATGTTGATTAGCGAAATGATGTAACAATTTATTTCTTAATAAATCGTCCGAACACATATCCAAGCGCATCGGCTTGAATTTTCGATTTCATAAGCCAATTAAGCAACAAATATAGGCCACCCGACACCCCAAGTTGGGTGGCTAATAGTATCCACGCATTCGAAATTACCCACGACAACATCACACTTGGAGCAAGCGCCACTACCGAAAGCGCCACATAAGGCAACGAATCCTTAACCAATGTCCAACGGCTGAATTCTGTAACTTTACCCACAAGATACAACGCATAGAAATAGTACACTATACCCGCAAACACCTGACCTGCAACAAGCCATGTAACGCCCAATGGTATAGTAACTACGATAGCTATCACGGTCGACACATCTTTCACTATTTCCGAGTACACATACTTGCGCGATGCGCCACACGATATGATATAATTGTTATATTGCGATGTTATCACAGTAAAGATTCCACGCACCACAAGTAGTTGGAACATCAATATCGCCGAATCCCATTTTGTACCGAAAAAAATATGAAAAATTTGAGTGGAACTCACTAATAATAAGCCCATTACGAAGAATGTAACATAGCATGTGAAGCGGTTAATTTTGGTGAGCATGCGCGCGAATTCGCGTTTTTCGTCCTGTTTTGCGCTTAAAATGGGTAAAAACGAAGCCGTAAACACCTGAGACAGAGACATAACGCCCATTTTGCTCCACTTGTCGGCCTGACTGTAATTACCCAGCTGAACGAGGTTGTAATGAGCCCCTATGATGAACGAATAGATGTTCATAAAAATGGTGTTCAGGAACGAACTTGCCATCACTCCTGCACCCACACTGAATATCGAACGCAACGATTCTATGCTAAACTCCATGCGTGGCACCCACGACGATGTGAGCCACAACACTGCCGATTTCACTGTAGCAAGCACTATCGACTGCCACACAATAGCCCATGCGCCCCAACCAGCCAGCGCAAGCCATATTCCCACAATGCCACTCACCACCAAGCCTATCACATTGCTCACAGCAATCATTTTCACAGTCATCTGCTTCATCAAGCGATTCATCTGCACTATTGCCGTAGCATTGATGATGAATGTAACAAACATCACGCGTGCCAATGGTATGAGTTGTCCCTCGGCATGAAATATCGAGTCAATCCAAGGAGCACACAGCCACAACACAGCATAAAGCATAACACTCATGCCCAAATTAAACCAAAACACTGTGCTATAATCGGTTTCGGTAGGATTTTTGCGCTGTATCAAGGCTGTAGAGAAGCCACTATCTACAAATAGCGAAGCGAACGCCTGAAACACCAATATAGCGCCCACAAGACCAAATTCGGCCTTCGACACCACATTAGCAAGCACTATACCCGTAACGGCATATAGCACCTGCGACGAGAACTTATCTATCGTATTCCACTTCAAAGTCCTCGCAGTTTTCAGTTTCAATCCTATCTCCTCTTCTTGATTTTTCATATTCACTTGCAAAAATAGCAAGAATTAGTCAATATCAACTACTCTAACTGCCGAAATCAAAAAAAACGGCACATTATCACTACGATAACTATGCCGTTTCTATCATTATTATGTATTATCTAATCAATCTTCGAGAGCTTGAGCTATGTCGCCGATGATGTCTTCCACATTTTCAATACCCACCGATAGGCGAATCAAGTCAGGAGCCACACCAGCTTCCATTAGTTGTTCGTCGCTCATTTGACGGTGAGTGTGACTTGCTGGGTGAAGCACACACGAACGAGCATCGGCCACATGGGTTACAATACAAATCAAGTTCAACTTATCCATGAATCGGATAGCATCCTCACGAGTACCCTTCAATCCGAATGCAATCACACCACACGAACCATTAGGAAGATACTTCTTTCCAAGTTCGTAGTAAGGGCTATCAGGCAATCCACTATACTTTACCCAAGCCACCTTTTCGTTCTTGCTCAAGTATTCAGCCACAGCTTGCGCATTTTCGCAATGGCGCTTCATACGCAAGTGAAGAGTTTCCAAACCAAGATTCAACAAGAATGAGTTCATAGGCGACTGTATCGAGCCAAGGTCACGCATCAACTGAGCAGTAGCCTTAGTGATATAAGCCATCTTGCCGAAGCGATCGGTATAAGTCAAGCCATGATAAGACTCATCAGGAGTACAAAGACCAAGGAACTTGTCGGCATGCGCTTGCCAGTCGAAGTTGCCACTATCCACGATAGCGCCACCCACTGCAGTAGCGTGTCCGTCCATATATTTTGTAGTAGAATGTGTTACGATATCAGCACCCCATTCAAAAGGACGACAGTTGATTGGTGTTGCAAAAGTGTTGTCGATAATCAATGGCACACCATTCTTGTGAGCCACGCGAGCAAATTTCTCAATATCAAGCACTTCACAACCAGGGTTAGAGATAGTTTCGCCAAACAAACACTTTGTATTTGGTCGGAACGCCTTTTGCAATTCCTCTTCGCTTGCATTTTGGTCAACGAAAGTCATCTCGATACCAAGTTTCTTCATCGTTACGCTGAACAAGTTGTAAGTACCACCATAGATAGCAGTCGAACACACAAAGTGGTCGCCAGCTTCGCAGATATTGAACACTGCATAGAAATTAGCAGCTTGTCCCGACGATGTGAGCATACCAGCCACACCACCTTCAAGCGCTGCTATCTTAGCAGCCACAGCATCGTTGGTAGGATTTTGAAGGCGGGTATAGAAATATCCGCTGTCTTCGAGGTCAAACAAGCGCGCCATTTGGTCGCTATTATCATATTTGAATGTTGTACTTTGGAAAATAGGCAACACGCGAGGCTCACCCTTAGTAGGTTTCCAGCCTTCTTGCACGCAAATAGTTTCGGGTTTAAGATTCTTAGCCATATATATATGTTTTATATTAGGTTTATCACGATAATTTACATATTTCAATCGCAAAATTAATAAAAATACTCATTCTTTTCGACTCCCTTAACTGAAAAGATGTAATTTTGTATGAATTTCCATTTTCATAACGATGACACAACAACACAACGCGCCTTCATTGGGCTACCACATATTAGCCATTATCACCATTTTTGTGTGGGGCACCACATTTGCCTCTACAAAGGTGTTGCTTCAACACGACCTCACACCATCCGAGATTATGCTCTACCGTTTTGGCATTGCATACGCGTTGTCGTGGTTTTGCTCGCGAAAACTTTTCGCCAACTCCCTCGCCGACGAATTTTTCCTTGCCATTGCAGGATTCACTGGTGGAACCATATATTTCCTTGCCGAAAACACAGCCCTGCAATACACCATCACATCCAATGTAGCACTCATAGTGTGTAGCACGCCTATACTCACTGTACTGCTTGCCATCTTGTGCATCAAGGCCGAGCGCATCACGGGCAAACTCATTGCTGGTTCGCTCATTGCACTCGCTGGGATGGGACTTGTTATCCTTAACGGGAAAATCCTGAAATTCAACCCATTGGGCGACACACTCGCATTCATTGCCGCACTATCATGGGCTATTTATAGCGTGGTTTTGCGCCGATTCGACGGCCGATATAGCATGTGGTTTGTAACACGCAAGATATTCTTCTATGGCATCATCACCATGTTGCCAGTGATACTATTCGACGACGAGCCACTTCACCTCGAAGCATTCGCCCACCCAGCCGTATCGCTCAACATGCTTTTCCTTGGCATCATAGCCTCTATGATATGTTTCTATTCGTGGAATGTAGTACTTGAGAAACTCGGCACCATTCGTGCATCCAATTACCTCTATTCACAACCCATCGTGTCGCTCGTGTGTTCGGTAGCCATTCTTCACGAACCGCTCACCATCATAGCCATAGTAGGCACACTATTCATCCTTTTCGGCATATATGTGGCACAAAACGGGCTACCCCCTTGGCGAAAGTCCTAATCACAACACAGCCACCACACCTGCCACTATCATTCCCACGCAAGCCATCAGTTTCACACCCGTTCCCACGATAAATGCCAAGAACGAGCCCACAGCTGCGCGCATAGCTTCTTGCGACGACTTATTACTTATCAACTTTTCGGCTATCAGCGCGCCCACAAACGCACCAACCACAGGTCCCAACACAGGCATAGGAATAAAAAATCCCGCAATCATTCCCACGAGCGAGCCCCAGCCACCTGCTGTACTGCCACCGAAACGGCGTGTCATCATCGGAGTGAGCAGAAAGTCGATCACACTCACTACCACCATTACCACAGCCCACACCACCAACTCAGCAGTCGAAAACACCACATACCCACTCCAATGCAAAAGCCACATTGCCAAATAAGTAAGCGGTGGGCCAGGCAACACTGGCAACACACAACCTGCCACGCCGAGCAAGGCACACACAACCGATAATATCAATAAAGTTACTTCCATAATTCCAAATCTTAATTTACTATTTAATTTTCGTGCCGTAAAGTTAATGATTTTTTTATTAGCTCAAAATTCCCGAAAGGTGTTTTGGGGTTTATAGACATAATGATAGTTTTTGGGACACAAGAACAAAAGGACATATTTTTAAAAGGACAGAAGAACTTGAAAAATCTTCATTTTAGATGCTTTTTAGAGCAAAAAAGGGTCAAAAACTGCATTTGCGTACTTTTTGCGTACTATTTTTCTTGGAAAACGGGTAAAAACGATGCTATTTTTGCATCAAAACAAAATCAAATGATTATGAAAGGTTATATTTTAGCATCTATTTTTATTGCGTGTAGCTCATTGGTGATGTCAGCTCAAAGCGTAGATAGCGTTAATCAATCGTCAAAAACTTCCGAACAATTCCAAAAGGAATTAAAAGAGTTTGTCGATAAGACACAAGAATATATGCTGGAACAAGAACGATTGAAGAATGTAATTATTCCTGTGGACTCGACACATCAGCTGAGTAAAGATCAGAAAAAACTATTGAAATATGCTAAGAATCTTGGCAAGGCACGAAAAAATAAGATAAAATTGCCCATAGAGGTGAATCGTTTATTAGGAGATACGATAAGTAATGAATGCTATCAATCTGAAATGATAGTTGAAAATGGGCTTTTCTTGACTAATCCAGATTTTGTAGCGGAACTTATTGTGCCAATGCAATTTGTTAATGATAAAGGAACTCTAAGGTCTGACCTATGCTTGGCTTTGGACAAGGAAGGTAATTATTATAGATTTGTTCAAACTTATTTTGGATTGGCTAACGATAGTATTGAGAAGAGACTATTATTTGAATCAAATATTATTGGATTATTATTTGGCAGTAAGTTATTAGAAAACAATACTATAATAGCAGAATATAAGATAAAAGAAAATGCGATAGATATTATTGAGTTTCCAAAGTCAAAAGGAATAGATTATCTAAGGAGAATCTCAACTCGTCGTACACCTAAAATTATACTTAAGTCAACTGAAAGAAGCGAAGACGTACTTAATCGAGGAGTTTGGAGACATCCAATCACATTGCCATCAGGATATATCGAACCTGAATATGTCGATAAGAATTGGCGTTAATAGTTAAAATCAAGAAAAATGGTCTATAAAGTGTAATTGCGTACTTTTTGCGTACTATTTTTCTTGGGAAAGGGGTAAAAACGATGCTATTTTTGCATCAAAACAAAATCAAATGATTATGAAAGGTTATATTTTAGCATCTATTTTTATTGCGTGTAGCTCATTGGTGATGTCAGCTCAAAGCGTAGATAGCGTTGATCAATCGTCAAAAACTTCCGAACAATTCCAAAAGGAATTAAAAGAGTTTGTCGATAAGACACAAGAATATATGCTGGAACAAGAACGATTGAGGTATATTGACTCAACGCATCAGTTATGTAAAGAGCAGAAGCAACTGGAAATGTTGGTTAATAAGACTTGGTGTGAAATAGATTCTACTAAAGGTGCAAAATTAAATTCTGAATTATGTTTTGATAAAGAGGGTTTTGTGCTGTGTTTTACGCTTGAGGATAATGCAAAACAAGTGGCGCCTGAATGGGAATTATGTAAATTCAATATCTCAGACGATAATATTACAATAACACAAAATGAAAATAAGACCGAAGATTACAATCTCGTAAAGTTATCAGACGACACTCTTGTTTTAAGCTCAAAAGGGGTTGAAAAAAGCATTCGAATGTTTAAAACACAAAGCTCCTTGGATAACGAATTGCCATCAAGCCCCAATAATACAACATTTGATTACCTCAATGCTAAACAGTGGCAAATAGTTAAACAGCCCAAATATCTCACAAAATGGCATCGCTGGTATTTTGCAGAGAACAAATGGTTTTTGGTTGATTTTAGATACAACAAAAATAAAGATAAATGGGAAACTATAGTTGAAATAAGAGAGTATTATCTTGCTGAATACGCCGATCATAATTTTAGTCGTGGTCAACTTAGTAAAAAGCAAAAGAATGGGAACTTTATTAATTACTATATTGAGCATAAGCATCAAGGAAAGCATAACAAATACAATCTAAGTTCAATACTTCCTAAGATTCAATCAAAGTCTTTTCAAATCATTCATTCTTCAGATGGGTATCTTTTGTTAGAATCGGTGCCAATAGATTATCAGAACGATAATATTTATAATAATGGCGAAACTTATAAATATTTGTTGAGAAGTTATTAGGTATTAAACAAAGTCGAATGAGAATGCTTGCGCAATAGTAAGAATAGTCCGAAGGACTGATTTTATGAATAGCCGTATGCTTTTCAAGCTTACGGGTTATGAGAAATATAAGGATTGCGCCTGAAAGACGCGAATGAAATAGTTTCCCGTCTTTGCAGACGGTATATTTAAAAATCCTTTTTCCGGAGACTTAAAAGTCCCCGGCTATTCATAAAAAATGCCTTTGCAGGCATTGAATCAAATGTCTTCGACATTATTTAGATGCTATGAAAGTAAGATCCACAAGTGCGTTTTTGTTCTTGTGCCTAAATAAAAAACCGTTCTTCTGTCCAAAAATTCCCCATTCTGTCCCCCAAAAAACAATGCGGAGTGAAGCAAATATGTGCCACACTCCGCATTTGTTTATGTTACGAGTTGATGGTTATCCACCACTCTGTGTTTTTACTTTGACTTTTCTACAGCCACCTTAATGTCGGCAAAAATATCGGCAATAGAGCCATTACCTTCGATAGCTGCATACACGCCTTCGTTGATGTAGAAGTCGCGCAATGGTGATGTTTGATTGTGATACACATCAAGACGCTTCTTAATAGTTTCGGCATTATCATCGCTGCGGCCAGAATCTTGTCCACGCTTGATAAGTCGCTTAGTCAATTCTTCGTCGGCCACTTCAAGACCAATCACTACATTAAGTTTCATATTGCGTTCTTCGAGAAGAGTTGTCAACGCCTTTGCTTGATCAATAGTGCGTGGAAAACCATCGAAAATCACACCATTTGCAACTTTATCGGCATTTTCGTCCAACACCTTTCCCAAAATACTTATCATAAGATCATCGGGAATAAGATTACCACCCGAAATAAAGCTATCGGCAATTTTGCCAAGTTCAGTGCCACGACTAATTTGGTCACGAAGCACTTCTCCAGTAGAAATGTGGAATAATCCGTATTCTTCAATCAACAAGTCACTTTGTGTTCCCTTTCCAGAACCAGGACCGCCAAAAATAACAAGATTAAACATAGAATGAAATTTTAATTTGTTTTTATAAATTGTGATTCATAAGGTTCTTAAAAATGCTGCGCTTTATTTGCCTTCTTCGCTAAGCACATAGATGTCGCTTAGGTTGCGGCACTCGCCATCTACATCGAGACCATAACCCACAATGAATTTTGCAGGTATCTCAAAGCCCACATAATCAGGCTTTGCATCGGTGCGCAATGATTCAGGTTTGAACAATAGCGTAGCAAATTTCACTGTCTTAGGATTTTTAGCCTTCAAGTCGGCAATTAGAGCCTTAGCTGTGATGCCTGTGTCGACGATATCTTCAATTACAACAACTGTGCGACCTGTGATATCTTCTTCCAATCCAAGCACTTGACGCACTGTGCCTGTAGTCGACATTCCTTCGTAAGACTTGTAACGGATAAATGCCATTTCACTACCTGCAATGTCGCATGCACGAAACAAATCGGCTGCAAAAACAAATGCACCATTTAGAACACACAAAAACAATGGAGCTTCGTCGCCGCAATCATTTTTGATTTCTTGCGCCACGCGATTCACTTGCTTTGCAATTTCTTCGCTCGTAAGATATGTCTCAAATGTGAGACCCTTAGCCGTTACTTTCATTTTATCCATTTTTTGAAAATAAAAAATTTGGGACAAAATTACAAAACATTGATCGTTTTTACAATAGTTGAGGCACACACTTTTAAGATTTTATTACATTTTTTTCGAAATTCGTTCACTACCGCCCCGTTTTGCGCTATTTTTATATTTATTTAGAACGGATTTCTTCTATTAACCACATAAATAATGTATCTTTGCAAAATGGGATAATTTGCCTTACAAGGAAGATACCGAAAATCCCGTTTTTTTACACAAGAAAATCTCTGCATTGATACACGCTGAATTATGAAGATACTGAACACTCAAGCTTTTGAAAGCCTATTAGAAAACACAATTGCCGCCGAAGGTGATGGCGGTGTGGCGCTCATCGAACGCATTGCGTCGTCGGTGGCCTACGAGATTATATCTCGCTGGTTGCCTAAGAAGCACTTTATCCTCTTTGCTGGACCAGGCTACAATGGTAGCATTGCGCTTGCGACTGCTCAAATTCTTATCGAGCAAGGCTACAAGATTGAGATCATTCTGTTCAATGTCAACTCATTACCTATCACCGACATTTGCCGCACCTATCGCGACAAAATCACTGCTATCGAAGGAGTGGATTTCACCGAAATCACCACTAAATTCGACATGCCTTACATTTCGCCCGACCATGTGGTTATCGACGGCTTGTTTGGCACAGGCCTCACAGCACCTCTCAAGGGCGGATTTGCAATGCTCATTCAGTACATCAATGAGTCGGGTGCCCACATCGTATCTATCGACACACCTTCAGGCATACTCGCCGAATGGAACCAAAGTAATGCACGCAGCAATATCATAAAAGCCAACCTCACATTGGCACTCAAGTCGAAGCGTCTTGCTTTCTTCTTTGCCGAAAACGAGGAATACATAGGAACTTGCAAGGTTATCGATATCGATTTCGACACAAACGCCTATCGCAAAATTCAAAGCAACTTCACACTGTTGGAAGAAACCGATGTGCGACGCGTACTTCGCAAACGCCAAGAACATTCGAGCAAGAAAGACTACGGCCGAATGTTGCTTGCAGCTGGTAGCCACGGAATGATGGGCGCAGCAGTGCTTGCTGCTAAGGGTGCTTTGCGTGCTGGAGTGGGACGCCTCACTGTTCACACACCACGATGTGGATACTATGTGTTGCAAAGCGCAGTTCCCGAAGCTTGTTGCAACTTCGACCTCGAATCTACTACAATTACTGAAATAAAGGTCGACGACGCATACAATGCTATCGCTATAGGCCCTGGTATGGGTACTGACCCACGCACCGCACTTGCTGTGGATTCATTGTTCAAGCGCTTCAAGAAGCCTATCATTATCGACGCCGATGCCCTCAATGCTATTGCAGGCAATCGCATGCTTCTGCAAAGCATTCCTCCTATGTCGGTCATCACTCCTCATGTGGGAGAGTTCGAAAAGCTATTTGACGGATCAACCAGCGACGAAAGCCGTCTATGCAAGGCTATCAGTATGGCTAAACGCTACAAAATCATCATCGTCCTTAAGGGTAGATACACTATGGTGATACGCCCCGACGAAAAAGTATATATCAACAGCTCAGGCAGCCCAGCCCTTGCTACTCCAGGCAGCGGCGATGTGCTCACAGGCATCATAGGCAGTCTTGCTGCTCAAGGTTACGAAATGGAGCTTTGTGCTGCGATGGGCGTGTTCATTCACGGATTGGCAGGCGAATATGCCGAAAAGAATTATGGTTCTTACTCGGTGATGGCAAGCGATATCGTGGACAATGTGGGACCTGTAATACGAGACATCATGGCTCGCAACGAGAATATTTAATCTATTCACATAAATAAAGACTGATTTTTATGAGAATAATAGCTAAAATAGGACTTTTGGCAATGGCTTTAGGCGTTGCAACTATCACTAACGCTCAAACCACACAAAAACTGTCGGCCGCTAAGCACAACGACTACGGATTGGTGTATTCATTGCCTAAAACGCACCTGCGCATCGAAGTAGAAGCGCAACAAACCATCAAAAAGAAAGGCGAACTATACAATTATGCCAAGAAATACCTCGGCACTACCGATGTAATCACCGAAGATTCTCAAACTTGGGAACTAAAAAGCATTAAGGTTACATCTTACGGAGTACCCGAAAAAGGTGGCGAATACTTGATGCAATTCAAGGCTGGAACAACTCCTTTCTTGATTGTGGGCGAAAATGGTCTACCTCTTGCCATCAACACCAACGACATCAGCATCGAAACCTACGAAAGCAAGGAAGGCACTCCTCTCACTAAGAGTGTGCTCGACAACAATGGCTATCTATCGGCTCTTTCGGGCGAAGTGCTCGCAAGTGGCTCGCTATCAAAACGCGCCGAACTCATAGCGCAAACAATCTACAAATTGCGCGAAAGTCGCACCAACTACGCTATTGGCGAAGCCGACCAAATGCCTGCCGATGGCGAATCAATGCGCCTCATCCTCAACGAACTTAATAAGCAAGAGGAAGCGCTGATGGCTCTATTTGTCGGTACTACACAAACAGCCACTGCGGTAAAGACTTTCGACTTTGTTCCTACTACCGACACCGACAAGGAAGTGCTATTCCGCATTTCCGATATCAATGGTATTACAAGCAAAGATGACTTGAGTGGCGACCCTGTATATATCTCGGTAGCAACAATCACTAAAGGTACTATTCCACTTGACGAAAAGGGATTGCAAAAGCAATTACCTAAGGGTGCTGTGATGTACAAGATACCTGGTAAGGCGCAAATCACCCTTACTCACAACGGCGATAAGTGGAGCGAAGAGATGTTTGACATCGCACAACTTGGTGTTGACTACGGACTTGCTCCTGCCCTATTCACCGACAAGAAGAAACCATCGTTTCTCAAGTTCCACCCTGCTACTGGTGGCATCATGGAAATAGGTGTACTTGAAGAAGCACTACCTATCGAGAAAAAATAACATTTTTGTTACCCTAAAAAAGACCTCAAGATGAATCAAGACGATAAAATGAGAATTGACATTATCACTGTGATGCCCGAAATGCTCACTTCTCCACTCAACACATCGATACTTAAACGCGCACAGGACAAAGGATTGGTCGACATCGTTATTCACGACCTCCGCGACTACTCGCAAAACAAGCATCGACGCGTCGACGACTACCCTTTCGGGGGTGAAGCGGGCATGGTAATGCAAATCGAGCCTGTGGATCGTGCTATTTCGCACTTGAAATCTCAACGCGATTATGACGAGGTGATTTTCACATCGCCCGACGGTGAAGTGCTTAACCAACCTATGGCTAACGCATTGTCGCTATCAAAGAACTTGATAATCCTGTGCGGCCACTATAAGGGTATCGACTATCGCATTCGCGAACATCTTATCACTAAGGAGATTTCTATAGGCGACTATGTGCTCACTGGTGGCGAATTGCCTGCAGCTGTGATTGCCGATGCTATCGTGCGACTAATTCCTGGAGCTATCGGCGACGAACAATCGGCATTGAGCGACTCGTTCCAAGACAATCTGCTCGCGCCTCCTGTTTACACTCGCCCAGCCGAATACAAGGGATGGAAAGTTCCTGAAATCCTATTGTCGGGACACGAAGCTAAGATTTCGGAATGGAAACACGAAATGGCTATTAAACGCACTATGGAATTGCGTCCCGATTTGCTAAAAGATTAACAAAAACACACATCTGCACTAAATGGCACGAAAAAAAGACAGCAACCAAGAGAAACGATTTTCTCTCACACGATGGATTCCAGAATGGCTTAACATCAAATGGGTTATAGTGATTGGAGTTTTCATTGTAATGATATTCTTCAGTCAAAACAGCTATATCAAGATTTTGGAGTACCAAAAGACTACCGATGAGTTGAGAGCCGAAATAAAGAAGCACAACGACACAGCTCAAATGTATCGCGAAAAGGCTCACTCGTTGGCTACCGACCGCGAAACTCTCGAACGCATAGCTCGCGAGCAATACGGTATGAAGAAAGAGAAAGAAGATGTGTTTATCACCGATATTCCTTGATTTTCAACATCTAAAAACCAACATAATTAACTCGACTATGGCAAACAAACAAAAAATATCAACAGCGCTATTGGCAATAGGCATCATTCTACTGCTTGTTGCAGCTATTATGCCTCTCGTAAGCCTTTACTTTTCGTGGCTTAAATACATCTATGCCACAGGTGCTGCGCTAACACTTATTGCGCGACTTATCGACCGATACACAGGCAATAACATCACACTCAAGCGTCTTAATCGCATCTTGATATGCTCATCTATTTGCTATTGCGTTTCGGCTGTGATTTTGTTTGATGTGCTTCGCAACTATGTAGCCGAAAAGGATTGGCTCGCATTCCTATTGGCTGGTGCAGTGCTGCAAATCTATGCTACATTCCGCATCGAAAGCGAAGAAAAGAAAGAAGCTAAGAAAAATTGCAAAAATTAGTCTTCTCAACATCAAAAAAGCCGCTTAAAGCGAGAAAATAAGGCAAATAAGCGCCTTTAAAATGCAAAAAATCAACATTAAAGCGATTAATTCACAAGGATTTCGTATTTTTGCATTTGATTTGTCCAATAAGGCAACCGATTTTTTATAAAACAACACTTTTGAATTAAAACAAAAAAGATGAAAATACTTAGATACTTTTTACTATCGGTAGTGGCATTCACTTGCTCAATGGTAGCAAGCGCACAAGCCAACACTACAAGCCCTTATTCAATGTTTGGATATGGTATCCTTAACGACTATGCATCAAGTGCACAACGCGCTATGGGTGGTGTGGGTTATGCTATGAACGGCGGCCGCCAAATCAACACAATGAACCCTGCTTCTTATTCTGCTATCGACTCTCTTACATTCCTTTGGGATGCAGGTATCGATGCAAGCATCCTTAATTCAAAAGAAAACGACAAGAATGTTACTACCATTGGTGGTGGTCTCGACTATATCACACTACAATTCCCTCTTAGCAAGAAGATGGGTGCAAGCATCGGTTTGTTGCCTTACTCTTCAGTGGGATATGAAGTTGCTTCTGATATTGAACACGGTAGCGAAGCACGCGCTGGTGGTGGCGGTCTTAACATCCTTTATGCAGGTGCTGCTTACTCTCCTTTCAAGGGCTTCTCATTAGGTGTAAATGTAGGTTATCTATTTGGTATCAATATCTACGACAACTATGTCTACGCTGGTTCAAGCACAACACTTTTCGAACGCGTTATTCAAGTACGCTCATGGGATCTTAAAGTAGGTGCGCTATATTCATTCAACCTTGACAAGAAGAACAAAGTGTCAATCGGTGCTACTTACACTCCTAAGAAATCACTTCAAGGTAACACTTGGGGAGCTTATTACGATATGACTCTCGACACTCGCATCGATACTATCGGTTTCCAAAGCCTTAACGGCAACAACTACACTCCAATGGGTATTGGTGCTGGTTTGAGCTACGAATTCGACAAGCGCTTCATGGCCGAAGTTGACTTCACTTACCAAAAATGGGCTGACGCTCCTTTCGCTAAGGTAGAAGGATTCGACAACAACGACGGCAAACTAACATTCGACAACCGTTGGAAGGCTGCTGCAGGTTTCCAATACACTCCTGACCAACGCGGCAATTACTTCAAGCGCATCAACTATCGTTTGGGTGGTTATTTCTGCCACGACTATGTGAATATCGCTGGCAACAATGTGCGCGAAATGGGTGTAACTTGCGGTCTTGGACTTCCAGCTCCTGGTAGCAAGACTGTAGTCAATGTAGGTTTCGAATACAAGCGTCGCGTTTCATCTCCTGTGAAATACATCACCGAAGATTATCTCAATATCACATTGAGTGTAAACTTCAACCAAATGTGGTTCTGGCAAAATAAGATTCACTAATTTTGCGTACAGCTCGAAACATACTATTATCTCTTGTAGTACTATTCATCACTATAGGCTGCAAGGACGAGGTGAAAAGCGTCGTTCAGCAATCCACCGACCCCAAAACAACTCCTACTATGCTCACCACCGACATCACAACTTTGGTGAGCGACTCGGGTGTGACCAAATATCGCATCACCTCAGAACGCTGGGAGATGTATGACGAGTGCGACACACCTAATTGGGTGTTCCCAAAGGGCATTTATCTCGAGCAATTCGACACAGCTTTACAAGTTGAAGCTACATTCGAGTGCGACAAGGCTATTTACTTGAAAAATAGCAAGTTGTGGCATTTTATAGGCAATGTGCGCTCCTCTAACACCCGAAAAGAGATAATTCTCACAAATGAACTTTATTGGGATCAAAATCTGAAAAAGGTATATTCCGACTCATTTATTCACATCGAACAACCCGAACGAATACTCGAAGGATTTGGATTTGAGTCGAACGAGCGCCTCACTACCTACAAACTGAAGCGCCCAATGGGTATTTTCCCAGTCGACGAAGAAAGCCGTAAATCGCGTGCAGCACAACGCGACAGCCTCAACACTTTGCAAGCCGACTCTGCTCTCACATTACAATGACATAGTTACTCATTATAATATATATGGATACAGCAATCACAACACTGGCAATAATGACACTCATTTCGATGCTATTCTCGGCATTCTTTTCGGGAATGGAAATCGCTTTTGTGTCATCAAACAGCGTTAGAGTGAAAATCGATTCCGAAAAAGAAGGTATTATCAACCGCATAATTAGCCTTTTCTATCGACACAAAGAAATGTACATCACAACCATGCTCGTGGGCAACAACATCATGCTTGTTATCTATGGTTTGGGTATGGCTGGATTGCTCGATCCCTATTTGAAAGAGATATTCAATGGCAATGAGGCTATTGTGCTTATCACACAAACAGTTATTTCCACAGGTATTATCCTCATCACGGGTGAGTTCTTCCCAAAAACTATCTTCCGCATCAACCCTAACAGTTCGTTGCGCACATTCTCGCTTCCTCTATTCATTATCTACATAGTGCTCTATCCTATCACTTGGTTCTCAACCAAGCTATCAAATCTCTTGATGCGCCTATTTAATATCAAGAACGACAAGCAGCACTTTGGAGGTATCACTATGGGCGAACTCGATGCCTACCTACAAGAAAACATCGACACTCACGAGGAAGAAAACAAAGAAGTGGAACGCGAAGTGAAGATTTTTCAAAACGCAATCGACTTTTCCGACACTCACTTGCGCGACTGCATGATACCACGCAACGAAATGGTAGCTGTCAACATCAACACTACTTCGCGCGAATCACTTTGCGAACTATTCACTCAAAGTGGTTTCTCTAAAATCATTGTTTACCACGACGACATCGATAATGTGCTCGGATATATCCATGTGAGCGAAATGTTTAACCCCGAAAACAACTGGAAAAAGTGTATCAAACCAGTTCTTTTCGCACCCGAAACCATGCTTGCTAACAAAATGATGGAAAAACTTCTCAAGCAAAAGCGAAGTGTTTCCATTGTGGTCGACGAATTTGGTGGTACAGCGGGACTTGTGACACTTGAGGACATGGTGGAAGAAATCTTTGGCGAAATCGAAGACGAACACGACCGTATGCGATTCGTAGCTAAAGAAATCGAGCCAGGCGTGTATCAATTCTCTGGACGAATGGAAATCGAAGAAATCAACGAAAACTACCCATTCGACCTCCCTGAAAACGACGAATATCAAACTCTTGCTGGATATCTTCTTTACAACCTCGAAGTCATTCCACAATGTGGTGAAACAGCCGAAATTGACGGCTTGATATTCACCGTAGAAAAGCTTGTTGGAGCGAGAATTGACCTTGTTCGCATCGATACCAACAAGAAAATGAAGAAAAATAACAATTTATAGTTGGAAATCCACAAAAAAGTATTATCTTTGCACTCGCAAACAAGAAAAGAGATTCTTGTTACAAGAAATAATGGTGCGTTAGTTCAGTTGGTTAGAATACATGCCTGTCACGCATGGGGTCACGGGTTCGAGTCCCGTACGCACCGCAAAAAATAAGATGTATCGATTGATACATCTTATTTTTTTATCCTTAATCCAAGAAAAATCACTACCTTTGACATAACAAATCGCAAATAGGCTATGGCGGGTAAACAAACTCTCACTCAAGAACAGAAATTGGCACAACGGCTTTCGCCGCTGCAACTGCAACTTGTGCCTCTACTGCAAATGAACAGCCTTGAGATTGAAGAACATGTGATGAATGAAATCAATGACAACCCAGCCCTCGAAGTGAACGAAAACGCCAGCGAAAACCAACTCAACGACAACATCAACAAAGATGAATATGGCGATGAGTTCAAAGAAACAGCCGACGACATTCTCAATGCAGATTATCGCAACGAAGACGACATCCCTTATTACCGCTTAAACGCTTCTAATCGCAGTGCCGACGACGAAGCACCGAATGCTATTTTGATTTCGCAAACATCGCTCATGGACTATCTCATGGAGCAGGTGAATGAGCGCAAACTCGACGACACTCAACGACACATAGCTCAATATATCATAGGCAACATCGATGATAGTGGCTACCTACAACGCTCGGCTACAGCTATCACCGACGACCTTGTGTTTCAAACAGGTATCGATGTGTCGGAAGAAGAGGTAATGAAGGTGCTGAAAGTGGTGCAAGAACTCGACCCTGCAGGAGTGGGAGCTACCGACCTACAAGACTGCTTGCGTCTGCAACTTGAGCGCAAAATTGCCGAAGGCCACGACTTCAGCCGCCTCACACTCACCGTCATCAACGAGCATTTCGACAAATTCTCAAAGAAACATTATGACCGAATAATATCGGCTCTCGGTATCGACGAAAACACCATGAGCGAAATCAACGAGGACATTCGTTCGCTCACGCCAAAACCAGGTGTTGCCATAACTGGTATTGCCGACGATTCGCACTCACAACAGATCACTCCCGACTTTATTGTAGAGGTAGATGGCGAAGAAATTTCGCTCACGCTCACCAACAATATACCTGAATTGCAAATCTCGGAGAGCTATTCTTCGTCCTACGAACATTACTCGAAGAATAAGCCCACTTCACGCCACGACAAAGAAACAGCTGTGGCTATAAAGGAGAAATACGAAAAAGCCAAGGATTTCATTGCCGTATTGAAGATGCGACAAGAGACACTTTTCAACACGATGAGATTCATTACCTTGCATCAGCGCGACTTCTTTATCGAAGGCGACGAAACGATGATCCGTCCTATGATTCTCAAGGATATAGCCGAATACACTGGCTACGACATCTCGGTGATTTCGCGCGCCATTGCCAATAAGTATGCGTCGACACCTTGGGGCATTTTCCCTCTCAAATATTTCTTCAACGAGGGCATTCAACACAAAAACGGAGACGAAGTGTCATCGCAAGAGATATTACTCATTTTAAAAACTGTGATTAGCGAAGAAAACAAGGCTCGCCCATTCTCCGACGAGCAACTATGTTCTATCCTCAAGAAGAAAGGCTATGTGATAGCGCGTCGCACCATTGCTAAATACAGAGAAAAACTTGCAATTCCTGTTGCACGATTACGCAAAGAAATCTAACTTTGTAAGTTGGATAACAAAAAAGTTGTTCCGAAGCCAAAAATTATGATACAGCAGTTGTCTCGATTCATATCAAATCTACTTAGCCCATTGCTAATGCCCACCTATGGTGTGATAATCGCCTTGTGGGTATCGATTTTGTGCTATCAGTCGCTAAGCACTCGACTCACAGTGCTATTTTTCATTTTCGGAACCACTTGTCTACTTCCTTTGTTGCTATTGTTTGCGATGCAAACAGCAAAAATGCTACCCAGTAAGCTCGTCGATCACAAAGAGCGCACACTCCCTTACACATGTGCTATAGTGTGCTACCTTATAGCAACCTACTACCTCACATCGGTTCATGCGCCAACATGGCTCACAGGCTTTATGTTAGGAGTGGCGACTACAACGCTTGTATCACTTATCATCAACCTCAAATGGAAAATTAGTGCGCATGCTGCTGGTATGGGTGGCATCGTGGCATTGCTATATTTCTTACACTTCATACACATGGAAGCATTCAATTCGCTATGGATTCTTTGCTTAGCCATAATCATGTCGGGTGTAGTGGGCTCGGTGCGACTATACATGCAACGCCACAGCCTTGCACAAGTGTTGGCAGGCTTTGCCAACGGATTTCTATGCGTCCATATTCTAATTAAATTATTCTACTGAAAAATATATAAAACATCAATCCTATGAAACCAATAGTAAGTATCATCATGGGCAGTACAAGCGACCTGCCTATTCTTGAAAAGACAGCAAAAATGCTCGACGAAATGGAAATTCCATTCGAAATGAACGCCCTTAGTGCACACCGCACTCCAGCCGAAGTAGAAGAATTTGCTCGTGGAGCCGAAGCTCGTGGCATCAAGGTGATTATTGCAGCAGCAGGTATGGCAGCACACCTACCAGGCGTTATTGCAGCTATGACCACTCTACCAGTCATCGGTTTGCCTATCAATTCTACTCTTGATGGTATGGACGCTCTTCTTGCTATCGTGCAAATGCCTCCAGGTATCCCTGTAGCTACTGTAGGTATCAATGCCGGTCAAAATGCAGCTATTCTTGCTATCCAAATGCTTGCTCTAAACGACAAGGCTCTTGCCGAAAAGTTTGCCGCTTTCAAGGCTTCACTTGCACAAAAAATCGTGAAAGCCAACGAAGACCTTAAAAAGGTGGAATTCAAATTCAAGACTAACTAAAAAAACGCTGAAATGAACTACTTGCGTCGCAAAACATCAACCGTCAATATAGGCAATGTAAAACTCGGTAGCGACTACCCTATTCGCTTGCAGTCGATGACCTCTACCTCCACTATGGATACCGAAGGTAGTGTGGCTCAATGTCAACGAATATGTGATGCTGGAGCCGACATCGTGCGACTCACTGCTCAAGGTGTGCGCGAAGCCGAAAACATAGGCGAAATACGCTCACAACTTCACAACATGGGGTACACAACTCCTCTTGTTGCCGACATCCACTTCAATCCTCGTGCAGCATTTGCAGCTGCCGAAGTTACCGACAAAGTTCGCATCAATCCGGGCAATTTTGTAGATGTTGCGCGCACATTCAAGAAACTTCATTTCACCGACGAAGAATACGCTCAAGAAATACAAAAGATACGCGACGCACTTGTGCCATTCATCGCATTATGTCGCGAAAAAGGCACTGCAGTGCGTTTGGGTGTAAACCATGGTAGCCTAAGCGACCGCATCATGAGCCACTACGGCGACACTCCTGCTGGAATGGTGGAATCGGCAATGGAATTCCTTCGCATTTTCGTCGAAGAAAAGTTTACCGATGTAGTGATTTCGATCAAGTCGTCAAATACTGTGGTTATGGTGCAAACAGTTCGTCTGCTTGTACAAGCTATGGACGCCGAAGACATGCACTTCCCACTTCACCTTGGAGTAACCGAAGCTGGCGACGGCGAAGACGGACGCATCAAGAGTGCTGTAGGTATAGGAACTCTACTTAGCGAAGGTATTGGCGACACTATCCGTGTGTCGTTAAGCGAAGACCCTGAGCTCGAAGTACCTGTTGCTAAAAAACTTGCTACCTACATCACTGCGCGCGCCGACATGAAACCTATCGAAGGTTGTACACACCATGCCGAGCCAGTTGAACCTCAACGCCGCGCATCACAAGCAACAGCCAATGTGGGAGGACAGCACAAGCCTATCGTTGTTGCATCAACATTGCCAAGCGCACTCAACGATCGCTTTATCCCCGACTATTTCTTCTCGGCTCAAGGTATCATAGAAGACGACAAGAACAATTACATCGTTCCTGCTCACCTCTATGATATCTCAAAGAGCAACACATCGCCACTATTCGACTACACTCAAATCGAAGCATGCCAATCAAGTGCAGCCCCATTGAAGTGGTTGTCGATAAGCACCGATGCCAATATAGAATCGCTAAAGTTCTTGGCTGACGACGCCAACACTATCATCGTGTTGAGCCCTGCCCACAACAATGTGAGTGGTTGTCAAGAACACTTCATAGCACTCCTCAACGAAGCAGGAATCACAGCTCCAGTTGTTCTACTCAACAATTATACCGACGACGATAACGAATGGATTCAAGTGAAAGCCGGTGCCGACTTCGGAACAATGCTTCTCAACGGTTATCACGATGGTATATGGTTAGATTGCCCTAACTACAAAAATATCAATGACATCGTTCGTTACGAATTTGGCATCCTTCAAGCTGCCCGACTTCGCACATCTAAGACCGAATACATCTCTTGCCCAAGTTGCGGACGCACATTGTTCGACCTACAAAAGACAGTGCAAGAGGTGAAAGCAGCCACATCACACCTTTCACACCTCAAGATAGGTATTATGGGCTGTATCGTGAACGGACCTGGCGAAATGGCCGATGCCGATTACGGATATGTGGGTGCTGCAGCAGGCAAAATCAGTCTATACAAGAATAAAGAATGTATCGAAAAGAACATTCCTCAAGAAGAAGCCATCACCAAGCTCGTTGAGCTTATCAAGGCTAATGGAGACTGGATTGAACCTTAATTTCTTTCCAAAAAAATGTAGGATATGGTACAACTCGAGAATGATTTTATCAAAATTTGTGTAAATCTTCATGGAGCCGAACTAACAAGCATTTTCAACAAGCTCACAAATGAAGAAATGCTGTGGCAAGGCGACCCTGCCTATTGGAAACGCCAATCGCCAGTGCTTTTCCCTATCGTAGGCAGTGTGTGGAACAACACCTACCGCTACAACGGCACCGAATATGCGATGAGCCAACATGGATTTGCTCGCGACATGGATTTTGTACTAAAAGAGAAGACCGATACAAGTGTTTTCTTCCTGCTTTGTTCCAATGCCGACACCAAGGAGCTATATCCAGCTGATTTTGAGCTCGAAATAGGCTACGAACTCGACGGTCGCTCGGTGAAAGTGATGTGGAATGTAAAAAACACTGGTTGCGACGATATGCACTTTCAAATAGGCGCACACCCTGCCTTCAACTACAAAGGCTACAACTCAGAAGCCGATACACAAGGTTATTTCAGCCTTCTTCCTATCGACACCAACTACCGATTGTCGACTATCACCGAAAAAGGTTGTTTGGGCCATGACATAGCTAAAATATACTACAAAGAGCATTGCATAATTCCTATCACAAAGGACACTTTCAACAACGATGCTCTCATCTTAGAGGATTCGCAAGTGATAAGTGTGGAATTGCAAGACGCCAATCGCACTCCTTACATCAAACTATCATTTGATGCACCTGTGGTTGGACTATGGTCGCCAATCAAACAAGGTTATGCCCCATTTGTGTGCATCGAGCCATGGTACGGACGATGCGACAAGGTGGGATATGAAGGCGAATTTGCTCAACGCGATTGGGTAATGCACCTTTCGGCTAACGGTTCTTTCAGAACTTATTACACTATCGAATTACTCTAACAACGCTCTAACTTACAAACATACTTTCTTGTTAATTATGAAACATTTACTTACAGTAGCAATAATTCTGATGTCGACATTATTATCTACAGTAGCCGCTAAGCCAAAAACTACTACAATAAAGATCATACAAACAAGCGATATACATGGCAACTTCTTCCCTTACGATTTCATCAATCGTTGCCCTGGAAGTGGAAGCCTTGCACGCGTTCACGCCTATGTAGAAGAGCAACGCAAAACCTATGGAGAGAATGTAATCCTTCTCGACAATGGCGATATCCTTCAAGGTCAGCCTTCGGTGTACTACTACAACTTCATGAACACCGAAGCACCTCACCTTTGCGCCGAGATGCTCAACTATATGGGCTATAGCGTAGGTAATATGGGCAACCACGATATCGAAACTGGACATGATGTTTACGACCGATGGGTAAAGCAATGCAAATTCCCTATTCTTGGTGCAAATGTTGTCGATACAGCTACTGGCAAACCATATCTTCCTCCTTATACCACAATCAAACGCGATGGTATCAAGATTACTATCCTTGGGCTCATCACACCAGCTATCCCAGCATGGTTGCCTGAAAACTTGTGGAGTGGATTGAGATTTGAAGACATGGAAGAATGCGCAAGCAAATGGGTGCCAATCATCAAGAAAACCGAAAAACCTGACATCCTAATCGGGCTATTCCACTCAGGCCGCGACGCAAGCCGCAAGACTGGCGATTGGAAAGAAAATGCTTCGCTCGAAGTGGCAAAGAACATCTCTGGTTTTGACATCGTACTTATGGGACACGACCACCAAACATTCTGCAAACATGTGCCTACTGCCAACGGCGACTATGTGCTTGCAGCCAATCCTGGTGGCAACGGTAACTATATCACTGACATCACTATCACTGTAACCAAGGAGAAGCCAGTGGGCAACATCAACTTCGATGCACAAGTGGTGTCAATCAAGGACATCGAGCCTTCACAAGCATTCATGAAACATTTCGAGGCGCAATACAACGAGGTGGAACAATTTGTATCACAAAAGATTGGTACTATAACCGAAACTATCGAAACTCGCCCAGCCTATTTCGGCTCATCGGCATTTATCGACTTCATTCATACATTGCAACTATCTATTTCGGGAGCCGAAATCTCATTTGCAGCGCCACTTTCGTTTGATGCTACCATCAAGAAGGGCGACATCTTTATGAGCGACATGTTCAATCTATACAAATATGAAAACATGCTGTATGTGATGAACCTCACAGGTCAAGAAATCAAGGATTATCTTGAATATTCTTACTCTATCTGGACCAGCCAAATGACAAGTCCCGATGACAACCTATTGCTCCTTCGTAGCAAACCTACAGGCGAAGATAAATCACGCTCCGTATTTGCTTTCCCAAGCTACAATTTCGATTCAGCAGCAGGAATTATCTACACAGTGGATGTAACTAAGCCTAAGGGTGAGAAAATCAACATCAAGAATCTTGCCGACGGCAAGCCATTCGACCTACAACGCACCTACCGAGTAGCACTCAACTCCTACCGCGGTAATGGTGGTGGCGAGCTACTCACTAAAGGCGCAGGAATTCCTCAAAACGAACTAACCAAACGCATCGTTTCGGCTACAAATCGCGACTTGCGTTATTACCTAATGGAATATATCAAGCAACAAGGCACTCTATCGCCTCGCGCGCTCAACCAATGGCAATTCATTCCCGAAGAATGGACCACTAAAGCTGCCGAACGCGACTACAACCTGCTATTCCCTTAAGATTTTGCCAAATAGTGCATCGGTATAAGGCTCAAATTAGGCGATTACAAGAAAAAAAACATGCATTTGCTTTTTTATTAACAAGTAATCTATTAATTTTGCAAAGATTTTTGTAAATTATCGAATAATAAAGTATTTATAATAATATGGCTAAGAAAGAAAACGAAACTCGTACATCAATCGACGAATTGAACGAATCTCTATCGGGAATCGAAAAAAAGGTTGAAGAAAACAAGAAAATGATTGTTTGGGTAGTGGGAGCAATCGTAGCTATCGCTGTGATTATCCTTGGTTATGTTTACCTAATCCAAGAACCTAACTTTGAAAACGCAAAGGCTGAAATCACTCAAGCTGATTCAAAACTTGCTTTAGGTCAAGACTCTATCGCCCTAGAAGCATATAAGGCTGTTGCTGACAGCTACAGCAACGATGCAGCTAACCGTGCTGGTCTTAACGCTGGTATCATCCTTTTCCAACAAGGTAAGTATGAAGAAGCTATCAACTACATCAACAAGTTCGACGCTGAAGGCGTTCTTGTAGGTCCTGCTTCTCAATCACTTATCGGTGACTGCTATGTAAACTTGGAAAAATATGACGAAGCTGTTAAGTATTTCGACAAGGCTATCTCTCTTGCTGGTGACAACGACCTTTACACTCCTCTTTTCATCTTGAAGAAGGCTACAGTGCTTCGTGAACAAGGTAAGTTTGCTGAAGAAGCTAAGGCTCTTGAAATCATCAAGAACAAGTATCCTAACTTCGTAACTGGTTACCGCGTAGATGTTGACAAACTTATCGAACGCGCTAACGCTCAAGCTAAGTAATCACAAAATCTTAGATAAATGAAAAAGCTTGCCAAAATTGGCAAGCTTTTTTTTGTCTTATAACGAATGTAAGTGTTTTGTCTGTTGACGCACTTAATTCTATCTCATAATCATTTATTTCGCATTCTAAGCCCTACACGCACCTTTTAGCACATCTATTTACCTCGATAGCTTTCTGCGCTCACAGCGAGCTTGTTGCGCCTCGCATTGAGCTTCGTTTAGCGCTTAAACTTTTTCAACACCTTATTCAGTGAGAAGTTCTCAGTCTTCACTACAACAGCAGTAAATACTACAAGCAGTGCTGTGTTTACAGCCAACTGGATCCACATGCCACATTCTTGCACAGCCTTCATAGCCACAAATAGCACGCAAGTGAGCGTCACATAGCCCAACATTGTTTTCACTGGATAAGCTATTGGATATTTCTTTTGTCCCACAAAGTAAGACAACAACATTGCTGTTCCATAGCCTGCCACGCCTCCCCAAGCACATGCCATATATCCATATTGAGGCACGAACAACACATTCACGCCCAACAACACTGCGCAACCTATACCTGAGAACACTGCGCCCCATATAGTTTGCTCGGTAAGCTTATACCAAAACGACAAGTTGAAGTACACACCCATCATTATCTCGGCCACCATCACTATAGGCACCACTTTTAGTCCTTCCCAATAGTCGGGAGCAATGATGTACTTAATAATATCAAGGTAGGCCACCACAACAAGGAACGCAAGCAGCGTGAATATTACGAAATATTTCATCGTTACTGCATAAGTCTCTTTGCTGTCCTTATCACGACTCTTGTCGAACACAAACGGTTCGTAGGCATATCGGAATGCTTGAAGTATCATAGCCATAATCATTGCTATCTTGCTCGCTGCGCCATATATTCCCAGTTGCGACTTCGCATCGGGTTGTTCATACAAGAATGGGAACATTATTTTGTCGGCATTCTGATTGAGAACGCCCGCTATGCCAAGTAATAATATAGGTGAGCTATAGGCAATCATTCGTTTGAACAAAGACCAATCAAATACCCACTTAAAGCCTCGCAATTCGGGTATCAAGCACAACATCACAATCGAGGTACACACCAAATTAAGGTAGAACACATACCCTACTCCCACTTCGGGACTATAAATCGTGCCCACGGCATCGGGATAGCTCACATAGAGCGCTGGCAATGCAACGAAATACAACAAATTCAACGATATGTTGATGACGATAAATAGGAATTTGAGCGCTGCAAACTTCAACGCCTTCTTTTGTTGTCGTAGGAAACTGAACGGAATAGCTTGGAACGCGTCCATTGCCACCACCACAGCCATCACACCTATATATTCGGGATGTTCAGCATAACCCATTGCCCCCGATATGGGCGACAAGAACGCAAGCACAAGCGCTACAAAGAGTAACGATGTGAATCCCACCGATGTGAGAATAGTTGAATACACTCGTTTGGGGTCTTCGCCTTCTTTTGTGCTGTAACGGAATAGCGTGGTTTCCATTCCATACACAAGAATGACAAGCAACAAGGCTGTATAAGAATACACATTGGTTACAACACCATATCCACCCGATGCTGCACTCATCTTGGCTGTATATAGCGGCACAAGCAGATAATTTAGAAACCTACCCACTATACTACTCAATCCATAGATTACAGTATCCTTTGCCAACGACTTCAACCCTGCCATATCTCGAGTAACTCTATTATTTCATTATAAATCGTCAAACAAATTGCCTTGCTCGTTATAACGGTCGCGACCCAGATGCTTATAAGCCAAGTCGGTAACTTCACGACCACGAGGAGTGCGCTTTATGAAGCCCTCTTTAATCAAGAATGGTTCGTACACTTCCTCCACTGTGCCAGCATCTTCGCCAAGCGCAGTAGCAATAGTCGACAAGCCCACAGGACCACCCTTAAACTTATCTATAATCGTAGTGAGCAACTTGTTATCTATCTCATCAAGACCATATTTGTCGATATTCAACGCCTTAAGCGCATATTGAGCTATCTCAGTATCGATACTACCATTGCCCTTCACTTGAGCAAAATCGCGCACGCGACGCAACAACGCATTTGCAATACGAGGTGTTCCTCGGCTACGCAATGCAATCTCAAGCGCTGCCTCATCGGTGATAGGCACATTGAGCAATCGAGCCGAACGCTTCACGATGCGTTCAAGCACATTATGATCATAATATTCTAAATGGCAATTTATACCGAAACGGGCACGAAGAGGCGATGTAAGCAACCCGCTACGAGTTGTAGCACCAATCAAGGTGAAAGGCGACAAGGTGAGTTGCACCGAGCGAGCACCCGGACCTTTATCTATCATGATATCAATGTGATAATCTTCCATAGCCGAGTAGAGATATTCCTCCACTATCGGACTCAGACGATGTATTTCGTCAATGAACAACACATCATTTTCCTCAAGCGATGTAAGAATACCAGCAAGATCGCCAGGTTTGTCAAGCACAGGACCCGATGTTACCTTAAATCCCACACCAAGTTCATTGGCAACAATACCCGAAAGCGTAGTCTTACCAAGTCCTGGAGGGCCATATAGCAACACATGATCGAGAGCCTCGCCACGATTGCGCGCTGCTTGCACGAATACGCTCAAGTTCTCAATTATCTTGTCCTGTCCACTGAAATCGCCGAAGCGCTCAGGACGCAATGCTCGTTCAAAATCACGATCGGCTTCCATCCTACCGCGTCTTATATCAAAATCCTCTTCCATATCTACTGCAAATTTAGCAATTCCAACCTAAAAACCATAACATTTCACACACTTATTACTCAATTTTAAATCCTAATTTTATAAAATTTCTTGCTTTCGATTATAAATATTCCATTTTTGTTTTGCGAATGCATATTTTTTCATATATTTGCATCACTAATTAATCTAACCTGAAAATTATTAATCATAAACTATAAAAATATGTCATTCGTTAAATTTTATAAGGAAGACCAACAAGTACCATTGGAAATGCACAAGGTACGCGTGGTACAAAAACTATTTCTACCTACTGTTGAAGAACGAGTTCAAAGACTAAAAGAAGCTGGTAACAATACTTTCTTGCTACAAAACAAAGATGTCTTCATGGATATGCTTACCGACTCTGGTGTGAACGCAATGAGCGACAACCAAGTAGCAGCATCTATGCAAGCCGACGACTCTTATGCAGGATCTGAAACTTACAATCGTCTTGTTAAGGCTCTTAAGACTGTATTCAAGACTGAATATTTCTTGCCTGCTCACCAAGGTCGTGCGTGCGAAAACATTATTGCCGAAGCATTTGTTAAGCCAGGTGATGTAGTTCCTATGAACTTCCACTTCACTACTACTAAGACTCACATCACTCGCAAGGGCGGTAGAGTGGAAGAACTTGTTATCGAAGAAGGTCTTGATCCTAACTTGATTTATCCATTCAAGGGTAACTTCGATATTCCTCGTTTGAAGAAACTTATCGAAGAAGTGGGTGCTGAACACATCCCATTCGTGCGTATCGAAGCTGGTACCAACCTTATCGGTGGTCAACCATTGTCAATGGAAAACATGATTGAAGTGGCTAATGTGTGTCGCGAACACGGCATTATGTCGGTACTCGATGCATCATTGCTTCAAGATAACCTATATTTCATCAAGACTCGCGAAGAAGCTGCTAAGGACATGTCGATTATGGAAATCACTCACAAGATTGCCGATGCTATCGACTTGATCTACTTCTCAAGCCGCAAACTTGGTTTCTCTCGTGGTGGTGGTATCGTTTCAAACAACGAAGACCTTATCTTAAAGATGAAGCAATACATTCCTCTATACGAAGGTTTCTTGACTTACGGTGGTATGGAAGTGCGTGCTATGGAAGCTATGGCAGTAGGTTTGCTCGAAACTATGGATTTCGAAATCATCAACCAAGGTCCTTTGTTCATCGAATATCTTGTTAAGGAACTTGACGAATACGGTGTGCCTATGGTTAAGCCTGCAGGAGGTCTTGGTGCTCACATCAATGCATCGGAATTCCTTCCTAATATTCCTCACGAACAATATCCTGCTGGTGCGCTTGCAGCTGCGTTGTATATTGCTGGTGGTGTGCGTGGTATGGAACGCGGTTCTATCTCGGAACAACGCAACCCTGACGGCACTGAAAACTATGCCGAACTTGAATTGTTGCGTCTTGCATGTCCTCGTCGTGTATTCACTCTTTCTCAATTGAAATATTGCGCTGACCGCGTGAAGTGGTTGTATGACAATCGCGACTTGATTGGCGGTTTGAAGTGGGTAGAAGAACCAGAAGTGCTACGCTTCTTCTTCGGTCGTCTCGAAGCTATCGGCGATTGGCAAGACAAACTTGCTGCTAAGTTCCGCGAAGACTTCGGCGAAAGCTTGTAATATATAGTTTTCTCATATATTTTGGGCAAAAGAGTGTCTCCCTTTGAGCGCTCTTTTGCTTTTTTATTGCTGATATTCTTATTGATACATCAATTTTATTGCTTTAAATTTGGCAAAATATTATTTAGCTATTATTTTTGTTTTTGATAAACCATAAATCTGATTTTTATATTAAATATGGATAAAGTTTTTGTTTTAATTCGCACTAAAGTTCAATTCTATAGTTCGTTTTTATCAAAAGACTGCTATAACTATTTTTATGAAGCATTAAAATCTGTATTATATCAGACTTACCCAAATATAACTATTGTTATCCTACAAGATAATTGTTTGTGTACCTATTCTAAGCCTCAACAGAAATCGCTACCACAATTTTGCAAAAATGTAGTTAACGATGCTATCAAAGATGGCTACGAAACAAAAAACAAAGATATCTTATTTTACTCTTCAAATTCAAAAGGGGCAGCACATTCATTGTGTAATATTCGTCAAATAGTGATGAATTTAAGTCAAAACGATAACGACATCACAATAATGCTTGATGACGACGATGTTTTCACAAACAGCCAAGTGGTTGAAAATATCGTAACAAGTATGAACCACGACAATGCTCAAATATGCATTTCCAAGTTTAATATCATAGGAGCCAAAAATCTTAATATCATCAACAAAGGTGGTGGCAACCACAATAAATTGGTCTCAGAAATGAGCCAAAATAAAGAGCCATTTGGAATAGGCTCAGAGTGCTTCGCCGATAGCTTAGGTTGGACTAAGACATATCGTGTAGGAATATTGCGTGAATATTACGATGATTTACTTCGTTATTTTAAAAGCTACCGAAAGCTACAATACTTTTTTATAAAACATGATGCATTTGAAGATTTTCCTGAAATCATAAATTTGTGTCGCAACAATGTTACTGTAGTTTGGTTAAATGAATACACGCATTCATACCGTAAACATCAACACTCCATTACAGCGAAAACTCGAAAAGATGATTTCAAAATCAAACGCCCTATATATTTAGCTCTTTTGATAGGATTGTATGATTTGATAAAGGATAAATTAAATGGTCAAAGCAATACAATTATCGTGAGATATTGTATCATAAAAATGCTTACAATAGAGAATATATTGGCTAAATTCAAAATCCAACGATATGGCTACTTCCGTCGTTGGCTGACGCGTTTAGAGAATGGGGCATTTTTACGCATATCGCTTTCTGTTTTTCGCAATGAGAATGTTCTGAGGCCCTTTATGGAAATGGTGAAAGAATATCCTGATGCAAAAGATATAAATTTAAATAAGTCAAATCTATCCATCGTTGAAGAGCTCTGCAAAAAAGAAGCAGTAAAAGGCTTTGTAGATGTAGTGGGCTGCATGCAAGAAAAATCCTATCGTTTTCAAGCAAAAAGATTTTCCCGAAAATATGAAATAATGGGAGGTCTTACAGTCTTGCTTATAGGCATTCTTCTTTTCATTTTCATATTGTTCATTAACGACCCTGAGCACGAAAAAGTTCCTAAATTGATGAGCGCTGGTGGGATAGCTCTAATTGGTTGGGTTTTCACTCTTTATGGTAAATTTAAAAACGAACGCGAGAACGAGGAAAAATTAACCAATATGTTTAGTGATGCTGTGAGTGAGTTACAACGACATATTATGGCTAACTTTAAGGTCCTATTAGAGATACACCATTCTTTAACAGATGAAAAAATTAAACCATCAAAAATACATTTCTCTAATCTTAAGGTATCTTCTCATTCATTTTTTATGTCGGACGAAATGGATAAGTATATTGTAATTGACGAATTCAAAGAATTATCTCATTTACGCGTCCATATTCGTAATATAAACAGCTCTGCTACACATATGGAAGAATATGCTGGGAGTGAATCTTATGACCCAAATATTATGCTGAATCTGGTGGATTGGGAGTTAGCCCAACATTTGGGTTTTTTAATAGGATTAATGTATTTTAATGAGAATAAGATTTTTCATTTCCCAAATAAGGAACAAATAGAGATCTTTGTAAAAAACAGAGATGTATTAGAGTCTATTTCAAATGAAATACCTAAAGATTATACGGGTAAAAAAACTGTTCAAGAAATCTATGCAGAGTATTTATATGACCGAATGAACCGTCGTAACATATTAAACATAAATTAATTAACAATTTAAAATATTTAAAAATATGGGAACTATAAATAACAATTTCCGAAATTTCTCTTTGTATGTAGTTATCATTATTTTTGGGGGATACATTGGATTAGCGCTATTCGTTATTAACCAAGTATCTTGGCCGAATGTGGCATTGTTTGCTATTTCTACAATTGCCATCTTGTTTGTTATTCATAATTTTTTTTCTGCCTTAGAAGAACATAGCAGAAGAGAAATAGCTGAAAATAATGAAAAACAAAGAGATCAAACAGCTCAAGATAATGCTAATAATATAGCCGAAATTAATAAAATCAAAGCTTATACCGAATTTGTACAAGCTTTACCTAAAATATCCCTAACTAAAGATGACATTAATGCTATTTTAGATAAAATTGCTGAAAAATCTGAAACTAATAACAAAGGTAAAAATAGCCCAAATCCCCCACAAAGCCCGGAGGTAAAAGATAACCAAAATGATAATGTCGCTTCTTAAAGTGAAAATGAGCAAAAGCTTCCAAGATGAACAATTAAGTTCATAAGCACATTTTGCATTTAATATACTAATGCTACACCTATCTTTTAGTTATTAGACATAAATTTTAGGTTGTTTTTTTAGAATCATCGACTATTATGCGCAGATATATCGAAATTGACGGTAACGAACAGGCAGCAGAAGTACTCAAAAGTGACTCCACATTGGTGAATTATGCTTTTCAGTGCGTAGATTTTTCTCAGTTTATTGCTGAGGTTGAAAACATAACATTCCGCGAATGTTTGTTCCTCGGTTGCAAGTTATCTAAGTCGATGCGTTACAATATCGACAGCACCAACACTGTGCTCACATCGTTGCGTGTGCCTTACGGTGTGTTTCGCACTTCGCTCTACACGCCACAATCGCTCTACGAAGGCTACGACTGGCGCAAGCCCGACAGCGTGGCACAATGTTACGACACTATTGTATACAATCACTACCTCAACACTGGTAAACGCGCCGTCGACATCAACGAGACTTTGGCTCGCACCCTTCACGACCACTCAATGAGTGATGCTCTGCACGACTACCTCGCTACACGCAACGAGAAAGATGTGGTGGCCATTATGGGAGGACACGCATTGCGTCGCACCGACCCTGTGTATCGTCAAGTGGTGATGATTTCCAAGTTGCTCACCGAGAAAGGCAAGTTGATGATTAGTGGCGGTGGTCCGGGTGCTATGGAAGCCACTCACTTGGGTGCATGGTTGGCAGGTCGCACTACCGAGGAGGTAGACCAAGCCTTGTCGATGCTCACCCCTTTCCCAACATTTTGCGACGCAGAATGGCTCAGCTCGGCATTTGAGGTGATAGAGCGCTTCCCTCAAGAGAAATACGAGAGCGTAGGCATTCCTACATGGCTCTACGGACACGAACCTGCAACACCTTTTGCCACTCACATTGCTAAATATTTTGAAAACTCATTGCGCGAGGACGGACTCCTCACCATCGCGATGGGTGGCGTGATATATACGCCTGGAAGTGCGGGCACTATGCAAGAAATATTCCAAGATGCCGTGCAAAACCACTATCTATCGTTTGGTTATGCAAGCCCTATGGCTTTTCTCGGCGTAGATTATTGGACCAAGCAAATGCCTGCCTACACGCTCCTTCAAGAACTGCAAAAATCTGGTCGATACAAGAATCTACTACTCTCAATCTCCGACTCGGTGGAGGATATCGCCCAAACAATCTTAGATTTTAAATAAATTCATCCCCTCATACTTTTAACCGACATGCGTAAGTCTCAAAGATGGCTTTTAATTGCCTTAATAGCTCTTTTTTCTACTAATAGTGCATTGGCCGATGTTATAAAGCGCGAAATGCGTTCAGTGTGGATTGCCACTGTTGCCAATATCGACTGGCCGAAGACCAAAGGCAACTCCCAATCGGTGATTCAATCGCAAAAGGACGATCTTATCGACTATCTAGATCGCATGGATGCGATGAACATCAACACGATATGTTTCCAAATGCGTTCAATGTGCGATGCCATGTACAAATCGAGCTATGAGCCTTGGTCATCCTACCTCACTGGCACTCGAGGCAAAGATCCAGGTTGGGACCCACTACAATTTATGGTTGACGAATGCCACAAACGAGGCATCGAGGTGTATGCATGGGTGAACCCTTACCGATGGTCAAGCACCGGTACTACAAGTACTTGGAACACCGACTTCGACACCGAAGTGAAAAATAAAGGTTGGTTGTTGACCAACGGCACTTTCACCGTGCTCAACCCAGCATTCGACGAAACTCGCCAACACATCGTGAATGTGTGTAAAGAAATCATCACCAACTACTCGGTAGAAGGTATGATTTTCGACGATTATTTCTATCCTGTGGGCGGTATGAGCGAAAACTCATCGGCTCCCGATTACCAATTATGGAAAGATTCGGGCACATCGCTATCGATTGGCGATTGGCGACGCGAAAATGTCGACAAAATGGTTGCCGATGTGTATAACATGGTGCAAGAAACGCGCCCCGAAGTGCGTTTTGGTATCGCGCCTCCAGGCACTGCGGGTGAATCGGCAAGCAAATATGGTCTTTCGATATGGAAAAACGGCTACGACACTCAATACACATCACTCTACTCCGATCCACTATCATGGATGAGCAAAGGTATTGTGGACTATGTGTCGCCTCAAATCTATTGGCACAACGACCACCGATTAGCGCCTTTTGGCACTGTTGCTAAGTGGTGGTACAGCCTCGCAAAGCACTTTGGCAATTGCCATTGCAACATCAGCGTGAACATATACGACTTGGCTCAATCGATGGGCTACCAAGCCGAACTTGGCAACACTCAAGCGCACTGGGACGAGCATGTTCGTTTGGTGAAGCAATCACGCGAGTTTGCTGCCGAATACGGACTCAACGCTTTCGGCTCTAACTTCTACAGCATCACCTATTTCAGAGGCACTTTTGCCGAACACGCTGATTATGTGGCAACCAACTGCTTCCCTCAAAAGGCTCTTGTACCTGTGGTCGACTGGAAAACAGCTCCATCATATAGCGCGGTTGCCAATCTATTGCGCAATGGCAACACATTGTCGTGGACTGGCATCAAGGACGGATTGTCAACCATTCGTTACACCGTTTATGCTGTGCCTATGTCGTTGTCGCGCGATGCTGCTACAACCGAAGACGGACTTAACGGCGAATATCTTCTCGACATCACTTATGCACCACCCTACGACATTCCTACCGACAAGCAAACAGGCTATTGGTATGCAGTGTGTGTCTACGACGGATATGGCAACGAACACCCTGCTGCCATCGTGGGCTATCCCGAAGGAAATTCCGACAAGGTAACTCTTCTATCGCCTATCAATGGCGCAAAGGCCACCTGGGAACAAGAATTTGCGTGGACGGCTATCGACAACGGCACCTACAACCTCTACATCGGTACCGACAAGAATGGCAACATTGCCAAGCACGCCGTTACAGGACTCACATCGAACAGCACAACTATCGACCTTGCTGAAATTGCCGATTTCACCGACAATAGCACTTACTACTGGAAAGTGGTGTCTTATCAGCCTAACAAACTTGAAGCAACAAGCGAAGTGGCTTCATTTATATCGCCCGCACGACAACTCGCAACTCCTCCCACGCTCGTAGCACCCGACAATGGCGCCGACATCGAAAATGAAGTGGATTTCGTGTGGTCAAGCAACGACGACAACATCACAAGCTTCGTGGTGCAAGTGTCAAGCAACAATGAATTTGGTGAATCGACAACAAAATCATTCTCAGCCACAGCCAATCAATCGCTCACCATTCCTGCATCAACAATAGGATTGGGCACTTATTATTGGAGAGTAATCGGTAAGGGCAAACGCTGTCTCGACACTCCTTCCGACGCTCGCTCATTCACTATCACCAACACTGGCGTGGGCTTCTACGAGCCGGGATATGAAATAAAATACGACACAGGCACTTATCCTGTTGTTGATAACCTCGAACTCAAGAGCCTATGGATGCGCACTAACGATTATCAAAACATCGTCTTCGCTGGCTCAGGTACCTACAACCGTAGTATAGTGGCTGTGGGCGACTATGTCTACATCACTGGTCGCACCGAAAACTCGGCTACTGCCACTGCATTCCTCGAAAAATATAGTGCGCTCACAGGCGAACACATAGGACGATTGACTCTCGGCAAAAACGCATCGGTGGGATTCTACCCTTGCAACAATGTAATGAAGGACTCCGATGGTGAAGTGTTCATTTCCAACCTCACTATCACCAACGACACGCCTCTATTCATCCACCATGTCAATCTCGAAACTGGCGAAACTACCGAAGTGGCTCAATTGACTGCTACTAAATATCCATCGGGACGATTTGACCATGTGGCAATCATCGGACAAGGCACCAAAGGCAACTTCAGCGTGTTTGCCGTAGCCAAGGACACTGGACACATCTTCCGTTGGACTATCAGCAACGGCAATGCAACCGAGGAAATGGCTACAGCTACGGCTTTCTACCCCACTTCGGCAACATCGTTCGGTCTTGCGCCTCAAATCATTCCTGTGTCGACCACCGACATCTTTATCGACGGAGCAAGCACAGCGCTCACTCGCTACTCGTTCCCTGGTGCACAACGCACAGGCTCGTTCTTGGCTAACACAACGGTAGCACCTGAGTCTACTGTCAACAGTGGCGCAACGATCTTCCCTCTTGGCAATGCCAAAGTGGTGATCTATGCCAACGGCGACCACTCTACTACGCCTTCTCACTCGTTCAAGGCTGTAATCACCGATAGCGACATCTCGTTTACTCAAATGAAGGAGTTGTGGACACTGCCACAATATGGATTTGGAACAGTGAATAGCGCCACTTTCCAAGCCGATGCCGACCATATCGTTGTAGCACCAAACAAAGTGCGTTTCTACCTATTCGTGCCTGGCAACGGTATATGTGCCTATGAAATATGCGACACCTCGATGAGCGAAATCGACGACATCACTACCGACAACAACGCTCCTATCGAATTCTACAACCTACAAGGCGTGAAAGTGAATGCCAACCACCTAAGTTCTGGTATCTATATCAAGAAACAAGGCAACAAAACGACTCAAATATTGATTCGATAATCGCCATCGAGCAGGCAACTATCAACGCCTCTCAAATGCACTTTATAGGGTTTCCCAAGCCCTCCCTAATACCCAAAGACGCTAATTCGTGTAAGATTAGCGTCTTTTTGTTTTTAGTTTAAAAAGTTTGAATTATACCCAAATATCATCATGCTCCATTTTTGGGTGTAGTGCCTTTAGGGCGCATTCTTATGTGTTGACGAACATTGATTTCTCGATTGTTGCGTACATCGCCTTCGTCAGGTTCGAGATAAATCTCATAGCCGTTTTCTTCGGCGTACTCAATAGCTTCGCACATTTCGGTTTCATCTATGGGAATGTCATAGCCGAGCTCTACATCTACTGCATTCGCGATCTCGAACATATAATCCATTTCGGGAGTTCGTTCTATGTTTTTATAATCACCATTGTATTCAAGGAATGCAAGACGATATTCATTAAGAATGCGTTTCCCCTTGCGATGTTTCATCTGTAAAGAATCTACATGGTAGTTTTCTTCAAGCCATGCTTTGAATCCATTTTCAGATTCGTAACTACCCCCTGATAAATGGTCATAGACTAATATTAGATGATACAGCAACGAATCGGGAATGCCTTCATTGGTTTTCCAGCCTTTCAACCCCATGTGTTCAGCCAAACCTGCATTATCCGAACTATAGTCCCAAGAAGCGAGGCTAATAATCCAATGAATTTCGGCACAACTCAAATAATACTCCGTCTTTGACAACTCTTCTTCTGGCCTATTGATGTAAGTGCAGAAGTCCTGAAGCCAAGGATAGCGCTTTAAGCTGTAAGATAATGCTTCGTTTTCAGTTTGGAATGCCATAATTAAAATCTATTATCGCAATTAACACAGCCCCATTTAGGAGCTACTATATCACCGTCTTCATCAACTACGACGCAACAACCACCGAGAATTATCTCGCCACGCTCAGCCGCTTCCATAAGTTCAGCATTCGGTTCGCCGTACACTATTTAACCATTTTCCCTCCACATTCAGGACAAGTACTTGGAGCTGCGTTTTTCTTATTTTTTTCATATCAATCCCAATCGTTTAAGTCCTCAATATATTCTTCGTAATCAGTGTCGTCGTATGTTGGCGTTTGGGGGTATTCGCATTCACTTTCGCAACATCGGCAAATGCCGTCATCACATCGCCCACATACACACTCCAAATATTCATTCAATTCTTTATCCATGCTTCAAATTCGTTTAATTTATACGCCGAACTTCTTTTTGTAATATGATTGGGCGGTATAGAGCGCAGCAGCAGGATTGTTTCCCGTTACTCGGTCCTTTGTTACTAGTGTGGTAACATACGCATCGGAATACTTGTAGAACAAGCTATCGTGTCCCACACATAGACCGATAACGACATTCAGGTCGGTCTTTGCCTCGTTGAGCAAGCGAGCTTGGAGGATTGGGTTGCACATCGCAGCGCCTATGCCTTCACACTTCGCAGGAATACCAATCGACGATTTCGCTTTGCCAGCAACCTTACAGATGATAGCATAAGCTTCGAACCCATTAGCACGAAGAATTTTGGCAAAAATGCGTGCTTCGTTGATAAGACCAATGCAATTGGCAATACCAATCTTCTTCGCCCCTATTTTGCGAGCAAATTCCATAATCTCTTGCACACGAGTCCATTGGCAATAGCCCTCAAACTCCACTTCGGCACTTGCCACCATGATGTCGTGGTTTCGTCCCTCATCGTAGCGCTCCAAAGCCCATTGAAGGTCCTCATCTTTGAGGTTAGTAGTCAGACAAAACTCAGGATAAGTGCGATCCTTGAACTTGCAATTCTGCGTACCACAATCCACGCATGTATGTTGCATATCTTTAGTCATAATTTCTCAGTATCTATAAGTTTTCAACGCATCTCGCCATCATCACCTGACGCCAAGACACACACAATAGCAAAGTTAGCAAAAAACTTATCATTAAGTGATATATTTGCAAATAAAAAAATAGGCGAGTAGTTGTCATGAACCACTCGCCTATTTCGATTCGTTATTTTATAAATTCAGTCGACCGACTATTTAGTACCAAAAATTCTATCGCCAGCATCGCCCAAGCCAGGAAGGATGTACTTGCGATCGTTCAACCCTTCGTCGACAGAAGCCACATAAATATCTACATCTGGGTGAGCTTCAGTAACAACCTTTACACCTTCGGGTGAAGCCACCAATGCCATCATGCGAATGTTGGTGAAGCCATCTTCCTTTAATCGTGCTATAGCATCACAAGCGCTACCGCCAGTGGCAAGCATTGGGTCGGTAAGAATTACCATGCGTTCTTTTTCGGCAGGCATCTTGTAGTAATAGAATACTGGTTGGCAAGTTTCCTCGTCGCGATACATACCAATGTGACCTACGCGAGCCGAAGGAATCAATGCAAGCAAACCGTCTACCATACCTAATCCGGCACGCAAGATAGGTGCTATCACGACCTTCTTGCCAGCAAGCTTAGGTGCACTAAACTTTTGTAGAGGGGTTTCGATTTCTTCATAAGTAAGAGGGAAATCGCGAGTTACTTCATAGCCCATCAACATTGATATTTCTTGCAATGATTGACGGAATTGTGCTGTAGAAGTGTTTTTATTGCGCATAATACTAAGTTTATGCTGCACTAATGGATGGTCGATAACATGAACACTCATTGTATTATATTTTATATATGATTTATTTCTTTTCGTTAGTATTCTCAGCTTTTTGCTTGCCTCCAGGGATGATAAGGTTCAAGATTACACCTACCAATGCAGCAAGACCAATGCCACTCATAGTGATAGAACCGAACGACATTTCGGCACCACCGATGCCTAAAGTGAGGATGAGCGAAGCTATCACAAGATTGCGAGTGTTGCCCATATCCACTTTGTTCTTAATAAGGCTATTGATACCTACCGAGGCGATAGTACCGAATAGCAGAAGCATAATACCTCCCAATACAGGACTTGGAATGGTCTTTAATATAGCACTCACCTTACCCAACACCGAGAACAAAATGCCCACAATAGCAGCAATGCGAATCACCGCAGGATCATAAATCTTGGTGAGCGAAATAGCGCCTGTGACTTCAGAATAAGTAGTTACTGGAGGGCCACCGATGAACGAAGCTGCCACGCAAGCCAAGCCGTCGCCCAACATTGTGCGATGCAAACCAGGGTCTTTCACAAAGTCCTTACCAGCCACTTCGTTGATAGCATACACATCACCGATATGCTCGATAACAGGAGCTATAGCCACTGGAATCATAAACACAACGGCTTCCCAACACATTTCTGGTTTAACAAACTCAGGCAATGCAAACCAAGGAGCGTCTATAACGGTTTGGAAATCGATTAATCCAAAGAAGATCGCAGCCACATACCCCACTACGATACCTGCAAATATTGGGATAAGTTTGAGCAAACCTTTACCGAATAGCGAAACAATGACAGTGGTGAGCAACGCAATCATAGCAAGCCACCAATTACCCTTCGCCATGTCCACACCTGTGCCAGCCAACGACAACCCGATGAGCATAATCACAGGACCCACCACGATTGGAGGGAAAAGGCGAGAAATAAATCCCACGCCACGGAAACGCACCAAAGCACTCATTATTCCATACACAGCACCCACAGCCACAAGACCAGAAAGAGTGCCAGGTAAACCATATAACTCGGTAGCCTTAATAATTGGCGCAATAAAAGCAAAACTACTACCCAAAAAAATAGGCACCTTACCTTTTGTAACTAAATGAAAGATAAGCGTACCCAAACCAGCCGTAAACAGAGCCACTGATGGACTCATACCCACCAAAAGCGGAACTAAGACAGTTGCTCCAAATGCTACAAATAGGAACTGTATCCCTACGATGGTTTTTTGTGCAGAATTTAGTTTTTTGACGTTGTTCATAAGAAATAGAATTTAACTACTACAAAAGTAGTGGTTTTACCTAAGAAAACCTACTTTTATCTCATAAAAAAAGCCCCCACAAAACCACTCCAAAGCAAAAAAGCAATTTAAAATGATATCTTTTAAAGATATATTCCCTTAAAAAATCATTCCTTCAAAAATAATCACTAACTTAGTAATCTAAAAATATGCTCACCATCTCATATTGAGTACTCAAACAATTATACCACAGCAAAAACTATACTTAACCTAACTAACAATTATGCGTAAGAATCCATTTGATGGCAAAGGTGTATATCCGAAGTTTGTGAGACACATCTATATGCGACTGATGAGTCGAGAGTGGTTTTCACATGCTGATGTGATGGCAGATTTTCTTAAACTTAAATCAGCGAATGAGCTACCATATAGTATTTCAAAATGTCCTCATAATGGTGAATTAAGAAAGGCATTTCTTGATATACTTAAGTTGATGGCAGAAAAAGTAGGAACGGGATGTGTTGAAATACAAGGTAATAATAGAATAAAAAAGTTTAGATATATTGGAGGCGATGATAACCCCTTTGAGGATTATCAAAACGCATCAGTAATCAATGATATTAGGCAATATGCTCAATTTTGTGAAGATTCGGCAGGTTTCTTTCCAAGCTCATGGATGGAGTATTTCTTTGAGGATACGCTGGACCTTTTAAAAATCAATCGACGCAAACGACGTGGTGAACAAATGATAATTTCAAGCGTAGATCGCGAATTGTCTAATATTGAGTTACTACCGATGTTATACGAAAGCATTCGTGACAAACAGGTGATGACGATTGATTACAAACCTTATAATGAGGAAACGATAACTATCACATTTCACCCACACCTTCTTAAAGAGCACAATGGACGATGGTTCTTATTTGGACATGCTGAAGGTAAAGAACCTGAATTCGGATATAATTTAGCTTTGGATAGAATAGAGAGAGTACATGAAAAAAACATTAGTCAAAACTATATCCAAGCACCAAAGGGATATTACACTGAGTTTTTCAAAGATATAGTTGGCGTGAGTCACATGGCGGATGAAAAGCCCGCATTAATTACTCTCAGATCTACAACTCACAACATTTATAAATTAACCGAAACAAAAAAAATTCATCATAGCCAACGCACCATAAAACCATTTGGACAATATGACGATGGTGAATATGGCGAGTTTGAATTATTTGTTGAGATGAATAATGAATTCATAGGGCGTATTCTTCAAATGGGTGCAGGTTTAGAAATTGTATCGCCTACGGCAATAAGGAATGAAATCAAACAGCGAATAGAAGCAATGTACAATTTATACAAGTAAAAAGAGTGAGACAATGTCTCACTCTTTTGCTATCATTATGTTTAGTGTTGTATTCTTTCTATTGAATTTCCGAAAACTCTTATCAAATGTTTTGCTATTTCTGGCAAAGTTCTAATTTCCACAATTCCTCCTTCTGGATAGGAATTATGGCTGAATGCATTTCTAATCTTGCGCAACAATTCCTTTTCATTTTCGGTCAAGTCGCCTTTGTTTATAAGTTCCTTAAGCATGTCAAGGAAATCAAAATGATTACCCTGCAATGCAAGATTCTTAATATCAGGATACTTGTTATACACAAATTTCTCGAAATCAAGAATAACACTTACAACATCAACACGACTATCATCATAGCCCTTAAACTCTTGCTCAATATCCTCTTTACCTATTTGAGGCGTTGGCAATAGTTCTAGCAACGATGACATACGCTTGTCATTAACCAATGCAAAGAAATCGCCATAGTTTTTCAACTTCATGCCTTGCGAACTTATCGTATACACCTTTCCCTTCTTTTCGAAAACGAAGTCCATCGGCATTATTCCCGAAAGTATTCCCTTATCGGCATCTGGCATTATATCTTGCAACTTAAAATCTTTAGCTACAAAGTTTATATTCTTTGTCAATGAATCCTTCACCATAAAGAACATCATTGCATCTTGCACCTTGTAACGACGAATATGCTTCTCACTCTTTTGATAATCATTTCTACTTGAGCTCAAGCGCGTAGCAACAATTTTCGCATACTCTGTTTCTGGCATATTTTTAAACTTTGCATCACTCAGTTTCTTATCATTAGCCCATTGGGTATATCTCTTCACGCCTTGCTCACGATTAGCCCACGCATCTTCACGCTCAGCTATAGTGAGATATTGCTTTTCTATGCTGTTTTTATTGTTTACCTTGCATTCCAGCATATCCATATATCGATAGTTTCGCTCCCAATCATAGAATTCCTGAAAGTTATCATTATGCACTCGTTTCAGATATTCACCTATCAAATATGTTACATTAGCCTTATCGAAATCGATATCTTGCATTTCGGGCTTTTGTTTCAACTTCGCTTTTATTTCGTCGTCAAACATTTGACGAGGCAATTCTATTGGAGAAACTTCAAGATAACTATCTCCCAAAATTTGATAAAAATCTTCATCTCGAGACGCCCATTTATTTCTCTCAATATTAATAAATGGCAGATTTGCAGCAAACATTCTCACATGTTCCGTTTTGTTAAACTCAACAATCTTTTTCTCAAGATATTGTTTTCGAGCCTTTAGATATTGCTCATAGAATTCTATCGCATTTTTAGGAATTCTTTTCAGTGCAACAGCCAAGAATGGATGCGATTTCTTATTATCTTCAACCAACTTAGCAGCCTTAAACATATTATAGAAATCCTGCATTGCCTTTTTATCACCCATGCTGTTGTACATAGCAATCGACGACTGCATGACTCGATAATTAAGCCCAGTCATTCTATCGGTTCCATAATATTCATCTTTTTCCAACGATGGTTGGAACTTTACTATATCCTTAGCAAGGAAATCGGCAAGTTTGCCTGAACTTATGCTTTTAAAATTGCGTTTACCCTGCTTATTAGCACTCGATCCAATAGCTTTTCTTGTTTCTTCAAATCGTTTTATCAATCGAGCTGTTTCTTCGAGCAATTCTTTTAATGTATCTTCCACATAAGAACTCACACGCTTAGTCTTATCCTCACCACTCACCGCATCAAGCACCTTCTGTGGCATGTCGCTACGACATATATTAAATGAATCAATATTTTCTTTAGTGAGAGTACCTTCTTTAAGGCCAGTAAACAGCTTTTTATAGTTATAGTAAACCGATTTGATGCGTTGTTCGGTCTTTTCAGCCCCAAGCAAGTGCATGTGGAACATCATCGCAGGTAGTTCCAATGTGCTTAATCGGCAATGCGGAATAGTTTTACCCACATACCACTTTCCTCCATCTAACTCAATATCAGGCACCACCTTATCATTACTGAAGCACATCTCAATCTTATTGTTGTTTAACAAATAACGAGTATAGGTGTCTACCACATAAGGATAATTATCAGCACATGCAGCATCGCGTTGCACATTCTCAAAATCCCTAATCACAATATTGCTATCACCATAAGTAGTATCATTTTGCCTTCTATATTGTTCCATTTCATCAAGACGGCCAAACCCATTAAGCGGTTGCTCAAGAACACGCACACGCACTCCCCCATCAATACACGATTTGTTAGCCGAGAATAAATATCTCAACTTACCCATATTCACATGGAATCGTATGCCCTTGAATAGCTCATTCGAATCGATGTATTGTAACGACAGTTGTGCAAAGCGATCGCTATGACGCACATGCAGCACCTCGTTATAGTCGCTTGATACTACTCTAAACCTATCTTGATCTTCCTGCGATAGCGTATCAAAGAGTTCTCTTGGACAACGCTTTAGTTCGTTTATCATATCAAGAGCAGTCGACATGCTTCGCTTATCGGAGCGTATGCGCTCCTTAGGCAGCACCACACTATTAATCGATAGCGAACGCCTTATCACACGAGCCTCTTCACTTGATTCATCATAACCGCCCCATAGTGCAGGCAACTTTGAGAGAAACAGGTTGATATATTTTTTCTCCAAAAACAAGCAAATGAGTTGCACCACTCCCACTCCCGATAAATGTATCCTACCTGTAGGGTCTCCATTGAGCGCCTGCATCGACAAGAAAAAATTAAAGTCGGTTTTGAGAGTACGCTTATCGGTTCTATAATCTTGTATAAATGCAAGATCACTCGTTTCATAGCTATAACGCTCCTTTACATTACGCAATGCCACGGTATAATAATTATTGATAGTAAATGACAGTGGACTTTCATTCTTCTCCAAAAACGGGCTGTCATTTCTATCTATTTTATCATCTTTAATGATAGCATGCATTGTGTTATCACGATAGGTCTTGAGCACGCGAAACATATTATTCAATACATAATATATATCGCTACCATTTATCTCAAGATTGGAACTATCAATATTATTATTCCTATATCCTCTTTTTCCTTTATGATCCTTATTACATCGGTAATCACGCTGATTTTCAGCCATAATTTTTAGGAAAGGAAAATTGCGAAACAATCGTTCCTTTATCGCATCAGCCTTTTCGGGATCTACATTTGTGGCATATCTTTCAGAGTAAAAAAATTGCATTACTGGATGCACCCAAAAGTCCTCAGGTCTTCGTTCTGGCATTTGATCTTGCAAGGATTCTATCTTTTGGATATGATCAAGAACTATTTGAACATTCTTTAATGCCATCGTAGCATAAGTCCCAAAAACAGGTTTGTTTTGTGCTATTAATTGTGGAATTCTCATACTATATATTATATTTTAAGTAAGCAATAACAAAAATAATAAAAACTTCACTAACTTTGCAAGTAAACACATTAATTGTTTGTTTTTTATGGGAAATTTAAAACCTAAGTACTTAATAACAAGCAATTTCCAAACATCGTGTTGTTGAAGGCCTCATTTTGAGAGGTTATTACAACCATGGTTGAATTATGCTTCAAAGGTAATAAGTTGTTGAAGGCCTCATTTTGAGAGGTTATTACAACTTGGCTGCGGTGGTATAAACTTGCTTTTTAGTTGTTGAAGGCCTCATTTTGAGAGGTTATTACAACCCAAAACGTTATTAGCAAATATTGACATTTGTTGTTGAAGGCCTCATTTTGAGAGGT
>JAEIGA010000111.1_pt1 | contig 110851 bp, 97 predicted proteins | sample 9270691 | NCBI WGS metagenome assembly JAEIGA01 (sample SAMN17057246, study PRJNA624740) | gut metagenome | biome: biome; isolation source: fecal sample | host: Bos grunniens | place: China: Xizang | collected 2019 | reverse complement strand
GCTTTTATCATCAATATCAAAAGATAAATCTTGCTTTTTATCCAAAATATATTGCAACCTATTAATATTTCTTTCTATACTGTATTCATTTTGAACTAGCTTTTTAGCACCTTCAATACGCTCTATAATAACTGATTTTTTATTAATAATTTCATCAATAAGTATATTTAAATCGCTCTTTTCAATATAAAAACTAACAAAATCATTAAATAAATTTATATTTTCATCTTTTTTAGGCCAATTCCAATAGGTTACAATAGGAATTTCTAGTTCTGCAAATTTAAAATACAAAGGATGCAAGTCAGAAGAATGTTTATGTATTTCTGTATTTATAGTAAAAACAGCTCTAAAGTTGTGCATATCATTAATAATTTTATCTTTATCCTTTAAAGAGTAAACTCGGTATTCAAGATTTCTTTTTTTTAGCACATCTTCAATAAAGGGTGAATTACCAATAATTGCAAAAAAATCATCTTTATTATTCATTAACTTATTATTATAAGCGTAATAATTACCTAATGGTAAATAGTAAGCATTTAAATTGTTATTTCTTAAGGTCTTTGCAAGTAATGGAGTAGATGTTAATATAATATCAAATTTTTCAATACCAGTAATATTTAGAGTTTTATTTCCACCAAGCCAAATAATGTCAATATACTCATCTGAAGTATTTGGAGTAGGGATACTACCATTACTAAAATTAGCACTCCATAATTTATACTTGTGCTTAATATCATCTTTTTTACGAGCATTAAATTCCGAAATTAAATTCCGAACTTCAACATTAACTACTTTTTCAATGAGCCCCAATTCTATTCCATTTTTTGATAAACCAAATATCATAAAATAAAATAGAATTGATACTAAGATCAAAGTTGTAACTATAAATATATATTTTTTTTTAACTTTTTTATTCAACATCTTGTACTTTAGATTTTGAAATATTATCAAACAACTCATTAATTTTTTGAGATATTTCATCATCTGAAATAGCCCTATGTTGATTTTCTTTTATAAAAGCTGCAAGCTGATTTTGTACCGTTTTTATTTTTTCGCCATCAAAACCACTGTTTTTTCCATGGTCTGCAACAAAGACCATGATACTTTCAAATCCAACTCTTTGAGCATTTATTTTACTCCATGTATCAAAACTAATACCAGATAGAGTAGCTGCGATAAAAAATAACAAAATAGCCATTCTTTTAAATTTGTTTATAATTTTTATATTATCCTCACCATAAACTTCATCAGTTTCACCAGCCTCGCCAAAAATTGTAACATTTATATCAGTTGGCTTGCTAAGCAAATAAACAATATAAATTAACCATAATAAAACTAATATCAGCGAATAATAACCAATAAAAAAAGCACTACAAATACTTAATATACCAACAACTATGTATGGCATAGCTTTTTTATTTAAGTCATGGAAACGCCTAAAAAACACTCCCAATGTAGGAATAAATGTTGCTAATGCAAAATAATATCCTAATAAAGGCACATCAACATAATTACCTATTATATATATAGGATAGAAAATAATTAAAGATGAAAGCATAAATCCCCAAAATTCTAATCTGGTTGCTCTACCATGAAAATAAATATAGTTTTCAGTAATGCCTCTTAAATAATAATCAAAAGCATCTCCCCATGCTTTACGCATATTTTCTTTATCAATTATATTTTTATTATTTACAAGTTCCTCATCAACATTATTATCTTGAGATAAAACATCTTTATTTTTCATAAACATTTTACTTCTCCTTTAAAGTAATAACTCTTCAAATCTTGCTTATTTACCCTTTAGCGTATTTGCATAGAAAAAATCATACATCTTAAAGTAAAGCAATGAAATATATACAAAAACTACTGATCTTAAAAATGCCGCTAATATAATATTTAGATATGACATCAAAAACATAATTAGCAACAATAAGAAAAAAGCAATAAAAACAACCAAACAAATTCTAAATATATTCCCTTTTGTTTTAATATAGGTCATCAATAAAGATTTATTTTTAGCATTTATTTCAGAAACAAACGCAAAAGAAGGAATTATAAAAAATGACACAAATAGAAATAAAATAAACAAATTTTTTCCAATAAGCCAAATATAACTATTTAACAACCAATCAATAAAATCATTTCCAAATGATACACTTATATTCAATATGGAAAAATTTATTAGAAAATTAGCAACCAATAAAGCAATTAAGAATAATGCAACAGCCAAAAAAAAGCGAATTCCTGATGCTATAAAGATTTTTCTATTAAACAATAACTGTTGTTTAAAATAACATCCCGCAGCAAAATAAAAGAAAATAAAAGCATAAATAACAGTAAAAACACTATACAAAAAGCCTGAATGAATACCAAATAAAATAGGTAACACGTTACCAATGAAATAAAAAATTGTCAGAAAGGCAAATGCAAACAGATGACTAACCAAATAACGATAAGAGTTTCTGTAAATTTTCCAAACTGACAATTTTTCTTTCATAACAACCTATTACTTTTTATTATTCATATGTTCTGTCAACCAATGAATATTATATTGTCCATCAATAAAATCATTTTGTGAGATAATATCTTCATGAAGAGGTATAGTTGTTTTAACTCCCATAATGATAAACTCTTCCAATGCACGTCTTAAACGCATTAATGCTGCATTTCTTGTATTAGCATGAACAATAAGTTTAGCAATCATACTATCATAATATGGAGGAATACTATATCCAGAATAAATCTCAGAATCCACACGAATACCTAAACCACCAGGAGCATGCCATTCTGCTATTTTACCAGGACAAGGTGCAAAAGTCTCTGGATCTTCAGCATTAATTCTGCACTCAATAGCATGTCCTTTAAACTTAATATCTTCTTGAGTATACCCAAGTTGAGCTCCACTAGCAATACGTATTTGCTCCTTAACTAAATCAATACCAGAAATAGCTTCTGTAATTGGATGTTCTACCTGAAGACGAGTATTAACTTCTAAAAAGTAAAATTTACCATCTTCATACATAAACTCTAATGTACCAGCATTTTGGTAACCAATTTTTCTAATAGCATTACAAACAATATCACCAATTTCTTTTCTTTGTTCTTGATTTAAAGCTGGAGAAGGACACTCTTCAATAACTTTTTGGTGATTTCGTTGAATAGAACAATCACGTTCACCTAAATGAACAACATTACCATACTTATCTGCTAAAACCTGCATTTCAATATGGCGTGGACGTTGCAAATATTTTTCCATATAAACAACATCTGATGGAAACGCAGCCTTAGCTTCAGCTTTAGCCATAGTATATGCTTCAGCGATATCTTCATCAGAGTATGCAACTTTCATACCCTTACCACCACCACCATCTTTAGCTTTAATAATAACAGGATAACCAATCTTATTAGCCCATTCCTTAGCATCTTCAACACTTTCAAGAGCACTTGAACCTGGTGTAATAGGAAGACCAGCTTCGATAGCAGCTTTTCTTGCTGTAATTTTATCGCCTAATAAACGCATTTGATCAGCAGTGGGACCAATAAATGTAATACCATGTTTCTCCACCATTTCTGCAAAATCTGCATTTTCAGACAAAAAGCCAAAACCCGGGTGAATAGCATCAGCTCCAGTAATTAAAGCAGCAGAAATAATAGCAGGCTTATTAAGATAAGAGTCCGCAGAGCGAGCAGGACCAATACATACAGCTTCATCAGCGAGTCTAACATGCATAGCATTTGCATCAGCCTCAGAGTGAACAGCAACTGTTCTAATCCCCATTTCGCGACAAGCCCTATGGATTCTTAAAGCAACTTCACCTCTGTTAGCAATTAAAACTTTTTCAAACATTAGATTTATTCCTATTTTAGTTCTTATTCAATAATTACTAATGGTTCACCATATTCCACTGGATCACCAGCTTCAACCAATATTTTAACAACTTTACCACTTTTGTGAGCTTTAACTGGGTTAAAAGTCTTCATCGCTTCAACTAAACAAACTGTATCACCTTCAACAACACTATCACCAACCTTTACATAGTTTGGAGATTTAGGATCTGCAGCCAAGTAAACAACACCAACCATAGGTGATTTTACAGCGTTTGGACTATTTGAATAATCAATTTCTGCACTAGATACATCTTGAGAAGCACTAGCAGTTACAGCTTGAGGAGCAGGTGCGCTAACAGGTGCAACTTGAGGAACATATTGTACATTTGAAGCAATATTACCTAAATTTCTTGATAAAGAAATTCTGCAACTTTCATCTTCAAATTCAAGCTCAGTCAAATTAGTTTTATCAAAGATTTCAGCCAATCTTTTAATTGTTATAGTTATATCTACTGATTTTTTAGTATCTATAGGATTAGACATATTTATCCTCTCATTAAAAATTAAATCTGCTTTTTAATAATATATATATCAAAAAAATACAAGCATTTTATTATTATTCTCCCCAACAAACGAAAAAAAATCCCAAAAAACAATTGAAAAACAAGTAAAAAACTGATATCATAGTTGTAAATATATAAAAGGTTGTAATACATGTCTAACGATATTGAAGTAAAATATGATAAATTAGAAGAATTACCCGCTCTTCCAAATGGTTGGGTTAGACTTGTTCACAGATGTATTGCTATATCTCTTGGCAAAAATAAAGTTGCTAACATAAAAGAAAAAGGATTGATTTTTAATAGAAAAGTGGTTCAAATACCTCCTTCACAAAGAGGTGGCACTTATCCGTCTCCCGGATATATGGTTTCAGTTTATAATGAAGAATTATTTTGGCAATCAATAGAAAAAGACAATTTTATAATATTTGATGATGCAAAATATGCTGATACAAAAATAATATTTGATATGCCTATAGAAGAATATTGCTTTTTAGAAAAATATGGAAGAGTTGCAATTGGAAAAATTGATAAAAAATATATCACAGGTGTTATACCTAATTACAACGGGCATAACAAGAACATAACACTTCCCAAAGAGGACGTTATAAAAGCAAAACAAAAATCTTTAGCTAATAAAAAAGAGTTGCCAACACCAACTCCTATAGATGAATTAATTGCATCTATTCAACAAAGATTTAAGACCATGAGTAAAGAAAAAATACTCAACTCAATAGATATTGAAAAGGAAGATATCTTATATGAAATAAACGAGCAATTATCAGAAACAACAAAATCTATAGCTAAAAATATTAACTTAACTTCATCCAATCAACGATAATTAATATTCACTCCCCAGTTCAAAATCAGAATTGTTTTCGTCTTCAAGCATTGGTATACCATCATTACCAATAACTCGCTGATTGTTACCAAATTCAAAATCAGGTTTTAGAGCTTCATAAATAACAACTTTATCGTCAAGAGTAGCTCTTTTTCCTGTTTTAGGATTAATTCTAACAAACTTAATTCCTTGAGGTATTCTAAAGTCGTAATTAGGCTTATCCTTCAATGCTTCCTTCATGAAATCATAGAAAATAGGCAATGCAGCCTGAGCACCTGTTTCAACTTTACCTAAAGTTCTAGGATCATCAAACCCCACATAAACTCCTACAACCATATCTGGTGAAAAACCAACAAACCAAGCGTCTTTATTTTCATTTGTTGTTCCCGTTTTTCCAGCAAGATTCTTTTTCAATCCTGCAAGTCTTGCACCAGTTCCTCGTTGTACAACACCTTGCATGATTGAAACCATTTGATATGCTGTTAACTCATCTAATACTCTAATTCTATCATCGTTAATTGTAGGAACATCAAGATTTTCAGAATATTTAGCAACCTTGCAACCGATACAGCTACTATCATTGTTTTTATAAAGGCTTTTTCCATACCTATCTTGTATTTGCTCAATCAAATATGGAGACACCTTCATTCCACCATTTACAAACACACTATAAGCTGTAACCATATCAATAAGTCTAGTATCACCAGCTCCAAGAGACATAGATAGCAAAGGAGGTAAATTACTTATAACACCTAAACGATTAGCCATTTCAGAAACTTTATCCATACCAATATCCTGAGCCAATCTTACAGTCATAAGATTTTTAGATTTTTCAATACCTTGACGCAAAGTGGTTAATCCAGAAAAACCTTTAGAATAGTTAGAGGGTTTCCATAAAGGCAACCCAACACCTTGCTCCAAAACAAATGGAGCATCTAAAATTAAATCAGTTGGAGAATATCCTAATTCAAGAGCACTAGCATAGACAATTGGCTTAAAAGTAGAGCCTGTTTGACGATAAGCTTGGGTTGCTCTGTTAAATTGAGATTTATTAAATGAAAAACCACCAACCATAGCAAGTATTTTACCATTATGAGGACTCATAACAACCATAGCCCCTTCAACATTAGGAACTTGCCTTAACTCAAATTCACCATTTTTAATCTCTTCTGTATAAATAACATCACCAACACTTAATACATCATCAACACTTTTAGGTGTTTCTCCAATTTTTTGATCTTCAAGAGTTTTTCTAGCCCAAGCAAGTGATTTCAAAGTAATTACACCAACTTTTCCATCAATATTCTCAACTGTTGCACTATCGCTAGAAGTTTTTAGTACAACAGATTTTTTCCAATTTTTCTCTTCACCTCGAGGAAGCGATGCCTTTTTTAGTTCATCCTTATAGTTATCAGAAATGTTAATATTTATATTAGTTCCACGATATCCATGACGCTTATCATAATTTATCAAACCTTGTCTAAATACTTTTGTAGCAAGTTCTTGAAGTTGTGGATCAACAGTTGTTCTAACCATTAAACCTCCTTCAAATACTGCATTTCCCCCCAAGCTTTTAGTTAAAAGTCTACGAACCTCATCACTAAAATATTCGCTATCCTTTAAATATCCATATTTTTTATCTACAACCACTAATGGTTTATTTTTTGCAATCTTAGCCTCGTCTTCATCAACATAACCATCTTCTCTCATCCTATCAATAACCCAATTACGCCTAGCAATCGCAGCATCATATCTTTTTTTAGGATTATAATTATTAGGTCCCTTAGGTAGGGCCGCCAGATACGCAATTTCTTCTAATTCTAAATCATTAAGAGACTTATTAAAATAATTAAGAGCAGCTGCTGCAACACCATAAGCTCGATTACCTAGGTAAATTTCATTAAGATAAAGTTCTAGCACATGTTCTTTTGAGTAGGCTTTACTCATACGATAAGACAAAATTGCTTCCTTGATTTTTCTAACTAATGTTCTCTCAGAACTAAGCAAAAAATTCTTTGCAACTTGTTGAGTAATTGTTGACGCACCTATAAAACGTTTTCCTTGAGCATAATTTTTTACATTAGTTATAATTGCTCTAGTAATTCCTAGAAAATCAATTCCAGAGTGTGAATAGAAGTGTTTGTCTTCTGCCGCAATAAAAGCTTGTTTAACTTTTTGAGGTATTTTATCCTCAGGAACGAAAATACGCTTCTCAACAGCATATTCCATTAAAACTTGCCCATCACCTGCATATAAACGAGTTGTAACAGGTGGCTCATATTGAGCTAATTTAGAATAATCAGGTATATCAAATCCATAAGTTTTAAACCATAGAAAAACTCCAAAAAACAAAACAACAAGAGCAAGTAGCCCAAAACTTATAAGATTTAACAAAAATTTATGCATAAAATCCTCATCACAATAAAAAACAATACCAATATAGCTTTATACTATTTCAAAGCAACCGTATTTTTATATTATACCCAAAAATAACATTTTTTCATCAGATAAATGAAACATCAAAAAAAACATTAACTTTAAGTTAAATGTTATCAGCTACAATATATAAGAAAACGAATAAAAGGAGAACGACATGTCTACACAAAAAACAAAAAAAGATAAAATAACAAAATCATTAAAATCTTCAAAAAAACAACAAACAACAAATGAAATATTTCATTATGAATATAAGCAATTATTAATTTTGGCAATGTTTAATGTTGCACTAACTTGTTCTTTATTTTTTATCTGTAAATTTGTTGCGCAAAATAATATAATCACAACAGCTTCTCAATTTTATTTATTAGTATGTGTTATGATTTTAACATTATTATCATTAGCTGGATCTTTATTTGTAGTTATATCTCCTCTTAATTTAGCCATCGTAACTGATGAAACAATTAAAATAGACCACAATCAACCTTTAAGATGGGAAGATGTTGAAATAGCAAGAGAATTTAGAGTAAACAATATTTTTAAGCGCTCAGTTATAGCTCTTCATCTAAAACAAGGAGTTGAATACAAATTAACATTTATGCAAAAGATTTGTAAAAATCATAAATTTACTGCGTTTTCAATTCCATTATACGCTATGAATAGCTCAGAAGCAGAAAAAATAAGAAAACACATTATTAAACATTGTAAATATGAAAAGCTATATAACTAAAAAGGTTTTATTTCAAAATATTTAGCAACCGTATTCCAATCAATATTAATTAGATTAGTTGGTAATAATAGCCCATTAGGATGTCTTTTGGTATAAATAACATATAATGGTAAATATGCTTTATCAAATTTATTTAACCAATAATTTGCTTCTTTATCATTCTCATTATATATAATATTAAATTTACTTATAGCCCCCTTAGACAATTTGTTTAAAGGCAGAAAATTATACAATTTTCTCCATGAAAATAAATTATCAACCGAAACTAACACCATTTTATCATCATTTATTTTTTCATTTATTACATTAAGAATCTCTGTATGCGAAATATTATAAACCTTTTTCGTTGGTGTTAAATAAATTCCACTTGATACAACAATATATATAACAAAAAATAGTGCTAAAGATTTATTTTGAATAGCATAGAAAAATTCTTTCTTTTTATTTTTACTTTTGGTTTTACTATCTTCTTTCAATACAAGAGCAGGGTAAATAGACCAGTATTTTATAACAATAGCTATACCAATAGCCATAATTAAAAAAGCAATTCCAGTATACGCACAAGACATTATAACAACACTAATAACAATATAAAAAATATTATAATATAGATTGTAGAGATTAATATTAGCGACGTTTGAATTCCTAAAAAATATTCCCATAATTAAAATTGGTGAAATAAAACCAAGTAAAATAACTAAAGCTAAGTATATTTTATCAGCCCCCAAATTAAAACTAAAAACAGACAGTATATTGTCTGAAAAATATAATGGAAAACTCATCATCAATAAACCACATACTAACCCATCGATCATTCCAATTTTAAATATTGAAGAAAATGGCCTAAATAACATTATATTAAAATTGGTTCTTATAAAATATATCTGAGAACAAATAACAAATAACCCAAATGTAACAACAAAGGGATTTAAATAAAGTTTATACCATCCATAATGGCTAATTACCATCAAATAACCAATCAACCCCAAACAGCTAAATATTAAAAATCTAAACAGAGAAATATAATAATCATCACGTTTTTTTAATATATTAATAAGGTTTGTAATCACAAAGAAAATTCCTGGTGTAAAACATATTAAAACACCAAAGATAAAGGCAAGAAACCAGTTTATACCAGAGTGGCTAAGTTTTGTTATATTGCTTTGCTGTACATCATCAAAAATAGGGGTTACAACATCTCTTAATACTTCACTACTATTAAAAGAACCACTAACTGCAATTTGATAATTTTCACTTTCAAGAACTTTTTCATCATCAGTTTGAACATCAAACTGAGCAACAGCTAAATCCGGACTTAAAATCATATATTTAGAATTTACAAAATTTGTACCATATTCATCTTCAATCATAGCAGAAATATTACTTAATTGATCTTTAGTATTAAAGTAAATAACTGCTGTTTTATTGTTTCTATTAATATATACATTTTTAATATTAACATTTTTAGAAGCCTTGTTGGGTAAATGCGTATGACTTTGTGTAACATAATTATTAAAAACAGATATTCTTTCATCAAGAGAAGGTTTTAACCTAATAGAATGTTTTGTAGCCACATCAAAACACTCGTCTTTAGTGTTACACAAATTAAAGTAAAAACTACCATTCAAATACAAGCTCTTTTTTACATCAGATCTCTTTACATCAAATGGAAATCTTACAACATTAAGTAATACTCTTTTGTTTCTATTACCTTTTGAAACCCCTAAAGCTAATGGATAATATAAATTAAAATCACTTACATTAAGATTAACTTCATTGTTTTCACTTAAAACAAACCTAGGCCTTACCTTTTTATTTAAGAAATCACCATTTATATAAAAACCATCAGGAATATGTACATCAATAACCCCATTAATTTTATCTAAACGTCCAGGATCAACGTGATCAAATATAATTCTAGCTTTAAGCCCATTATCCAATTCAACAAATTTTTCTGCACTATAATCCGTATATTTAGGTATTTTTTTCAATGCATTAAAAATACCTTTAACATCAAAGGATAATAAAGCTAAATTAAGTTCATCTGTATCAGGAAGCTTGTAGTAATTTTTATCTCTTAATCTAACCGGTTCGCCCAATTCACCATAATCATATTCAATGTACTTATAAGGTTGATAGTTCACAATATATTCATTTTTATTAAATTTGGCATTATAATCCTCTTCTTCTTCAGCAAACTCACCTTTTTTAGCAATAATATCTGCATCTTTAGGTAAAATAGATTTAGCTTTTATTCTATACTTTAACCCTGCAACAACTTCTTTATATATTCTTTTAAATCTCACACTATATTTTAAAACATCTCCTAACATAATCAACGAGTTTGTGCTAAGATTAGGATACACTAGACTTAAAAAAGGAGTTATATCCCTATGAATATTATCTCCTTGATATAGTTTATCTATAATATTTGGCATAGCAAATAATAGAAAAAAATCATTATTTGAAGTAATTAGTTTTTTAGGTGCTTCAGGTTCTTCTTTAACAAAGCTCCTAACTTCATAATTATTATCATGATTAGGAATTAAACTATTCAAAAGTTCATCAACTTTTGACTGTACTTCAGAAGCTCCAACAAATGTAGCGTTGAATAAACCTAAAATAAATACTATATATAATAAAAAATTTTTCATAACTTTATATTGATTAAAAGAAAATTAACATATAAAATATAAATAACATACGTAAACCAAAATGCAATAATGTTTTTAATGAAAGACACAGCTTACTATGAATAATGATGTAAAAAATGCCAAAGAAATTATAAAAGAGGAAAGCTCAAGCTCTATTTCTACTTCAAAATTTGAAGAAAATTTGGTAGGAAATTGCATCGTATACAATAAAAATCAAACAAATAGTTACTATCAAGATTGTGTTATATACATATATGAATGCAATTCTTCACATATAAAAGGAATAATAATTAACAAATTATTGTTTGGATCAGCAAGCATTGAATACAGAAAAAACAAAAAAACACCAATAAAAGAATTAAAAAGTATTTATGAGGAATTGTATCAAGGCGGGCCTGAAAACCCAGCCCATGGATTTGTCTTATATCCCCAAAATGAATACGAAATAGATGAGCAATACTCTTGTATACATGGCGATATTGCTGTATCAACCTCTTTTGGAATATTACAAGATATAATGGATGGTAGTGGCCCAAACAAAAAAATTATAGCCATGGGACATTGTAGCTGGAAAAGAGGTGAGTTAGAGTGGCAAATTTTTAACAATGAATGGCTCATTGCTCCATGTTCAATAGAGTTAATGTTTGATACTAAATACGATAAACGTTGGCAAGAAGCTCGTATGCTTAGTGGAATAAATTTAAGTGGATATATAAAACAAAGTGGAATGGCTTAAATAAAACTATTTTACCTTATTCTCAATTTATTAATAAAACCATAGTACTCTTTAATAAAATTTAACTCACCATTATTCATATGATTGTTAATAATTTCTTGCTTTTCATTTCTTAACAATTCAATGTAATTAACAGCTTCTTTAGGTAATCTATGTGTAACCACTTCATTTTCTAAAAATACAGCTGTTTCTTCTAATTCATTTAATCTATCATACCTATCAGATAATTCAAAAAGTTTTTTTACTCTTGACAAAAAAGCTAATTGATCCCAATTCATCTCATAAAGTTCTTCTTTCAAATTGTCTGAACATGTATTTGGGTATGGTCCATTTACATATTCAATCAGCTCTTTTTTATCAGATTTGTTTTTACAAATCTCCTGAATTGACAATAACAAATGCGTATATTCTATTACATCAAATTTATTTGATATGCTAGAAATAACAAAATGAGGTTTCACATCACTTGCATCATGTTTTAAAACAGAATTTGAAATAACAACATATAAAACCAAACTAATCAAAATAGCTTTAGTTATAGGCTTTGAAAACTTTTTCTTAAAAACTCGGCGAAATTTTACAATTTTACTTATATTTTCCATGATACACCTCATAAACAATGCTTAATTGTATCACAAAAAAAACATAAGTTCAACTAAATAAATGTTTAAACTAAATTTTTAGCTACATTCCTAAGCTTTTTCATATAACCATCAAAATCATTTGGTTTAAAATCAACAGGATAAGGATTATCAACCAAATATTGAATATCATCATATATTTTTATTTCATTAATAAAAAAGTGACGACAAAAAGAATAACGCGCTGCAGATAGATTAGATATATCATACCCAATTGTCTCTAACAAAGTAATTTCATCTCTACAATCACTCAACTCATCTGTATTTGTACATCCAATACCAAATCCTATATCATAAAGTTTTTGCCAAGGGAAACATACACCTGGATCAGGTTTTCTTGCAGGAGCAATATCACTATGTCCTAAAATATTATGTTTTTCAATATTATATTCTAATGTAAGATATTCAAGCAATTCACACAATTTATCAATTTGAATATCTGTATAGTCATCTTTATATTGACCAAGAGTAGGGGCCTCCAATTCTATACCTATAGAATATTCATTCAAAGAAATATCTGAACTAGCTTTCCAAGAGCTAACTCCGGCATGATAGGCAACCTTTTCAGGAGCAAGAGTTTCAATAATTGTTCCATCTCTTCCAATAATATAATGAGCACTTAAGCCTAAATCATTAATTTGATTTAAAATTTCCAACGGAGATTTAATTGAGCAATGAATAATAATATATTTAATTTGCCCAACTCTTTCTCTAAAATTATTACTATGCGCAACAATGAAATTATTTTTAATCATAATTTAACCTCCATCAAAATATAAGATAATAAAAGATAATTAAAAAACACTTTACATTACAAACTTTAATTTATATAAAAGCAAAAAAACAAGGAATATATAATGAGAACAGAATTTTACAATATAATAAATGAAATAAAGGAGAGCGCATCTACCTTAAGGAGGGCTCTTTGACTACAATAACGCCAAACTTCGCCAAGAAGAATTAAACGTTATTACTGCTGATCCTAAATTATGGGATAACCAAGAGCAAGCTCTAAAATTAACATCTGAAAAAAATATTCTAGATGAAAATATCTCATTTTATGAAGATCTAGAAAGTTCATTAGAAAATTCTCAAGAAATGGTAGAATTAGCAGAAGCCGAAAATGATGAAGCTATGTTGTCAGAATTATATTCTCATTTAGAGGAATTAAAAGCTAGAGCAAAAGAAAAAGAATTATTATCACTGTTATCTGGTGAGTTTGATAAAAACAATGCTTATTTAGAGGTACACTCTGGTTCAGGTGGAACAGAAGCGCAAGACTGGGCTGAAATGTTATTAAGAATGTATTCTCGCTGGTCTGAAAAACATAAATATCAAGTTTCATATATAGAAGAAACAGAAGGTGATGTAGCAGGTCTAAAATCTGCAACAATTAAAATTAGTGGTCATAATGCATATGGCTGGCTAAAAGGTGAAAATGGCGTACATAGATTAGTTAGAATATCTCCATTTGATAGTAATGCTCGCCGTCATACAAGCTTCGCATCTATTAATGTATACCCAGAAGTAGATGATAAAATAAATATAGAATTAAATCCTGCAGACATAAAAATGGATACATATCGATCTTCTGGAGCTGGTGGACAACATGTCAATAAAACCGAGTCGGCAGTAAGATTAACTCATATTCCATCAGGAGTCGTTGTATCTTGTCAAACAGAACGATCACAATTTGCAAATCGCGAACACGCTCTTAATATGCTAAAAGCAAAATTATATGAAATTGAACAACTTAAAAAAGAAGCTCAAGCCGAACAAAAATGGGAAGAGCAAGGGGATAATGGCTGGGGTTACCAAATACGCAGTTACGTATTACAACCATATAAAATGATAAAAGATTTAAGAACAGGTGCAGAAACTTCTGATGATAGAGGTGTTCTTGATGGAGATATCGATATGTTTTTATCAGCATATCTAGCCCAAAAAACTGGAAAATAATAATTATTTATCAGATAAACTTTTTCTTAAATCTGCTAATTCCTTTTCAAGTTGCTTTATTTTTTCTTCATACGGATCATTTGTATTTGCATTGATACCATATGCAATAAAAGCCTTGCTTTTGATGTTTTCAGCTTTATGAGCAGCAACACCAACAACTGTAGTATTAGCTTTAACATCTTTAACAACAGTTGCATTAGCTCCAACTTTTGCATTTTTTCCAACTGTAATAGGACCTAAAATAAGCGCACCAGCACCAATAATAACATTATCTTCAATTGTAGGGTGGCGTTTTCCTTTATTAGCAGAAGTTCCTCCCAATGTAACTCCATGATACATAGTAACATTATCACCAATTATAGATGTTTCACCAATAACAACACCCATACCATGATCAATAAAGAAATTTTTACCAATTTGAGCGCCAGGGTGAATTTCCACACCACTTAACCAACGCCCCAATTGAGATACGAGACGAGCTGTCAACTTAAAGTTTCTTCTCCATAACATATTTGCAAATCTATAAAATAAAATACCATGATAACCAGTTGAGCATAAAAAAGCCTCTAATCTACCAGATGTAGCAGGATCTCGCTTAATAATAGAATCAAGTTCATTAAGAAAACTCTTGAAATTTGATTTCATTTTTGTTATAACTCCCCACAAAGTTAATTTGAAATTAAGAATTTATGTATAAAATAAACACAAAATAACGTTATATCAAGGTAAAAAAGAGTTTATACAATGGTTGAAGTAATAATAAATGGACATGCAGGTAGACTAGAAGGTCGTTACCATAAAGCAAAACGTGAAGATGCACCAATCGCTTTAATTCTACATCCACACCCACAATATGGTGGTACAATGAATAACAAAATAGCTTATGCGCTATTTACATGTTTTAAAGATTTAGGATTTTCTGTTTTACGCTTTAATTTTAGAGGAGTAGGGCGTTCACAAGGTGAGTTTGAAGATGGTCCAGGCGAATTATCTGATGCTACAATAGCCCTTGATTGGTTACAAGCTAACAATCCAGATGCTCGTCAATGCTGGATTGCCGGATACTCATTTGGAGCATGGATCGGTTTACAACTTTTAATGCGCCGTCCAGATATTAATAATTTTATAGCAGTAGCACCTCCTGCTAATGAAAAAGATTTTACATTCCTAGCACCATGTCCAACGTCTGGATTAATTGTGCAAGGTGGACTAGATGATATAGTATCACCTAAAGTTGTAGAACAAATGGCGCATAAATTAAACAATCAAAGACACATTGATGTAGACTTTGCTATGATTGAAGATGGTGATCATATGTTAAATGGCCATTTAGTTGATTTATATAAAATAGTTGGTCACTATGTAATTGGTGCATTATCCAAAAAAGCTCCAGCTAAAAAACGTCGTGGTCGCCGTAAGAAGTCAGAAATTCAAGAAGCTTTAATGCTTGAAAATCAAAATAATCAAGACGACATGGAAGACGATGATTACGATGATGATTATGACGATAATATAGATGATACACTAGATGATGACGATGAAGAATAAAAAACAAGCCCCTCAAAAATAAGGGGCTTTATTTTTATTGAGAATTATTGTTTTAATTTATCAATAATTTTCCAAACAAATGTTTCAAGATAAACTTTATATATAATGTACACTCCTAAAAATAAGATAGAATAACCTAAAACAACTAGTATTGCAGGAAGAATTGTTAAAAATATAAACAAACCACCAAGCATAAATAAAACAAGTAACAAACACCCTAAGTTACTTTCATCTCTTAATTGCTTCATTTGTTTTCTAAAATTCTTATCATCTTCATCATTTGGATCTGGATAAATATATTCGATTTCCATAGCTTCTCCTTTTTTATGTAACTATTATTATTTAGGAATTAAATATAACAAAATCAAGCAAGTTAATTAAATAAAAATAAAATCAATAAAACAATATGTTATCAAAAAAAATAAAAAAAATGAAAAAAATAACTTTACAAATAAAAAAATACTCATTATAAACATTTTCAGTCACGCACTCGTAGCTCAACTGGATAGAGCATCTGACTACGGATCAGAAGGTTGTGAGTTCGAACCCCGCCGAGTGCGCCATACTTTTTAAGCTCCCATTTGTGGAGTTTTTTTTATACACAAAACAAGAAAGGGGTGAGAACTCACAATGTGAGTTTGACTACAAGCGAAAGGCGGACGGAAGAACGCCGGTAAGCAACGCTTATGAGCGCCCGTGCGAATGAGCATTGCGAATTCACCCCCGCTAAGTATCGCCATACTTTTTAAGCTCCCATTTGTGGAGTTTTTTTTATACAAAAAAAAGCTTTATATCAAATAAAAAACCATTAACATTTTAGCAATCAAAATAAACGAATAAATAAATTAGATAAAAAAAAAGCTCTCATTTGAGAGCTTTTAAAACGTGGTGGCCAGAGAGGGGATCGAACCCCCGACACGAGGATTTTCAGTCCTCTGCTCTACCAACTGAGCTATCTGGCCAGTCACGAGATTAGTTTATAAATAACTTTTTTATGTTTTGCAAGAACTTTTTTTATTTTTTTTACACATTTTTGTGAGTATATTTATAAACCATTGTTTAAACATAAAAAAAAGAGCTAAAAAATCAGCTCTTTTTCTCACAAAATTATATAGCCATTAAAATAAACTCACTTAATTTCTCATTAAATAATTGAGGATTAGAAACAGCTTCACCTTCTGCTATTTTTGCTTGTTCTAAAATCAACATAGATGCATCTTTAATTTTATTTTCATCACCATTATCCCTAACCATTTCAGATAATTTAATAATAAGAGGATGATATGGATTTATTTGTAAGATTCTAGAACTATCAAAAGCTGTTTTTTGCTGATGATTTCTCATCAATCTCTCAAGATGAATACTCATTTGCCCATCTTCTACAGTAAGACTTGCAGGACTTTTAGTAAGTTTTTCAGTTGTTACAACTTTACTAACTTCACCCTCAAACCATTTAGACATTTTTTCAATTAAACTTTTTATAGCACTATCTTCTGCTTTTTTACAATCTCTTGAGAAGCTCAAATCAATTTTAGCTTGATTAATATGCTTTAATTCATATCCCTTATAATTTAACAATGTTTGTGTCCAAAATTCATCAATAGGATCAGTTAATAATAAAACTTCTACACCTTGTTGATTAAACGCCTCTAACTGAGGATTATTAGCTAAAGTCTTAGCATCATCACCTGTAATATAATATATCTCTTTATGATTTTCTTGCATTCTAGAAATATATTCATCTAAAGATGTTAGCTCATCTTGAGATTTTGTAGAATAAAAGCGAGAAAGTTCAGCCACTTCTTCTCTATTAGCAAAATCCTCATAAATACCTTCTTTAAACGCAATACCAAAAGCTTTCCAAAATACACTATAAGCATCTTTATCTTTTGCTTTATTTTTTAATTCTTTAAATATCCTAGAAACGCTACCTTGACGAATTTTACTAATTAAAGCACTTTGTTGCAACATTTCTCTGGATATATTTAAAGGTAAATCAGCACTATCAATTACCCCTTTAACAAAGCGCAAATACATTGGCATTAATCCATCAACTCTATCAGAAATAAATACCTTATTTACATATAATTTAACACCTGTCATTCTATCAGGTTGAAATAAATCATAAGGAGCTTTGTTAGGTATAAATAACAATCCTGTATACTCAATACTTCCTTCTGCTTTAAAATGCAAAGTCATCCAAGGAGCGTCATAATTTTTAGTAACCTGCTGATAAAAATCTTTATATTGCTTTTCTGTTATATCTGCTTTATTTCTAGTCCAAAGAGCAAGCGCAGTATTCACAGTCTCTTCACCTGCTTCGCCTAAATTTAATACGATAGGGTAGTCAATATGTTCAGAATATGTATGAATAATATTTCTTAAATAAATTGTATCAACAAAATCTTTAGCATCATCTTTTAAAAATAGTTTTATATCCGTACCATTATTTTCCTTAATAGCTTCAGCAATTTCAAAACCATCAACACCATTAGATATCCAAGAGTATGCCTTATCACTATCTGCTTTTTTAGTAATAATTTCAACTTTATTTGCAACCATAAATGCAGAATAAAACCCAACACCAAATTTACCAATCAAATCAACCATAGACATATTATCTTTAGTGTTTTGTAAAAATTCAGCAGTACCTGATTTTGCAATTGTACCTATATGATTTATTAAATCCTCTTTATTCATACCAATACCATTATCAGAAATAATAAGAGTATTATCTTCCTTATTAGGAGTTATTGTTATTTTTAATGGAACATTAGGTTTATTAACATCAACATTAATTAAACTCCAATATTTTAATTTATCAAGAGCATCCGATGCATTAGAAATAAGCTCTCTTAAAAAAATATATTTTTCTGAATACAAAGAATTTATTACAATATCTAAGAGCTTATTCACCTCAGTTTTAAACCCAATTTTTTCAGCCATTACAAAAGTCTCCTATAATCATTAATTATTCATCTGTTAAATATATAGGAACTAACTTTTCAAATCGCAACAATATAAACAAAAAAAAGCTCTATTTTTCAATAGAGCAACTAAATTATTCTTCCCAACTATATTTATGTTTCTTTTTCGGTTTTAACTTATTAGCTTCATTATCAAAAAATTTTACAATCTCGTAATGACGCAACCTTACAGCAATATCTCTTGCATTTTCTCCTTTAACATTTTTCATTTCAATCAAAGCACCACGTTTAAGAAGTTGCTCAACTGTAAAACGATTATTAGCACCAACAGCAAACATCAAAGGTGTCATTCCATCTAAATCTAAATTATTAACAAAAGCCCCAGCATTTAACAACATATCAATAATAGCCGTTCTACCTATCTGTGCTGCTTTGTGAAGAGGTGAAATACCTTCATAATTAGCTAAATCAACTGAAGCTCCTTGTTTTATTAAATACTCTACAATCTTTTCTTTTCCCAATCCTGTAGCAATAAGTAGTAAAGAATTACCACTACCATCTCTATCATCAACATCAAAACCTGATATTAAATATTCAGAAACACAATTAACATCTTCCTTATTTATGCATTCATAAATATTTATATCCTCTTGCGCTTTAGTGATTTTAGGCATCAATATAAAAAGACAAACAATAAAAATAATCCCCCACTTTTTCATATTAACCTCCACATATAAGTATAATATAATAACATAATATATCATATTTTTTATTATTCGTAAAGCTATTTTTTAACAAAACATAAACATTGACAAAAAAACATAAATATATAATAATATACTATAAAAAAAAGCTATAAAAGGGAATGTTAATGAGCACAATTAAAAGTATAGCATCGCTTTATGCATCAAGCTTACCAGAAAAACAAAAAAAACAATTGCTTGATATTTATAAAGAATATGTCAAATCATCACGAGTATTTGAACATATATTCAAAAAGCGTGGTACTAGAAATATAGCCTCATATCAATTAGATTTCATAAACAACGAAGAAGACAGTCAATACTTTCCTTGGAAAATCAGTGATTGCACTTCCCAAGAAAAAGAATACTATAAAGATTTCACCTCAGGTGTCATAGGCACATTTAATTATGATTGCCCTCACTATAGTTTTGTAAGTGTAGAAACCATTCACCAAAAAACAGAAGAAAGAAACACAATACATGGAGCACCGACAAATTATAAATTAATAGGTTCAAATAATTTATTACCCAATTTTGTTGAACGCTTTATCTTAACATTTAAAGAAGATGAAAAATTTGAAGACTTAAAATATATAATAAACGGTAAATACAAAGCAACATATGTTGGTATTCAAGAATTTGATAGCGCAATGGATAGCTTATCAAATAAATCATTTGTTTCAAATTTATCATGCTTATTAGGATTAGTCGCAAGATTACCTGATCAAAATCTATCTGATTTAGAGCAAAAACAAGTAACAAGCATCGGATTTGAAACACTTGCTTCTGAATTTAGTATTCCATACGAACAAGTAATGCTTGGAATGCAAGCCAACCTAACAGAAAAAACACATAAAATAATTAAAGATATATACTCTAAACGCTATATTGATAGTTATATGAAAAAAGCTCAAGAAGATGGCTTAATACGTTCAGCTTCAGAATTTCAAGATTTAATAAATATCAGACATCTAATTAGTCACCAATTAGAAACCCTAGAAGGATTTGGACGCTTTACCAATGGAGAAGATAATCAAAATAAATCATTAAGAGAACGCTACTTAGCTTCATATAATAGAATTTACGATAAAACATTAATAAAGAGAATAGATAAATACGTTGAACTTTCTGATACATATAAGTTATTAGTTGAAGGATTAATCCCTAATTTATTTATTAGAGACTCTCAAGAAAGTAACAACAAATTCATTTCAAGATTAAAAAACTACCGAAAAGATAATCCCAATACTCAACTTATAATAGAAATGAATTATCCTCATGCAAACGATAAAAAAGACGCTTTACAAAAGAATATCAAAAAATTATTCCCTGAAGCTGAAATCATTGATGATTTGTCTAATTTTAAACAAGATGAAGCTTTTTTAGATAGGATAACAGCATACAATATGCGTACCATATATCTAACAACATTCCAAGAACTCGAAAGAGAAATAAGTGAGTACTGCCTATACAATGGAATGAATTGCTCACCAAAAGAAGGATGGAAAATAATTTCTCAAAGAAAAATATTAACACACAAAGAAGATAAAAGAATTACAGAATTTAAGATTTTAAGAAATGAATTAAGCCATGAAGTTTTTGACGATGAACTAACCCAAAAACTAATGACAGACTTTGATGATTTTAAATTTCATGCCGAACAACTAAAAAGTAAAATAGCTGCTTTAAGACCTAATAATTTAGCACACGTTAAAGATAATATATATAAAGTAATACACAAAGACGGACGAGAATTTTTAATTGATATAGTTGAAAAAAAAGCAATTCAAGATAACACAGACACAACACAACAAACAAAAAACAAACATTATACTCCTAAAGGCGATTATACGGAAGAATATGAAAATGGTTGTGCTGTTAGCTTAAAAGGAACCAAAATTCAGTCAATCCGAACACCTGATGGTTTTATTTTAGATATAAATAAAAAAACACTTACATTAACAGATGGTTGTAAAATTTATTTCAATGGTAAAGATATAAATAGCTTATCATTAGGAAAATACAAAATCATCACAGACAAAACATATAAAATAAAAAATTTAATGTTTGAAGGTAAATCCATAAATATAGAAAAACAAGAATCAATCAACTTAGGAAGTAACTTAACATTAAAAACAAATAAGGATTTACAAATATCAGAATTAAGTGTTTTAGGTAACAAGAAAAATAAAATAAAAATAATGTTCCATATAAATCAAGATACATATATCATAAAATTTTCAAATGGACTACAATGGAACATAAAAGACAATATAATAACCAATAAAAATCAAGAATTAAATTATTTAGATCGTGAAAAATTTGCAAATTCTTTTGATATTTCCACTGATACGATAATAAAAGATCCAAATATTCGATAAAATTAAATATTTTTTACGCCAAACCTCTTGACATAAGTGTCAAGAGCAATTATAAATTATGACAGAATGATATATTTGTCATTTCAAGAGCCTATAAACAGGGCTCTTTTTTTTTTATTAACCATAAAGTCACAGTTTTTTTTCTTACTGTGGCTTTTTTTTATTTAAAGGAGAAAAATATGACTATTTATTCAGAACAAAACAAGGTTACATATATCGCAGATGGTCAATCATCTTCATATATAGTACCTTTTAATTTTGTAGACGATAATATATCTGTAATCTTAAATCAAAAAAAATTAGAAAAAGATACTGATTATACTATAAATAAAACATCAAAAAATTCAAATGGAGAGATTGATATAAAAAAAACAACAACAAAAGGTGATATAATAATTATCACTAGAAACACTAAATTAACGCAAGAAGTAACCTTTATAGAAGGTGAAAATTTTCCCGCAACCGATTTTGAATTATCTTTAGATAAAATTGTAATGTCTCTTCAAGATCTAAAAGAAAGCATCAGTAGATGTATTTCACTCGAAAGTAATTCAATACTAACACAAGAAGATATTCTAGAATTCTTAGATATTGCTAACAAAAACTTTCAAACAATCTTAAAATTTGAAGATTCTATAAATAAGTTTAAAGAGCTAGAAAATAGATTAACTAACAAAGTTGGTCCTTTTTCTATACCAACAACTAATATAAAAGAAGATATCACATATTTAGAATACCCATATTGCTTAGATATTGAAATACCAACAGCCACAAGCTCACACACATCAACAGTGGTGCTAAATTTAAAAGACGCAACATCAGGAAATATAGCTCCTATCTCTGAATGTTATGATGGTTATGTTCGTATTTATCTAAATACAATACCCTCATCAGATACATTAGAGATTCCAATTATACTCTTACAATAGAGGAGGGGATATGGAAAGATTAAAAGAAATTTTTGCAAATTATAGTATATGGGGAATATTTTTAAGTTTAATAACGATAATAATAAAGCCTTATATTTCAATAAAACAGAGCTTAAGAGACATGTTAATAACATTTATTGTTAGCATGATATCAGGGTTATTAGCAGAATACGTTGATATTCCTCAACCAGTAAAATATGGCATCTCAGGGGTGTGTGGATTATTTGCAGTAAGACTATATATGATAATAGATACTTTATTAAAAACTGCACAATCAGATCCCGTACATTTTTTGCAAAATCTAAAAAACAAAGAGCCTCATAATTGAGGCTCTCCCACAATAACATATTGAAAGCATCAAAATGAGGTTAAATATCATTCTATTATTTGTATGCGTACTTTTGATTTATATGATTATTCAGTATAAAGCAATAATCTCACAAAAGGACCATCAAATTAAAATTCAACAAAACAATCAAACATTATTAACTCAACAAATAAGGAAAATTTACAATGAAAAAATCATACTTGAACAAGAAAACGAAGAACTTGTTAAAGCATCTAAACTCGATTCTTTTAATTGGTATCAAGATATCAGTAATACTAGCGTTATTAAACGCCTGCAAAAGAACTGAATATATATATACAGAACCTCTAAAAGAACCAATAACTTGTATAAATACAATAAAAACACCATTCGATATGGCGACATGTTTAAATGAATACAAATATAAATATTGACAATAACTAATAAAAAAACTACATTACAAACCTATTTATTATAATTATGTCTAACTTTAAAAATTTAGCATGCCTATGAAGCAAAATTACACAATCGAAAAAAATGTCCTCACACAAAGTAATTTCAAAGAAATTTGCTATGTTTTGATGGCAAGTATTGTAGCTGCACTAATTCCTGCTTTCTTTTTCTATGTAGGAAACCTTTCATCAGCAATTCCGCTTGTAAAGCCGATTTGCTACCTAATTGGTACAGCCAACATAATTGTAATGGTAAAATTTCTTATAGGCTTAATTAAAGCCCTTGTGAAAGGCTAACAACAAATCCCGATTCTGATATTTTTATCACAATCGGGCTTTTTTTTTATTCAGACAACAAAAAAAGCCCACACAAAGTGGGCTCTAAAAATTTGGTAGCGAAGGAGGGATTCGAACCCCCGACACAAGGATTATGATTCCTCTGCTCTAACCAACTGAGCTACTCCGCCAAGTTCGAAAATGTTTTTACAAACAAAAATGAATAATGTCAATAATAAAAATCAAAAAAAATAAAAAATATGTTAATAAAGTTTTTTTAAGATAAAATTTAGTAGAAATTTAAGCAAATACATATAAATTACCTCCTGTTTAACAAAGGAATATAACAAATGATACAAGATTTAACCAAAGGTAATCCCCTAAAATTAATTATACTATTTTCACTACCAATATTAATAGGTAATATATTTCAACAATTATATCAATTAGCTGACATATTCATTGTAGGACATTTGTTAGGTGAAAACGCTTTAGCTGCTGTAGGTGCATCTGCTCCAATATTTTTTACATTTCTAATCATAGCATTTAGTTTTACTGGAGGTTTAACAGCTATAACAGCACAACGCTTTGGAGCAAAAGATTATGATGGAGTACGTTCATCTGTAACACATTCAATTAGAGCAAGTGTAACTCTAGGCACATTATTAACCTTAATTTTATTATTAATATTAAAACCTCTTTTAAAAATATTAAATGTACCCAGCGCAATATTTAACGATTCTTATAATTTTATCCTTATTTTAGGTTTAGCAATGGTGCTAATAATATTTTCAAATCTATTATTTGGTTTTATTCGTGCATTAGGAGACAGTCGAACACCATTATATTTCTTAATATTTACAACTATAATGAATATTGTTTTTAATTTAATTTTTATAAAACATTTTAAATTAGGCGTAATTGGTTCAGCGCTAGGTACCGTTTTAGCAATAACTATTTCTGTGATATGTTGTATAATGTATATAAAAAAATATATTCCTCTGCTTCATATAACACCAAACGATTGGAAGTATAATAAAAATTTTATGAAAGAGCACTTAAACATAGCAATACCTATGTCAATACAATTCTCCATACTATCATTAAGTATTATGATAATACAAGCCGTATGCAATTCATTTGGTGAAAAAATTATTGTAGGTTTCACAATAGCTTTAAGAATAGAACAACTTGCAACCCAACCTCTAATGGCATTAGGCATAGCAATGGCAACATTTGTTGCTCAAAACTACGGAGCAGGGGAAATGTATCGCATACGTGAAGCGATAAAAAAAACAGTTTTAACATCTTTTAGTATTAGCCTAATAATGAGTTTATGCGTATTTACATTTGGAAAATACCTAATAGGTGCATTCTTAAACAATCCCGATTCTACAGCTATAGAAGTAGGAGTATCATATTTAAGTATAAGTATAATGTTTTACTTCTTCTTAGGACTTATATTCATATTTAAAAATACACTTCAAAGTATGGGCAAACCAATGTTTCCTGTTGTTTCTGGCTTTGTAGAATTAGCAATTAGATCTTTTGCCGCTATAATACTAGCTAATCAAATTGGATATCAAGGCATCTATTATGCTTCACCACTTGCTTGGGTAGGAGGCTCATTAGTTGTCTTATTTGGATACTATAAAAATATGTATAAAAAAATAAAAATATAAAACAAAATATAGTTAATTTACCATAAAAAAGGGCGAGGATTTCCTCGCCTTTTTTTTTACTACTTAATAAAGCCATCTTTTTTCAATAGATATATTGCCGATCGCTTTATGTTAAAATGCCTAATTATCAACCAAAACAATTCATCTTTCTCTTCTACTTCCAAATCTTCGCGCTCATAAAGAATATGCGCCATTCTAGATGAGAAAGAATTAGTCTTATGATTGAAACGTCCAATTCTTTTAGTATAATCCTCAATTAAGCTTTTTGATGCTCGTTTGAAGAATATATCTGCCGATGTAATACACATTGCAATATGTTTAGAAATCATAAATCTAAAAAAAGTTTCAAACACCTCATCAGAAGATCTTGAATACAAAATCTTTCTATAAGGAACTGTTTTTTGTTTATGATCAAAAAATAACTCTGTACTCTCACACAAGTACTTAGCTATTTCAACATGCTGTCCTGCGTAATGCAATAACATAACTTCTTCTTCAAATGTAAGTGCTATTGGTAAATGACTATCATTACTTCTTGGATACAATTTCTTATACCAATCAAAAATTTCATCATCATCAACAAGATTAATTAATGGTATTAAAGCCATCATATAACCATACTTACATAAAACACGAAGCTTATCAGCATCCTCAACTAAAATAATGTCACTACGATTTAAAATAACAAAATCATTTTTTTCGTGTTGCTTAAGTTTTTCAAAAAATGCACAAAACTCTGTCGCATTCAATCTTTCTAATTCATACTTCATAATTCATATATCAAAAATTTAATATTGTTATTATAATAGACGATATTTGTGTTTTTTGTCAATAAATAAAATAATATTTTTTTCATATTGACAATAAATAAAAAGACAATAGACTAAATAAACAAAAACATTGTTATTATATTATTTACTAAACAACAACAAAATTATGAAAAAAGTTTTATTTCATGTTAGGCGAATATTTTTGATGTTTTCACCAACTTATCCCAAACAAGAAACCAGAGATGAAATACACCGTAACGGAAGACTTCTTTGGGAAAAACTAAGCAAAGGATTAAATATTATACCTAACGAGGATGAATATTTTGAAACACTATATGAATTTCAATCTCGTGCGTGGAAATTAAACCCCTTTGAATTGTTTGAGTTGATGGAATACATTGATGAACATCTGAAAAATTACCACTTTGGTAACGAACTTCAAACTGGTAGAGAAGAAGAACTTGAGCGACAATACATCAAAAGTATTAAAGAATTTTCACATGCTATAGGAAATCACTAAGACAATAAAAAGCCCCTTTAAGAGGGGCTTTTTTTTATCACTTATCATAAAAATTAGTCCTATGTTTAAGCAATATTGACACAGCTGGTGATGGTGTTGATAATTGAGGATTACTAACACCATTTAAACCAGATCCTTCTTCATTTCCCTTATTCATAGAATTAGAAATTATATCCATAAACTCTCTTCTATCTTCATCATTTTCTGGTACCCTCATAGAATAACTATTACTTTCTTTATGATAACAAATATCAAGTTTTTTCTTCCACTCATCTCCTAAATTAAGAGCTTCAATTTTCTTAAACTCTTCCGCAGTAAAATGAAACCTACTATGTTCTTGATCTGTAGTTGTTCTAGTGCTTTCACCTACATGCTGCTCCGTATCTGCATGCTCACCACTAGCACGTTCTTCACCATCATGATCATCATGTTCTTCACCATCATGATCATCATGTTCTTCACCATCATGATCACCACGTTCTTCTTCATCATGTTCGTCACGTTCTTCACCATCATGATCATCACGTTCTTCACCATCATGCTCGTCACGTTCTTCACCATCATGCTCGTCACGTTCTTCACCATCATGCTCGTCACGTTCTTCACCATCATGCTCATCACGTTCTTCACCATCATGATCGTCACGTTCTTCACCATCATGATCATCACGTTCTTCTTCATCATGATCGTCACGTTCTTCACCATCATGCTCATCACGTTCTTCTTCATCATGTTCGTCACGTTCTTCACCATCATGCTCATCACGTTCTTCTTCATCATGCTCGTCACGTTCTTCACCATCATGATCATCACGTTCTTCTTCGTCTCTGTTTCTTCTGTTTAATATAAATTCATCAATAACTAATTCACCACCACGTTCTCTTTTAATATCTAATAGATTTTCAATATCATCTTTAGATAAATCTACTAATTTAACCATATCTGGATTTTTTAGTGCAGCATTCAACTCTATCTTTTCAATAAAACCTACCATATCAGCTTTAACTTCATCAGATAATTCAGCCATAGCTGAACATTCTTGTATTTGTTTACCATCAACAAAAACTTCTCTAACAATGTCATCCAATTTTTCAGCCACATCTGGATGTTTCTGTAATACACTTTCTTTAGCTAAATTAATATTAATAAATCCATCAATCGCTTTTCTTTCTCCATCATCTTTAACCAATGGACTTAAATTGTTAATAGCTTCTAAATCAATATTTTCTAACATTTTTGTGGTTTTAGGTTCATCAAGTTTTGCAACTTTTCGCATTACATTATCACCAACAAACTCTGCACCTTTACGATTAACAAAATATTTCATCTGATTAAAGTCTTTGATGAAATCTTCACTTAAATTAACACCTACATATGTTTTAATATTATTTGTAATTTTAGGAGCTTTACCTTCAGTTAAAGCTTGTCTATAAATATCATCTAGAACTTCATCTAAGTTTAACACTTCTGGATACTTCTCAATTAACATTTGTCTTTTTGCTAAAAACTCTTGATGTGCATTTAAGCATCTTTGAGCATGTGATAATTCTTGCTCATTATCCTCATGTTCATCGCGTCTATCATTCTCATGTTCATCGCGTCTATCATTCTCATGTTCATCGCGTCGCTCATCATATTCATTTTGTCTTTCAAAACTAAATGAATTACCTTCATGTGGGTAAGAATAATTTCTTTCATAAATATCAATAACTCGATACTCTAAATCAATTGCAAACAATTCATTAACTTTATCTTCTATCGATTTACTTTCATCTTCCGTATCAATTTTAGCAAAAGCTTCATTATAAATTTCTTTGTTTTTATCATAATATGCTTTAAAATAATAGGAGATATTTTCCAAATTATCTAACATTTCTTCTTTTTTAGACGAACCAAACATACTATGCCAAAAACCTTCTTTTACATTATCATTAATAAGTTTATACAAATCACTTTCATTATAATCAGGATTACTAACAAAAGTATCAATAATACGTTTCCTCAAAGCCGGATCAATGCTATCATATTGATCACAAAACGTATTCAATCTAGATATTGTTTTTTGCAATATACCATATGGCAATAAATTTTCTGGATTAATTTCAGATACAGTTTCTTTTACAACATCAAAATTTTTAACGATAAAATCACCACGCATACCGATTTCAGCTGTTGCAATATTTTTAATATTTTCATCATTAAAAACATCTGCTAGTATACCTGGATCCTCCTCTATGGTACCTCCACAATAATCTAATATATCACAAACATCATCCAAATTTAATAGATTGTTTCCATTTTCATCTTTTTGCTCCATCAAAAACATGACCATATCTGGATATTTATCAAATTTATCTAAAATTTTAGGAGCATAATGAGGCTCATACTCATCAATAGCCGCATATAATTCTTCCTTTGTAAAAGGTGGATTATATATGATTACAGGTGCATCTTCATCATAATCTGTTTCAATACTGTGGTTTTGTATATTCTCTTTGTTAAATTCTATAAACCAAGCATCAGCAGCTTTAGAATCAAATCCATCTTGTGTAAATCGAGATTTAAACTCATCCAATGCTTTACCTGAAAGATTATGTTTACTTACCCATTCTTCCATAGAAAAACCTTCTACTTGATCAACCATTTTTTTCTCCTTTTTCTAAAAATATACCTAATAATATCATAAAATACATACTTATGCAAGTATTTATTTATATCTTAAATTCAGATGCTCTATTTCGCGCCAACTCATCACATCTTTCGTTTTCCACGTGCCCTGCATGCCCCTTAACCCAAACAAAACGAATTTCATGTTTTTGACGCAATTCATCTAATCTTTGCCATAATTCAACATTTTTAACAGGTGCTTTCTTATTAGCTGTCTTCCAACCACTTTTTTTCCATGCATAAATCCATTTTTCTATTCCATCCATTACATATCGACTATCAGTATAAAGGGTAATATTGCAACTTTCTTTCAATGCTTCCAATGCCATAATCACTGCCGTTAATTCCATACGATTATTAGTAGTTTCTTTTTCTCCACCAGAAAGTTCTTTTTCAGTGTCTTTATACCTTAAAATAGCAGCCCATCCCCCAGCACCAGGATTTCCTAAACAAGCCCCATCAGTAAAAATTTCTATTCTTTTCATAATTGCTATTACCCTCAGTTTTTATAACTTCAAACTAACCATTTTATTCACTCTTCAAATAACATGAGAAAAACTCATTAGTAAGCATATCAAGATCAGCATTTTTTCTTAAAGCTTGAGCAACAAACGATCTTAAATCATTTTTTCCAACATATATTCTAAAACTCTTAGGTGTTGAACCATCTGCACCAATAACACCTTCCATCAAAAAATCTTCATTAATATCATTATAAAACCTAATTTCAGCCTTTGCACAACTAAACAATGCACGAGGAGGGACCCTCATTTCAATAGGCGTTATAAGATTTATAGAATTATGCTCAGAAGCTAAATTTTCTAACTGAGAATCATAATAAAAATTAACCTTATTTTTATCACCACCAACACTCAAAGTATTACAAGACAGATAAACCTCTTTAGCAACAGCATTTGAGTTATTCTCTGCCATAAGTGAAAATCTAACTTTAACAACACTTTCTTTTTTCTTTGCTTTCAATGTTGGTCTAAATATATCATCTTCATTTTCTTTAACAACATCAATCATCTTATTGTTAATTACCATCTCAATATTTGGCTGAGGACGTTTACCAAACATACCTGCAATAACAGCATAAGGGGCAGGGACATTATTAGATCCTGAACGAATATAAATCTGGCTACCTGTTGTTGTCATAAGTGGCGCAATTTCAGACTTTGGAATATAGGTAGCCAAAATACCATCACCATTTTTATCACAACAAATAATATGATTTCTAACCTTATTATGAGAAGGAATTGTACACCCAGATATAGCATTTTCTAACCAGCTTAAAAATCTATGTACATTTTTTACCTTAACTTTTGCTTGAGCAACATCTCCAAGTTCCAAATCTCTAGCACATTCAACACCCCAAACTAAAACACCACCCTCACTATTTCCAAATGCAGATATTGCTTTAGCTAAATTTCTTCTATCATTTTGATGTAAAGAACGCATATTTTTACCATCAGAAACAGCTTGCTTAAAATCCATAAACAACTCTTCTGTCTGCCTATTTACAATAAATTCGTCAATAGCATCTTCACCAAAATAAATAAGCTTTTCAAAAATATCTTCAGCACGAGACATAATTCTCTCCTTTTTATTAGAATATAACTATACATATAAAACAAAATAGTTAACATCTTATAAACTAAAAACACAAAAAAAGAGAGGGTTACCTCTCTTTTAATCCTTCATACTTTTTATTATAAATACTAATTTTTATTAAAAAAAGCATCAACATCGATATTTTCTTTAACGCTATCTTCAACTTCAAAAAATGGATAAATATCTTTGAAACCTAGCATCATCGCAACTACAGAAAATGGGAATATTTCAATAGCATTTTTATATTCTTTAACCGCTGAATTATAAAAACGACGAGCAGCTGCAATATGCTCTTCACATTCAACCATAGCTTTTTGAGCATTAACCATTGCAATATCTGATTTTAATTCAGGATAATTTTCTGCTTTCAAATTAAAATTACGCATTGCTGTATCCAAACTATTTTCCGCCTTAAATCTATCATCATAACTTTTAGCGTTCATAGCACTTTCACGAAGTTTTGTAATTTCTTCAAACAATGAACGTTCATGCTCCATATATTTAGCAGCACTTTTTAACATATTGGGAATTAAATCATATCTTAATTTTAATTGAACATCTACCCCAGACATAGCTTCTTTTAAATTATTCTTTTTAAGAACTGTATTATAATAAATAACGTATATAGCAACAAAGACTATACCAACAATCACAAAAATTACATTTTTATCCATAGCAATCCCCCCAGAAAAAAGTTTTTAATACAATACCCAAAACATTGTTAAAAAAAAGTAAAAGAAACTTTTGTACATTTTGTATAAAATTATCATTGAAAAATAAAAAAAAATAATTATAGTAATCCATACAAAAAATATTTTTATAACCAGTAATTATTCCTATAGATATGAAAAAGATCTTTTTTATTTTATTTGTAGTAACATGTTTACTGCAAATATCGTGTTCTAACCAACCAAAATCTAATAAAATAGACCAAGTTTGTTTACAAGACACTTTGACATACTTTACTGAAAATTTACCAAGTTATGCCAACGTTAATTCTCTATATGAGTTTTCAAAAAACAGCTCTTACAAAAGATTTAACATAAAAGAAGACGTGGTTTGTTTTTATGACAATAAAAACATGATTACTGTTCTTGATTTTTATGGCAACAGAATAGGGGATAAGTTTGATACATTTACAATTATAAAATCAAACTCAAACCATTCATACTATCTTGGTACAAATTATCAAAAAAAGTACTATTACTTCCCTAAAGAAAATAAGTTTATTTCCCCAATAAGTGTTCTACAAACACCAGATGACATGTGTTTTATCACTGAAAATGAATTACTTTTTTACTCTTTTGATGGAAATTATAAATGGCAAAGCTCTTGCGATGGATACATAATACATATCCAAAACGACACTGAAAATACTTTTTTAATTGCAAAATCCAACTCCATAAATTTTGATATATATAATACAAATGGAGATAAAATTAAACAATTAAATCAGCGCCAAATAAACAAACTTTTATATCGCAGTAAAACTCGAGTTAAAACTAATAGCATCACCTACATCATAGTTGACAAATATTGAGTTTCAAACGTGATTATATTTCTAATTACATAAAATATGGAAAAAAATGTCTATTTTATTAAAAAACTAAAGGCTTACAAAATTAAGTCTGTAAAAGAAACTGAAAACACATATCAGTTTGAAGTTGAGAGCACCAATCAACAATCCTTATTTGACCGAATGTACTTCACTAAGGAAAGTTTTAAAAGAAACAACATCCTAAACAAACCTGAAGCTGGAGACATTCTAATAGTTGATGACAACCAGATTTGGATTGAAAAAGACACCCAACGTACAATTATTATCGCAGATGACACCCAAACAAAAGAAGCGTTTATCAGCGAAATAAAAGACAACCTCTAAGTAAAAAAAAAAAGAATTTCTAAATTCTTTTTTGTATTGTTATTAACCATATTATTAATCCCAAAACAAAACATGTTATGGCTAAAAGAAAAAAAGTATCATTTGTCGTAGGTGTAAACCTTGATGGACCTGTGATTGTAGATCATGTAGTCAATGAAGACGAAGAGCAAAAACGAAGCTCAATGCAAAGCTGTAGTTTGCCACAACAAAACACCCATTCAAAGATTACCACATCTTCCAAGAAGACCTGTGGACAATCTCAAAAGAATGTCAGAGAAAAACACAAAAAAAACTAACCATTATCAGGCTCCAAACACATGTTTGGAGCTGTTTTTTTTAATATTTTCTTGACATTAATATATTTTATGTCTAAAAAAACAATCAACACAATACAATTATGTCATATAAAAAACTACACTATTATGAAAGAAATTATTCTACAAGAGGTAAACACCTTCTTACATGAGCGAGACGTTTACAATTATGCTTCTGGAAACAAAGAAGCCACTTTTACAACCAATCTAAAGAATGATCTAAGCTTTGATAGCCTTGAAATAGCGGAGCTTATTTGCGAGATGGAAAACATTTTCGGCGTAGACGTATCATCTCACAACAATCTACCAATAACCGTTGGAGAATTGTGTGATATGATTGACGATGAAATTCAAAAGAATCCTGATCGTAAACCATTCTCTGATGAGGTTATTAACCAAACAATGGACGCTATTGAGAAAAAAGTTAAGCAATTAGCGTACAGCTCACAAGCCTCATTGATTATTGTTGTCTCAAAAAACGACAAAGATTTGAAGGTAAAACACATGTTCTAAAAACAAAGCCTAGTCTCATGCAAATGACACTAGGCTTTGTTTTATTTATAAATAAATTTATATAAAACTGGCGGAGAAAGAGGGATTCGAACCCTCGGTACGCTTACACGCACAATTGATTTCGAGTCAACCGCATTCGACCACTCTGCCATCTCTCCATACATTCATTCTACAAATAAAAAACAAAAAAAATCAATATGATTTTATAGATATAAACTACCTAGATTGATAATTATTAGATAATTGCAAATTTAAATTATTATCTTTTTGACAAAATTCTAAAATCTTCCCATAAACATCAGGCTCCGATAAAATTTTATCAACACTAAAAGCTTCTCCTTCATTAGTCTTTTCTTTTAATACACCTTTAAACCAGACTGCAATTTCACCTAATTCAACATCTTTCCCATTAATATCAATTTTACCATATTCAACAACTTCACATTGATCTATTCCATAAAGTTTCTTATAAAGATAATCATCAATAACTAATGACATTAATGATGGACCTAATTCTTCAGTACACCCTTGAGGTAAAGCTCTAAAAAAAATCTCCATATTATTCTTATCGCTATTAATTTTTGGTAATTCAGAAGAAAAGGGAGATAATTGCATTAAATGGGTTAATTCATGAATAACAATTTCACCAACTGGAGAATAATAACCATCTCCACAATCACCATTTCTATCAATATTAATCAAAGCCTCATAATCATTTCCACGTTGTTGCCAAACAGCCACACTATTACACCACGGATTTTCATTAACATTAGATAGAATATACAAATTATCACTTTCTATTTGCTGAGATTTAATCCAATCTTTTGCAATCTTCATACTTTCATTATTAACTTTAACACTATCTTCATAACTTAAAATATAGCGATTATCAGAATTATACAAAGCCGTAGCAAAATCACCAACAATAGTGTGTTGATCCACAATTTCTTGAAGCAAATACAAATCCTTATAATATTTACCTAAAACATCACTTCTAGCATCCGATACACCTTCACGTTTTTTCAAAACAAAATCATAATTATCTCTGTATTTTACAACTCGCTCAAAATATAAAAATGCCTTCAAATTACTCTGATCTGATAAATCAATATTATCCATATTGTTTTCATCAACCACAATTCTAGAAAGCATTTTTCTCGCTGTAATTAAATATTCTTTTTTCTGATTATCTGTAAGACTACTACTTTCCTGAATTTGCTTCGTAACCATAACTCCAGACTTTATAATATCCCAAAAATTATTACAATCATCTGGTATGTGATTATAATTATTATCACCTGTTAAAATAGTTTGCTCATCAAACAATTCCTTGATTTTTTCTTGTGATAAAAACACCTTCTTATTAAGCTTTTGATTTTCTACATTTAATTCAATATCTGTTGTTTTATCGTGCAGAATATCATCTTTATTTTTAATAGAACAAGATGATAAAGCAAAAACTGAAGCTAATAAATAAGGATATGCCTTTCTCAATAGACTACTTTTAAGAGTAATAGGTTTTGCATTAGGTTTTGTGCTATAGACCTTAACCTCACTATTTTTCCCTCTTAAAAAATAATCATATACAAAACCAATCATAATAACCCCTTAATTAACAAAAGACAACTTTCGCAAGCTGTCCTCGTCTAGCATAAAAACTTTTATTGCCTTCAACTACAAATAAATATCTATTTTGTTTTAATGAGAAAATCAATTCAGGATGAACATAACCAATTACAATATCTTGCTCTTTGCTTTTTAATGTCGCTTCATTCCTTCGCTCATCAACCTCAACACACATATCAATACATGTTATGAGCTTAGTATTAAGTTCAAGCAAAACTTCGCCAAAGTCGTTTAAAATAAAGCTACCCATATTAGGTTCCTTTCTTTTATTCTCCTCACGTAAAACATTATAACTCAAAAAAAACATTTAAGCAATGAGAAAAACAAAAAAATATAAATTCGTACTAAAAATAACATAAAACGATCTCAAAAGATAAAAAAACAACAAAAAAAGATATAAAAATAAAATAGATAAAAAACAAATATAATCATTTAAATTAACAAAGTTTCATAATATACTAAAGCAAGGTAATTAATTGCTCAACTTACAGGGATTGTGTTGCAATTAAAATACCTTGCTATTTAAATGCGCATTTTCAGATCTGAAAGATTTATAATAATACTACAAACAGTTCGGAAATCTGTGATAATATTTTGCTTGGGTTAAACTTTTGGCCTAAAGTCACCTCTTATATCATAAATGTCTCACCTTATTCATGCTAACTCATAGACACAAAGCATAAATATCCGAGATAAATTTTCTTTTAAAATGAATAATCTAAACATAAATATATAATAAACTTAACAAACCATCTAAAACTTATAAGCTTATTTTGATTCGTACAATATATTTTTACGTTTGTTCACAAGAATATTTTTATTATTTAAAAACAAAATGTTACCACATATACACCAACATTCCACAAACATCTAAATTTGCTTCTTTTCTAATGCTCAACTCATAAATATCACAATTTTTGAACTTATATTTTTTAGCAATGTCTAAAATATATTTTTTACTATGTTTATATCGCCCATTGGCTTGTAAATAATAATCTTTATTAATACAATCATCAGACTTTTCAACAGAGAATACAATTTTTTTATTTTTCAAATTACCCAAAATATTATCAATATCACCTAAATAACAAAAAACATCACTAGCAATCACTAAATCAACATCTTTAAGGTTTTTCTTATTTTTAATAAAAGTATTTATACTTTCACAATACAGCTCTTCATACACACCTTTTTTTCTTGCTAAATCTATCATATTAGCTGATAAATCAACACCGATGAATTTAACATCACCATTATGAAGAGATGCTCCGACACAACCAGTTCCACATCCTAAATCTAAAACAGATCCTTTAATTTCAGGAATGATTTCCTTAATTTTATCAATAATTTTAGTATCTAAATTAGCCATCTTTTCATCATATGTATATGCAAATTCATCAAATAAAAGAGCAACATATTCTTCATCATTTACCTCATCTTGCTCTCCACATATTCCTCTCAATAAACGTTTTGAAAATATATTATCAGGCATAGTATTATGCCAATTTTGAGCTATTTTCAAAGCCATTTCAGAATTTTCAAGAGCTAATTCAGCTAACGTTTCCATAATATTAATTGCATACAAATTGTTTTTACTATCTCTCAAATATGCATTAAACATTAACCCCAAAGCTTCTTCAAATTCTCCTAAATCTTTTAATATCAATGATAAATTATAACTAACCTCTGCAGATTCTGGATTAATATTAATTGCTTTTCTATATGCCTCAAGTGCTTGATTAATTTTTTTCTGTTTATAGAGCAGGGTCCCATAATTCAAATATGCATCAAAATTATCCCTACATATCTCAAAACTTTTGTTAAAATATTTCTCTGCATTAGCATAATCACCTTTATCTAAATAAATATTAGCTACAGCTAAAATAGCATCAAAATTATCATCATTAAGATTCAATACCTTATGATATAAAACTAAAGCTTCACTTTTAATATTATTACTCAACAAAAAATTAGCTAATGCCATCAAGCCATCTATTCTATCAGGTTCAACATTTACAGCTCTTCTCAAAAAAAACTCTTTCTTTTCAGTATCATCTAACAATATACCAGCTTTTAGATTTAATATAAAATTATTTTCTTGAGCTAATGCTAATCTTTCTATAGTCAAATAATCTTTTGTATAAAAACATAAATTAGCTCTAGCATCCTCATAATCATTATCTATATCAAGGGCTTTACAAAAACTTTTAATAGCTTCACTATGATCCCCACATTCTTCTAAAACTACACCTAAAAAATTCCAAACCTCTTTTAATTGAGGATCTATATTAACTGCTCTTAAAAAAGCATCTTTTGCCTCATTTTTTTTATTTACAGCTTTATAGCTAAGCCCTAAATTAAAATAATATAAAGCAAATGGCTTAGGAGAATATTTGACAGCATTCAAAAAACTATCAATAGCTTTCAAATGTTCACCTTTTGATTGCGATATCAAACCAAGCAAATTCCAAATATCACTATTTTCAGGTGTCATTTGTAATAAACTTTGATATATATCTAGCGCTTCATTAAGAGCGCCCATATTATGCAATTCAATAGCTTTATTTAACCTACTATCATAAGTCATTACAACACCTTAGAAAAATATTTTAAATCAAAAAATCATCAAGAACTTTTCTAATCTCAACAACATCAATATCACTACTTAATCTATGATTAGATTCTTTTAACAATATAACATTAACATCTTTTGACGTTATCTTATTAGAAATTGCAATAGCTGTTCTCCAATCAAGCGCAGCATCTTTCATACCTTGAATTAAACGAACTTTTCCATCAAAAGGAATACTTTCTTTATCTAACAATAAATTGGGGTAAGCCGATTCTATCATTCCTTTAGTAATTACATAGCTAAAATCGTTTGTTGGAAATACAACTTTACCATCTTTTTCTAATTGCATTTTATATTCTTCATTAAAACATTTATCAATAAAATACTTCAAAAAATCAGGAGCAGCAGCAAATCCAAACATACCTTTAACTTTATTAGGAAACTTAACAGCAGAAAGCAAGCTCAACCATCCACCAAGAGAAGCTCCACCTACAACAACATCACTTTCAACAACATCTTCAATAATTTCAAATATTTGCTCTCTATATGTATCAATAGTTGTATCTAAAAAGCGCTCTTTATCGCTTCCATGACCTGCTAATTCAAACCTAACAAATCCAACACCATTTTCAATACACCATTCTTTAACAACCTCTGGCTTTCTCCCAAAAGGATCAGAACAAAAACCATGTGCATAAACAATTGTAAAGTTTTGAGTTTTACTTGTATCTGGCTTAATATACTCCATGAATGTGGTGTGACTATTCTTAAATGTATGTTTTTGCATAATATCTCCACTTTAAATTTAACATTTTAAAGGAATATATAACAAAATGAGTAAAGATAAAGTAAAAAATCCAGTAGTTTTACAAGTTTTACCTGAATTAAATCAAGGCGGCGTAGAATTAGGAACAATTCAAATTGCAGAAGCATTAACTAACAAAGGATATAAAAATTATGTCACATCTCAAGGTGGACGAATGGAGCATCAATTAGATCGATTAGGCGTTAAGCATATAAAACTCCCTCTAAAAAGCAAAAATCCAATAAAGATTCTAATAAACGCATACAAATTAACTAAAATAATTAAAGAAGAGGGAATCAATATTGTACATGCCCGCTCTCGCGCCCCTGCATGGAGCGCATATATTGCAGCTAAAAAGGCTAAAGCAACATATTTAACAACATTTCATGGGACATATGGATTAGGCCCAATGAGAATAAAAAGAATATACAATAGAATTATGACTTTAGGTGAAAAAATTATTGTAATTTCATCACATATCAAAAATCATGTTATGAAACACTATAATATCCCCGAAGAAAAGCTAGTATTTATTCATCGTTGTGTTGACGTTGAAAAATTTAATCCAGATACAATATCTCATGAACGCCAAAAAACAATGATTGAACAATACGACATACCTACAGATAAACAAATAATACTACTAATTGGACGCTTAACTCGCTGGAAGGGACAAGAATTACTTATCGATGCATTAGCAAAAATCAAAAATAGAAATGATTTCCACTGCATTTTTACTGGTGACGACCAAGGTAGAACAGAATATTCTCAAGGTTTAATCCAAAAAATAAAAGATAACGAAATGAATACTATGTTCACTTTCATTAAACACACAGATGATGTACCTGCACTAATGAAAGTTTGCGATATTGTAGTTTCCGCATCAATCGAACCAGAAGCATTTGGAAGAATTGCTGCCGAAGGAGAAGCAATGGGTAAGATTGTAATAGCATCAAATATCGGAGGCTCTCTAGATAATATAAAAGACAAGATTACCGGGCGCCACTTCGTTTCAGGGGATGCTGAGGATTTAAGCCAGAAAATCAGCTGGGCTCTTGATTTAACCACTCATGAAAGACAAGAATTTTCTAAAAACGCACAAAATTATGTAAAAGAAAACTTTACAAAACAAATTATGTGTGATAAGACTATCAAGCTTTACCAAGAACTGGTAAACAAATAGAATTAATTAACTTAACTTTATAAAGGGGTAAAAAATGATAAAAATTGAACTGCCTGATGGTAGCATCAAAGAGGTTAGCTCTCCTATTTCAGGGCTAGACCTTGCAAAAGAAATATCACAACATTTAGCATCAAAAGCACTAGCTTGTGAAATCAATGGCACGCTTACAGACATCACTACCCCTATAACTACAGATTCTAAAGTTAAGATAATCACAGCCACTGATACACAAGGCTTAGAAGTTTTGCGTCACTCTTGCTCACACGTTTTAGCGCAAGCTGTTAAAGAATTATGGCCAGATGTTCAAGTTACAATTGGCCCATTCATCGAAGACGGCTTCTATTACGATTTCTCTCGCAAATCTCCATTTACTGTTGAAGAATTTCCAAAAATTGAAGAAAAAATGAGAGAAATTATATCAAGAGACGAAGCTATAATTAGAAAAGTTGTTTCAAGAGATGAAGCTATTTCTATATTCAAATCTAGAAATGAAAACTACAAAGTAGAAATAATTGAAGATTTACCAGAAGACGCTGAAATTTCTCTATATTACCAAGGTGATTATGTAGACTTATGCCGCGGCCCTCACGTTCCTTCAACATCAAAAATCGGAAACGCTTTTAAATTACTAAAAGTTGCAGGAGCTTATTGGCGTGGAGATAGCAATAATGAAATGTTGCAACGTATATATGCAACTGCTTGGGCTTCTAATAAAGATTTACAAGCATATATAACAAGAATGGAAGAAGCAGCTAAACGTGACCACCGTAAATTAGGTCGTGAAATGGATTTATTCCATTTTGAACCAGAGTATGCACCTGGTGCAGTATTTTGGCACGATAAAGGTTATAAAGTATACCGTCGCTTAATTGAATATATGCGTAATCGCCAAGAACATAATGGTTACGAAGAAATCTCAACTCCACGCATTATGGATAGATGCTTATGGGAAACCTCTGGTCACTGGGAAAAATATGGAGCACACAACTACTCTGGCCAAACTGAAGATGGTAAAATGTTCTGCATCAAACCAATGAACTGTCCTGGAGGTTTGTTGGTGTACAAACAAGGTGTTAAGAGCTACAGAGATTTACCATTGCGTATGGCTGAATTCGGTAAGGTAAATCGCTATGAAGCTTCTGGTGCGCTTATGGGCTTAATGAGAGTAAGAGAGTTTACTCAAGATGATGCTCACATATTCTGCACACCAGAACAAATGGAAGAAGAATGCATCTCAACAATGAAATTAATTTTTGATATCTACAAAGACTTCGGTTTTGATAATATCAAAATATATCTATCAACTCGCCCAGAAAAACGTATTGGTTCTGATGAAATTTGGGATATATCAGAAAAATCTTTAGCAAACGCTTTAGAAAAACACGGATACGCATATGAAATAAACGAAGGTGAGGGCGCTTTTTATGGTCCAAAATTAGAATTTATCTTAAGAGATGCAATTGGACGTGAATGGCAATGTGGAACAATCCAAGTGGATATGAACCTACCTCAACGCTTTGATATATCATATATTGGTGAAGATGGTCAAAAACACCAACCTGTTATGCTACACCGTGCCTTATTCGGTTCAATCGAACGTTTCTTAGGTATCTTAATTGAGCATCACGCTGGTCGTCTACCATTGTGGCTATCACCAAATCAAGTTGTCGTTGCTCCAGTAACATCCAACTTTGATGGTTATGCTCAAAAAGTTGCTCAAGAACTTCAAAAAGCAGGCTTAACAGCTAAAGTTGATACAAGAAACGAAAAAATCAACTACAAAGTTCGTGAACACTCTCTAGCAAAAACACCTGTAATTATGGTTGTTGGTGCTAAAGAAGAAGAAAATAATACCGTAACAATACGTCGCTTAGGTTCAGAACAACAAATGGTTAAATCATTAAATGAAGCTATTTCCGAGCTAACAAAAGAAGCTCAAATGCCTCATTTATATGAATAAACCAACAAAAAAACACAAGAAAGTGGGGATTTAATTCCCCACTTTTCTTTTATCTAAAATTTAGGAAATTTAGTATAATCAACCTTAAACAAATAATCCTTCTCATCAACAGGTATAAGCCATTCAGGATAATTTTTACATCCTAATATCATACCATACAACTTATCACAATTATTTTTAGGTTCAGCATAATAATTATCAAGAGTATCCACCAAATAAACAGATCCAACTTTATGTTTTTTCATTAAATTGATAACCTCTCTTTCATCTGTTGAAAATAAAATATTATGATTATCAATTATACCTTCTACATTTTGATGATATGGAGAGGCAACAACAGGCTTATTTGCCCCCCACACAATATAAGGCCCAAAAAACACATCTGTAACAACACAACCATCTGGTATTTTATCAAAACCATCCAATTTTAGTACAGGAGATGGCTTTTCAAATATAGAAGAAAACACCATTAAATTCACAATAAATCCAATATATTCAAGACAAACAAGAAAAAATATAATCATTGCGCTCTTTTTATTATTATCTATTCGATTTTGCAAAAAGAACCCCATCATTATAATAGCATACAAACCAGAGTATTGCAAAAATCTAATATTATATATTGTAAGCCCCGTAAACAACAACAACGAAATAAAAACATACAAATAAATTTGATTATCTTTATGTATCCTCCATAGAAGAACTCCTAAAATAATACCAACAAAGGGATATGCACCAGTTTGAATATTAATACCTTTCATCTCAGAAATTCTATCAATAAATAAAGGAACAATTCTTTCATCTATTGGGCTTTTAATCCATCCTAAGAGATACATCACCACAAATATAAATAATTGACACCCCAAAAGAGCAATTGTTAAATTGACTTTGTTTTTAATATTTTGACAGATATACAAGCTAAAATAAACACCCCAATTAAAAATAACATAAAACAAAGATATTCGCCCTGTATCAATATAAAACCAACCTTGATAACAGGGATTAATAAGCCAAAACAAAGTACCAAAAATAGCATAATACAAACTAACTTTTTTAATATATTCATACTTTAAATCATAAAGCAAATACAAAACATGCAAAAAAATAAGACAACTAGCCCAAAGAAAAACTCCCTCTACAGCAACCCACAATGCAACAGCTAATGTTATACCAATATACTTAAACACATTATCATTATTAGTTTTAAAAAAAACAGCATTTAAATAAAGTAACAATATACTTAAAAATAGAAATATAATATGATGATCCGGTCTAAAGAAAATAGCTGTTCTAGAAATTCCCGCACACACCCACATCATCACAAAACAAATAAAACGGCATTTAACCCCCAAAAAATATCTCATAAACTTAAAAAGAAACACCACACTTAACAACAAAAATAGTGGACACAAAAATAAACCACCCAAAACTACAGCCACCTTAACACTATAAAAAGACATAAAAGGTAAACTAAGCATATACCAAAACAAATAAATAAACCTAGTCCAATGACTTACTTCACCAAACGGATAATTAGAAACCATAATTTTACGTTCCCAAAAACTAGGATTTTCCACCCAGTCAACCATCCTAATAGCATGAAAAAAATTATCAGTATCTAAAAATTCACCATTCCAATTAATATATTGATTATAGTACCATAAACCAACAAGAAAAAAAACACAGACATATTCATAAAACACCTTAGATGTCTTCATTATAAAGCTCCTTAAAACAATAATATGAGTAAAATATATAAAAAAATGATATTAAAATATTACTTTTTTTACTCTATACACAAAAATTAACTTCACATTAAAAAATTATCATTTAAAATTAATCACATAAAAGGAGGCGAATATGTTTCAAAAAATTTTATTATCTATATTAATATCAAGCTACTCTATCCAAGCTGGTGCTAATAACACTACAACAACACCTAATACAGAAAAAATATACATAATAAACAAGAATGTAACATGTCAGCATAACCCCAATGACGATACCTCATATTGTGTAGATAAAAATAAAAAACCTATAACCGGTGAAGTACGCAAATATGTTGCTGGAGAAATCGTACACTCATTTACCGTAAAAGATTCTCTTATTGATGGAGAAATGAAATGGTATTATCTAAATGGTAATAAAAAAGCTCTAACACCATATGAAAAAGGTAAAATAAACGGCTTAGCTTACACTTACTATGAAAATGAAGAAATAAAATCTATCACACCATATAAATCAGGTAAAATAGATGGAAATAAAAAAGAATACTATGACAACGGCTATATACACACTCAAACAATATACAAAGATGACATTTCAACAGGAGTAACCAGAATATATGCCCAAACCGGAGAAACACTATTCGACATCCAAACCACTCCTAATAATAAAATAGAAAACGGAAACTGCTATTACCTTGATGATAACAACAAACTTGTATACATACCAATTCCCACATTATTAATAGACGGATTAAATAACAACTGCCTAGAAACTAACACTAAAATAAAACAAAATATATGTTCAGTAAAAGAGTTAGAAGATATGGAAGAATGCAACTTTGCATGGTTAGAAGAAAATAAAACAGCATTATCCAAATATATAACTGAAAATAAAGATAATCCAAATCAAAATATCGAAGAAACATCACCTGAAGATGACGAACTTGAAACAGTCGAACAGCTAGAGGAAAAATTACATAAAGAACTAAATCTAACAACTGATATAGAAATAGAAGAAACACTCATAGATGAAGAGGAAGAATAAATAAAAAAATAAGGAAAAATATTAATGAACAACATAAAAAATATAAGAAAATCACAAAACATGAGCGTAACAGAACTAGCCAAAGCTCTGAATATGTCCCAAAGCAATTTAACCAAAATAGAAAATAATCAACTAGAACTAAAACATGATACAGCTCAGAAAATAGCCAACATATTAAATGTTTCAATATCTGCACTACATGATACACCAAACACCACTGGAATAACCATAATAAACCCTGAAGCATTTAACTTACCTATTTTAAGCACTATAAATTTTATACCACAAAATATACACAACTCATCAACCATAAAAGCATATATAACAACAAACGACACAATGTCGCCAACAATAAACAAACACTCAATAGCTTTAATAGATAACAACAAAAAAGAACTAAAAAACGGATTATTCCTAATAAAGATAAACAACACTTTGCAAATAAATCGCATACAGTTAATAAAAAACACCTCAGCATTATTACATTTTGACAATAAATTATATTCATCAATTGAAACAGAATACGATAATTTTTCCATAATAGGTGAAGTTGTTGGTATATTTAACTACACCACAATCTAAAACAAAACATCACTCAAAACAATCCACTTTGAATAATATTCAAGATGGATTATTTTTTTATTTAACAATAAAGTTTAACACACTGAAAACAATAAATATTCTTTGTAAATGAATATTTATTCATATATAGACAAATATTCATATACCGAATAAAATAAAATTTATGAATCATAATAATACTTGTTGTCATTTAAAATTTTTTAAGTATTATATACACGCAAAATAATATTAATTAATGGAGACTATATATGGCTTGTAATCATCAATGCTCACACGAAGTTGAGCAAATGTGCCCATTGTATAAAGGCGCAAGACACGAACCAGCTCCAATCCCTGAAGAAGGAAAATGGGTAAGAGCTAAACAAATTACAGATATTTCAGGTTTAACACACGGTTGTGGATGTTGTGCACCTCAGCAAGGTACATGTAAATTAACTCTAAACGTTAAAGAAGGGGTTATCGAAGAAGCTTTGGTTGAAACAATTGGTTGTTCAGGTATGACACACTCAGCAGCTATGGCTGCAGAAATCCTTCCTGGAAAAACAATTCTTGAAGCCCTAAACACAGACTTAGTTTGCGACGCAATTAACGTTGCTATGCGTGAGTTATTTTTACAAATCGTATATGGTCGCACTCAAACCGCTTTCTCTGAAAACGGCTTACCAATCGGTGCTGGTCTTGAAGACTTAGGAAAAGGATTACGCTCACAAGTTGGTACAATGTACTCAACAAAAGTAAAAGGCCCTCGTTATTTAGAAATGGCTGAAGGCTATGTATTAGAAGTTGGCGTTGATGAAAATAATGAAATCATTGGCTATAAGTTCGTTCACTTAGGCAAAATGATGGAAGCAATCAGAAATGGCGCAGATCCTAAAACAGCATTAGAAAACAACATCAAAACTTACGGACGTTTTGAAGACGCTGTTAAGAAAATTGACCCAAGAAAGGAATAGGCCATGCAACAATTTGAAGGATATGATAGAAGAATAAACACAATTACCCCTGTACTTCAAAAATATGGCTTTGCAGACTTAGATGCTGCAAAAGCTCTTTGTGAAGCTAAAGGTATCGATGTTGAAAAATTAGTAAAAGGCATTCAACCAATTGCATTTGAAAATGCTGTATGGGCCTACACATTAGGTTGCGCTATCGCTCTTAAAGAAGGCGTTAAAAACGCATCAGAAGCAGCAGAAAAAATTGGTATCGGCTTACAAGCATTTTGCGTACCAGGATCTGTTGCTGATCAACGTGAAGTAGGGCTTGGACACGGAAACCTAGCTGCTATGTTATTAAGAGAAGAAACAAAATGTTTCTGCTTCTTAGCAGGTCACGAATCATTTGCTGCTGCTGAAGGCGCAATTGGCATTGCTCGCTCAGCCAACAAAGTTAGAAAAGAACCATTAAGAGTAATTTTAAACGGTTTAGGAAAAGACGCAGCTTACATCATTTCTCGTATCAACGGTTTTACAGCAGTTGAAACTCAATATGATTACACTACTGGCGAACTAAAAGTGATAAACGAAAAAGCATTCTCCAATGGCGATAAAGCCAAAGTTAAATGCTATGGTGCAGACGATGTATCAGAAGGTGTTGCAATCATGATTAAAGAAGGTGTTGACGTATCTATTACAGGTAACTCAACTAACCCAACTCGCTTCCAACACCCAGTTGCAGGAACTTACAAAAAATGGGCTATGGAACATGGTAAAAAATACTTCTCTGTTGCATCTGGTGGTGGCACAGGTCGTACTTTACACCCAGATAACGTAGCTGCCGGCCCAGCATCATATGGTATGACAGACACAATGGGACGCATGCATGGTGACGCTCAATTTGCCGGATCATCATCTGTTCCAGCTCACGTTGAAATGATGGGCTTAATTGGTATGGGTAACAACCCAATGGTAGGTGCTACCGTTGCCGTTGCTGTTGCTATAGAAGAAGCTATTAGTAAATAAAACAAACCAATATTAGCAAATTTAAAGAGGGCATCCTAAAGATACCCTCTTTTTTTTATATAACAAAAAAACATAAAAACTAAACTAAAATACCCTCAAGAGTTTTTTCCATTTCTCTAATTTTTTGCTTTTCATAACCAATAGCCAATCGAACTGAGTTTTTATATTTTTTCAATTTTGCAATATCACTTTCACTTATCAATACAGGACGTTTAATCAAACCAAACAAAACATCTCTATTCTTTCTAGCAATATCAACAATTTCTTCAGGTGCACCTCTTGCAATAACAAGAGACATAGACTTTTCAAACGATACCAAAATTTTATTTAAAAGCTCACCACCAACTCTTGGCTCTGGCCATACCAAATGCGCAATATAAGAATTAGCTACCACTTCAGCCAACACCCCTAATTGTACATTATTAAAAAAACACCCTGTCAAATCAAGATAAACTAACCCATCTTGATTTTTAATAACAGATATAAATAATTCAAACAAAGCCTCATCATCAGAAAATGAAAAACACTTCAAACCAACATTTTTTAATTTTTTGTAATCCTTTAATTTATTTAAAATTTTATTCAACATTTCATTATCTGAATATTTACTTTTATCAACTGTTTGTTTTATAATTTCCCTAGCTGACAAATACATCCCATCTCTAGAATCATCTGCAACAAAACTCTCTACAGCACCAATTCCAATTGAAAATTTATCTAATCCATTTAACACTGCCGCATCAAACCAAACCAAAGATTCCTCCCAATCGCTTTTTTTAGAGCAGGGACGCTTCAACACAATTTCCTTTGAATTTGGATCATAATACCCAAAACTATTTTTAACGCTAGAATCACTAGTAGCCATGTTCATTATATTCTCCTAATACCTCTTATCTTATATAAAAGAAATATATTTAATATTATTGTTAAACTCCTGATGAAAATAATATTTTAATCATAATAAAAAATCAACAACTATTTCACTTATTGTTGTATTATTAATAAAATAAAATTTTTAAGTGTATAATACAAAATAAAACATGTATGCAAATAATTAAATTTAATTGCTTAATATAAAAAACAATACTAATCTAAAACAAACAAGATAAACAAAGGATGATTTAATGATAATTGACAGCATTTTCTACATACATACAATCTGTTATACAATACTTATACTATCTATAATAATCTTATTTTTAAACAAACAAAAGACGTTCAACAAATACAATCAAAACGAAAAAAATATAGCAATTTTAGAACAAAGATACCTTGATATTGAAACAAGATATAATGAAATTAAAATAGAGAACTATACTCTAAAACAAACTTTACAAGAAAAAGAATTATCACTTAATTCAATTCAAACCAAACTTCAAACAAAAGAAGAAGCTTTACTTGAAAAAATAGCTTATTTAGAAAAAATAAAAGATGATTTAACATTAAAATTCAAAGATATATCAGCAGAAATTATAAAATCACAACACGAAACATTTGCAACATCCCAAAAAGACACATTAAATGCTATATTAAATCCATTTTCAGAACAATTAAAAGAATTTAAAATAGAAGTAACAGCTACTCGTGAAGAAAGCATTAAAAACAAATCAAACTTAGATGCCCAATTAGCAAATTTATATAATTTAAATCAAACATTAAGTAAAGACGCCCAAAATCTAACAGAAGCTTTAAAAGGTGGTAAAAAAATACAAGGTAACTGGGGAGAATGTCAATTATCTCGCATTTTAGAAATATCAGGTTTAAGAAAAGGACAAGATTACGACACCCAAGAAACATTTTACAATGAAGATAAAAAAATATATCGCCCTGATGTTATAATACATCTCCCTGAAAACCGTGAAATAGTAGTTGATTCAAAAGTTTCATTAACAGATTATTTAGATGCAACAATAACCCAAGATGAAATTGAAAAAAACAAATTTTTACAAAAGAACCTAAATTGTATAAAATCACATATTGATGAATTATCAGCAAAAGAATATCAAAAACTATTAAAAGACAAAAGCTTAAATTATGTAATAATGTTTATCCCTATTGAAAGTGCATATATTTCAGCTTTAGAAATAGATCCGTATCTATACGATTATGCATATAAAAGAAACATTATTTTAGCAACTCCTCTATCATTACTTCCAACATTAAGAACTGTTGAAAATTTATGGAAAATAGATAGCCAAAATCAAAATGTTCAAAAAATAGCAGAACTTGGTGGAAAAATTTATGATAAATTAGCAGCCTTTGTTGAAGATATGAAATCAATAGAAAGAGGTCTAACACAATCTCAAAATGCATATAATAACGCAATGACAAAACTTGCAGGAAAGGGGTCTGCACTATCACATGCTGAAAAAATGAAACAATTAGGCTCTAAAACAAACAAAAACATTAACCTAACCTTAAACGATAGTGAACTACTATTAGAAGATAATAGCAATGCAATTATTAACGGAGAAAACTAAATGCCTAAAATAATATTTACTGGTGGTGGATCAGCAGGTCATGTAACATTAAATTTAGCACTAATTCCATGGTTTATAGAAAATAATTGGGATGTAGAATACATTGGTTCTAAAGGTGGCATGGAGCAAGAGTTAGTTGCAAAATTTCCAACAGTAAAATATTATGGCATCATGACAGGAAAGCTTCGTCGCTATTTCTCTTGGCAAAATTTTATAGACATGATCAAAATTCCGTTAGGATGTTTACAAGCAACATGGTTAATCCATAAGCTCAATCCAGATATAATTTTCTCCAAAGGAGGATTTGTATCTTTTCCTGTTGTTATTGGTGGATTTATCAATAGAAAAAAAATATTTATGCATGAATCAGACTTAACTCCAGGACTAGCAAATAAGATATCTCTTCCATTTGTAAACACATTTTTCACAACTTTTCCTGAAACAATAAAATCCGTAAAACAAAAAAACAAAGTAGAATGTATTGGACCTGTATTATCTGATAGATTATTTAATGGTAATAGAGAAGAGGGGGCTAAATTTGCTCAACTTGATCCCAACAAGCCAACAATTATGATTATTGGAGGTAGTCTTGGCGCTAAAAGTTTAAATCAGGCTGTATCAAAAAACTTCAAAGAAATATTAAAAAAATACCAACTAATTCATATTGCTGGAAAAAATGGTTTCAACAATGAACTAAAAGCCAAAGGATACATCCAATATGAATATATTGATAAAGAATTAAAAGATTTAATAGCTCTTTCTGATATTGTTATTTCAAGAGCTGGCTCTAACTCTATTTTTGAATTAGCTAGCTTGCACAAACCAATGATTCTTGTACCACTCCCAAACACAGCATCAAGAGGTGAACAATCACTAAACGCTAAAAATTTTGTAAATAAAGGATATGCAGAAATAATAAAAGATGAAGACATCTCAAATCCGGATATTCTATTTCCAATGCTAAACAAAATGTTTAACAACAAAGAACAATATATAACACAACTGAAAAATAATCCAGTTAAAATAACTTCATCAGAAGCTCTTTGCAAACTAATAACAAAGTAATTTTAGCGTATAATCTGCTGAATATATTTAATATCATCTAGCCAAGGATCAACCGAAACAGGGATACCATACCCTGTTTCCATAGTTATAAGAGCATTATCTTTAGTATAATCATTAACCAAACGTTTCAAATCAAAGTTGCCTTCTCCAAAATGCAAATGATTATCAAAATCAGAACTTATATCACCATCACACAAGTGATACATTGCCGGTTTCAATTCTATAAATTCACTTAAAAACTTATAAATATCAAGATGATAGGTATTAGCACCACAAATAGCATGAGAAAAATCTAAACAAAACAAAGCTCCTGCTTCATCAATAAAGCGTTTAATTTCACTAGGCAAAACACCATGCAATTCACGTTTAGTTTGAGAACAATATCCTGGAAGATTTTCAACCGTCAATCTCTGATCATTAAATGCTCTAAATTGCCTAATACTTTCTTCAAGATATTGTTCTCCTCGATACAAACCAGGATGAACAATAATTATATTAGCATCTAATAAATCCGCAAACTTTTGCGAAGCCGTCAATCTTTTTTTATTATTCTCAAATTCATCTATATTAGCAATATCCAAATCTTGCATAGCATGAGGCGCATGTATAACCACTTCAACACCCTTAAATCTGCTAAACACATCATTTTTTATTTCATCAAAAATAAAGGGAAGGGCATACAATTCTAAAAAACCAAATTTCCCATCTTTTATCGCTTTTTCAGCATCATCAACAAAACTCTTATTCTTAATAAAATCTTTTGACCATAATTTTAACCCAAAACGCCTCATTATAAACTCCATAAATAAATATTAAAAACAAGATTAATAACTTAAACCAGCAACTAAAAATAACATACAACTTACAAATTTCAAATATTATTTTATTTTTAATAGATATCCCTAAGTAAACTATAAATTTAATAAAACAAACTTTCAGTTTACCATACCGATTAGCTCTATAAGAACATGCTATAAAAAATAAAATCACCTACATATAATACTACAAAAAAAGATAGGGGGAATAAAAATAAATAAATTATATTTGTCGCATAATATATATTATGTATACTAACACATATATTTTAACGAGAAAACGCCTTAATAACATAAAAAACATCAAAAATAAACATCCTAAAATTAATTATACAATATGCTGTACATATTGATTTACAAGGCTTTCACACGCATAAAAAACATTTTTATTGCATTCTGTAATCGAGCTCAATAAAATTTATTATAATTTTATACATCACTTCAATCTAACATCTCTTAAAACATCATATTTTATCACAAATAAAAAAGCCTCTTTTTATCGAGGCTACAAATATTAAAATATATAAAATTTATTTTGCGAGCTTATCTTTTGGTTTAGTACCCCATTCGATAACACGCCAATATTTATCTTCTTCGTTTTTCTCTAAAACACAAACACTACCAGTACCAACTTTAATATTAAACTCTTCAGTAAACTTCTTAAAATCACCAGTCAAATGTGGAGCAAAACGAATTATACCATTAGAACTTACAACCATAACATTTTTACCATTATAATTGTTTTCTATTTCATCAGCAAATGTTTTCCAAGTATTAACAATTCCTTCAACGGAAACCAACCATCCTTCTGGAACAATAGCCTCCCTCTCCCAATCCTCTAATGCCTTTTGTCCAATTCTGGCAACAACCTCATCTTCTGGCTTTCCTTCATCTGGACCATAGTCAATTTCTGTAAAACGATTATCTGCAAGCAATGGTATATCTTTATCTAAAGCAGCAATTGCTAAACGCGCCGTTTCAGTAGTCCTTTTTAATGGAGCTGCAAATACAACATCTGGTATAAGTGTCTTCATTTTTAAATACTTACCAACATTAGTACCACGTTCTGTTTCAACCAAAGGCAAATCTGTTCTAGCCCCTACTCTTAACGGGGTTTGATCTTTTGTAAAATTATTTCCATGTCTAACAATAATTAATCTAGTTGTCATATAAAAAATACTCCTAAAACTCACCATATTTTTCAAAAATTTCTTCAGCGCGCTTCAAATCTTCAGGAGAATCAACACCCCCTACACTTCCTTTTAACACCCCATAATCAACTTTTGCAACCCTAATTTTCATACCGTTTTCAAGAAATCTTAGCTGTTCTAGTCCTTCAAGTTTTTCATAAACTCCTTCTTCTAATTCATTGAATTCAAGCAAAGATTCATACTTATATCCATACATGCCAACATGTCTAAAGACAGGACTTTTTTCAGTTTTTTCCTTTAAATCACTCTCTTTTCTAATTGCGGGAATAATATTTTTTGAAAACCATTTCGCATAATTATTGCGATCAACAATACAAGTTGTTCCCGAAAAAGGAGTAGTCTTTTTATTTTCTCTTAACTCATCCAACTCTTCCCAAGTTAACTGCGTAACAGGTGTAACCAAATCAACCTCTGGATTTTCTTCAAATGTACTTATTAATTCCTTTACAAAATTTGGAGGACATATTGGATTATCACCTTGCAAATTAACAATAAAATCAGGTTTCAAATCAAGTTTTTTAACAGCTTCACAAATTCTATCTGTACCTGTTTTACATTTATCACTTGTCATAATGCATTCAACACCATGTTGTTCACAAAAAGATAATATTCTTTCATCTTCAGTCGCTACAACAATCCTTGCATCACTTCCCATTGTTCCTTTTTTAGCAATATCTACAACTCTTAATAACATTTCCTTTCCAGCAATTTTAACCAATGGCTTACCAGGAAATCTTGTAGAGCCATAACGCGCTGGAATAACAACAAGTGTTTTAACCATTTTATTGTCTCCAAATTATAAAATACTAACTTTTTTTTACCTCTTTACCTATTTATTGTCAAGGGCATAATATTAATCCACAACTACACTCGTTCTCTTAAAAATATATCTATTTTCAATACATTTTCACCATTTTTATTATTTGAAGAATTTAAAATATCTCTATGCATATCAGATAACGCTATATCATCTTTTAACTGTTCATAACTTTCAACAGACAATAACTCACCTGCCTTAATAAAAATAGCCTCATCTCCCATCATTGTCATATGATTTATTTTATTTAAAACAGCACCAGATCGATCAAGATAATAACAACAATACCCATCACTATCAATTTGTGGAACTTTGTGTCCATATTCATCTTTAATAAAATTACCTTTAGCATCTTTTACACATGGCAAAATATCAGAAAAATCAATATTATAAATAGAACAACCAACATATCCTTTGTTCTCAATATAATATACAGGCATATCCCTTATATCATCAATTGTCCATTTTTTATTTAACACACACGCCAACAAATATCCTCTTTTCAATAAACCAATAGGTTTTCTATATCCAGTTAATTTCCTTGTTTGTTCTTTAATATCTTGGCCTCGCTTAACCGAATCAAAAAATTTTGATTTCTCTAACCCATTTGCTCCCCAACAAAAACCAGCTCCCAACAACGTCATTAACTCTTCTTTTGAGCACTCCCTATCTATTGATGCAATAACTGGAAACAAATTTTTCTCAATAAAACGCCATTTATTAAGAATAACATCTTGTTCTGATAACCTATCATTTTTTGTAATAGGATACTCATTACCATTTTCATCTACACGATATGTCAAACCTATACCTGTTGTTTTAACCCCTGTACCATCATCATAAACAACATCAGAAAACCCCTCAATAGCAGTCATTAAAATAGTAACATCATCTCGCATACTATTTATCAAAGCAATATTACAACAATCATCTCTCAACTCATCACCCATAAAAGTAACGTATTTTCTATCACTTACCTTATCTTTAACACCCAACACATTAACTTTACTCTTAGACTTTTTATTATTATTTTGTGGTGAAATTTGAATATCTGTTCTATATTTAGATTTTTTTGTTAAATTAAAATTATCATCTATTAATCTATGAGTTATACTCCCACCTACCCCTAAGGCAACCATTAACACACCAATTTTATAGTTATCTGTAACAAACTTTTTAATCTCTCTAAACTCCATTCTCATAATTTTTTTCTTAATTTTCTTCTGCAATTTAGATGCTGTAACATTAAACTTCTTAATTCCATCATTTCCAACCTTGCCTAAAAACCTAGCAACTTCTATCATACCTTCTGAAGCCTTATTAAAGAAAACTATTTCATTTGCTTTATTTACTAACTCTACATACCTCTTAGCATCTTTAGAACTAAAGCTACAAAAACCAATTTTCATCCGACGTTTTTTTAATTTTCTATGAACATTTATAATCATATTATATTTAGCAATAGCTTTTTCAGTAGTCCTTTCTGCAACTTTTTTAGGTGTAATTGCATCTCTTCTATTTACAAATGGAACCACATAAACCCTATCATCATAAATAATAGTTTTAACTTGCTCTTTATATTTTTTATATTTTTTAACTTCCTCTATTTCAAAATCAAATAAATCTTTTTCAAAAACTCTTATAGCATCCTTAACATTCTTAGCATTTTCAACATATTTAAAAGGAACAACAAAAGAGGCATTTGCGATAACCAACCTTAAACATCCATCGCCACCATTCCTATAATTTTCTTCTATTAAATATTTGTCATTTTCAGAAAAGACCATATTTCCCTCCAATACAAATAAATTATATCATATTTCTAAGATGAATTCAATTATTTTATTATTTTTCTTGCCTTAATATAAATCTTTCCAGCATCTAAATCATCAACTCTATCTAATACATCCATATCTCTATAAATTCTAGCTAATTCTTTTCCATTAGATATATCAATCTCAAAATCAACAACTTCTGATTTATTAGATGTCTTATCATCGAGCATTTTTAACAATTCATCAACACCTTTACCATTAAAAGCAGAAATCATAACATTATTCTTTTTATTTTTTTCCTTAAAATAATTTTGCTTATCTTTACTCAATAAATCTATTTTATTATACACTTCAATATAATTATCCTGATACTCTATTTTATCTAACCCCAATTCATGTAAAACAGATAAAACATCTTTTCTTTGTTCTTTATAATTTGGATTTGATACATCAATTACATGCAATATAATATTTGCTTCTAAAACTTCTTCTAAAGTAGCTCTAAAAGCCATTACTAATTCATGTGGTAAATTAGATATAAAACCAACAGTATCTGATAATATTACCTCATTTTTAGGAGATAATTTAATTTTTCTCATTGTTGGATCAAGGGTTGCAAACAACATATCCTTAGCAAAAACATTTTCTTTTGTAATATAATTAAACAAAGTAGATTTACCTGCATTTGTATATCCAACCAAAGAAACAACATCAAAAGGCACTCTTACACGCGATGCTCGTTGTATTCCCCTCGTTTTTTTAACCTTTTCAAGCTCTTTTTTAATCTTTAAAATTCTATTATCAATATGACGTCTATCAAGCTCAATTTGTGTTTCACCAGGACCACCTAAAAATCCGCCACCACCACGCTGTCTCTCTAAGTGCGTCCAACTTCGAACCAATCTACCTCTCTGATAAGTTAGATGAGCCAACTCTACTTGTAATTTACCTTCTTTAGTCTGCGCTCTACGCCCAAAAATCTCCAAAATAACAGCTGTTCTATCAATAACTTTTATATTTAATTCTTTTTCTAAATTACGTTGTTGAACAGGCGTTATTGGGGAGTCTATCACTAATAGTTCAGCATCAAATTCCAAACATTTTTCTTTTAGATTTTCAACCAAACCTTTACCTAAATATGTTTTAGGAACAATTTTATTTAATTTATAAGAACAAACAAAAACAGGGTCTTGTCCCATCGCTATAACCAATCCTTTAGCTTCATTCTCTAGAAAAACAATTTCCTCACCAGACAAAGCTAAATCAGTTTTTAGCATAGGACAAACGACCACTGTCCTTGTTTTCTTATCTTTTTCTATAAGTAACAAAAGTTATCCTTCAACCACATCAACAGCAGTTACTGGCATAATTGTTGAAACTGCGTGAGAGTAAACAAGTTGAGTATGACCATCTCTTCTCAACAATAATGAATTATCATCAAACCAAGTAATCATACCTTGTAATTTAACCCCGTTAATTAAAAAAACAGTAACAGAGATTTTTTTATCTTTAATATCATTTAAAAAATCAACTTGTGCGTTTGTAGTCATTGTTTCATTCCTTATTATATTTATCCATTTTATGCCCACATCGGATTATCCTTTGTTGCATATTCATACATATAAACCCAATTTAGTTAACATAATCTAAATTAAATAAAAAAATATTCTATAAATTGTGCAATATATACTTTTATACCTTGCGAGCCCATAATAAAATAATTATAAATTAACAATACTCAATAAATAAAGAGGTTAGAAATGGATTTAGAAACAATAAAAAAAGAACTATCACGTTGTATTGGATGTAAAGTAACACCTTGCGCAAAATCTTGTCCTCTAGGCGTATCTCCACATGATTTCATATCTTTAGCAAAAAATGGAAATATATCTAAAGCAGCCCAATTAATCAGAGAAAAAAATCCTCTAGCACAAACTTGTGGTCTTGTTTGCCCCGATAAGTTCTGTCAAAAAAACTGCATCAGAGCAAAAATTGATAAAGCAATTGAGATACCATGCCTCCAAGCATATATAACAAAAGAGATTCCTCAAGATTCCCTCAACCTCCCCCCTCTAAATGGTAAAAAAGCAGCAATTATTGGTGGCGGACCAGCTGGTCTTGGCGCACTATGGGAATTTATTAAAAATGGATGGCATGTAACCTTATTTGAAGAAACCTCACAATTAGGTGGTGCTGCTAGATTAATACCATCATACCGCCTCCCAAAAGAAATTCTTGATAAAGAGATAAACCATCTAATTAACAACGATCACACAGAAATAAAACTAAACACAAAAATCACAAATATACAAGAACTTAAAACACAATTTGATAGTATAATATTAGCAATCGGAGAACCAAATTTAAGAACATTAAATATTACAGGCGAAGAATATTGTAGTTCATATAAAGATGTATTAACAACCCCTCAAGATCATATTAGTAATAAAGTTTGTATTGTTGGTGGAGGTGAAGTAGCCCTTGATTGCGCATTATCCCTAAAAAAACTAGGTTCAAAAACTGTTGAAATATTTGTTAGACGCACAAAAAATGATATGCGCATTATGAAAAAAGATCATGAAGAATTAGATTCTCACAACATTATTGTTAGAGATTTAATATCAATTACTAATATATCATCCACAGATAATGGTTTTGAATTAACAACAATAAATAACCAAATTGATGAAAATGGTCGAGCAATTCCTGCTAATAGTCAAACATCGATTCTTTTTGGATATGATAAAATAATTCTTGCATTAGGATCTACATATAAAAAAGATGAATCCTTAACTGAAATTTACATGGCAGGAGATATGACTGGAACATGTGGAACTGTTGTTCAAGCTCTTGCATCAGGTAGAGATGTAGCAAGAGAAATAATAAATAACAAAGGATAAACATATGAAAATAACCCTTGGTGTAATAGGAAAATGCAAATCAAACTCCCCTGAAGGAGAAATTATTAATAGATATAAAGAACGCCTAAAATGGGACTTAATCATAAAAGAAAAAGATAATTCGAATCAACAAGATGAAGCTAAATTCTTACAATCATGTATAACAAACAATGCAAAAGTAATTGTTTTAGATGAGCGTGGAAAAAATATGACAAGCCCAGAACTTGCCAACATCATAGAAAACTGGATTAATAACGGAACATCAGAACTTTGCTTCTTAATCGGTGGTGCAGATGGCCACTTAGAAGAAACCCGTCAAAAAGCAGATTTAATCTTATCATTTGGTAAATTAACTCTACCCCATATTCTAATGCGAGCAGTTTTATCAGAACAAATCTATCGACTAGAAACAATTATAAATCACCACCCATACCATAGAATATAATAAACATAAAATCCCCCAAAAATTTTATTAATATCTGGGGGATTTTTTATAAAATAGCTACAAATCTAAACAAATTAAACAAAACTTTATGCTATTTTTTTACATTCTTCTTCAATTTGTCTCTCAAGCTCAGCCATAAACTCTTTTTTACCTTTAAAATCAGATACTTTTATAGGCTTCATAAACTGAAATACAACCTTTCCAGGACGACGTATAAAAGAGGCTTTAGACCAACATAAATCAGAATTTAATGCAACAGGTACAATAGGCATATCCCCTAACCCATCTGCTAAAAATACTATACCAGATTTATACCCTTTAACTTGTCCATGTTTACATCTAGTCCCTTCAGGAAAAATAATTATTGAACGTCCTGCTTCAACTCTCTTTTTAGCTTCTTTTAACATTCCTTTCATAGCTTTTGCCCCTGCTCCTCTATCAACAGGTATCATTCCATAAAGTGCCTGCCCCCAACCAAATAAAGGAACATATGTAAGCTCTTTTTTCAATACAAATACACTATTAGGGATAATTCCAGTATAAGCATACGTTTCAAAAGCCGATTCATGCTTAGACGCAAAAATAACACCCGGCTGAATATTTTCTGCTCCTCTAACTTCTATTTCAATTCCTGTTAAAAATAACATTCCTTTAAAGATAACAGGATGCAAATAATTATCCCACATTTTAACCATTACTCTGCGAGAAATAATCCCCACTATAATGCAAAGGATAAAACCTACAGCCAAAACTGGATAAAAATATAAATTAGCAATTAATGATCTAAAAAACAACTTTATATTACTCATTTTATAATCCTAACATTCTGTATTGAACAAATACTATTAAAAATTTAACATATTCTTTCATTAAAAAACAAAAACTATTATAATTGCTCCACCACTTTTTTTTAACAAAATCACTAGATGTTGCAATATATTTTATATTTTTTCCTTCATTATATCGCTCTATTTCAAGCATTGCCCTTGGAATATGATAAAACGAAGTAACCACATACACATTATCTATATTATACTTATCGCTCCATTCTTTTACCTCTTTTGCATTTCCAACAGTATCAATAGCTGTATCACCTAAATCAATACTTTTAACCAACTCTATATCAATATCATCCCTTTTTAAGATCATATCAAGTGATGTACCTTTGCTAACTCCTGAAATAAGCATACGTCCACCATCATTATTTATATAAAATTCAATAGCCCTTGCGATCCTATTTCGCCCTCCTGTCAGAGCAACAACTCCCCATGATTTATTTTTTACTTCTTCTTTATAATTTTTTTCATTATTTATATGCGAAAATACAACATAATTAAACAATACAAATCCAAGACTAAACAATAAAAAAGTTAGCCCTAACAATATAATAAAACATTTAACATTTATATATTTAATCACAAACTTCTCCTTAACATACAATTACAGTATAACAAATAAAATTCACTTTATACCTTTTTTACAATTTCTCCACAAAGAAAAAAGGAGCAGTCTAATCAACTACTCCCTTACACTTACTCTTTATCAACAAAGCTTATCTGAACTTCCAAAGCACCGTACAAACGTCATCATCACAAGCACAAGCATTTTTAATCTTATCAGAAGAAGCATTTTTCGCATATTTAGCAATAAAAATATTACGCTGTTTAACATCAGATTGCTCCATATATGGATAAATATATTCCAAAGGACCAGCGGGTGTTGCTCTATTATATCCAGCAACAGCTATAACCATACCATTAGCTTGATCACCCCAATCCATTTTAATCAAATTTTCACAAGCAAAACTACTCAACCCTTGAAAAGATATCTCAAAAGCGCCTTTTCGTCTATTTTCATCAATAAAAGAATAATAAATATCCACCCCGCCAAAATAAGCATTTGTTGCCTCTCTTGTACCTTCTTTATTTAACATGCTCTTGGGAAACAATCTCAATTTCTCAACTGTTTTATAGTCAATTTCTCCATAATCACCTCTTTGGTTTGCATAGGCATCTCTAATATTATTAGAAAGATTAAATATCTCCTCAATACAAGCATTTGTTTTCAGTTTCTCAACTGACAATCTATATGATCTAAGTCCAAGCCAACCTAACATAATGCAAGCTAAAAAAGCACCAATTTTAAATATAACTCGTATATCCGACTTTTTTTCTTCAGCCATAACCCACCTACCTAAAAAACATAACCAATAATAAAACTATATTCTACAGTACATATTTTCAAATAAAATTATGAAATATCTACAATAAATATATCTTACTTAATTTCTCCCATCGTTATCAAAATTCCAACTATTGCGCATATCCCAATTATTCTTTGCTTGTTTTGCATACTTTAATGTATTAGCCTTTCTAGTATCAAGCATTCTTTTAGCTGCCGGACTATACCTATATTCAATATAATTACTCATATTATATTCTTCTTTGCTACACAATATGTTAAAAATTCTTCTTGCCTTATCAAAATCATAAGGAGATGGTTCATTTCTTCCTGGTCTTACAAACTGGTAATATTTACCTCTAGGATCACCACCATCAGAACGATATTTATTCAATATCTCAACCACATCTTTAAATTCTTTCATTTCTTCAATGTGTTCCACTCTGATGTGTAATTTTTTACGCCAATTAGGATAAAACCTACCATCATTACCACTAATTTCCATAATTGATTTATTAGGAGAATGACTCATATCAACATCTAATGTGCCAGGAATATTTCCCATTTCATTAACTCTAAAAATATCTGAAAAAGGAAGCATCATAATAGCAGATTTAGATTTAGCCATATAAGCAACAACAGCTTCAACATATTTCTCTGGAACAAAATTTGCATTTTCTCTAGGATTATCCGATGGTTTACCCCCTACTTCATCCCAACAACCATACTCATTCAATACCCAGTTCAACTCCTCTCTCTGAGAAGCATATTGTTCAAACATTTTATTAATAATATGCTCATTATAAAAACCAAGTTTCTTCTTTTGCCAAACATCTAATACATTCCATTGATTAAGAAGTGTTGGTGTATCATGTGTTGAAGTCGCACAAACTGATAGTGGCATATAATTTTCAGGCCTACACATCCCATCACAACCACGCTCAAAAGGAAGAACTTTATATGATAAAATACCATAATCTTCCATTTTCCTACGAAATTCTTCTGTTGAACACCCCAAATCCTCACCAATAATCATTGTTTTATGTCTATGGCTTTCTAAAGCGATAATAGCCATTAACTCTTCTGCATTATAATAAACATATGTACCTTGATGTTTATTATTTGGGTGGAAATACAACCTATTTAGCTGTAAAACATGATCAATACGAATACAGCCAGCATATTTCATATTTGTTTCCAATATGCGTCTATAAGGCTCATAACCAAGCTCTTGCAACTTCAATGGATTAAAGCCAAGAACATTCCATTTCTGCCCTGTTGGTGAAAGTTCATCAGCCATAGCCCCTGCTGAACCATCAATAAACAAACCATTGTAATACCACGCTTCAAAACCTTTAGGCGATGCACCAACTGCCATATCCATATAAAGACCTATTTTCATACCAGCATTCAAACAAACATCTTTAACTTCTGCTAGCTGCTTATTACATTGCCATTGTGCATATTTATAAAAACCAATTTCATCTGCATGCTCTTCAACAAAGCGTTTAAAAACACTTGAATTAGGATTTTTATACTCATCTGGCCAACAAGTCCAATCTAATGGTTGAGGTTTTTGCTTTGCGAAATAAGCATTCATAGCTCTAAATGTCGCATACATATCTAATATGCCATCTTGGCTATCACAAAATACATTATATAGATTATGCTCTTCTCTGTTTTCTTCTTCACTATTTTTAAATTTCTCATAACACTTGTGCAATATATCATCAACAAGTTCCTGAGTAACTGTGTAATCAACATGAGACTTTCTACGATTACGTTTAACTTTATACTGAAATTCTGGAGAATCAAAATAAGCTTGAATTTCTGGACTATTTTTAAACTCAGGAATAGCTGTAACATCAAGATATATATAATTAAAAAACATACGACTATCAGGTGAATAAGGAGATGCATTTTCTGGATGATCACACCTACTTGCATGTAAAGGATTAACACCTAATAAACCAGCACCATTTTTACCTAAAATATACCCAATTTGTGCCAAATCACTATAATTACCAATTCCTATATTATTTTGCCCATTTTGTTCATAAAGTTGAACTGGAACACCCCAAGTCTTTTTACCTTCATTAACACCTAATCCATCATAACATTTCTCAGGAGCTGAAATTAAGTGAGTTTTTTGCACAACATCTCTACCAAATTTATCTTTATAAGAAAAAGATAAATCGTGATATCCAAGATTTACATTAAAAGGTAATTTAAATTTATACTTACGATAAACCGTATCGCCAATCTTACGCTCAACAGAGTTATTTTGTTCATCTGTAACAGGTACTAAATCTCTAACACTTACTTCACCACTATACATTTTTTCAGTGTCATCAATATTTACTTCACCCTTATAATATTTTTTAGGATCTTCATCTTCAAAAAAATCCCACTTCAAAGTCTGAACCCATTCTGGTAGAGAAATTTCAATAGTTTGATTCCTATTTTTCCTAATAACAGGAGAATGATGAACTATTCTAGAAAAATCATTATCATATTTTCTTCTTATTTTTTTATTTACTAAACGAAGATTATCAGACTGTTGTTGCACACTCTGAGTTTCATAGTTAAAATCATCATCCAAAACTTTCATAGCCTTGAGCATTCCCACCTTCATATCTATTGTGGATGAATATTCCACGCCATAAAGATGAGCCAATCTCCCAAGAGCCGTACAGATATCTTGTATATCTCCGGTATCCGTATCCATAAGAAGACCTCTTAAAAAATAAATTATGTATTATGATTTGAGTATAAATTATATTTTCTTATTGTCAAAGCACTCTATAGGGATGTGGATAAGAAAATATATTAAATATTATATACTTAAAATATAATGATTTTATTTAAAATTAACAACCTAAACAAAAGTATTTCAATACTAAATTATCTATTTTTAAATATTTTTTTCTGCTCTTCTAATTCTATCATTAATAGCCATTCCTAATCCAACATTTGGAATTGGAGCCATAGCAATTTTATTAAATCGAACATCTTTATCGGCTATCCTCATAAATTTAAATAAATTTGAAGCAGCCTCACATAAATCACCATTTTTACTTAAATTTAATTCACCAAAATCAAACTCTTTTCCAAAACCAATATAAAACTCATCATCATTTGGTTTAATTATATTAATTCTCATTTTCTTACTAGGTGCATAATGCCTTAATAACTGACCGGGAGAATTTGGTTTATCTGGATTACCATCTGAAATTTCTACTTTTTCATTTAATGTTTCTTCAAGCATTTCTTTTGTAATTCCACCTGCCCTTAACAATACAACTTTAGATGTTGTTAAATCAATAATTGTAGATTCAACACCTATTTTACAATCTCCTCCATCTAAAATCATATCAACACTATCTCCTAAACTCTCATATACAGCCATTGCATCAGTTGGAGAAATTGTTTGTGAACGATTAGCAGATGGTGCAGCTATTGGCACCCCTGAATGTTTAATTAAATCCAATGCAACACTATGATTAGGACAGCGAACCGTCATAGTTTTCAATCCTGCACACACTAAATCCATTGCTGGATTTTCATCTTTTCTATTTAAAACAAATGTAATAGGACCGGGCCAATACATAGAAGCTAAAAACAAAGCCCTATCATCTGCAATAGCATATTCTTTAATCATATCAGACGATGCAATATGAGAAATAAGAGGATTAAATTGAGGTCTACCTTTTACCTTAAAAATATTCGCAACAGCCTTGGCATCAAAAACACTAGCTCCCAAACCATAAACAGTTTCAGTTGGAAAAGCAACCAAACCTCCACTTTTTATAATTTCAGATGCCTTAACAATATTTTCTTTATTAGCGCAATAAATACCACTCATGCAATTAAACCTCTTAATAAAAAAACAAGACAAACCTTAACACCATAAAATTCAAAGTCAACCCCTTAATCTTAACCTTTTTTTCACTATATATCACACAAAATAAAATAAATCAAACATCATACGGAGTTTAAAATGACTGAAATTTGTTTTAACAAAGATATTAAAAATAGTTTAGCAAAAGTTTTAATAGCAACAAATGAAGAAACAATAAATTATGGTATTACTGGTAATACCATTGATAGAAGCACATTTAATAAACTAAAAACATTATTAGAAAGAGAAGATGCTGAAAACGAAGAAAAAAAATCAATCATTAAATTAGATAATCTAAAAGAAGTAGTTATATTATTAAGAACTAGTAATTTAAGTACAGAACAAGATATTCAAAACTTAGGGGCAAAACTTTATCAAATAATAAAAAATTATAAATCAGCAACAATTTACGCTCGCCACCTACCTAAAACAGATTTTAAAGATACAGACATTATTAATAATTTAGGATTAGGTATTGAATTAGGATCTTATTCTTTTGATAAATATTTCACCAAGAAAAAAGCATCAGAATATCCAAAGTTAGAATACGTAAACTTCACTGCTAAAGAAAAAATAAATTCCAAAATTTATGAACACACCAAAGCTCTCAGTAATGCCGTTCGTTATGCACGAGATTTAACTAATGAACCTGCAAACGAACTAACTCCTGAAATATACTCAGCTGATATAAAAAGATTAGAAAGTCTAGGCTTAAAAATAACAATATTAAACGAAACCGACCTAAAGAAAAAAGGTTTCAACATGTTACTTTCTGTTTCTCAAGGCTCAAACAACAAACCATATGTTTGTATTTTAGAACACATAGGTAACAAAAAGAAAAAAAGCTATGATTTAGCACTTGTTGGAAAAGGTGTAACCTTTGATTCAGGTGGTATTTCTATAAAACCATCTAATGGAATGTGGGATATGAAACAAGATATGGCAGGCTCTGCTGTTGTTGTATCATCTCTTAAAGCCGCAGCACAACAAAAATTAAACATAAATCTTGTTGGTATTGTTGGACTTGTTGAAAATATGCCTTCAGGAACAGCAACTCGTCCAGGTGATATTGTAAAATCCCTTTCCGGTCAAACCGTAGAAGTATTAAATACTGACGCAGAAGGTCGTTTAGTCCTTGGTGATTGCTTAACTTATGTCGAAAAAGAATATAAACCAGAAAGAATTATAGATATAGCTACGCTAACAGGCGCAATTATTGTATCATTAGGTTCTGAAATGGCTGGTTTATTTAGCAATGACGATTGTTTATCAGAATTATTAACAATATCAGGCGAACAAACCGGTGAACAATTATGGCGTTTTCCTATAAATGATAATTATCGTAAAATGATAAAATCAGATATTGCAGATATTAAAAACATTTCATCAGGTCGTTCTGCTGGCTCAATTACAGCAGCATGCTTCTTAGAAAAATTTTTATTAAATAAAACACCATGGGCTCACTTAGATATCGCAGGCATGGATAAATTTGAAAAATCAAAACCAATGTATCCAGCTGGAGCATCTGGCTTTGGCGTTCTCCTAATTAACAAACTACTAAAAAACATCGAAGCAAAATAATATTTAAATTCAATCAATTAAAAAGAACACTTAATATTTTAGGTGTTCTTTTTTTCTTATAGATAAACAAGTAAATATGATTTTTTTTTACTAATCTACTCTTTACAGATTAGATATCCCTTTATAATTAAATGAGATAAATTTTAGATAGATAGAAGTAAATGTCCGATAACAAAAATTTTAATGTACACAAATAGTACATGATTTTTTTGCTAACAATCGTCCATTTACAGATTAGATATCTCTTTTATAATTAAATGAGATAAATTTTAGATAGATAGAAGTAAATGTCCGGTAACAAAAATTTTAGTGTACACAAATAGTACATAATTTTTTTGCTAACAATCGTCCATTTACAGATTAGATATCCCTTTATAATTAAATGAGATAAATTTTAGATAGATAGAAGTAAATGTCCGGTAACAAAAATTTTAGTGTACACAAATAGTACATGAATTTTTGTTAGCCGGCTTCCATTTACGATTAGATATCAAAATTTATCCATTTAAAAATTGTAACGTAATTTAATCATCCCCGTATGATCCTGATAATCTTTTCTGAAATCTACATCATACCCAACTGACACATCTAAATCACCAACACTCCCCTCTAAAGCAACACCTGCTTCAAAACCAAGACGAGGCATATCTTTAGCAAATACATCATATTTTACATCAGACAAACTAACATCAGTTGTTCTTTTGCCATTAACAACATCATACCCAACCCCAACATACGCACGAGGACGAATATCGTATTCATCATCTAATCCCCAACGAGGTTCATACTTAACTCTTGCTTCTAATGTAAGCACATCAACACCTTCTGTATCTACACTTTGCCCTAAACTATCAATGTAGTCATCAGATGTAACATAAATATACTTAACCCCAACTTCAGGAGTAATACCATTTAGATATTCATAACCAAGAGCACTTTCAACTCCAAATGCATTACCATCATAATCAGTATTAATTAATACTCCTTCAACATTTGAACGCTCATTAAAATCTTGCATTGAATAAGAAATTAAACCACGAGCATACCAGAAACTTGGCTGATATTTTGCATAAGCAAATAAGCTATGACCATTAATTTCTGTATCACGATAAGAACTATCTGCATCAGTTCTATAATTTGCATAACCAAAACCAACCTTAGTATCACAATCAATAACACTATCAAATCCTAAAACAAGTCCAGTTGTTTGTGCACTATATCCAGTAGAAGTCACACGAGTATCTTGCTTTGAATATGCACCAATTGTTTGAACCCAAGAAGATACTCGCTTAAATGGACTACCACAACTACAACCATCTTCTTCATAATGTCTCATAACTTCACGACTAAGAATATTATTAATCTGACGACTATTATTTAATGCCAATTGGTTATCAGATGGCGCAACCCCATTCAATGCCTTAATATATCCAAGTTTATTATGTTGAGAAAGTTCATTTAAAACATCTTGCATTTCTTTTGCTCTACCTTCATTAAGAAGAGCTGTATCCCATGCTTGAGCAGTATTAGCATTGTTACGATTACCAATTCCTGAATTAATAACAACATCTGATGCAGAATTAGTATTTCTAATCACGACACTACCTTTTTTACTGCCTTGTTCAATAACATAACGATTATTTTCTTCAAATAAAGATGAATAATCACCAACAATTTTCCCGCTAGCACCTTCTCTTAAAGATACGATTTCCAAATCACCCGTTACTTGACGTCCTGATAACTGTCCTGCATCAACTGTAAATTTAACTTTACCGCCTTCAATATCAGCATTATTAACTAAGATGCGTCCACCTTTATATTCAGAATCATAAGCCTTAATTTGTGTAACTTTTAATGCAACTTGTCCCTTAATATTAGCATTATCAACAACAACCTCAGTATCTCCAATATTAAGCTCTGCACCACTAACTACTTCTAAATCACTATTTTCAGAGAAATTACCACCTTCTAAAGTAACATCATCTTTGATAATATTAACACCATCACCAGTAATATTTTTAGTCAAACTACCACCCAAAATATTAAATGTAGCGTTATTTTCAATATTACCATCTAAAGACCAAAGATTAGCATTAAGCGCACCCTCTCCATTATTAACAATATCACCCAAAATATAAGAGCTATCAGCCACGTTTATATTTCCAGTATTAGTAAGAGCATTATATAGAACTGCATTATCATTAATATTCAATATTCCATTATTAATAACATCTCCATTAATTTGAGCCTTATCACTTACATTAACAATATCATTATTAACAAGACCACCGCTAACAACAACTTCATCTTTAATATCAATTACATTAGAAGCTCTGCTAATCGCCTCATTATTTGTTAATCCACCTAAAACAACTGAATTTTCTGTTAATTTTAAATATCCATTATTAACAATTCCAGCACTAACTTTTGCCTCATCATCCAAAATAGCTTCATTATTATTAGTAACAAGAGCTGAAATCACTGCACTATCTTCTAATTTCAACAAACCATTATTAACTACTTCACCACTAATTTTAGTAGTATCATTTAATGTTAAAGAATTATTATTTATAAGATTAGAGCCAATTTCAGCACTATTTTCTAACACCAAACTACCTGCATTTGTAATAAGATTATTTTTAGCATTAACAATTTTAATATTATCAATAGTCACATTCTGTGTTTCATTAATATTTGAAAGCATATCAAAACCATTCAAATCTAATTCTTTGAATCCTCCAGATGAAACTAAACTAATATTATCCCCAATCAACCCATTAGTATCTCTAGTAGCTGTCAAACTTTCATTCAGTGTAAACACTTTATCAAGAGAAGTATCCAATTCAGCCCATGCTGCCAATACATTTCTAGCACCTGCAATCTCAATACTATCATAAGTATTACCAGTTTTTGCCAAACCAAATGACTTTGCAAGAACATCTGAAGTACTCATCTTTGCCACTGCTTTATCAATCAATTTAACTTGTCCATCAATTACAAGTTCAGCACTACCTACTTCACCTTTCAAAATTTGAATCTTAACCACACTATCATCAACAGGATTCATATCAGCAATATTTAGCCCTTTTAAGTTTACAACACCCTCTGATTGTGTTCCTAAATAAATAGTATCAGCAACAACATCTCCATTATTATCAAGCTTAATATCTAGATTCCAACTAGCATTTTCACTAGATTGAAGTTTACCAACATTATACTCTGTTGCCACTCCATCAACCATATTAACTTCACCAGAATTAACCTTTAATAAAGTAGATGTATCCTTAAACACATCCATACCAAACTTTAAAGCAACATTATATAAATTGACACTATTAACATTAGATAACTTCCCCATCAACTCAACTACACCAGTATTATCACTATTTTGAGTATCATTACCAATATTTATATCAAAATTTTCACCATCAATATCATCTTTTATCACAACCTTAGCATTATTTTTTGCATCTATATTAATATTTCCTTTAGTATAGATAGCAACATTACCTAAAGATGAAGAATTATAACCTGATATATTACCACTAACTGTAGTTTCTTTTCCTGTTCCATCTGCTCTAATATTTATCGCATTTGTTGTACTATTATAAATAGCAGCACCTGTTCCCATTGCCTTATTATCAACCATAGAAACATTTACTAAATTAAGACTACCACCTGCATTATATATAGCACCACCAAATTGTGCTACATTTTTACTAAATTCAGTATTGATTATATTGTTTATAGTACCTGTATTTTTAATTGCACCACCTTCTGTAGCTGTATTTTCTACAAAATTAACTCCATTAATACTATCAATAACTCTATTTCCGTTTTCAATAGCCCCACCATATACCGCACTATTATTTGAAAAAGTTGAATTATTTATTGACGAAATATATCCATACCCAGTATTACAAATCACCCCACCATAAGAGCCACCAATATTACCATCAAATACACTATCAGAAATACTTAACCCCGCACCTCCATAATTATATATAACACCTCCTGCATTTGAACCTGAATCATTATTCCGAAATTCAACATTACTTAAAGTCAACTTTCCATCATTATAAATACGGCTCCCCATATTAGTAATAATTAAATCCCTTAACGTAATATCCTTATATTTAGCTTGATTTGACAAAAAATTAACTGAATTAACATTTAGTGTTCTCTTTTGTGCAGAATTATCACCTGTAAGTAAAATTTTTGAACCACTTATACTTGTAATACCTTCTAACAAGGTCATATCAGCATTAACACTAAAAGTCTTATCACTTGTTGTATCATACTCTGCCCAAGCTTTTAATGGATCAATCAAAGAAACTTTTATACTATCATAAACAGCTGAACCTGAAGATTTAGCCAACTCCACAATATTTCCCACAAAAGAATCAGAACTCATAACAGAAGATACATTATTTCCAATTTTTTTAACACTATCTGTCAACGCTAAATTAAGATTATTTATAGCTCCTTTTAATATCTGGAAAGTTCCAGCAACACCTTCTGATAAAATATCAACATTACCTAAAGTAACAACACCTTCAGTATCCACTCCTCTCAATACCAATCCATCCGCTCCAGAACTAGAAACATCAATATCATACATAACATTTGTATTTGGTGTTAAATTGCCTAATTGATAATCCTTAATTTCATCATCCCAAGAAACATCAACAACACCAGATGTTGGCTTAAAGTTGACAGTAGTTTTATTATTCGCATTTTTCACATAGTAAAAAACATCTGTTCCTAATTTCAAAGTAATAGTATCCATATTAACTGTTGGATTATCCCATAAAGGAGCGTTTAATTTCACCACACCAGTACTATCACTATACGTAGAATTTTTACCAATATTTATATCATACGCACTTCCCCCTATAGAATCATTAAAGCTAACATTAGCCCCATCTTTAGCATCAATATTTATATCACCTCTTGTCCAAATAGCTAGATATTGTGTATAGTTACTATTACTAGTCCATGATAAATTTTTATCAAACAACATACTATTACCATTATCAGCTCTTAAATTGATACTTCCATCAGAATTTTCACCCCAAATCGCTGCACCAGAATTAGCAACTTCATTTTCTTTAAAAGAAACATTGGTTAAAGTTAAAGCATTTGCACTATTGTGATAAATAGCCCCACCATATGTAGCTTTATTATTCTCAAAAGTAACATTTTTAATCTCACTAATAGTACCATTATTATAAATAGCCCCACCATTCACTGCACTATTACTTTTAAAACTTGAATCTACAATACTTTCAATAGTTGCATTAGCACTATTATAAATAGCCCCTCCATTATTTTTAGCATAATTTCCTTCAAATTCAGTATTTTCAATAATATCTATCTTAGGATTAACATTTGCTTCATTTTGTTCAGCTCTATACATACCATTAGCAATAGCTCCACCATGCGCATAAGAATTACCAGAGCTAATATAGTTATTTTTAAATTCAGAATTTGAAATTTTTGTAATATTACCTTCATTAGCAATTACACCACCATAAGCCTTAGTGTTTACTGATATAAGTGTATTATTATTAAAAGTTGTATTATCTATTAAGGATATTTTAGCAGCAGGAGAAGATAAATTAAGTCTTTGCAAATAAGCTATCCCACCATTTGCTCCTTCGTCACTATTTGAAACATTTGTATTAAGATATGTATTATTAAAAACAGAATCAGTAATAGATGTTACACCATTTCTTAAAATCTTATATATAACCCCATAAATTTCAATCGAGCTTGCTGGATTATTTTCTTCTCCTCTTGTAGCTGTTCCACTAACTTTATCAAAAGTTCTACTAGCATTTTCAATTCTCCACATTGGGGAATTACTACTAACATAATTCAATGTTTGATTTACATTAGAAACAACCTCTGCTCTAGCATTAAAACAAGCCAACACTACAAACAAAAAACAATATCTTACAAAACCCTTAGACACAGTCCACTCCAAAGATAAAATAACATAACAATGATAACTTATATTATCGTTGTTTTTTTTACAATGTAAACCCAAATTAACCACTTATTAACTTTTTTTACTTTTATTTATAACTATAAACTAATACTTTTTTTCAATCCTAACGCTTGATTTTTTAATATTAATATGCTACAAACCATCATCTTCAATCAATTTTAAGGAAATAATATTATGGCAAAACAAACTTGGGCTCCAGGAACAATGATTTCCCCTCTTCCACCAGCACTTATTGCTTCAGGAAATATGACTTCTCCAAATGTTATGACAGCAGCATGGACTGGTATTATCTGCTCAGACCCTGTAATAACATATGTTTCAATTCGCCCTTCAAGATATTCTCATGAATTAATTTCTCAATCTAAAGAATTTACAATAAACGTTCCAACTTGGAAAATTGCTAGCGCAGTAGATACAGTTGGTGTTAAAACAGGCAGAAATATAAATAAATTTGAATTAACAGGCCTAACTCCAGAACCTTGTACTAAAATTTCAGCACCTCAAGTAAAAGAATGCCCAATTTCAATAGAATGTAAAGTTCTAGAAGTTCGCTCTTTTGGAACACATGATATGTTTTTAGCCGAAGTTGTTGCTGTAAATGTTGATGAACAATATATTGAAGAAAACAATGCTCTTAATTTAGAAAAAGCAGGACTTTTAGCATATGCTCATGGCTTCTATTACACATTAGGCAGAAAAATTGGTAAATTTGGTTTCTCTGTTGAAAAAAAAGAAGCCAATAAAACAATCACTCTAAAAACAGACGAAAAAATCAATAAAGAAAAAAATATTTCAAAATTAAATAACCTAAAATCTGATGAAACATTCATAGAAAATGGTGTTGAAGTTATTGTAAAAAAAACAAAATTAACATCAACAGATAAAACACCAAAAGATAAAGCATCACAAACCCACAAAAAATCTGATGAAAAATTTGGTAAAAAAAGAACCATTTCAAAGTTTAATAAAGCACGTTCAAACGAAAAATTTGTAGAAAATGGTGTTGAAGTCATAATTGAAAAAACAAAATTTAAAAAAACAGAAAAACCTGAAAAAAATAAAACACAACCAACTTCCAGAAAAACAGACAAATTTTCTAAAAAAACATCAAAAAAAACAAACTATGAACCATATTCATTCAAAAAGAAACCTGATGGAAGTTTCAAAAAAAATAAATCAAAATAAACCAAAGGGGGAGTTTTCTTCCCCTTTTTATTGAAAAAATATAAATAATACATATATGCAAACTATACATCACAATATCAAATAAGGATAATATGCATATATCATACATATACCTATCACTAATTTATGCTATAACTAACGCATTATACCTAAAATACAACGAAAAGGTACAAACTCAAGGCTACATTCTTGGCATAATTAGAGGTTTTGGAATTTCCATACTTACCTCACCATTATTATTTTTTACAAAATTAGACCTCACAATACCTTACATAATCATACTAATCTTTCAAGGTATACTAATTGGTATATATGATAGTCATATATTTTTTGCATCAGCTAAATATAAAAGCAACTCAACTTCAGGCTTTATGGCAACATCTGTTTGGCTAACTTTTTTATTTTGGTGGATAATCAAACCAGACGAAACACAAATACTTTTCAAAGAACAAATAAAATTCACAACTCTAATTATTATAATTTCTTTCATAACAGCACTTTACTGGAAAATCATGAAAGTTCACCTTCAAATTAAAGCAGAAATCTATTTATACCCAGCAACCATATCTCTAGCTTTAATGAGTATATTAACTCGCTATATAGCATTAAAATCATCAACTCAATTTGATGGTGTAATATATTATTTAACAATATCTTGTTTTGTAAGCGGTATATATAATCTAATAAAACAATTAATTTATAGAAAATCACACACCAAATCAAAAACCAAATATAAAATACCAACACTCCCTCAGGCTATCTGGTTAGTATTTTTTAGTATTATTCTAATCACAGCCAAAACTCTAGCTCTTCGCGATTCTCCAAATCCAGGATACGTTGTTAGCTTATTATTGCTTACCCCAACATTTTCAGAAATAATTCATAACAAAAAACTTACCCTTACTTTAGATAAAATACTTTTTCTAATATTAATAACACTCTTAACAGTATTATCCCAAACAAACTAATATCTTGCAATTTAAATTATTATCATCTAAAATCCCCAATTAGGTTTAATATTTATAGTATAAAGGGGTAAAAAAATGCCAGCAACTCAAATGGATCAGTTAGTTTCTTTATGTAAACGTAGAGGATTTATTTTTCAAAACTCAGATATATATGGGGGTCTTCAAGGTTTGTATGACTACGGTCCATTAGGTGTTGAATTAAAAAACAATATCAAACAAGCTTGGTGGCGTTCAATGGTTTATGAACGTGATGATGTAGAAGGTTTAGATGCTGCTATTTTAACAAATAGAAAAGTTCTTCACTACTCTGGTCACGAAGACACATTCTCAGATCCAATGGTTGATTGTAAAAAATGTAAAGGACGTTTTAGAGCAGACCATCTTGCTGATGGTAAATGTCCAAACTGTGGCTCAACAGATCTAACCGAGCCTCGCCCATTTAACCTAATGTTTAAAACAACTGTTGGTCCTATTGTTGATGAAAACAATATTGCATATTTAAGACCAGAAACTGCTCAAGCAATCTTTACTCAATTTAAGAATGTAGTAGATTCTACTTCTCGCAAACTTCCTTTTGGTATTGCTCAAATTGGTAAAACATTCAGAAACGAAATTACACCAAAGAACTTTATTTTCAGAGTTCGTGAATTTGAACAAGCTGAGTTAGAATTCTTTGTGAAACCAGGTGAAGATGAAGCTTGGCATGAACACTGGAAACAAGCTCGTATTGATTGGTGGGTTGAGCAAGGTCTACCTCGTGATAGATTTAGAGTATATGATCAAAAACCAGATGAACTAGCTCACTATGCAAAAGCTTGTTCTGATATTGAATATGCATTCCCTCACGGTGTTGAAGAATTAGAAGGTATTGCTAACCGTCGTGATTACGACCTCGGAAATCATACAAAATCTCAAGAAGAATTCAACCTTGAAGCTCATTGTCATGAAAACCATGAATCAAATACCAAAATGTGTATTCGTGACGATGAAACAAACTCATGGGTAATTCCATATGTTATTGAACCTTCAATGGGTGTAGATAGAGCTGTTCTTGCTGTTCTTACCGAAGGTTATACAGAAGAAAAATTAGAAAACGGATCTGAGCGCATCGTTATGAAATTAAAGAAACACTTAGCTCCAATTAAAATTGCTATCGTTCCATTAAAGAAAAATAGTGAAGCAATTATGTCAAAATGCCATGAACTTAAAAAGAACTTAATGAAGTTAGGTATTGGTCGTGTTGCATTAGAAAACACCGGTAATATTGGTAAAGCATATCGCCGTCATGACGAAATTGGTACACCTCTTTGCTTAACTGTAGACTTTGAAACTATTGAACAAAATCCAGAAACAGTTACTCTTCGTGACAGAGATACAATGGAACAAATCCGTATCCCTACTGCTGAACTAGCAAGCTATTTAAGAGAATATTTCGCTTAATTTTCTCTTTAAATTCAAACAAAAAGGCACTTAAATTCAAGTGCCTTTTTAATTTACAAAAAAACAAATATCATTATATAAAATATTTAATATATAACATAATACCTGCTATAATAACACTCATTACCATAACAGGAATAGACCATATCAAAAACCTTAAAAAGCTAATAGGACGCCCTTCTTTTGAAGCAATACCTGCAACTATTACATTGGCAGACGCACCAATCAAGCTACCATTGCCACCAAAACACGCTCCTAATGACAAAGCCCACCATACAGGCATCATAACCTCTCTTCCTCCAACACTTTCTTCCATAGTCTTCAATATAGGTATCATTGTCGCAACAAATGGAATATTATCAACCATCGCAGAGAAAAAGGCTGATACACTTAATATAACATACACACTCTTCTTAATACTTCCACCTGTAATATCAATAAAGTAATGACCAACTTTTTCTAAAAATCCAGTATGCTCTAAAGCTCCAACTATAATAAATAACCCAATAAAAAAGAATATTGTCGTCCAATCTACATTATTTAGAACATCTTCCACCTTTTCATCACTTTTTTCATGTGGCATCTTAATAACATATAACAAAAGCATAACAGCTGCACCAAATAAAGCAATAAACCCATTTGCTAATCCAATATGCTCAGCCATAACAAAGCCACCTATTACACAAAACAAAACAAAAAGAGACTTCTTTAATAATACAATATCTGTAATAGCATCCTTTTCATTAATTCCCATAACTAAAGCTCTATTTTTCATTGTTGTATTTAAACTATCTTTCCAAAAATAAATAAACATTCCCAATACACAAAACATCGTTATAATCACAATTGGCGCTAAATTAATTAAAAAATCACTAAAAGATAGCCCCAGTTGTGAGCCAATAATAATATTAGGAGGATCCCCTATCAAAGTTGCCGTTCCCCCTATATTAGATGCAAATATATTTATTAATAAATAAGGATAAGGATTAACCTCTAGTTTATTAGCAATTTGTAAAGAAACAGGAACAATCAATAAAACAGTCGTTACATTATCTAAAAATGCTGAAAAAACAGCTGTTACAGTTCCTAACACTACCATAATCCATAAAGGATGAGCCCTAACCTTTTTAGCCCCCCAAATTGCCACATATTGAAACATTCCAGATCGTTCAGCAATATTTACAACAATCATCATCCCAATCAATAATGAAATAGTATTAAAATCAATACTCTCAATAGCTGTTTTCTGACAGATAACACCACTCATAACCAAAAAAGATGCAATCATAATTGTAACTGTTGCCCTATTCATCTTTTCTGTAAAAAGTAGCAAATAACACACGCCCATACTAAGAAGCGCCATATTTTGATATGATAATCCAAAAATCAAGTCCGTTCCATACATTATAAGTTACCTTTACATAAAATGAACCACATACAAATAAATACTAGATACAACTATTGAAAATAGCATAACAGGTACTGACCATAACAAAAATTTCAAGAAATTAAGAGGATATCCCTCGCGAGACGCAATACCAGCAACTATTACGTTAGCAGACGCCGCAATCAAACTTCCATTTCCACCAAAACATGAACCAATTGATAACGCCCACCACACCGGCATCATAGCATCTCTTCCACCTAAATTTGGTTCCATTGTTTCAAGCAATGGTATCATTGTTGCCACAAACGGGATATTATCAATAATAGCAGAAAGAATTGCAGAAGACCATAATATCAAATATGTAGCTTTTTTAATACTTCCCTCTACCAATAATAATGCCTTATGTCCTAAAATTTCTAAAACACCTGTAATTTCCAAACCATAAACAAGTGCAAACAATCCTGTAAAAAAGAATATTGTTGTCCAATCCACTAATGAAAAAGCATCTTCAACCATCTTATCTCTTTCATTATGTGATTTGCCTGTAGAATACAATGCTAATAAAATAGACGCACCAAATAAAGCTATTGTTCCATTTTCAATATGATAATGCTCTCCTAAAATAAAACCAATTATCACAGCACCTAAAACACTTAAAGACTTTACTAATAATCTAAAATCAGTAATACAATCAATTTCAGAAATTTTCATTACCTCATTTCTTGCTTTTTGAGAAGCTTTTAACTTTCTTCCAACTAAAACATCAAAAACAAAAACTAAAATAGTCATATTAATAAGAACAAGCAAAGACAGCTCTTTCAAAAAATCCATAAAAGATAAACCAATAGCTCCACCAATAATAATATTAGGAGGATCCCCAATCAAAGTTGCAGTACCACCAATATTAGAAGAAAAAATCTCCATCAATAAAAAAGGATATGGTTTTAATTTTAATTTTCGTGTAATTTCAATTGTAACAGGCACTATTAATAAAACTGTTGTTACATTATCTAAAAACGCAGATAATATAGCTGTAATAATACCAAGAACAGCCAAAATTCCCCTTGGATTTGCCTTAACAATTTTACTTGATTTAACAGCTGCATATTGAAAAGCACCAGACTTTTCCATAATTCCAACCATAATCATCATACCAACCAACAAAGCGATTGTATTAAAATCAACACCTTTTATTGCCTCTTCGTAGGATAAAACCCCCAATAATATCATAGCAACAGCACCTAACATTACAGCTATCGCCCTATTTAACTTTTCAGAAAACAACACAATATAGCTACAAATTAACACAATACTAGCAATAACTGCCGGCTGTATGCCAAAATTCATTTATATATCTCCTAAATATCCACAATAAACATCAATATAAAATCAAGTTACAAAAAAATAAATAGCAAATAAAACTTTTTCAAGAAGTTTTATAAAAACAAAATCATATTATATAAAACAAATAAAAAACTCCCCAGAAAATCTGGAGAGTTTTTTACTTAAAAGTTATGTTTACTCAAAATTTCACGCAACTTATCGCGACAATTTTCATAACTTTTGCCATAGAAACAGTAAGCAATAAAGCAATGAACAGTATGAAGTTCTTTGTTATTATGAAATTTAACATTCACAATTTCTTTACCCAATTTTAAAATAACCGGATAAACAGAACAATCTATTCCTCTCAGAGCCTTAGCTAACATCACTCTTGCTTCAACAGAACGTGTTTTTTGCAACAAACCGAATATAAAGTCAAACTCTTCATTAAAAATATCTTTTGCTGCCTTTATTCTGCTAGTTGGAATTACTTGTAAAACTCGACTAAAAACAATAATCGCTTCAGCAGGCTTCATTCTTTGAATAAAACACCTCACATCTGAAATCAATTCAAGATTAAATGATTTATTTTCAAAAGAAATATATGCAAAAAGAGCATGAAGGAAAGCTCGTCTAACCTCTTCATTAAGCTCATTACATCCATCTTCAACAATAAACCACAACCAACGAAGAGAAATAGATAAATCCAAAGCATACCCATTTTTAATAAGATACATTCCCAACTCTTTGTCACAACCTTTATGCTTTAATTCACCAAGCACAAATGAATAATCTCTTTTTCTGCAAAGACAAAATCGCTTTTCAAATGCAAGATTAATATCAAGAGAACACAATATTGCAAAAGCTTTAGGATGAATCTCAAGGTTACACTCTCTTACAACATCAAGCCAAAATTTAGAAAGCTTTGTAGCTTTTAGCTTATCACCTCGTTTAGAAGCATTTTTTGATTTACAACGATAAACATCTGCAAATCTAACTGCAATTGAGGCTAAACTCTCCCCCATCGAGCTATCTTTAATAAACTCTTTGAGGTTCACCATAGAAACAACTGAAAAATCAGTTTTTTCATCACTCATCGCTTTCACGCATTGTTTAATGAAATCTGGAGCATAAATCCATTTAGCATTAGTAAAATCATCAAACAACACTTTGACATTCTCATCTTCAATGACAATATAATCATCATTGTAAAAACCATTTAAGATTTCTAAGACAATCTTTTCGTAATTAATTGATTTTGCGCACATAGTAATGTATATTTTTTTTTATTAATAATTGATAGAATAATAATCTTTGAAGCACAATTTATATATTAACGCTTGCTTTTTGTCAATATTTATTTCCATACTCCAGTACTTATAACTCTTGCTATTCGCTTTGCTCTATTAGGTGTTTGCATAGCATAACTTGATTGTAAACATTCATACGATGCCATAATAAAATTTCTTTTACCCATATATCTACGCATTCTCTTAAACTGTCTAAATCCCCCAACGCCTAACTGAAAACACATATCAATCATTGCATATTGACGATTATTATCAAGCTCACTAAAATTTAATATCATTTTTTTTAAAGCTCCATAACATCTTTTTATATCATTTCTCAATAACATTTTAGCACCATTCTCTGTAATCCCCCTCATATAATCACCAAGAGCTTTTTTTTCTTCATTATTTAATGGATTATCATCCAAATTACGCCCCACCCCTATTGTTAATTTCCCCATAGGACAATAATAAGGCATTAATCTAATACCTTCATGTTCAATTAATCTATCACACCATTCATTTAATTTATTCATATTAAAATCCTCCATAAAAAAAGAGGCCTAAAAGCCTCTTGAATTTAAACAAAAAAAACAACCAATATAAAATTGATTGTCACAAAAAAAAGAGCATCAATAAACGATGCTCATCCGAACCCAATTTCTGAGTATGCCTAAACTTACACCCACACTTGACACTTGTCAAGTACCTATTGAAAAAAAAACATATAAAAAAATTAATAAAACCAAAAAAACACTTGCCATTCATAAAAAACAACATTATAAAGTAAAACAATGTGGACCAAAACAAATAAATAAGAAGGCAACGGTGCCGTTAATGTTAGAAAGCATAGAGTTTCACACCTTGCACCTATCTTATACAATAAACAAAAAACATTGGAAAACATTATCTTTTATCAAAAAAATACCAATCAAAAATAATAAATAAACTCCATTTTTTTGATAAATAAAATTAGTCAATAGAACATAAAAGTATCGCACTAAAAATATATGGCGATAATTATTAGATAGGAAATAAAAGTTATGAAAAGAATGTTAATAGATGACACACAACCAGAAGAAACACGTGTTGTGATTGTTGATGGTAACAAAATTGAAGACGTAGAATTTGAAACAAGTTCAAAAAAACAAATAAAAGGTAATATATTTACAGCTAAAGTTATTCGTATAGAGCCTTCTCTACAAGCTGCTTTTGTTGATTATGGTGGCAATCGACATGGTTTCCTTGCTTTTGGTGAAATTCACCCTGATTACTATAATGTATCAGATGAAAAACGCCAAGCAATCGAAAAAGAAGTTGATGAAATTATTGAACGTAAAAGAGCATATCAACTAGAACGTCAAGCAGAACGTGAACGTCGTCGTTTAGAGCGTGAACAAAAAAGAGCTGAATATGAAGCTAAAAAGAAAGCTGAACTTGAAGCTTTAGCTCAAGAAGAAGTTACAGAAAATATTGAAAATTCTTCAAATTCGGAAGAACATGAAGAAATCGCAAATAATAATACTTCAACAGATATCCCAAATAATGAAATCTGTGAAAAAGAAATTTCAACATCAGAAAATAAAGAAGAAACATTAAACGAAGATATAAATGAAAACAGCACTGAAAGTGATTGCAAAGATATTTCTGAAAATGTTTCTGAAGAAAATTCTGAAGACGAATGCGAAAATACATCTGAAGAAAATAATGATGAAGATAAATCTTCACGTCCACGTCGCCGTGGCAATCGTTTTCTTGGCCGTCGCAAATCCAAATATAAAGTATCTGCAGAAGCTGCAGGGTTAAAAGATGAAAGCATTGCAGAAGAAATTGAAGATAATTGCGAAGAAGATGATTACGAAGAATCTTCATTTAATAACAACCAATGCTACGACAACGACAATGATAACGATTGCGATAATGATGAAGAATGTGATGCAGCCGATACAGAACATTATCTTGAAATTCAACGCAAACTAATTACTGCACGTAAACTTTATCATCAATCAACAATTCAAGAAGTTATCAAAGAAGGACAAACAATTCTTATCCAAATTGTTAAAGAAGAACGTGGAAATAAAGGTGCAGCATGTACAACATATTTATCCTTAGCAGGTAGATATTGTGTACTTATGCCTAATCGTATCAAATCTGGTGGCGTATCTCGTAAAATTACTAGTTCAACAGATCGTAAACGCCTAAAAGATTTAATCAAAGAATTACCATTAAACGATGATATGTCTTTAATCGTAAGAACTGCTGGTGAAGATAAAAAAAGAGAAGACATTATTCGCGACTATAACTATTTAATCCGTACATGGAATCACATTCGCCACTCATCTCTAAGTTTCCCTGTCCCAACCTTAATTTACGAAGAAGGAAACTTAATTAAAAGAGCTTTACGTGACATGTATACAAAAGACATATCCGAAGTTATTATAGATGGCGACAATGCATTCAAAACAGCTAAAGAATTCAGTAAGATATTATCTCCAAACATGGGACGCAAAATAAAATCACGCAAACCTGGAGATATCCCTGTATTCCAACAATATCAAGTTGAAAAAGAACTAGATAAATTACACAATCCAATAGTACAACTTTCATCTGGTGGTTATTTAGTTATCAACCCAACAGAAGCATTAGTTTCTATCGATGTAAACTCTGGTCGTGCTACACATGAAATGGATATCGAAGAAACAGCTCTAAAAACTAACTTAGAAGCAGCCGATGAAATTGCAAAACAACTACGTCTAAGAAACTTAGCTGGATTAATTGTTATTGACTTTATTGACATGGATGAACCTGCTAATAATCATGCAGTTGAAAAACGCATGAAAGAGGCAATGAAATCAGATAGATCTCGCGTACAAATTGCAAAAATGAGTATATTCGGCTTGTTAGAAATTTCTCGCCAACGTATGCACTCATCATTCATGGAAAGTAATTATACAACATGCCCATATTGCAATGGACATGGAGTACAAAGAACCACTGAATCTGCCTCAATGCTTGTATTAAGAGCTCTTGAAGAAGAAGGTATCAAGGGTGTAAACAATCATTTTGAAGCTCGTGTTCCTCAAGATACAGCTATATATCTATTAAATCACAAACGTAGACATATTGCCAACCTTGAAGAAAAATACAATATAGAAATTGTTATCTCTGCAGATAACACTATCAAAAACATCAACGATTATAAAATAGATAAATCTCGCACTAAATCAAAAACAGAAATAGCGCCAGCTACATCTGCTTATGCATATGCTCACGAGAACAACTCCGATTATGACTATGAAGAAGATTATTCGGAAGAAAACGATAATGAAAATATTGAAGACTCTAACTGCGATATAGAAACCAAACGTCCAAATAATCGTCATAATCGTCGTCGTCATGATCGTCGCAAACACAATAAAAAATCTCATAATTATCGTGACAAACACGAAAATTATGAGCAATCTACCCCAGTAACTTCTCAAGATGCTCCTCAAACAAATAATGAAGCACCTAAAGAAGAAAAGAAAACTTGGTGGAAAAAATTAATCGGATAAACTCAAAGGATACCTTTCTAGGTATCCTTTTTTTTTCAATACAAAATAAAACCTCTCAAATTTTTAATTTGAGAGGTTTTATCTTATTTTTTATGCTCTTAATTTAAGACGCCTTAAAGTTTCTTCTTTTCCAAGAATTGAAGCTATCTCACTTGCTCCACCAGGAGTAGTTTCTAAACCTGTCAACGCTATTCTAACAGGATATAAAACCTGACCATTTTTTAATCCATTCTCAATAGCAACATTCTTCATGCACTCAAACAAACTTTCATTTGTCCACTCATCTAATTTCTCAAGATAAGGATAAACAAGTTCTAATGACTTTTTAGATATTTCAATATCTGTTTTCATTTTTTTATTAATAAACAACTCTTCACTATATTCCGGTAAATCTTCAATAAAACAAGCGACCTCTTTAATATCATTAAGAGTTTCAACACGTGGTTGTAACACCTTTGAAAGTTCTACTCTATTAACATCTCTTGTTATAAATTTATCATATTCAACCATTGCTAATTTATGAAATTCATTAAAATCAAGCGCTCTAATATAGCAACCATTCATCCACTTTAATTTCTGAATATCAAAAATTGCTGGAGATTTATTTAGACGATTTGCATCAAAACATTCCTCCAATTCTTTAAGAGAAAAAATTTCTTGTTCAGTTCCAGGATTCCAGCCCAATAATGCAATATAATTTAAAATAGCTTCAGGTAAATATCCCTTAGCAACCAAATCCTGAAAAGACGCATCACCATTTCGCTTAGAAAGTTTATGTTGAGCATCTTTCATAACTTGTGCTACATGCACATAAACAGGTGGCTCCCAACCAAAAGCTTCATAAATAAGATTATATTTAGGTGTAGATGAAATATATTCATTACCTCTAACAACATGAGAAATTTCCATCAAATGATCATCCACTACATTAGCAAAATTATATGTAGGAAAACCATCACTTTTTAATAAAACACCTTCATCTAAATCATCATAATCTATTTCAATATCCCCATATACAACATCATTAAAAATAGACTTACCTTTTTTATCAATTGTTTGACGAATAACAAATGCTTCACCATTTGCCACTCTTTTTTTAGCTTCTTCTAATGATATATTTTTACATGGATCATCAAATTTAGTATTACTTTCATCATCTTTTTGTTCATCAGCTTCATCTTTTGAGCAAAAACAATAATGTGCACCTCCCAATTCAACCAATTTATGAGCATATTCTTGATACAAAGACAATCTTTCAGATTGAATATATGGACCGAAATTACCGCCAATATCTGGCCCCTCATCCCAATTCATCCCAACTGTTTTAAGAGTATTATATATAATATCAGTAGCTCCTTCAACATATCTTTTCTGGTCAGTATCTTCAATACGCAAAATAAAATCACCGCCATTTCTCTTTGCAATCAAATATTCATACAAAGCAGTTCTTAAGTTACCAATATGCATATATCCTGTAGGACTAGGCGCAAAACGTGTTCTTACTTTCATTTTTAGTTTCTCCAAATAAAAAAAATATGAGCTAGATTTACCTTATAATAAATAAAATGTAAAGCATAAAAACATATACACAACGCAAAAAAATAGCCACCTTTCAAGTGGCTATTTTAATTTTTTATAACAAATATAATGCTATATAAAACAACAACATTGTACCTGTAAATAAGAAATAAAAAACACTAAACTTTAAGGCATATGTCTTATAAAACTCATTTTTAAATTGAGCTACTCCATATTGGTTGTCGTTTTTATCACCATCATAAAACATTGTCGTAAATAAAAATTTCAAACTATAATATCCAACAGAATACAAAATTGTTACATAAAACACATTCATTATTAATTGAACATTATAATACTCAACATCAACTAACAACCCATCAACATATGACAATAAAGATAAAACAACAAAGCCCTTTGCAACAGGTTCCAAATAACCACTCCAAGCCAATTTACCAATATCATGCATACGTCTAATCATCATAGATGCAATAGGCATCAATGGAATAAAGAAAGATGAATAAAATGCAACTTCAGCCCAAAAGATTCTATCATCAATTTGTTCAATATTTAATCCACTAGCATTAGCATCAATTAAAAACTTATCTGAAAAAATGTAACAACATTTTAATTGAATAAGCGCCATTATTAACGAATTAACAAGCATGAAAACCCACAACTCAAATCTTGATGTGCGCCCTTTTAATTTAAAGCACTCTTTCCAACCTTTAACGTAATATGTAAAAAACATATCCGCACTAAAAACAGCTTCTTTTACTTGAGGTTGAGCATCAATTTTAACATCAACTTCTTTAATACTATTTTTTTGCTTTGATGTTTTTACTTGAGTTGTTTTTTTTCTAACAACCTGCTTTTTACCAGTAGATTTTTTTACACCTTCAACCATGCTATACCTCCATAAGAAACAAAATCATATAAATTATATAAAACCAAATATTTAATATTTAATTAAAACGCATTACTTAAAATATTGCGCAACAACATAACACTCAGGAGATTTTTCTCTACTAGCATCTGGTTTATAATGAGAAACCTTCTTAAAATTCTTTTTCATATCAGATAACAAACTACCTTCAGCACCACCTTGGAATACTTTTGCTATAAAAACACCATCTTTATCCAATACAGTTTTAGCAAATTCATAAGCAGCTTCAACTAACCCAATCGTTCTCAAATGATCTGTTTGTTGATGCCCCGTGGTATTAGCAGCCATATCGCTCATTACAACATTAGCTTTTTGCCCACCTAATAATTCCAATAATTTTTCAGTCGCCCCCTCTTCTGTAAAATCTTGGCAAACAAAAGTAGCGCCATCCATAGGTTCTGTTGGTAATATATCAAGACCAACCAGCTTACCGGTCCCCTTCAATCTCATTGCAGCAACCTGAGACCAACCACCAGGAGCACATCCCAAATCCACAATAACCTTATTCTTTGTCAAAAACTTGTATTTCTCATCCAACTGAATAAGCTTAAATGCAGCTCGAGAGCGATACCCAAGACGTTTAGCTTCATGCACATAAGGATCATTAAGCTGTCTTTCCAACCATCTATTAGATGACGAAGAATGATATTTAGCATCTTTTAATTTTACTGCTAACATCTTTCTTCCTCTTACTTCCTTAGCTGATTTTGTTAATTTAGCCATATTACCTCACTACGCAACTTCATTAAGTAACTCTTCAACAATAGCTTCTTGAGCTGCCTTTAATGAAGCTACCATTTCTTTTACACCCAACATTGAATATATAGCCTTAAAAATCACTAAAGCAGCCACAAAAATAGGCGCCCTATTAGCTCCAATATATACAGATTTCACACGTTGAAAATATTTCATTTTAATCATTTTATTGATAACCTTATCAAGATTATCAATACTCATAACTTTTCCATCTGCTTCAAATTTATCATATTTAGGCATTTTATAAATAGCTGCAGCTAAACGCAAAGGAGTTGACGATGTCGCAACCATCGATACATTATCTTTATAATCAACATCACTTATTTTAGCTAAAAATTCTTCCATATATTTTTCAACATCTTTTCTTAAACTTTCAGCGCCCTTATGATTATAATTACTCAATTTATACATCTCTGTCGCATTTCTAGCACCAAGAGGTATAGAAATTGTTGCCAAGATTTTTGGATTCTCTTCATTAGTAGCTAAAGTAACTTCAGTTGAGCCACCTCCAAGATCATACACAAAAATATACTTTTTATCTTCAGGAGCATTAAGCATCGCACCTTTTAGAGTTAAACGAGCTTCTTCATACTCATTAATAACTTCAACATCAAGACCAGATGTACGTTTAACCTCTGATAAAAAATTATTAGTATTATTACTCATCCTACAAGCAGCCGTAGCAATTGCTCTATATTTTTTCACACTATACGCATCCATTTCAATTTTAAAATCCATATATGAACAAATAGCTCGCTCCATTGCAATCTTAGAAAAACACTTATTTTCAGCTAAACCATCACCCAACGCTACATGTCTAACACCTCTAAAAACAACTTCACCTTTATCATTAATAATTAATAATCTATTAGAATTAGTCCCTAAATCAAGAGCTGCAAAACACGTACCAACGTTTTTATTTTCTAAATTTACCATTTTCTCCCCCTCTTCTATCAAATGGGAAACGCCCTCTTTTTTTCTTTTTATTAACAAATCTCTTAGAGTGCATCATATCAAGTAACATTCCCTCTCTAATTCCACGATCAGCAATAGTTACCTCTGATATCGGCCAAAATGTTGTTAAAGCTTCTATAATAGCACATCCAGCAATTGTTAAATCAGATTTACTTTGTCCAATACAAGGATGTTTACATCTACCTTCAGCGCCCATTGTTTTTATTTTATTAATTGTATAACTAATATCTGGCTGAGAAATTGATATACCATCAACAGCTGAACGATTATAGCGAGGCAACTTCAAATGAACAGCCCCAAGAACAGTAACCGTACCAGAAGTACCAATAACTTGTATCTCCTGATTCTCAATAGCATCCATAATTTGATGTCTATCTTCAAAATCTTGAAGAATACTTTGAGTTCGCTCCAATACCGTATTATATTCTAATTTACTCATTTCATGCCCAGCAAAAGCTTCAGATACAGTAACAACTCCATACGGAAGAGAAACAAATCCTTCAATAAAAGTTTTACCATAATCAGTAACCCTTGCTAACGATATCTGCGTTGATCCACCACCAATATCAAAAACTAAAACCCTTTTAATAGCTCTATTCAATAAAGGTAAGCAACCCACCACAGAAAGTCTAGCTTCTTCTTTTGATGAAATAACTTCCAATTCAATTCCAGCCTCTTTTTTAGCCATTTCAACAAATTGAGACACATTTTTAGCCCTACGACAAGCAGCCGTGGCAACAAAACGTGAAGCAACAATTGGTCTATATTCATCAATAACACCACGACAAACTTTCAATGCTTGAATAGTTCTACGCATAGCTCTCATAGATAATTCATTATCTTGAATAATACCTTCCCCAAGTCTTACAACTTTAGAAAAAGTCTCAATCACTCTAAAAGATGTTGTTGTCGGTGTCGCAACCACTAATCTACAAGAATTTGTCCCCAAATCAATTGCGGCATAATTACTTTGTGCTACAGACCCAGTAGAAACAATAGCTTTATCACCTTCTTGCTTCGCCGTCACCTTTTTATTTTTTCTTTTTTTCGGTAGTCCGTTTATTTTATTCATTTATTCTCCGTGCATTTCCACTCTAACAATCTGTCTCAATTCATCAATACAAACTAATTTTTTTGTTTTTTTATCTACATAATGCCAGTATGCCCAACCATTACATGTAGTAGAGTTCTGAGCCAATGCACCTATTTGGTGAATAGACCCTGTTTCACTCTTAAATTTGATAGTTCCATCAGAACGAACAGTTGCTTTAATTTTCTTTTTATCATCGTATAACACATCTCCCGGAGAAATCAAGCCCCTTTCTAACACAACACCAAAAGGAACTTTAGGTAATTTTCTTTTACAAGTATACTCCAAAGCATCACCATCTGCAATTTCAATATTTTCAATACGCTCCTTAGCGCCTTTAATATATGTAATATCTTTTTCAATACCAATAAAATTTCTACCCAAACGTTTTGCTACAGCACCTGTTGTTCCTGTGCCAAAGAAAGGATCCAAAACAGTATCCCCAACATTTGTAGAAGACATAATTACACGATAAAGCAAAGCTTCCGGCTTTTGAGTAGGATGTAATTTTTCACCTGTTTCATTATTTTTCAAACGCTCATGCCCCGTACAAAGAGGGATTTCCCAAGTAGACCTCATCTGTACATCATCATTCATCGCTTTCATTGCTTCATAATTGAATGTATACTTAGATTTCTGTGTCTTTGACGCCCAAATTAAAGTTTCATGAGCATTAGTAAAACGAGTACCTTTAAAATTAGGCATTGGATTAGTTTTATTCCAAATGATATCATTTAAAATCCAAAAACCTAAATCTTGTAAAATATATCCAACTCTAAAAATATTATGATATGAACCAATTACCCAAATAGTTCCATCATCTTTCAATATTCTTCTTGCCTGTTCAAGCCAAGCTTTTGTATATTTATCATATTCACTAATACTCTCAAAGCTATCCCATTCCTCATAAACACCTTTAACATCTGTGTTATCAGGACGTTTCAAGCTATCTCCAAGCTGTAAATTATATGGAGGATCAGCAAAAATCACATCAATTGAATTATCAGCGATTCTCTTCATTGCTTCAACACAATCATCATTGATAACCGTATTTAATATATTACCTAAATCATAATTACTCATTTACAATTCCTTGTTAATCAAGTATTAGCATCAATTACGAGTAATATATCTTAAACTTAGTTAGCATAATCTTAACAAAAAAATATTTTTTTTAATAAAATAAGCAATACACCTTAAACCTCGCACGAACCAACACTAAAAAACACCAATAAAATAAGTGGCAAGAAGCACTCTTACCACTTAATATATTATCTTTATATTTTTTTTATTTTAACTTCGCTCCATTAAAGCCTTCTGTCGAAATAAAGCTACCATATTTTTCTTATATTCTGCTTGCTCAGCTATATTTGCACTGTTTTCAACTTCCTTATCTTGAATATCCACCTCCTTAGCAGACACAACACCTTCAACACTTTTACTTTTTTCTAATTCTGTATTCCTAGCTACCATTTCATCCATAGTCATATTCGCACGAATATTATCATATTTCATTTCCTTTTTAACATCTTCCCTTTCTAAAGAAATATTTACGTTAGACCAATTTTGTTTTTCAACATCTTCTCCAACTCTAAAATTTATGAACGCTACCTCATCTTCAATAGGCTCTTCACCAAGATTATTCAAATCAATTCCATAAAAACCCGTCTTATAAATATCAGATATACCATAACCACCTTCTTTTTCAACAAAGAACTCCTTACATTTATCCGCATATTCATTGTAACTACTAATTATTATCTCTTGCTGTTCGTCAAGAGCTCGAATTCTACTCCCCCCACAATTATTTTTATATGTATCATCACACAAAAGAGTTTTTTCAGCAACAGCCAAACTATTAATTGTTCCCATAACACATTCTTTTTCCTTATAAATCATTGCTTGCAATTCTTCAATAGATTTACCATTCATTTCTTCTATAAACTGATCTTGTGCCCAATCTGCAACATTAGTATATACAACCTTTTTATTGTTACATCCCCTTGAAACATCATCCACATCTTCCCCAATTTTACACTCTCTTATTCTTGTTTTAACTCTACCACCATTATTATCCATTACTGTATAACCAACAACTTCCCCATTCTCATTTTTTTTAACATCAATAATAGTTAAAGCATGCATTTTAGAACCTGTTTCACCACCAACATACTCTGAAATAATTGCCCCTGGCTTAATTTTACCTTCTTTAATTAATTCACCTAATGTTTTTCCATTACTGTTATTAAATTCTTCTGCATGAGAATATTTATCACCACCAAATCCAACAACACTTCTACTACTAACAAAACTATTTTTACCAGCACAAACCCCTCCATGGATATGCGCGGCATTACAAACATCCGAACCATCTGTTACATCTTTTAACCCGATCATATCACAAGTAGCTGTTACAATACACGCTGCCGTCTGCGCACAATGAGCTAACTTACTTTTAGTAACTTGCTCTCCAACACTCACTCCTCTTTTACTACCATCTACCACCTTACTTGCGCTAAAAATAGCAGAGTTTGTATTTGCACTCCAAATACTATCATTAGGATTTGTATGATGAAATAGGTCAGGTTTATTTAGAGAATTATTTTCCACCAACAACCTTTCTGCTTTAGTATCAGTTGCTTGAAAAAGATAAGCTCTACACTCCTCAACAGTCATATTTCTAGAAAAATTATACATATCATAACCTTGAGCTTTAACGGCATATTCGTAATTTAACGTTCTTAAAGATAAATATTGCTCTTGAAGCTTTTTTTTATATTCTTCATCACTCATATCACCTTGCTCAATAAGTGGAAAATTATCTGACAATGCTCTCATTCTATAAAAACGAACAACCTGAACACTTTCAGCTAAATAAGTAGCATCAAATCCCTCATTATCATTATTACTCATAATAATCCTCCAGCAAAACAAATCACATATCAATATTGTATCAATAAAGGCCACTTTTGTCAATAAAAACCAGAAAAAACAAAAGTGGAAAAAACATTTATCCTATTGCAATGTTTTCTTAAAAAAAATAAAATACACAACGAAATATATCATATGGAGCAAAATATTATGAAAAATTTTATATTATTACTTTTATTCATACTAAACATAACACCTTCATACGCTAATAACGTCACATCATATGCAACTGAAGAACACCTTATAGATAATAAAATGTATTTTTTTGCTCACTCCATGTGTACATCGTGCAAAGATGCTTATATTTACTTACACTCCAAACACCCAAACCTTAATCTACCTATTACAGATATGAAAGAACGTCACCACCTAAATTTATACAAAGAGTGCGTAAAAAAATTTAATATAAAAAACTCAGAACTTCGTCTCCCTCTTTTTTGCCTAGGTGATAACTACATAATGGGATGGTCAAAAAATAGCGAACAACAATTTGACCAATATATTAAAGAGTTTCAAAACAAATATGCCAATTTTTAATTCAAAGGATTGAACAATGCTAACAGATATAGAAATTTCAAACCAAACTATTCCTTTTAAAATCAACAAGATTGCAAAATATTTAAACCTAAAAAATGAAGATATCGAACCTTACGGACATTACAAAGCTAAATTATCAAGAAATTTAGTTAAAAGACTTACAGAAGATAAAAATTCAAAAGGAAATCTAATCTTAGTAACAGCCCTAACTCCAACTCCTGCAGGTGAAGGAAAATCAACTGTATCAATTGGATTAGCTGATGCATTCAAACGCTTAAAAAAGAAATCAGCTCTTTCTCTAAGAGAGCCTTCTCTTGGTCCATGTTTTGGTATAAAAGGTGGAGCTACTGGCGGTGGTTATTCTCAAGTAATCCCAATGGATGATATTAATCTAAACTTTACCGGAGACATCCATGCTATAACAACAGCCAACAATCTCCTTTGCGCTATGATTGATAACCATATCAAACACGGTAACGAACTAGGTATAGATAAAGTATTTTTTAAACGCTGTATAGACTTAAACGATCGCGCTTTACGAGAAGTAAACATAGCCTTAGGCGGTCCAATCAACGGCACCCCAAGAGATGATGGCTTTAATATATCTGTTGCATCAGAAATAATGGCAATTCTTTGCTTAAGTGAAAATTTAACAGATTTAAAATCTCGTATAGATAAAATAGTTATAGCCCAAACAAAAGATAATAAACCAATCTATGCAAAAGACATTCAAGCAACAGGAGCAATTGCTGCCGTATTAAAAGATGCAATATTGCCAAACCTTGTACAAACATTAGAACACACTCCTGCCCTAATCCATGGTGGGCCTTTTGCTAATATCGCTCACGGCACAAGCTCTGTAATAGCTGCTCGTTCAGCTCTAGACTTAGCAGAATATGTTGTAACAGAAGCAGGCTTTGGTGCTGATTTAGGTGCTGAGAAATTCTTCGATATTTTTGGTAGAATTTCTGGAATTTTCCCTAAAGCCGTAGTATTGGTCGCAACAATTCGCGCCTTAAAAATGCATGGAGGCATTGAAAAACAAGATTTAAGCAAAGAAAACATCACTGCATTAAAAGCAGGCTTTGCAAACCTTGCCACACATATTGAAAATATTAAAAAATTTGGCTATACACCTGTTGTTGCAATAAACAAATTTATAACAGATACAAAAGCTGAAATTAAATGTTTAAAAAACCTTTGTAAGCAATACAATGTTGAAGCCATTGTTTCCGAAGGTTGGGAAAAAGGTGGAAAAGGATGTACAAATTTAGCTAAAACAATAATCAAGCAAATTGAAAACAATCAAAACATCTCTTCACAGCTTCATCTATTATATCCTAGCGTTGCCAACTTAACTGAAAAAATAGAAAAAATCGCAACAGAAATTTATCGTGCAAATAATGTAACATACACTAAAGAAGCACTAGAGGATTTAGAAAAATTCACTCAATGGGGATACGGAAAACTTCCTGTGTGTATTGCCAAAACTCAAAACTCAATATCACACGATAAAAAATTAATAGGAGCTCCAAAAGATTTCACATTTCCTATCACATCTGTTCGTTTATCAGCTGGTGCAGGCTTTGTAGTTGCACTATCAGGATCAATAAACACTATGCCAGGTTTACCCAAACATCCTGCCGCTATAGACATAAACGTTGATGAAAACGGAATAATCTCAGGATTATTTTAAAAAAAGAACTTGACAAAAAACAAAAATCATAATACATTCACCTCAGTATTTTATTATGATTTCAATTATTAAAGTGAAGGTTAAAATTGACACAGACAATCGACAAGGGTTAGAGTTAAGTGTCGCAGGAACTTTTTCGTTGTGAAACGCGAAAGTTCCGTTTTTTGATAAAAGTAAAAAAAAGATAAAGAAATATACATCTCAATGGACAGAGGAGATGATGTTTTCTTTTGCCAGGAACTTTCCCGTTGTGAAACGCGAAAGTTCTTTTTAGAGAATTCTCTATCAATCAATATAGAGATGGACTGTCTCAATTCCGGAACTTTCGCTTTTTCTAAAGCGAAAGTTCCATTTTTTGAAAAAGCAAAACATACTTTTTGTTTTAGTTTCATAAATGAATTCAGAACACTTCCGTTGTGAAATGCAAGTTGTTCAAAACAAAGTTCTTTCATACTATAGAAAAGAAAGGTTAACGATGTAAGAAGCCCTTTGTGAAAAGCGCAACTTACAAACTCCCCCTCTAACAAGGCGGGAGTTTTTTTATACAAAAAAGCTCCACATTTTTACATGCAGAGCTAATTCTTAAGGTAAAACATCATAATCAGGAGGAAGAAAAAGAGCCTTACGTTTAGGTTCAACCTTAGTCTCATCTGGTTTAGATCTTGCCATTCCTAAATCTTCTTTTGTTAAACCACAAGCCCCTAACATAGCCATAAAAATAAAAACAATTAAAACTTTCCTCATTTTACTCACCTTTATTATTACATTTACTAAAAAACATACTTTCACAAACAATAAGAACAGCACCAATACAAATAAAACTATCTGCTAAATTAAATGCTGGCCAATGATGAACACCTATATGCACATCAAGAAAATCATATACCGCCCCCAATCTAATTCTATCAATAACATTTCCTAATGCGCCACCAATTACCATTCCCAATGAAACACGCATATACAAAGAACACTCTTTTTTAAGCCAAAACAACAAGAAAAGCACCACACTTAAAGAAAAAGCTGAAAGTATATACACTCCCCAATTTCCTAAATCATTAAACATAGAAAAACTAACACCAGTATTCCATGCAGAAACTAAATTAAAAAATGATGTAATTTCAACATACCTGCCCTGTTGCATCAAATAATCTAAAATAAAATATTTTGATACTTGATCAAATAAAACCACAACAAAAGCAACAATTAAACCAATAATCACCACTATTCCCCTATAATAAACATTTGAAAGAATGATATACTTATTTTATGTCTCTTCAACTACTATTTATCTTTTTCCCCAAAGCTAAACAATATTCAAATGCTCTAAAACAACATTGTTAATATAATCATAACCAATTTTTTTACCAATATTTTCCTTATCAACATTCTTTCCAAATATTAAAACAGGAACATTTTCTCTTGTATGATCGCTCCCCTTATATGTTGGATCACAACCATGATCAGCTGTAATAATAACAATATCACCATCATCAATAACATCTATAATTTCAGGCAATCTTTTATCAAAGTACATCAAACCTTCAGCATATCCTTTTACATCTCGCCTATGCCCCCAATTCATATCAAAATCTACAAAATTAGTAAACACGATACCATCACCATTCATATTTTTAGTTTCTTCTAATGTCTTATCCCATAATTCTTCTAATCCACTAGCCTTAACCTCTTTTGTTATCCCATGATGAGCATAAATATCACCAATTTTACCAATTGCCACCACATTTTTTCCACTTTCCTTAACCTTATCAAGTAATGTTTCCCCAAAAGGCGAAACAGCATAATCATGTCTATTTTTTGTGCGTATAAATTCACCAGCTTTTTCACCAACAAAAGGTCTAGCAATCACACGCCCAATACGATAAGGTTTAACCTCTTCAAAAGCAATTTCGCACAATTTATAAAGTTTATCTAAACCAAAATATTCTTCATGTACTGCAATTTGCAAATTACTATCTGCTGATGTATAAAAAATAGGCTTACCAGATTTAATATGTTCTTCACCTAATTCTTGAATAATCACAGTTCCTGATGCTGCTTTATTACCTAAAATTCCATCTAATTGAGCTCTTTTACAAATTTTTTCAATCAATTCATCCGGAAAAGATGGATAATCCAACCTAAAATGTCCAAAATCTTCTAATACTGGAACGCCTGCCATTTCCCAGTGCCCAGAAATAGTATCTTTTCCTGCACTTTTCTCTTGCATAAAACCATATTTACCACACATGATTTTATCATTAGCTATTCCTTTTTTTAACTCAGCTCTACATCCAGAAGACATTTCACCAACATCAACTAAACCAAGTTTTTCCAGATTCGCAAGACTCAAACCCTCATATGACTTTGCTATACTATAAAATGTGTTTGCCCCCAAATCACCAAATTTTTCTGCATCAATTGCTCCACCAACCCCAAATGAATCCATCATTAAAATAACAGCTTTCACCATAAAAACCTCCTAAATAATCTAATATGCACATAATTAACCTATTTTTTATTTATTTACAAGTAACAAAAAAATAGCTCCCCACATTTAAATAAAAAAAACAATTGACAAAATAATATATATAATACTCATCAACGTATTCTTATGTAGTATGCTTATAGTAATTGGCTTTGTGAAAAGGTGATTATTAGTCTACGCTAGCGAGCCTAGATTAAGAAATTTGAGCAAGTGTGCTTGGATTTTATATACTATTTATTCCCCAACGGACCATCCCTTTGTGAAAAGCGAAGGTCATTCTTTTTTAAATAACAAATATTTTAGATAAAAAAAAGGAAGCTCAAACTAGCTCCCTCTTTTTTGGTTGTAATTATTTAATTAATAACGCGTTTTTTACAACCTCTTCGATGCGCCTCAATCAACTGTCTACCATTTGGCAAATCCCTCATCAATAGATATGCGCCCACCCAAAGTAAATGATTGCTACTATGTACCTCAATCAGTTCCACTGCATCAGGATGACCTACCATTTTAATTTGAGCTTCATGACAAAGTCCCCACTTCTTGCAATAAACTTTTACCAATTCTTTTGCATTCTTACAAGACAACATGCACAACTGAACATTATCCGAAAGTTTATGCTCTTTACAATAAACCTCAAGCAATTCAATCGCATTCTGATGCTTAAACATTTCCAACTGAATTGCCTCTGCCAACTCATGCTCTTTGCAATAAACCTCAAGCAATTCAATTGCATTCTGATGCTTAAATATTTCCAACTGAATCGCCTCAGCCAACTCATGCTCTTTACAATAAACCTCGAGCAATTCAATCGCATTCTGATGCTTAAATATTTCCAACTGAATCGCCTCAGCCAACTCATGCTCTTTGCAATACACCTCAAGCAATTCAATCACATTCTGCTGCTCAAACATTCCCAACTGAACTACCTCAGCTAACTCATGCTCTTTGCAATACACCTCCAACAAATTTTTTGCGTTCGGCATATAAAAAATTAGCAACTGAGCTTCATGGGCAAGTTCATATGTATTACAATACATTGCCAATAATTCTGTAGACTTCTCATGATTAAGTATATATACTTGATCTTCAATACTTAATGGAGCATAAGTTTCATGCCTCTCCAAAGTTTTTTTAATTTTAATAAATAATTCATCCATAATAGTAATAGTCTTAGTTAGTAAACATAATAAATTAAATCTCTTACAAAATATAGTTATTAAAAAAAAATGCAAGTATTTTTTCCAAATACATATTACACAAACTAAAAAAGAAGCGATATTCAATCGCTTCTCTACACAAAATAACCTTATAAAAAAATAACTATCATACTTTTTTATAATCAAACCAAACAGGTCTACGCCCTTCTCTAATTGCCTTCATCTGATATTTTGTTCTAACCCAATCTTTAGGTTCATTTCGCCAATCATCGCTACTTTTAGCTGTCCAAACAAACTCACTGCAATTATGCATTGTTCTTAATACATGTCTTTTATATATAGGATGATCTGTTGCAACTCTAAATAAACCACCTTTTTTTAAAACTCGAGCCACTTCTTTTAAATTTTCATCATTTACAAATCTACGACCTGCATGCTTTTTCTTTGGCCAAGGATCCGGAAACAACAAATAAAGCCTATCAAAAAAATCATCAGGTATTTTTGAAAACAACAAACGAACATCATCGTCATAAACTCTAATATTATTTACTTCACATTTGCTGTAATCAATAGTTTCAGGTAAATTATCTCCTTCTTTTACTCCACTTATTAAAGATAAAAGATTTGCTACCCCATTTTGAAACACTTCAACCCCAACATACCCCAAATCTGGATTATTTTTTGCTTGTCCATAAATATGCTGTCCATCACCAAAACCTATTTCTAAACAAATCTCTTTTTTAGACTGTCCAAACATATTTTCAGCATCAAAATCCTTTGTCTCTGTAATTCTTAACTGAGGCAACATACAATCTAATAAAAAACTTTTAGCCTTACGAACTACACGCCCTTTTCTTCTACCAAAGAATTTAGGCTCTTTATTATATTCACTACACATCTAAATCAAAATCTTCCCTATTATCTTTAAGACTTGCCAACATTGTTAAAAGAGCTGCTCTTGCACGAGGAGGCAAAGAATAAAAAGCCTTTAATAGCATTGTTGCCTCAGCCCCTTTCATAGGATCAAACCTCATATCAGCCTCATCCTCATGAAAAAATCCTATACCTTCATTTCTACTAAATTCTGGATATCCATCAAAAATATTATCATCAATATCCCCAAAAAAGTAATCTACCCCAACACCTAAAATAGTAGCAATAGTATATAATCTTCCTGCACCTATTCTATTCATACCTTTTTCATATTTTTGAACTTGTTGAAAGGTAACCCCCAACTTTTCAGCCATTTGTTTTTGACTAAGTTGCAACAATCTTCTTCTTGCACAAATTCTACTACCTACATGTGCATCAATTGGCCCAATACCACTATCAATAACACTATCATCTAAAACTATTTCAGATTTTTTCTTACGTCCTCTAGGCATTTCATTCTCCAAGTTTCTATTAACAAAACGCTAAATACAACTATTAAGCGAATAACACAACTTTTAATATACATTTTCTTATATGTCAATATTTTAATAAAAAACGATTAATTAAAAATAATCTTTTTTCAATGAACGAGAAATATCTCTTTCTTTAATACTTTCTCTTTTATCATAAAGTTTCTTACCTTTACCAATTCCAACATCAACTTTAACTTTACCATATTCATTAAAAAACAATCTTTTAACCACCAAAGAATATCCTTTTTTAGTCATAGCCCCAATAATCTTATTTATTTCATGTCTTTTTAGTAATAACTTTTTTTTACGATTAGGATCATGTTTTTCATATCCTTTATTTAAATATTCTTCAATTCTAAGATTTTCAATAAATAACTCACCATTATCAAAAGAACCATAAGTATCAACAAGACTAGCCTTACCTAAACGAAGAGACTTAACTTCACATCCTTTTAATTCTATTCCAGCTACAAAGGTTTCTTCAATAGCATAATCAAATCCTGCTCTCCTATTAACAGCTATTTGCCCCACCGAAATAAAATCTGATTTTTTAATTTTTTTTGACATATCCTTTTCCTTATAATTCCCCTAAAAGATATATCAAACTACTACATGTGTCAAGATTAAAAAAACAATAAAAATTCACTAATCATCTTTCGTCTCATCCTCTTGATTTGAAAACATATCTATCAAACCTTTTTTATATAGCCAAATATTTATAAGCCCTAAGATAATACTTATCGAACCAAAAACATACAAAACATAATACCAATTAAGCTCACCAACTTTCATTAAAGTATCATCTGCATACATTTTTATATAAAATATAGCAACTCCAGTTATTGCAAATGATGTAATAAACGCAACTGTCCAAACTCGTTGTAACATTTTATATGTAAGAACAAAAGATGTTAAAATATAAACAAAAACCAAAGCAATAAACAAATAAATTTCCATATTAACCTCTCTAAATTATTTGAAGTTAATATAATCTCCAAAAGTATTTTTTTAAATAACTCTAATGCTTAATTTTTGCAAAAATATCACTCTTATATTTTTTCTTCAACAAATTATATCGTATCTCTTTAGCCCTATTTTCTCTTTTATTATCATCACCTTGCAACATTCTTTTCAATTTAAATCTTAACATATTTATAGAATCAAATATATCAATCATATCATCATTTTTAACAATATTATTATTTGTCATAACAGGTCTTCCATATGATATAATATCATAAACAGCAAAAGGTATGTACCTTTTGCCCTTTCCTTCTTCAAAATTAGATACATATAACACTATTTTTGCCTTACTAAGTTCACTCTCCCGTTCCTTTTGAGATAATTTACCAAAATCAAACCCATCATATATTTTATATTTACCAAATTCATCTAATACTCTTTTAATCGCTTCATCATATTTTTCATATATATACAACACATCATACTCATAATTAGGCTTTAATAATTCTCTTTTTACTCCTCCTATTGGTAATAATGAAACCTTACCAGAATTAACAAAACCAATAGCATCAGCTAATTCCGAATTTACACTCAAATAGTAATCATAATTACGAAACTCTTCTAAATATATAGAATTAAATTTATGCACCAAATAAATATCTATCCTATCATCACTAATTCTTTTATCAATTCCTTGAGCATATCCTCTAACAAAAACATTAACATACGTATTATCTATTTTTTTAGAATACAAATCACCACCATACACAACATCTTTAACTCTAAACCCATTTTTTTCAAACAAGTATGCCGCAAAATTAATCATAGATAACATCTCATAATCAACAAATTTTTTTGGCACTTCAACTCTAAATGACACAGCTTTTTTATCAACCTTTTTATTACTTACTATTGCCAGCCTATCACCAACAATAAAAGCCAAAGCCATTACAATCACAAATAAAATTATTTTTATCAACTTACTCAATTTATAACATCCTTATTCTTAGCAATATAATCTTCTATAATTTTCATCATATCCCCTAAAACCTTTTGCCCACCAAATCTTTTTATAGTAATTTCTTGCGCTTTTTTAGCCTTCTCTTCTCTCTCATCTTTATTATTCAAATAATATTTTACTAATTCAACAAACTCTTCCTCATTTTTATACATAGCAATATTATCGCCATAAATCTCTTCAATTTCTTTAATGTAATCAGATATAATAAAAGCACCACATGCACTCGCATCAAAAATACGATTACTAATAAACCCCGCTTCAATCATATCTTCTCTCGTATCATTAAAAACAATATCTGCTGATGAATAATAATATCTCAATTTATCATTTTCTATTTGCTGACCTTTATACCACTCTTTTTTATCATCAACAAAAAACTCGTCCCAACCTTGCCCATAAACATCAATTTTAATATTATTCCTTATTGCATACTCAATTGTTTTCCTTATTCCAATCCCCCCCCATCTATTTCCTACAAACAATAACTCTGACTTATGTTTATCATTGTAATCATTATAAAATTCATCTAACCTTGTAAACTGAGGCAAATAATATGAATTTATCCCTTTATTTAAATTCTCCACATTTTTTTTATTTGAACCCGTAATAACAATATCAGCATTCCGTAAAACAAAATCACTATATGGTACTGTCTCAAATAATACAGCAACCTTATCTTTATCAACAAATTCATGATATGTATCCAATCCCAATTCTGGTTCCATACGCATATATAAATCAATACCTTCCTTAAAATTCAAATTAGAATACGTATCTTCTTTGGTATAAATGGCAACTTTATACCCTAATTTCTCTATTTCAAAAGCCATATCCTCTGCAAGATATTTTTCCCCCAATCCCATTTTGGTATTTTTAAGCTCTTTAGCATATGCAACAGGTAAATTTATCACCATCTTTTTATAATCAAGTTCATATGGTCTCTTTTCCTCTAAACCACCATAAAAATACCCCCAACATCCCATTAAAACACTTATTATGACCAAAATAAAATATCTAAACATATAAAAAACCTCATAAATAATACTCAAAAGATACCATATTAAACTTTAATAACAACAAAATTTTAATTTATTCAACATATTAAGAACACAAATCGAGAATAACCTTATCCATAACACCAAAACCTTTATCAGTTAGCCTTATCCCATCATCACCACCAACTAATAACTCCAGTTTTTTTAAATAATCAATCTTCTCAAGTGATAAAAATTCAAATAAATTTAAGCCACAAGCCTCATAAAAATTATCCTTATTAATACCATCTTTAATTCTAAGTCCCATAATAATTAATTCCTCAGCTCGTTCTTTTTTAGTTAATTCTTCAAGCTCCACCCCATCAAACTGAGCATATAATTTATTATTTAATACAACTCTACCATGCGCTCCAACACCAATTCCCCAATAATTTCCGCCTTGCCAATACACCATATTATGTTTACATATATTATAATTATTTTTAGCAAAATTAGATACTTCATATCGCTCAAAACCATTTTCTCTAAGATATTTTACAGTATCATTATACATATTTATAGCACTATCATCATCTAGCATTTGTATTTTTTTTCTTTCAAAAACAGTCCCCTCTTCCAATGTAAGTTGATAAAGAGAAATATGATCTAACCCGATTGCAAGAGCCATATCAAGCTCGTTTTTCCATTCACAAAAATTTTGATTTGGTCTTGCATATATTAAATCTATAGAAAATTTATCAAACAACCTTTTTCCACTATCAATTGCCTCCATTGCATCTTTTAACGAATGAGTTCTTCCTAAAAATCTCAAATCATCACTATTTAATGCTTGCACTCCCAAAGATAATCGATTAATTCCAATTTTACTAAAATCTTCAAACTTTATTTTATCATATGAATTTGGATTTGCCTCAATAGAAATCTCTATATTATTATCTATTCTAAAATTTTTACCTATTTTATTTAAAATCTCACCAATAGAATTAGCCGATAACAACGATGGAGTACCTCCTCCAAAAAATATAGACTTTATATTAAAGCCATCACATTTACTTTTCATAAAATCTATATCATTTAAATAGTTGCTAACAAAAGACTGCTCATCAAATTTTTTAGGCAAAATCCCCCTAAAAAAATCACAATAAGGACACCGACTTTTACAATATGGAAAATGAATATATATAGATAAATCTTTACACTTCATAACTATTCTACAATTAAAAAATTAACTCTACACCCAATTTACAAAAAAAATATTTTCTTTTCAAGCACATTAATCATCTTGACAATTAAAATATTATCAAATACAAACATCTAGCATTTTGTTATTATTTTTTACAAATCCTTTAGGTAAACGCCTTTGTGAAAATCCGTTTACCTCGTTTTAAGTAAATAACTTAAAACAAAAAAAACAGACACCACCCCTTTGTGAAAAGCGGTGGTGTCACTTTTTTATATCCCCCAAAAACTAAACTATTCACCTTTCTTAAACTTAATTTTTTTAGCCAATTCTTTAATAGTACTAACCGATTTTAATTCAGATAAATTACTATTTTTTACATTTTCTTTAATTTGATTAGACACATCTTCGGCTTTATCCACCACATTACCTGCTATATGTTTAACCCTTTCAAAATGTTTATCCAAATCTTTAATATTAAACTTTAGCATATTGTTTTTACTATCATTTAAAGAGGTAAAATCTATTTCCTTCCATTTATTTATCACATTATCAATTCGCTCATTCAATCCACCTAATTTCCTTACATTTTTCTCCTCTCCACTTTTTTCATCTATCTCATAATTTACACTTATTTCTTTAACCTCATCTTTATTTTCAATATTATCATTATTATCTACACTAGTTATGCCAACTTCTATCTGAATATCATCTTCTGATACATCTGTACCATTTTCATCATTAACTATTACAACACTATCATCAATAATATTATTTTCACTCACTTCATCAACTATACACTCTTTAACTTCATCTACCAGCTTCTTACTAATTTCTTCTTTTTCTATTCCAATACTATTATTGTTTCTTTCAATATCTACAATATCTTCACCTATATCACCAACTATTATTTCCTCATTTTCACTATAATTTTCATCATTGTCCTCTAAAACCTGAACTTCATCATTTTTTTCTTCATCAGCCCCCTTTGTATCATCATCATTATCGTTAATTATAATATTTTCAATATCAGATATATTTTCTTGTTTTTCATTATCTAATTCTATTGAATTATTAGTTTCTTGACTAGATACAACCTCGCGATATTTATTTTCATCTGCATTATCTTTTATTATATCTCTCCCATCAAGACTTCGTACATCTCTTAACAACAAATCATTCTTATTTCTACCAAGAAGCACCTTATCCTTATATTTATAAACCTTTAAATTCAACACATTACTCCAAGGAATTAAAGCATTAGCATAACTTCCATTTTTCAAAACAACATCATTTATCACTCGACCATATTCATCTTCAAGATATTCATCAATAACCCAACCTCCCTTAACTATTTCAATTATTAAATTTGTTGCCTCTTTTAATAAACCTGCATCAACAAAACATTTAATTGCAATCAAATAAACCCTTGCAACATATTCACCCAATACTGATTTATTACTATATTTATCATCCACCTTTAACTGCATTAAATTAAATCTTAAAATACTCATAATCATAGTTTCAGCCCCCTTTACACAAGGAAGCAACCTATGCATAAAAGCAGCCATTTCTGTTGCTTTACCATGTTTTGACAATTCTATTAAAATTTTTACCGCAGATTTAATTTTATTTTTATTCACTAATTCTAATGCAAAAATCACACCTTTAGGATAAGGACTATTCATCAAAGCCATACATCTATCATACAACATCTGAAACAATGATGGATCAAAATCCATCATTTTTACTGCAGCCTTCTCATAAAAACCATCGTTTTTATCAATAGTCATTGCAAATTCAATCAAATCATTATTATGTTGCACCAGTTTAGATATTTCAATTTCTGAGAGATTTTCTTTATCATCATTAGCAACTAATTTTGATACCACATCATCATTCAACCCAATATTTGTAGGATCAAATCCATCTATCACAGCCTCTCGCAAATAATTAAAAAAGAAAACTTTTTCATGTTGCTTTAATTTCCTCTTTTCAAAAGACAAAAATTCACAAATTTTCATCAACATCTTTTCTTTTTCATAGTGATTTATAATTTCCTCACCATAAATACCACATGCCGCCCCATGCCCTCTAACATGTAAAAGCATTTCCTTAATATCATCATTTAACTCTATTTTATCAAGAACTCCAATAACTCTTATCGGATTAAAAGCTTGCATATTAACATCATATGCATATTCTTTATTTATCTTAACCAATGGTTTTAAAATTTTTTTCTTAAAGAGCAAATCAGCTCCTAAATTATCCAATTCTTCCCAGGCTTTCAATCTTTGATCCAAAATATCATCGCCAATATATTTTGTAAAATCAGCCAACAACTCTTTATCAAATGCATCCAATGCCTTATTTTTTTCAAACACTCCCAAATTTTACGCTGCGCAATCTCATCTGTCCCTTTTATTCCAGCAACTCCCAAAATTCCCCACAACAATGAAAAATTTTCATCACTAAATAAATCATCATTTTTATCATCAGAAAGTTCACCCATAATATAATCAACAACAACTTTCTCACCACAACGAATAATATTTACAAGCTCATCAACAGTCCAGATCATACCGCCCTCTAAAAAAATATAATATTTACAATATTATAAACCTCAAGTTTTATGTCAAGCATCAATCCCATATAATCAACATTTTTCCCATAAAAAACAATATTTTTTGCTTGACAAATCCACTCTAAAATATTATCTATATAGACGTTTGCAAACTTATTTTATACTACGTATAATTTTGCGTAGTAAATCTACTTTTAAGGAACGACATGTCAGATATAGATAATGAAGATTACAAAAGTGTAGATACTCCTCTACTTGATTCATTTGGTAGCACTTTAAAAAAACTTATAGCCAAAGGAAAAGAGTTAGGATATATAACAATTGAAGAACTAAACCAAGCTCTTCCTTCTGAAAAAGAAACATCAGATCAAATTGAAGATATAATGGGTGCAATTTCTGATATGGAAATCAGTATTATATCAGCTGATGAAACAGAAGATTACGAAGATGATGAAGAAACAACTGAAACCAGCGATGAAATCAATTACGACGACGAAGAATCAACAGGTAACTTTGATGCAAAAGATTTAATGCGTTCTGATGACCCTGTTCGTATGTATCTAAAAGAAATGGGAACAGTTGAACTTTTATCTAGAGAGGGTGAAATTGCCATAGCTAAACGTATTGAAGCCGGCAAAACTGTTATGATTGGTGGTCTTTGCGAAAACCCTATGACTTTACGTGCTATTTCAAAATGGCGTGATGAACTAGTTGAAGGTACAATGCAATTACGCAACGTTATTGACCTTGAAATGATGTATGGTGTTGACTCTGAAGCTATTGTTTATGATGATGATAGCACTTCAGTTGACGACTTAGAGGAAGTTACCAAAGATTTAGACAATAAAAATCTTGATGAAATTGACGATGAACTTGAAAATGATATTGAATTTGATAGTACCGTTGGCAATGATGACGAAGAAGATATTTCATCAGATGACGATATGGAAAATTCAAGTGAAGATGAATTAGATGATGATGAAGAAGATGGTTCTCACTCAGCTACATCTATAACAGCTATGGAAACAGCTTTATTTGAACCTGTTCTTGAAATTCTTACAAAAATTTCAAGTTACTATGACGAATTAAGTCGTATTCAAAATCAGAGAATGAAAGCAATTTTAGCTGGTCGCAAAGCTCAAACATCTCTTGAGAAAAAATATCAAAACATCAAAAAAGAACTTATTGAATTAATGAGTTCTATTCACTTAAACTCTGCTCGTATTGAAGAACTTGTTGAACAATTAAACGAACTTAACCGTCGTTTAATGGGTGTTGAAGGTAAATTAATGAGACTTGCCCTCAACTCAAAAGTAAAACGTGAAGATTTCTTAAACGAATACCAACACTCTGAGTTAGATCCTCACTGGGTTGAAAAACTAGAAAGCAAAAAAGACAAACATTGGGTTGCTTTCGTAGAAAACAATCGCAATGAAATAGTAGATTTACGTAATTCTTTAACAGAAATGAGTACTGAATGTGGTCTTCCAATTGCTGAATATCGCAAAATGGTTGATACAATTAAACGTGGTGAACGTGAAGCAGAACGCGCTAAAAAAGAAATGATTGAAGCAAACCTTCGTTTAGTTATTTCTATTTCTAAAAAATACACAAACCGTGGTATGCAATTCTTGGATTTAATTCAAGAAGGCAACATTGGCTTAATGAAAGCTGTTGATAAATTTGAATATCGTAGAGGTTACAAGTTCTCAACTTATGCAACATGGTGGATACGCCAAGCAATTACTCGTTCTATTGCTGATCAAGCTAGAACAATTCGTATTCCAGTTCATATGATTGAAACAATTAATAAACTCGTTAGAACATCACGTCAAATGGCTTTAGAAATGGGAAGAGAACCTATTCCTGAGGAATTAGCAAAACGCCTATCTATGCCAGTTGATAAAATTAGAAAAGTTATGAAAATTGCTAAAGAGCCTGTTAGCTTAGAATCTCCTGTTGGTGATGAAGATGATTCATCTTTAGGTGATTTTATCGCTGATGAAAACGCACTACAACCAGTAGATTCAGCAATTCATAGCAATCTAAAAGAAACATGTACAAGAATTCTTTCATCTTTAACACCTAGAGAAGAAAGAGTATTAAGAATGCGCTTTGGTATTGGTATGAATACAGATCACACACTAGAAGAAGTTGGTCAACAATTCAATGTAACAAGAGAACGTATTCGCCAAATTGAAGCAAAAGCTTTAAGAAAATTAAAACATCCAAGTAGAAGTAAACGCTTACGCTCATTCTTGGATCAATAATTAGAAAATCCCCCAAAGCTAAGCTCTGGGGGATTTTTTTACTCATTTACAATGTCCAAGCATTTTTCAAACAGCTTCAAATCACCTCGATAAAACAACGTCGCCCACGATTTCATCCTCATAAAACGATTTGTTTTAACATAATCAATCACCTGCGCCTCAGTTCCATTAAACATAAGATTCTGCTCATAGGTATTTTCATCCGTTGGTTTATAAGGATAGTTATCAAAACCATAACTTAAAGAAGCAAAATCGTATGGCTTAACCATCATAAGTTTTTGCATCGCAAAATAAATACCTGAAACAGCATTCTTCATGAAGAAAATGCGCTCATCAACAACACAACTCTCAATATACTTATAAGCTGCCTCACGAGACAAATAATGATGCTGATTCACATAAAAACGAACATCTCTCTTGGGTCTCTTTTCAATAAGTTCTAAATGAACTTCTTCCCACAAACCATACCGAGAAACATAAGCACGAAACTCATCCTTTCCAACCACATTAAGCATCTTGATCTGATTTTTAACAGAAAATTCCTGTCCATCAATGTACTGATAAAATAAATCAATACATTCGCCATTTTTCATTTTCTCAAACATCTCATCAATAAGAGCATCATGTAGACCGTGGCGCATAATATGAATATAAATTTCATCTTTATTACCACGCGCAAAAAGTTTTCGTTGTTGCTGCAACAATAAACCATGATGATTCAAATACCACATAATCTCATTATGATTACCTCGCTCAAGAATAGCATCCTGCCCTCTTGCACCAAAACCATAATAAGAAACAAATGCAGCCATCTCAACAGCCATACCTCGCTTTGCAATCATCTCTTGGATTTCATCTGGGATAACAGTAACTTCCCAACTACCACTATTACAAGCGATACACCCTGACGGCTTATCCTTAGGTGGTAAAGCTCGTCCATACTGATGAATAAGGTAAAGAATTTCTTCACTCACCCCTCTTGCTACAATTTCACGTAACTCTTCAATTTTAGGCGTATCAACCTTCCAGCTAAAGCAATAGCCATAATCGCAATTAACTTTAACCTTATAGCCACGAATAACCGCAAGCTTTTGCATCACTTCTTCATGTTTTAAATGCTCCAGCCACTCTTCAGATACATAATCTGAAGCTTTCTTTTCAAAGTCCTTGTTCATAAGTTATCAAAATTAATATAAGAATAATAAGTTATCTACCTCTTATATATACATATTAAATATAAAATCAAGTTTTTTTTGTCAATTTCACAAAAAATCCCCTAAAGCAAAAGCCTTAGGGGATTTAATTTAATAGAAGTACGTTGAATGTTTTTTCAAATATCTTTCAAACAATTCTTTATCCCTTTTAAAAAACAACGTAGCCAAAGCAAACGCAGTCAAAACTTCATAAGAATCAGAAACTAGTTCCCATACTTCTTCTCTAGTACCAGAGGTTATCTTTTGAAGAATTTCTTCATTTTCGCAATATGAAGGATAAACCCTCAAAAAAGCAGCAGTCAATATATCATAATCATACTCATTATCACTTGCATAATCATACAATATATTACGAAGAAGATTATCAATATTTACAGGCTCACCTTTATGCTGTAAATAATAAATAAGATCATCTCGAGACGCTTTAGAATAAAATTCTTCCTCTGCTGAAGAACACAAATATGGATGACGTCGAATATAATAACAAACATCATCAATATTTCTAGCATTCACCAAAACATCATGCACATCAGTCCAAAGACCATATCGATCAACATAAGCCCTAAATTCAGTGTTCTTAACCGTTTCGAGCATTTTTTTCTGATATTTTACAGTCAATTCGTGGTTATTGATAAATCTATAAAAACCATCAACTTTACCAAATTGAGCAATATCATAAAAAATCTCATCAAGAATAGCATCAGACAAACCATGTCGCTTAATATGAAGCTCAATTTCATCTTGATATCCACGCTCAATCAATTTCTTTTGCTGTTTAGGCAAAAAACCATGACGATCAATATAATACATCAATTCATCATGATCTCCCCTATTTAATACAACAGATTGACCTTTAGCGCCAAACCCCCAAAATGATAAGTACAAACGCATCTCATCTTTATCATTTCTTCGGGCAATAAATTCTTGAACATCATCCGGCAAGATTGCTGTCTCAGGCTTACATGCACTACAAAGAGTACATCCCAAATGTGCTCTCTCAATAGGAATTGAAGCTTTACCATATTTTTCAATCATCCTCATGATTTCAACATGGTTTCCCCTAGAGACAATCATATCTAAGATCTTTGTGTCTAAAACTCGCACCTTCCAGTGAAAACACGATCCATCCCTACAGTTACGCTGTTTGTAACATCCAAATACTTCATCTTCAATTTTTCCCATGATGAAAGCATGAAGTTCATTTTCTTTCCATACAGTTTCTATTTCTGCATGCTTTTCGTTTTCGTCCATAATACTTTAACATTATTATTTATACACACAATTATACTATTTTGAAACGTTACCTTAACAAGAACAATTATATAATGCAAGATTTTTTTTTATAATAAAATACCAAGTATTTTATTATACTCTTAATAGCTCCATAAAGCATTAACAATCATCACACTTTTTAAATAAGGAT